>ENA-UPSB01002440-UPSB01002440.1-bioreactor-metagenome-genome-assembly--contig:-NODE-2440-length-17410-cov-4.415269_pt1 | contig 17410 bp, 21 predicted proteins | sample MGYA00238182_ERZ773286 | MGnify/ENA primary metagenome ERZ773286 (study PRJEB29026, sample SAMN07631240) | bioreactor metagenome | isolation source: Switchgrass digestor | place: USA: Dartmouth... | reverse complement strand
AGATACCAGATTGAACATGGAGTGTATCCTAAACTGGGAGAATTGACTGCGCTTAACGGAAGAATAACTGGCTCCGGATTTATACCTGAATACATAGTAAAATTAGACAGCACTGTAACCCAGCAAAATGCCAAGGACGAACATAAAGGTTTTGGAATTGCGGAGCTTGGTAAGGAAAATCAAACTCACGCCCAAAATCTGATTATGATTTATTTAACAACTGATGGCTCGGCAGCAGAGGTAAGGGTATATGATAAAACGCTAACGAAGGTCTTATGGTCGTCGATTTAAATTAAGATGTATTATTGGGGTATTAAATATGGTTAACCTGGCATTGCCTATTCTGTTTGGTATTTTGGGATTGATCGTAGGCAGTTTTCTGAATGTGGTAATATATAGAGTTCCTAACGGCCTGTCAATTATATGGCCGCGTTCGCATTGTCAGAATTGTGGGTGTGTTTTAAATGTTTGGGAACTAATCCCCGTTTTAAGTTTTCTATATTTGCGAGGCCGATGTAGGAACTGTAAAAAACCTCTTTCTTGGCGTTATCCCGGTGTGGAAATTCTAACTTGTATTCTTTTTATTTTAGTATTTTTTTTCCGTACAGGAAGAACACCAATAGGTATTTTACTGGATTTTACGTTCATTGCTTTGTTACTTTGCCTGAGTTTTATCGATATTGATAGTTTTAAACTTCCTAATGTTTTAGTAGGCTTAGTTACTCTGATAGGATTAGCAAATGCTTTATTTGTCGGCAAGCCGAGTTTCCTCGATAGCTTAATCGGGGCTTTAAGTGCCGGTGGTCTTTTTCTGCTAATCTATTTTTATTATCCGGAAGGGATGGGGTTTGGAGATGTAAAGTTTATTGCGGCAATAGGCTTTTATTTGGGTTATAAAGCTATTTTTGCTTCCATCTTCATTGCAAGTTTGCTGGGATTTATTTTAGAAGGAATAAGAATTTTAATTGGTCGAAAGAGCTTAAAGCAGCCGATTCCTTTTGGACCTTATCTAGCAGCAGGCGGATTAATCCTTCTTTTTTTTGAAAATCATATAGATAATTTTTTGTTTTTCTGAGAGGTGGATATGATAAATACTAACAGAAAACTGTTTATCGAGATAACGACTCGGGAAGTCAGGTTTTTGCTTTGTGACAAGAGACGCCGCAATAAAAAGCTAAATCTTACGTTCGATAGCGTCCCTTACGCATTTAACTCTCAGGACATGTCCGATTTAACGGAAATCTTAAAATCTTATCGCCTAAAGAATTTAACTGGGGCAAAAGTGCCTGTATTCTTGCTTATTCCTTTTCAAAACGGGCTGCTTAGGGAGTTTAAATTACCCTGGATGGATAAAAAAGTGAGAAGTTCGACCATTAATTATTATCTACAACATGAAATACCCGGGTTAACCTCGGAATTAATCTATACTTACCATGTAGTTGAGGAACATGAAAATAAATATTTAACGGTCAAAGTACTTGTGGCCAGGAAAGATTTAATAGATTTTTACATTAAAAATGTTGAAGAGGCCGGCTATCAGCTTCTAGGCATCGAATTTTCAATATCAGCTTTGGCAGAACTGTTTAGCGATATCCCGGCCAAGACTGTACTATATTTTCATAATATTAAAGACAAACGTATACAAATTGTTTTATATAAAGATGCTAAACCTGAAGCAGTTTCAGAAGTAACAATTGAGCAACTGGATGTTACTAAATATCAAATTTATCTAGGTTTGGATGAATATAGTATTCCTGTAGATTTTATTGTTACTGATTTGCACGAACAGACAGAAGAGCTTGCTTCTGTGTTGTTAGAAGCCGGTTTGGCCAAAGAAAGACTATTGACTTTTAATAAAAATATTGTTGAAAACAATCCGGATTTGGGACAAAGATTTGAGGCTTTTTCTGCTTATTCTCTATTAGCCGAATTGTATAGAGTTGAGGAAAATAAGAATTTGAACTTTTATCCTAGGTTTCAACGAGTTTTTAAGGTCAGAGCTTTAATTTTATCAGTATTTTGCGTTTTAGCTACTTTTTTACTATTAACAATAATGATTTGGTACCCTAAATATAATTACCTAAAAACACTGGAGCAGGAGTTGTCCTCTGTTCAAGACTATCATGCTGATTTACTAGATGATGAAATTATAATTGCCCAGTCAGAGTGGAAGATCAAGCAACAAAGCAAAGCAGCTATTCTTGAAAAAATTCAGTTTTTTATAAAAAATGTGGAAAAAGAAATAAGTCTTAATCGCCTTAGTTTAAGTAACAATACGATGTATATATGGGCGGAGTGTGCCAATGAAGCCGCAATTACTAATACAATAGCAATACTAGAAAAAAACGGCTGGAAAGATCCGGTGCTAATTGATTATTATTTTGATAATCAGAAACTTGTTTTCTGCTTAAGTGTGGAAGGAAGTTGGTGATTGTGCTAAATAAACTTTTGGCGTCTGAAATTTTGGTGAAAAAACTAGACAAAATTACATGGAAAAAAATTATATTATTGGGCTTAACGATTTTTATATTAATGGGACATATATTTTATTTCTGTCTGATTGTTCCTATGGACCAAAGAATAACGGAGTTAAAAGGTCAAATAGATTCTCTTAATTTAGAAATAGGAGCCTTGGAACAAAAGAAAGCCCTTTACTCGTATGTTCCGAATACAAAAGATTTGCCTGATAATTTATATAACTTTCGAACTCTATTTGAACAAAATTCTGTAGATGTTAAAGAAATTATAACCAATCTATTGCCGAATTCGAATGATTCACAACTAAATCAAATGGCTGTAAAAATTATCATTTACGGAGAAAAAGATGAAATAATTACTGCTCTTCTCAGTACGACGGGTATTGATAATAATACTTTTTTAATTGAAGATTTAGATATAGAAGATTTAAAAGCAATTGTAAATTATAAAATGCTTTGTAAGAAATAGTTGATAATTTTATAATTTGAGAACCTGACAATCCCTAAATCCATAATATGGAAATGGAAAAGGGGGTATGTATCGGTGCGGGAGTACATTATTAAGGAAGGCGATAGTTTTTTTCGGATTGCCCAACTACACAATTGTTGTTGGCAGGATCTTGTTAGTCTTAACCCTGGTTTGGATCCTTATCAGCTAAAAATAGGGCAGAAAATAAAGCTGCCGGCAAAAAATAGTAAAGTTTCTGGTTCTTCGGAATGGCAGAGAACAGGCGAACATTATCACAGATGTGACGATGTTTTGGTAGAGATTGAGGGTGTCAGATTTCGTGTAACCCGGCTTGGAGAACCTAACATACCTCATGAAAACCATTTAATTCTGCCACGCACGGAAATAAAAAAAGTTGAATATTTAGGTACAGGGGTGATTGAAACCAGTATTATGATAAGTAATATTAATATTGTTAATTCTCCTAGATTTGAAGGAGAAAACATTTCTTCCAGAAATTTGCCGGAACCTGATACTTCGACAAATAATAATGGATTCTTAGATTATTAAGTACTATGATAATTTATTATATTAATCCTTTTACCACTTTCATTAGTGGCTTAATCAATTTAAATTTAGCTTCGATTGATTATTGTAAAAAACTATTGTTTATTAAGTCAAACAACAAAACAATTAAATAAAAGAAAGGGATGATTATTATTGGGAAAGTATATGTTTTTCACGGTGTTAACCTAAATATGTTGGGAAAACGAGAACCGGATATCTATGGACGAACGAGCCTTGAAGAGCTAAATAATAAAATAATTACTATGGCTAAAGAGAATAATATAAATGTTGAGTGTCGCCAAACTAATCATGAAGGTGAGTTAATAGACTGGATTTGTCAGTTGAAACCTGATGATTTTTTGATTTTAAATCCTGGGGCCTGGACCCATACTAGTTACGCAATCTATGATACTTTGAAAGCAGTCAATGTACCCACTATTGAGGTACATATATCCAATATTTATGCTAGAGAGGAATTTCGTTCGAAATCTTTAATTGCAGGTGCTTGTTTAGGGCAAATTAGTGGGTTGGGAACGGATAGCTATTTGTTAGCTTTAGCGTATGCTATAGAATTTCAAAAGTATCGTGAAAGTGAAAGGACGAAAAATAATAGTGAGAATTAAAAAAATAAGAGAATTATTGTTGAATAACGGTATTGAGGCAATAATTGTTGAATCACCCATCAATGTCTATTATTTGAGTGGTTTTACGGGTACAAACGCTACGTTATTCATAACCCAGAATACCAATTATCTATTGACCGATTTTAGATATGTAGAACAGGCCGAAAAGCAGACCACAGGATTCCAAATTATTAGAGTTGATGATGATCCATACAAAAAAATTAAAGAATTAAGCCAAGGCATTCATTTGATTGGAATTGAAGACGAACATGTAACTTGGTCGAAATATAGCAAGATGCGAGAAGTTTTAAATGAAAAGGACTTGGCTGAGACTTCAGAAATTTTAAAAAATATGCGAAAGGTCAAGGATGAACAGGAGATAGCTGCCATTCGCGAGGCTATCAAAATCACTGATAACGCTTTTAATACTATAATAGAAAAAATAAAACCAGGTACGGCAGAAGAAGATATTGCTGTTGAGTTGGAATTTCTTCTAAGAAAGTCAGGAGCCAGTGGAAAATCTTTTGATTTCATTATAGCTTCCGGTTGGCGTTCGGCTTTACCTCACGGTGTGGCTACTGAAAAAAGAATCGCCAAAAATGAATTTATTGTTCTAGATTTTGGGGCAATCTATAAACGATATTGTTCTGACTTAACCAGAACTGTATTTGTTGGTGAACCGTCAGCCAAACATGTGGAAATCTATAATATTGTGCTTGAAGCTCAGTTGGCCGCAATTGATCGTCTGAAGCCGGGTATGAGCGGAAAAGAAGTGGACTCCATTGCAAGGGATATAATAAAAAAGAAAGGGTATGGAGATTATTTTGGTCATGGTTTAGGCCATTCTGTAGGATTGGAAATTCATGAGGAACCCAGATTAAGCCCTAGAGAAGAGAAAATTATCGAACCCGGAATGATTATAACAGTTGAACCGGGGATATATATTCCTAACTGGGGTGGAGTAAGAATAGAAGACATAGTTCTAGTTACAAAAAATGGAGTAGAAGTCTTGACACAGGCTCAAAAACAATTCATTATTATTGATTAGGAAAAAACTATTTTTTATTTTTACTAATTTTATTTTTAGGAGGACCATACAATGATCTCATCAAACGATTTCAAAACAGGTCTAACTATCGAAGTAGACGGGGATATATTTCAGGTAGTGGAATTTCAACATGTGAAGCCTGGAAAGGGTTCGGCTTTTGTCCGTACCAAATTAAAGAATCTAAAGACCGGTGCCACTATTGAGCGGAAATTTAACGCCGGTGAAAGAGTTGCCAGAGCGAGATTAGATCGACGTGAAATGCAGTATTTGTATAAAGACGGTGATCAATACGTTTTAATGGATAATGAAAATTATGAGCAAATAACCTTAACTGAAGCTCAAATTGGCGATGATGTAAAATGGTTAAAAGAGAATATGAATCTTGCTGTTTTGCTATTCAATAATGAAATAATCGGTGTGGAACTTCCTAACACTGTTGAACTTAAAGTTATTGAAACAGAACCAGGAATTCGCGGTGATACGGCAACAGGCGGTTCTAAAGCCGCAGTGCTAGAAACCGGAGCAACTGTACAAGTACCTTTCTTTGTTAACGAAGGAGACATTCTGATAATTGATACTAGAACAGGAACCTATGTTTCCCGTGCTTGATTAGTTTAAAATTAATCAGGTTAAATCTATTCTCTTTTCATAAGTTAATAAAAGTGCTGAATAAAACGACCGTTATGGTCGTTTTTTATTTCTTTTTTATAAAACCAATTCTAAAAGGAAAATTTAGGACATACCTTCTTAATACAGGAGGAGGTAAAAGAATGCAGGATAAAGTATCTATTCCTCTTTTTACAATAAAGAATAATTCCCAAAGTTTTGCAATAGACATTATTAATCGCTGGCTAGATGATAAAATAGCCCGAATAATCAAACAAGCTTCAAAATCATTAAACCATTCGGAAATAGAAGAAATAAGACTTCGCATAAATAAGCCATTGATTATTAGGACTCATAATAAAGAGTTGTTCTTGACGGCATTTGGACAAATTGGTACGATGCAAAACGCTTATTTTGTCACAAGGGAAGATGTTGTTGCTTCATTAGAAAAAATGACTTTCAGTTCAATCTACGCAGTTGAAAATGATTTGAGGCAAGGTTTTTTCACGTTACCAGGCGGGCACCGCGTAGGTATATGCGGTGAAACAATAGTTGAATTCGGTAAAATAAAGACTATTAGAAATGTTTCAACGCTTAACATTAGATTGGCTCGGCAGCCAAGGATAAATGTAGATATTCTGAAATATTTAATTGATGGGGATAAAGTATTCTGTCATACCTTATTAATTTCTCCTCCCAGAGGTGGAAAAACCACTATTTTAAGATTTTTAATAAAGCAACTTAGCGATGGTCTTCCTTCTCTTGGTCTAGAGGGACAAACAATTGGGGTTGTTGATGAGAGAAGTGAGATAGCGGGGATGTGGCAGGGAATTCCTTCCTTTGATTTAGGATGTCGGACCGACGTACTTGATAGGTGTCCCAAATCAGTAGGTTTAAATATGTTAATCCGCTCCATGTCGCCTTCGATTATTGCTGTTGATGAAATCGGCAGTCAAGAGGATATAGATGCTTTAGCGGAAGCAGCACGTTGCGGAGTAAAAATATTGGCTACAGTTCATGCTAATTCTTTGGAAGAATTAAAAAAAAGAGAATCATTAAGGAATGTTTTAAACAACCGATTGTTTGAGAGGGCTGTTGTCTTAAGTAGAGCGAGAGGGCCCGGCACAATTGAGGCAATTTATAATCTGACCGAAGGTGTTATGTTAACATCCGGGACGATGAAATAAATGCAAAGGATCTAGGGTGAATAGTATGTTGCTACTCGGTTATGCTGGTTTGATTTTGGGTTTTGGAATATTGGGGCTTATTAAAGCAAATCGGATAAAAAATAGACCGCGGGAGCTAAGAGAGTTAATTAATGCGCTGTCTTTATTGGATACTGAGATTTTTTGGGGCGTTACTCCTTTGCCCGAAGCTTTTGCAGTCTTAAGAGATAGAGTTGAGCAACCATGGAAAGGGTTTTTTGCTCAATTGGAAATTAGGTTAAGAAAAGGAGAAAACGCTTTTACCGCCTGGGAAATATGCTGTAAAGAATATCAAAATAAAACCTGTCTTCTCGAAGATGACTGGAAGATTCTTAGAAGCATAGGTAAAGGTTTAGGACGATCGGATCGCAACGAACAGCATAAACAGTTACAACTGGCCCAAAAACACCTAATTTCCGTTGACGAGAAAGCCAGACAAGAAGCTGACAGTAAAGCCAAAGTGTGGACTTATCTTGGGTTTTTGGGAGGTTTAGCCATAGTAATAGTTATCATGTAGCTAGGAGGTAATTACCATGAATTTTGATTTAATTTTAAAAGTTGCCGGAATAGGGTTATTAGTAGCAATTTTAGCCATTATTCTGACCGAAGCAGGCAAAAAGGACCAAGCTCAGATGGTTACAATTGCCGGAGTTGTTGTAGTGCTATACATAGTCATTCAGGGGCTAGCAGATTTGTTTGTTCTAGTGAAGAATGTGTTTAATTTGTACTAGGAGGTACTATGGTGGAAATAGTACAGATAATAGGTCTAGCCATGGTAGTCACGGTAGTAGGAGCCGTTATAAAACAATTAAAACCTGAGTTGGCTTTGCAATTAAGTATTTTAGCAGGGGTAACCATTTTTATATTAGTAATGGACAAAATTAGACTTGTAATTGATTTATTGCAAAAATTAGCAGAGCAAGCCAACATAAGCTCTTATTATCTGTTCATTATATTAAAAATAATGGGAATTGCTTATCTTGCCGAGTTCGGGTGCCAAATATGTAGAGACGCCGGTGAAAATGCTCTGGCTACCAAAATAGAAATTGCGGCTAAAGTTTTTGTTGTGATATTGGGGATCCCTATTATTGTTGCAATTATGGAAACAATGATGAAGTTGCTGGCGTAAGGAGAGAGTACTTTGTTCAATAAAAATCTAATTGCTTTTTGTGTTGTAATTATTGGAATAATCTTATTGCCGCTTCCATTATTAGCGCAAGAATCTTTCTTTGATCAGCCCATTTCGCCATCAGAACTACCTGATTTATCCGAAGAAATAAATTTGACTCAAGTAATGGATATGTTAAAACAGCTCGATCGAGAAATTCAAGGATCATTACCCGAGTTTTCATTGACACAAATTTTCAATGACATAAAGAATGGCACTTTGAACTTAAATCCACAAAACATCGGAAACAGCATATTAAGAGGGATAATAAAAGAGGTGGTAGCAAATGCACCGCTGATAGCAAAATTACTGGCTCTGGCAGTATTATGTGCAGTTATAAATCAATTACAAGCAGCGTTCACTGGTAACGTGGCTAATATTGCCCGTTTATTCGGATTTTTGGTCCTCGTAAGCCTGGCAATAATGTCATTTAAAGTTGCTCTTGATATTGGTATTGGAGCAATTGAAAGGATGGTAGGTTTTATGCAAGCCACGTTGCCTGTAATGTATACTCTTTTGCTGGCTATGGGGAATATCACTTCAACTGCAATATTTAAACCTGTTATCTTAGGTAGTTTGGTATTTTTGGCTTCTGTCATTAAGAACTTAGTTTTAACGTTATTCTTTTTAAGTATTGTTTTAAAACTGTTTAATAATATTTCTCAACATTTCAAACTGGCAAAATTGGCTTCTTTACTGGAATTTGGAGGAAAATTGAGCATAGGAATTGTAATGACTGTTTTTATAGGTATTATGACCATCCAAGGTGTTGCCGGAGGAGTTACAGACGGAATCGCTTTGAGAACGGCCAAATATTCAGTTGATCTGATACCCGTGGTAGGAAAATTTTTTAAAGATGCTGTGGAATTGGTCGTAAGTTCCGGACTTCTTTTAAAAAGTGCTTTGGGTATTGTTTCCTTGCTAGCTATTGTCATAATTACGCTTTTACCTGTCGTGAAGATCATAGCAATGATGTTTGCTTTTAAAATATCGGCTGCTCTTATTGAACCTTTGGGAGAAAAGGAACTTGCTGATACTTTGAACGAAATGTCAAAAGGCCTTATGCATATTTTTGTAGCGGTTTCTTGTGTAGCTTTAATGTTTTTTATGGCCATAACAATAATAGTTGGGGCAGGAAGTCTTCCTATAATGCTACGTTAATACGGAAGGATGTCTTAAATGGAGGGCTTAAAAGAAATCATCAGAAATTTGGCATTTATCCTTTTACTTGCAACCTTTTTAGAGATGTTATTGCCTAGTAAAAATATGAAAGGCTTCGTGCATTTGATTATGGGCTTATTCGTTATAGTTGCTATCCTAAATCCTTTGGCGAGTTTTTTAAAACTGGACTATCAACTGGAGATTCCCGCTTGGTTTACATCCTCTTTAACTGAAATGCCTGTTTTGGCGGCGGAAAGAAGTAATACTGACCTTGGCAACACCTTGGTAAGAGAGCAGTATAAAAAAATATTAATAAATCAAATACAGGCATTAATATCTCCTTTAGTTATTGATAAAAACGTTGAGGTGAAAGTAGAGTTGGATAAAACGGAAAACATCAATGAATGTCCCCAGGTTTTAGGGGTAACGGTCTTTGTAGATCATCAGAATTCGGAGAAAATCGTTGTTGAACCGGTTGTAATTGGAGAAAAGGAAGAAATAAGTTCGGAGTCTGATTTGGCGTTGAAAATTAAAAAGCAAATAGCTGCTTTTTTGCTTATTCCTGAAGAAAAAATAATTGTGAAAGAAAATGCTATTTAAAGGGGGACAATTATGAAATTTTTTAAAGAAGGTATTGGCGAAAAAATCTTTTTACCTGCAATCCTATTGATAGTTGTGGCTGTATTTTTGATTTATTCCGGGCAAGAAGAACAACGAGAAGAAAAAGCTCTGGTTTCAATTGAACAGAACACCATGCCTATAGCGGCTATTCCCACTGATCCCTCAGGTATTTCGTCTTTGGAAAAAAGTTTAGAAGAAAAAATAGCCTCAAATCTTGAAAGTATTAAAGGGGTCGGTAAAACTAAAGTTTTGGTAACTTATGCTTCTGGGTATAAAAAAGAATATGCTGTGAACGAAAGTATATCCAAAAAGAATACCAAAGAAACCGATAAAGAGGGAGGAACAAGAGAGACTGAAGAAATTACTGAAACAAGTCAGTTGGTTATTATCGGCAATTCCGATCCTGTTATAGTACTGGAACAACGGCCTGAAATTGCAGGCGTATTAGTAATTTCTCAGGGAGCAAATGATCCCAAAATAAAAGAACAGATATTTGAAGCTGTAAGAACACTTCTTAATATTGAACCATCGAAGATCAGCGTCGCTCCGTTAGGAGGGGTATAAGTGTTTTTCAAAAGGAAGGCCGCTGTTTTTAGCGGTGTTCTTATTCTGGTTATCGTTATTGTTTTCTTTTTAACATTGCCTTTAAACGTTAAAGTTCAGGCTGAGGATGTTATTTTAGTTGAAACGGATATGAAACATAACTTTAAAGATTTTTCGTTTGAGATGATTGAATTGACAAATGATCAAGAACAAAATTATTTTGTAAATTATAGGATAAAAAGAGAACAATTTAGATACGAAACTAAAAAAATGCTCGAACCTTTGTTGGAATCAGATATAAGACATACACGTGAAGAAGCACAAATAAGGTGGTTAGAATTAACCAATAAAATTTCTAAAGAAGACGAGATTGAAAATACTCTTAAAATGCGAGGATTTAAAGATGTGATAGCGGAAGTCAATCCTGAGAAAGTTACTGTTACGTTACTACATGAAGATATATTGATTCAAGAGATTTTTATGGTCAAAAATGTTGTCAATGACATAACAGGCTATGAGGAAGATAGAATCGAAATATTGACGAAAGCAATGCACTACACATTCTCTAAAATATAATTATAAAGTTAATGGAAGAGAAAGAAGCTCTTCCATAATTTATGAAGTTAATGCTATTTGGGATGCCAACGTTTAAACTTTCCAAAACGTTACTCTATGAAAATATCAAAAAAATGATATAATGTATTTAAAGCTGCTTTGCTCGTAAGGATATTCAAGGTTTCGATCCTAATAATTAAAAGGGAATCGATGTGATTGGTTTAGTACGTCAGGCTTTCTTAGAAAAGAAGGCGGAAAGATCAATCTAGATTCCCACCTTGCTGAGGCAGGGTCTGGAAAACCTGGTATCTTACGGCAAAGCGGGAAAAGCGGGGCAAATGGCCCTGCTTTTTTGTTGGCGAATTGTATTTAGCTTTCATTTGGAGATAGCTTAAATAGAAATTTCCTTAAAACATGTGAAAATCATGAGGTGTTCCCAAAATCGGGTGACAGAGGTTCCCCTTGATAATAGTGAGCTAAATAAAAATGATAAACCTCACCAAGATCTTTATCGCGTAGGCTTTGTTTCCATGCTCGCTATAATGCTTCACAATCTTCCGGAGGGGATAGCTACTTTTAGTGCCGGGTATGAGAATTTGGCTTTGGGAAATTCAAACCGAAATCTAAGACCAATAGTCTTCAAGGACTTCGATGATTTTTTTGGCAACTGTTGGCGAGGGGATAATTAAGGCATTTTCATGGTTAATCACGAAAGTATAATAAGTCCAGGAAGAACTTGTTATTATAATTTTCTCATTATCGATGATTGCTATATTAAAACCCATTACCATGTTATCGGGGTGGTTAAAATATTCAATATCTATTTGAGCGTCAGCAAGGCTATCTGGGATGGAATCTTTATTTGACGGACTTAACACTAATGTGATTCTGCAACCCCTATTTTTGGCTTCATTGAATGCTTCGATTATTTCTTTGTCGCTTAACTGTTCCACGAAAACCTTTAATTCTGACTGAGCTGAATTAATTGCTTTTAGAATCTGTTGTTTAATTCCTGCGTTTACGGTATAACTGACGTAATCATCAGTAAGGGCGAGATTATTGGGTAGTTCTAGGGATATAGTAGTAGTATAAGCCCAATCGTTTACAAATGACTTGGCTATTGTTCGTACAGAACTTCCTGTAAGTACTATGGCAAAATTATACGTTTTATAACCTTTTTCTGACCAATCTTGACAGTAATATATTGCCGTCTGATAATCGACAACCATAAATCGTACTTTATGGTATTGGCCTTTTTGAGCAGGATAATATTGGACAGAGACATTTTCATTTTTAAGTCTTTTTACCGTATTTGAATTAACACTTTGCCATTGATCCAGTAATATTTTTACCTCAATTCCGTTACGAGCCTTTTCTATAATCAATTCCAGAATTTCGTTGTCATCAAATGCGGAAAGTTCTATAAAAATAGCTTTTTTCGCACTTTTAACCAGTTCTATTGTCTTTAATCTAATTTCTTCAGTATTTATTAATAGACTATCTTCAGTTAGATTAGAAAATTTAGGTGAGTCATTTTTTTCAAAGGGCAAGATATTTTTACATCCGGATACCAAAAATACAAAAATGAATATAAATATATATAATAATAGAAGTTTTATATATGAACTTTTAAATATTTTTTTCAAAAAGCCTAAACCTCCTTAATATCTTCTGTTATTTATTATACATATTTTTTATATTATAACGAAAAATTTTTTTTTTGAAAGAATATTATCTTTAAATAAATATATTTGATGACAAGATTTTAATTATTTTTAGAGGGAAAAAAAGTAATACAACAGAATAATTCCAATACATGGAATCAAGCCGAAGGGAGTGTTTTGCATGAATAACTTGATTAGTATTTTTCTTGAAACAAAAAATACTCTGAAGAAAACACCAGCATTTTTACATAAATTTCATCATACGTCTAATGGCAGTAGAATTCCTGTATATATTAAAAACAGTTTACTGAATAACGGGAAAAAGGATTTCGAAAATTATTTCAACCTTAAAGAAATTCATAAATTAATTGATAACGGTTCTTATCAAGAAGCTAAGGATTATTTGGAAAAAATAGTATTATTAAATAATGTCCAGGAGAAGGAATTAAGAGTTTCAATACTGTTTTTACTTGCACGTTGCTATTACGGTTTAGGATCGCTTGATGATGCTTTGCTGAATTTAGATGAAGCTATTTCATATCAGCCGGACAATATTGAGGTCTTGAAGCTTAAAGCTGATTGCTTGCTGGAACTTGGCAAATGGCAAGAAGCCATTTTGATTTTTCATAAACTGTTGAGGCTAACACCTTCGGATGATAAGATTTTATATCGTCTTGGTAATATTTATATGTTTTACGGTGAATATGAAGAGGCACTAATTTGCTTTAAGGGTTGTTGTAAGCTTAGACCCAGCAATTCTGATTATTGGGAAATGAAAGCTGAAATGTTAGTTAAATTAAACATCTTAGAAGAAGCATGTTATTCTTACAATAAGGCTTTGAGGTTAGGTGGAAAATTTCATATACTTCCAAGGCTTGCTTACTGTTATGCAATTACAGGAAATATTATAAAAGCTCAAAAACTGCTAATCAAAGCTTTAAAAATAGAACCGGATAATTATGAGGTATTATGTAATTTAGCGGCTATTTACCATAAATTGGACAAAAACGACCAAGCTTATAGATTATTTTATAAAGCCTATAATCTTAATCAGAATGATCCTATTCTTCTAAATAATTTAGGCTATGTTTGTTTCAAATTAGGAAGAACTAGGAAAGCTATTGAATATTATAATCAAGCGTTAAAAATTGAACCTTCAAATATTACAATTTTATATAATTTAAGCAATAGTTTTTTAGCAAAAGGTCAATTGGAAGAAGCTTGTAAAACTTTAGAAAAAATAATATCGATTGACAGTGAAAATTCAAGTGCTTGGGCATTATTAGGAAACGCATATGAACAATTGTCGAAATACAATATAGCAGTTGACTGTTATAATAAATCTTTAAAATTAGCCGAATAAAATTTATTGAAGAATATAACTCTATAATGAATTTTTGTAGAGTACAAAGAGGAACCTAAAGCCTAATTATTAGGCTTTTTCTTTATGCTTTTTATTAAAAAAGTAAAAGCTAAAATTTGGCTTATGTTAACTAAAATGATAAAATCATCATATATGTAATTTATTAATGATAGAATATTTTTTTAATAGACAAATTAAGAATAAGAGGAGTAATTTTCATGCCTATCGATACTAAAAAAATTGAAGAAGCAGTTAAAAATATCCTTGAGGCGATTGGTGAAGATCCTAACAGAGAAGGATTGAAGGATACCCCGAAACGCGTGGCGAAGTTTTATGAAGAAGCTTTTGCCGGACTATTCGTTGATCCACAAAAAAATTTAGAAGTTGAGTTTTCGGAAAACCATGAAGAAATGGTTATAGTTAAAGATATTCCAATATATTCAATGTGTGAACATCATTTATTACCTTTTTTCGGTTATGCTCACATTGCCTATATACCAAGTAACGGTAGAGTAACGGGATTATCGAAATTGGCCAGGGTTGCTGAGGATTTTGCGAGAAGGCCACAGCTACAAGAAAGGCTAACATCCCAAATAGCCGACACAATAAAAAATACACTTAATCCGCACGGTGTGCTTGTAGTTATTGAAGCAGAGCACATGTGCATGACTATGAGAGGTGTCAAAAAGCCAGGTTCTCGTACTGTTACGTCGGCGGTTAGGGGTGTTTTCAGAAAAAACGCCGCCACAAGGGCAGAAGCTTTCTCACTTATTATGAATAAAAGATAAAATAATAAAAAACTAATTTTTTGAGCTAATAATGGAGGTTTATTATATGAGAATTCTCTTGACAAATGATGATGGTTTTTTCGCTCCTGGGTTAAAAACTTTGTATAAAGTATTGGCAGAGGAAAAGAATTATAAACTATATATTGTAGCTCCGGAGAGGCAAAGATCTGCCGTAAGCCGATCGATTACCTTGCACAAACCTCTATTTGTAACAAAACATGAGATAGAAGATAATGTTATAGGATATACTGTAAACGGAACTCCGACGGATTGTGTTAAGATTGCTATACAAGGCGATGTTTTACCTGTTAAACCGGACATTATTATTTCCGGTATTAATGCCGGCCCAAATCTGGGAACAGATGTTTTTTATTCTGGGACTGTTTCGGCAGCTATGGAAGGGGGGTTATTAGGAATTCCTTCCTTAGCAGTGTCAGTTGCATGTTATGATTGTGAAGACTACTTTCCGAGTGCAAAATATATAGATAGCCTGTTAAAGAAATACTCGCAAATATTCCGAGATAATATGGTTTTGAATATTAATCTCCCTTATTTGAAAATGAATGAATGGAAAGGAACTAAAATTACCAAACTCGGAAAGTCGATGTATGAGAATACTTTTGAGAAAAGACAAACCCCAGCAGGAAAAGAGTATTATTGGTTTAGCGGAAATCAGATCATTGATACTGAGGAAGGGACAGACCAAAAAGCGGTTATGGACGGTTATATATCAATAACGCCATTGCACGGTGACTTGACTGAATACAGTAAAATTGAAGAGTTGGCAAAAATTATAATATAGGGGGAAAAGATGAGCTTTGGAATATTTGTTTTTTATTTTATTATTTTTGTTGTTCTTTTTGTATCTAGTAGAAAAAAAGGAGAAAGAATTAATTATAAAGTGGTTTTGATAATACCAGCTCTTCTGGCTTTTTTCCTTTTTTTATTATCAGTTGTTAAAATTTATTTTATTTATAAAATATTGATTGTTATAGTTACACTTATACTTATTCTTCTAACTTACTGGCAATGGGGAGAACAAATTTATAGATGGTTTAAGAAATAAACCTATTAAACAAAGGAATTCTTCTTAAATCCTTTAATTTTATACCTCCATTAAACAACAATACTGCAATATAACCTAATGTACCAAAGAAAATTGCAAGCAAATAAACTAATGTTGTGGAGGGCAAAGAATTTATTACAAAGATTATAATGATTATCATAAAAAACCCTGCAGAAAAAGGTTGGTATATAAAAGCTTTATAGTCAATTTTCATGCCGATATAATGTTGTATTGCTCTAATATTAAGTACGGCAAAGCAAAAAAATCCTATAACGTATGCCCATGAAGTGCCTAACAATCCCCAGCTCGGAATTCCTGTTAAGTAAAATAACAAAGGGATTTTTAATATTGAGCTAATAATGGTATGGATTAGAGGAAGATATGTTTTACCTAGACCTTGTAGGATTCCGGTAGTTGTCTGTTGTACATAGGCAAATAACCCGCCGAAAGCTAATATTTTAAGGACATCTGTCACTTCTTTGCTTTTGAATATCGCTGTCAGTGGCTCAGCGAAATAATATAACGAGATAACACTTGGTAATCCTATAATGATCGTATACTTGATGGATTCAGTACACCGTTTTTGAGCTAATATGTAGTCATTTCTTACCATTGCTTCAGAAATGGCCGGCACTAGAGAAGTTGCTAAGGCAAAGGTGAAAACACTTGGAAAGTTAAGCAAAGTTACTGCTGTACCGCTGAATTGGCCATAGAGTGATGTTGCTGCACTAGGATCATAACCTGCTTTCTGTAATTGTCTAGGAATAATAATTGCGTCTAATGAAGATAGACCAGTTGCCATTAGACGGCTTCCGGTCACAGGAAGAGACAGAGTCAGAAGGTTTTTAAGAATTGATTTTGATGGCTGATAACTTTTTCGATTCCCAAAATTTCTTTTAGTTTTTTGCAATAGATAGTTAATACTGATTACCCCTAAACCTAACATTTCGCCAAATAACATCCCCGCGGCAAGTCCTACGGAAGCCCATTCAACCCCTTTTTCCAGCAGTTTGTAGGCAATTGTAAAACCGGCTATTACTCTGATTATTTGTTCACATACTTGACTTAAAGCCGAAGGAAACATATTTTGTAATCCTTGAAAATAACCTCGAAATGCAGAAGCAATAGAGACTATAAATATTGCTGGGGTGCAAATTTGAAAAATTCTGAATACTCTTTGGTCAGCAAAGAAAAGATTTACAATTAAAGAGGTATTACAAAACAGGATAATAGATACCAACATTCCCGATAAAAATAATACAGTAAGGGCTATTCGGAATATCTTTTGGGCATCCGCGTAATGCCCGACGGATATTTTTTCAGCAACCATTTTGGAAATTGCCAAGGGGATTCCAGCAGTAGTAAGGACTAATGCTGTCATATATATTGGAAAAACCATGTGGAATAAACCATAGGCTTCACTTCCAATATAATTCATAATCAAAAATTGATTAATAAAACCAAGAATCCTATTAATTAAATTTGCGGCAAAAAGAATGGCAGCTCC
>ENA-UPSB01002421-UPSB01002421.1-bioreactor-metagenome-genome-assembly--contig:-NODE-2421-length-17594-cov-4.674554_pt1 | contig 17594 bp, 23 predicted proteins | sample MGYA00238182_ERZ773286 | MGnify/ENA primary metagenome ERZ773286 (study PRJEB29026, sample SAMN07631240) | bioreactor metagenome | isolation source: Switchgrass digestor | place: USA: Dartmouth... | reverse complement strand
ACGTGTGCTCTTCCGATCTCATATTTTTGTATTTTTCGGCCCCGTGCTTTTTATCAGCCGGGGCCACAGTCAGCCCGATATGTCACACAACTTATGAACAAATTTCTTAAGGTCAACGATATCCCAGTCATCAGTTATTGCAGATTCAAGAGACATCGGCTCGCCTTTTTCATTGGTACAGTATTTTGACAGATAATAATTAATCTTTTCACGGTTTTCTTTGGCCGCAAGGTTAAAAATCTGGGCTTCAATTATAACCTTGTCATCAATAAATTTTAGAGCATCGCCAATCTTCATCGGCTTAATATGGTATTTTTTATTTTGCGCAATAAAAAGCTCCGGCTCGCCTGCCATTACTGAAAACGGAACCGGAGTTCTTGCCTCCTTGCTGCTCATATAGCAACCCTCCTATTTATTTAAGATTAAAGAGGAATTTCTGTCTTTCTGTTGACAACAACCTGGCTGCCAATAGGCTCAATAGCAGTAAAGTTGAGTGTAGTTGGTGTGTGCTGTCTTGCATGATTCTCGTCAATGTCGCCTGTCAACTGTGCCCTACTGATTATTGAGTTATTTTTATAACGCTTTGTCTTATCTCTTGACAGTGTTTCGTAGATAATTTCAATCTGCACGACAGGGTTAACTGCATTTTTATCAATGCCATATTCCTCAACTTCTGTAGCTTCAAACACATATTCAAGGGTAATCGGTTTTCCTGCATCTTCTTCACTGAATGCTATCTTATCTTTTTCATTACCTGTCCCTGGAATAACGACATATTCCATAGACTCTAATTCTTCTGGTGATGATCCCTTATTAAAGGGTGTGCTCTCGCTATCAAGGATAGTAGGCTCACCGACTATCTTGCCTAATGCCTCAATTTCGTAAGGAGCAACCGTCGGAATATTTGTTTGAACAAGTTCTTTAATAGTTCCAGAACCCTTCTTTATTGGAGCGTTCTGTAAGAATGCAAGCGTTTCGCTGTTCAGAGTAGTAAATGTTATACCTATTTGGTAAGCGACGCCAAGTTCATAGACACCTGCGGGGTAATTACTGTTTCCGTTAGCAAGTTCGTAAGTATTGAGTGTTTTTTTCTTCGTAATACCTTCTACTGTTTCAGTACATATTCTTTTATCCTTTGGGTTGGTAGATAAAGCACCAGTTTTGGGGTCATACTTTATGAATGTGACCATACCAGCATTAATATGCAAATAATCTTTTCCCATAATCATCATCCTTTCTTAAGATTTTTATAATGGCTCATAAAAATTAAACCGAACTCCATAGCAATAAAAACCTTGTGCTGTTGGTAGCTCACCTAAATGACCTGCGATTTTTAAGATACGTCCATTTAGCCTTTTTCTATCTAACAAATAAATAACTCTACTGATAATTTGTCTTGCTTTGTAATCCTCTGTTATAGGTACATGACAATCAATCTGAATGACTTCTTCAAAAAGATCGCTATTTCGTGTTTGTCGTGATGGTATAAAGAATATGCATAGCCGTTTCTTCGCATCTGTAAGATCATCATATTGGCTTCGCTTAATAATCTGCTTTGCTTTTTCAAGAGGTGTTGCACTGGATAAACCCATTAAACTAAGCAATGCAGAATCATTAAGGAATACATTCTGAACGGCCGTTAAATCTTTTTCCGGATCAAACAAAAGCATCACCTACCTTTGATCCGTTTTGAGGTACTTGCCATATGGGAAAGCTTCCAACGTCTGCTTGACAACCCTTTGCATTCTGCCGTTAGCCATCCAGCGTGCAGCGGTACGGATTGCATGGGAGGGAGGTTGAGGCTTAACAACTCCTGCCGCTTCAAGGTCAACACCGCCTTTGCCTTTACCGTTAACAGGTCTTCCAAATATATCTACCTGTCCAGGCTGATTAGGTCTTGACCGTATCTTATAGCCATGCCTTGCAGGGTTCCACGCTGGACTATTGATATAGTCCCTTAACGCCGGATTGGTTCGATCCATCCATGAGCCGGTTCCCCATTCATCCATAGCAGCCCAAGCACCGCCGGAAATAGCGGCAGTTATTACATCCGCAATGTCTGTTATATCCTCGTCCTTTAGGCTTTCAGCGCCTTCCCGGGTAAGCATAAGCTGTGCTGCTTCGTTGTGTAGTTCTTTTTGAAGCTGCTTCATAGACTTAATCAGCTCACGGCGTAAGGCATTAATCATTGCTTGTGTATCAAACTTTATCCCATCTGCATCATCCACCTGAGTTTTTCATTACCGTACCGCATAAACTTTTCGCGTTTTTTGTCCCAATTACGCTTATACTCAGGAGCGTCATAAGGTGGGGTAGAAGTGCGGCTTTTCATTGCTATGCAAAGAATACCGGCAAGAATATAAATGGCCGCTTCTTGAAGATGTTTATAGCTTTTTTCATCTTTGATTTTTCCTAAGAGTGTTAATTTCTCAACGACCGGGGCAATTATAGTTTTCATGCCACCTATATTTATATCTGCATCGATTATTGAATCTGGCAACAGGTCATCATCTGCACCAAGCATATTTCTTATTCTGCCTGTATAATTTTTACCAAGAAATTCTTCATACTTTCCCATAAGGTTTGCCTCCTTAAAACTTAATCCCCTCTAACATCAAGCCCAAGCTGGATTCTTGCCACACCTGTTAGTGAAAGAGGGTCAATACTTTCAATCTGATAATTGTTGCCATCCAAAACTATCCTGTCAAGTAGTTTTGCATTAATCCATTTCGGCGCCTGAATAACATATCTTGTCTGGTCAAGCAATCCCGGGTCCTCTTGCCGCAATTTCGCTGTCACAACCATACCAAAAACCGGAACGTTGGTATTAATGTCATTCCATCCCTTAACGATGTTGTTGTTCTCGTCAAGGTATTCCTCATATCTTTTCTGGGTTACAACAGCATTGGTCTTTGCGGCAAAAAAGGCATATTCGCCAGATGCCGGATCAGGATCGGCTGTTTGGACAAGATATTTGACACCATTAATGTTTATGACTTCGCCGCTTTGCAGGTTACTTTCAGCAAGGATCAAACCTTCCCAAAACGCTTCACGGGCACCGGGAGAGCTATTCGATCTTGTTGAGCGCTTAATAGATACTTTTGTTTCAACGGGTATGTCCCTTTCAATAATAGCGGTTTGACCTCTGGCTCTTAAAAATTTATCTGCGTATGCCAATTTAATCACCGCCTTATGTTACTGTGAAATGCGGAATATCCAGGATTGACACCGTTGAAATCATGCCAATGTATCTATTACGCTCCGCTTCAAGATCAGCTTTTGTCTTGTTCCAGTCCGTATAAATCGAATGGGATTCATGAGGGCCAGTTTCCTTATTTGGTAATCTTGCCGGCATACTCAAACATAATAATGCAGCGCATTCACAAACAACAGCAGCCTCAAGAAACACTTTGTCGTCACCCGTAAGATTCTCATACCCGGGAACCATTTTAATTATAGTGGCTTCGGCTATGTCAATTACATCTGACTGTCGAATATCTTCATCTGGAAGGTAAGCATCGGGTACACCCAGCTTTGAGCGTACCCGTTTTTCCCAACCTTCACTGGTTAGTATTTTGTTAGGCATAAGGGGTCACCCCCTTAGTCGAGAACAAGGATTTTAGCGCTGTCTTTGAAAATCTTGCGGAATCCACTGGTTTCGGAAATTGTGACCGCTTTTGTCTGATTGATTACATTGATGTCAGCTTCCTGAATTGTGGAGCCTAATTCGTAGACTTCCTCAATACAGGTTGCCTTGTTGATACCGTAAATGGCTTCTTTACCGTTAATTTTCTCAATGTCAGGGCTATAAAGCAGTGTGAAATTTGTTACCAAGTTCTGAGGCATTCTCACTGAAATATTGAGCCCTTGACTGATAACCTGATCAGCTAATGTAGCTGCACTGATTTCTGGGTACAAGACATTCAGTATTTGCAAGAGTCCATCTTCATTGGCGACAACAGTATCGCACCCACCAATTGGATAGAACTTAAGCAGGAAACGAACCAACGAATTTCTCGAAAGCTTGTCTCCAGCCTGAGCACCCAGATCCGTCTGCTTAATTACCGGTGCTGCATTATTATTCCCGTCACCGTCTTTGATAACAGTGAGGATTTCAGCAACCTTATTGTTTGCGGCTTCTGTTCCAATTCTGTTTATGAGTATCTGGAACAAATCTATTGTCATTCTTCTGAAAGCCTCATAGGAAATACCAACTGCTCTACCATATTTGTACAGCTTAATTGCTGTAGCACCAATCTTAAGAGTAGCTTTTGGCAGGTCAGCGGCTTCTGTTACCCTTCTCATTTCAGCAGCTTTCTTGTTCTTAGGATCGTCAAGATCAAGATAAGGTGCCTCGTAAACCCCACCGTTTATACCTGTCCTTTTTGCAACAAGATATTGATAAAGCGGGAATTCAGTCATGGACTGAACTAGTGTTCTTGCAACATATTCAGGGAACAGGTATTTATTTTCTTCTGTTCTGAAAAAGGCATCAACCTGAGATGCAAAAATATTTCTTTCCAGTATACTCTGCGTAATTATTCCTGCTTCTTTGAGAAGTCTTTCAAAAGCGTCAAGCTTGCTTCCTTCGGGGGAAGGATCAAGCGTCTCTAAATACATAGAAAGTGTCATATTCTGTTCATGAGCTTTTCTATAGATGTCTCCTGTTAATTGAGATAATACAAACGGCATAATCTTCACTCCTTCCTAAAATTCTTCCGAAATTAACCTAAAAATACAGTTGCAACGCCTTCGTCTTCATCAACTTCGACAACTACAGGTGCGCGCAATTTCGCTGTTTCGGCGCTGTCCTTAATCTTGCCAGTGCCGTCAACTGCTGCAATCTTGCCTACAGTGGGAGCAGTTTCACCAATAGGCACATCAGTCCTGAAACCCCTGAATTGAACCGTGCAGTGTCCGTCATTTTCATAAGCGTCTATAAAACCGAATACGGTATCACCGTCATTCCCCAAATCAACTGTTGCCGCACCGGTGATCACAACAGGTAAACCAACAACTGCATCACGATTGGCTGCTGCAACCAAAGCCTTAATTCCATCACCAGCCTTGAAAGTGGCAGCCTGAAAACCGATATCTTCAAATGAAATTCCGCCTCTCGGCATATTCAACACTTCCTTTCCTAAAAATTGACATAAAAATAACCGCCTATTGAGCGGTTTCAATTTTGTTTAATTGCATATTTAAGCATTTAATTGAATATGTCGCATTTACTTGCCAACCTTGAATGCTACATCGGGGAGTGATACTGACTGTTTCTGTCCAGCTGCCGGATCGGTCTTTCTGCCTGCCGGAATGGCGTCCTTAGCTTGCTTTTCCCATGTCTGCATGATAGCCTTAATATCTTTGCTCGCCATAGATGCAAATGTCTTTTCATATGTTTCCTTCGGGAAGTCGTTACCCATAGCACGAACGCCCATAGCGAGAGCCTCGTTAATAAGCTGTTTGCGGTATTCCTGTCCTTCTTTCGCAAGGCTTAATATCTCGTCAGCTTTCAATTCTGCGCCCAGTGCTTCTTTAGCCTGCTCTTGTGTCATGTAAGCTTCAGTATTATCTTCTTTCAGCTCTACCTGTGAAGTATTGCTCCACTTTTCAGCCAGATTACTCAAAGCATCCTCAGGTTTGGTTTCGCCTTCCTTATACTCAACGCCAAATGCCTCAAACATCTTCAAAACCTTTTCATTCATAGCGTTTTCACCACCTTTCGCATCCTTTTGAATTTCTTCTTTTCTTAAATCAGCACCAACAGAAAATACTTTCTTTCGGTCTGATTTCTTAACCATTGTCACGATGTCGCCGTTGTGATAATAACCATGAAACAACGTTCCTTCCGGCAATTCCTCTTTGTCCTGAATAACCGTAAAATTACCTGTCGGGGTTTCTATGATGTCGCCATGTTTTGCCTGTGTTACAGCAGCACCCGGATAAGCACCATCCCATACAATGCTTTCCTCATAAAGAGCATTGTTGTTGTATGGAATTATCACTGATGGCGGCATTGCTGTCACGGTACAAACCTTTTTTGAACCGTCTGCAAGCTCATAAGTTACCCCTCGAACATGGCTGCAATCCCGACTGTAATAATTCATACCGCAAATAGAACAGGTCATTACATCGGTTCCCCAGCCTATGGAGGTATCAGATAATACGCCAGTCTCAATCTTCTTAATAAGAGCATTTGCAGACACACCATCCACAACTTCATCATCGCGAACTATGTATTTTGTCAAATACAACGCGACAGTTTCGCCATCTTGTGAGCTTTTCTCAACAGTACCTTCAAAAACCTTACCGTAAGGAACCGCCTGAATACCGCCCCAATTGCTCCAATTGTGATTCAACATGAAAGATACACCTTTTTTGGCATCATCAGCCATAACCTTGAGTATCTCGGGGCTTAACTTCATGTATCTGCCGGGGATCATCAAGTCGCCTGCAGACTTTCCGGAGAAAACAAAAACTTCGTCTGCCGACAAGGTTCGCTTTGCTAATTTATTTATTTTGGCTAACTGTTCTTCCGTTGGAACACCAAAGTTAGGCATTTAATCACCTTCTTCCCATAATGAATTTTTGTTCCTCAAGGTACTCCTGAATTTCAGGTATGAATTCCTCTTTTTCCTCATCACAGAAGCCCTCAAGAATACAACCCTTGCATTCAGACTTATCAATCTTCGTTGCCTTCTTCTTCAATTTGTAAGCTTTTCCACGGATGTTTGTTAGTATTGACATCACGATCACCCCCAGATGTGAAGGTAACTCTTGCACTTTCAATGGGTGAGCCAACAGCTCTTTCAACGCCAATAACTTCCTGAGCTGCCATATCACCGTCAATCCAACCCATCAATTGAGCTATGGCGTAAAATTGCTCTTTCATCAGTGCTACAGTGTGTCTATCTTGTTCGCTTTGCCAATTTACAACGTTGTGAGTAAATACCGGGATTGCCTGAATTCCACGAACTCTTAACCATAAACGTGCGATTTCTTCAACTAATCGTTTAGAGCCGCGTTGACAAGATTTAATTGCTTGTGTCATAATCAAAAACTCTACCGTTGACCATGTCTCAGTTTTGCCAGTTGACCTGTTTACAAAAGTTCCCATCTGCTTTAAGCCATTAAGAACCTGAACATCAACAAGCTCATTAATCGCTCTGACATCAAGGCCTCGGGTATTTGTATTTTGAGTTCCGGGATTTCTTTTGACATCATCGAAATGGATAATGTCCGAGTCAGGTTCCAGGCTCTTAAGCATTCTGACAATGTTGCTGTGTTGCTCCCATAGCCATTCATTAAGTTTTTGGGGATCATTTTTGATGTGTTGTGGACAATACTGTAACATTCGTTCAACGTTTATTTCATAATCATCTCTTGGCCATCCCTGATGGTGTAACACTTTTTGCAAATCCTGCAAAATCTGCATTTGAAAATCAACAGCTTGCAGAACAGGCGTTAAGTGCAATGTTCCTCTTGGATCGCCTATATCAGGATCGGAAGGCACCCAAAAGAAGTTTGCATTTTTTCTGTCAAGGTAAACCTTTTTTAAATTATTATATTGGTAAGGAACAAATTTTTGTCGGCCATCGACTTCTTTTAATTCCCATTCGATTGTTTGCGGTTTTACAGGGTAAACATCTACAATATCTGTTCTGTCCTCATTTACTTCAACCTCGCAAGCCATTGCACCCAATAAAAAAGAGCTGTAATGGAATTGGTCTATCAATCCGTCCAGCCCTGCATTACTGATTTCATTTATTCGTGCCGCAAAGTCTCTCCATTCATTCTCAAGTTCTGTTATTTTTGTCTTTCGTTCTCGGTCACCTACCGGATAAAAATGAATTTCGTTGCCTTGATTAGCAAGCCTTACGAAGTTCCAAACCGCCATTGAAACATCAGGATTAACCCGTTTTAAAAATTCTATGGCCGCAACTTCATCCGGTATTCTTCTCAGTGTCCTTAAAATGTCTGAAGTTCTTGAACGGTGAGGGGAGAGAACGGTTGAGTAACCGTTACCTATCATTGTCTGCCTACCTGTTGGTATTTTAGGAGCATCTCTTGACTTCTTTGCAAAAATATCTTTAAAGAAAGCCATTAAATCACCTTCATTCTGTGAGTTTTTCTAATTGCTCTAAAAGCTGGGCTTTTACCAAGTTGACTACTTTATCTGTATGAGTTATAAGGTCAGTCAAAAAGCGTATATCGGACTTATCAACCTCAATTTCACCTTCATTTATCAAATTAACAGCCCAAGCAATCATCTTTGCCGGTGCTCCAACTGTTGACATTGCCAATACATTTGCCAGGACTTCACTAAGTTTATCCTGTAAGGGTTCACCGTGAAGATCGATAACATTCTTATCAAGGTTGAGCTTCATTATCTAACGCCTCCTTGCTCCTAATCTTGTTTGCCTCCAAATTCGTAATGTATATATGGGGGGGAGCGGCACACGTAGGACAACGGGCGGAGGCGGACCCGTTATGTATACATCCCCGTTATTCATGCCGCTCTTTGGTATATGAAAGGCATAAGCCTGTCATATCAATAGCCTTTTGATATTCCTGAAATAATACCCATCCATGGTAATGTTTCAGTCGGTCTCTGGAAGTCAGCAAAGGCAAAATATAGGGCACTGACTATATCGTCGTGCCCACCATCCGTAGCATTTCGGTATTGCGTTGATCGACCATCTCTACTGATTGAAATATAATCTTTTAATTGGTTTTCAACTTCACGGCTGTATGGTATTTGACACCATCCCTGTTCAACAATAATCGCCAAATTTTCAACCAATTTTGCTTTGTTGCTTCCCTGTTCGTTGATTGGATTGTTAGGTATGCCGCGTTTGGTAAGCTGGGCACCGACAGCTTCACCAATACCGGTTTGTCCGAAATCAACAACGGCATTGTTATATAGTTTAGAATAGTGAGCAAGCCTATCCCATTGTGCTTCCCAATCAAGTCTTGCCATGAGGTCAATCTTAACAACTCTACCTTTACTATTTCTGATTACGCAAGGTCTTTGGTCACCCTTATGAGCCGGGTCATAACCAATCCTGTATGTCTCGAATGGTTCGACTTTTTCCCATTCTTCCCAGAACTTTTTGATTTCTTCTTCATCTTTGCTTGGTGGGGTTACTAAAACCCTTTGATAGTTAGGGAAAACCGCATTAACCGATGCAATTTCCTCGGCAAGGTAGTCCTGACGATACCTTTCATCTGTCATGGACATCCTAATTGACTGCTCAAAAGTTATATCATTACCAAGCCAGTCTTTGCCGACTATTTTGTAGCGTTTAGCGGCCATGTACGGATTGTCCCATGTTGTAAACCTAAAGGTCTCATATTCCGGCGAATATGTTGAACTGTCTTTTTCACCCATCTTGAGAAGTTTGCTAAAATACGTTATCCCTTTTGGTGAACCATTCAATACCGCTATACCACCAGTCCCGTTCGGCCCGCGTCCTGGGGAATCAAGTCTTTGCCTTACATTAGCCCAAACAACGTCCAAATCCTTGATTCTTGCCGCCTCGGTAATGGTTGCAATATCGAGTCCAACACCGACCAAAGCTTCAGGGTCATCGGCAGAATGAACTTCAATAACCCCACCATTAATTGTTTCAACCGTTAAATCTGCTAATGAGATATTTACAACTAAATCTGCCGGTAATAATTTTCTTAAATCACGCCAGTTCTGACGCGCCAGCCTCATTGTCGGAGCTATTATCCACCAAAGGACAGGTGGGTTAATATCAATCGGACGTTCCTCGTTAAGCATTTCAAGGAACTTCATTACACCTTCTGCAATTGCGCATAAATCTTTTCCGAAGCGATTGCCACAATTGTGCGTAACAATATTTGATACCAAAAAAGTTTCATCATCTGTTGAAATGTTGTAAACTTTCCCACTATAAGTTCTCTTTTCAACTGAGAGCAAGGGAACATATATAGCATCATCAGTCTTAAACGAAAATTCACGAATATGTTTATGTCTATCAGAATATTCAAGCTCTTTTAGTAGTTCGCAATCGCTACATACAACCATATAGAATGGATTATCATTATTTATTTCACGATCTCGTATTTTAGACTTTTTACGTACATTCTCATGAATATAAGCCGAATAACCAAGTCTTGCAAATAAGAGTTGAAGTTGTAAAGCAAGCTTTTTACTTGCCGTTTTACAGTAAATTCTATACTCTTTATCATCAAAATGTCCGTCACCATCACAATAGCCTTTAAGGAAATTAAGTATTATTTCCCTATCCTTATGAAGAAGTATATCCTGAGGAATTTGCTTGCTGTTTGCAATAGTATCAAATTGTGAAGCGAACAACTCCGCTAATGCAGTAGAACAAATAACTATTCTTGTGGTATGGTCGCATTCTCTTGTGTTAACATAAGCATGGTATCCCATATTCTTATAGCTTTTTATTACTTTTTCTATAAGTTCCGTTTCATGAGATCCTAAATTGTATGTGACATAGCTTTTGCCTACATTACCTTCAGCAAGATATAGTCCAAGTAACCATGCAGTTTCTGCGTTAATAGGGAAATGTGGCTTATAGTGCTTTTTACAACATTTCAACTCTCTTAGAACCCACTTCTTGATACTTATAGTTCCTTTGAGTTTTGGTATCTTTAAACACCACTTCACATAATTAGTTTGTTCGTTCAGATATTTTTCAACGTCACAAGCCTTAACCCAAATAGATTTTTCTATTTCCCAAATAGTTTTTTTAGTGCGTCTACCTTTTTTAAAGGCTTCATAGTTATCATTTCTTACTATTTTTGTTAACAATATAGGATGTTCGTCTGTAACCTCAAATGGCAAAATATAACGGGCATTTATTTTGTATAGATGCCCGTTATAATCTCTTTCTATCGTTTTGTAAACTCTATTCAGTTTTGCATTGTTTCCAAAAACATATTCCCCTTCTCGAATTTCCTCAATCGGTTTGTTAGCTCCGAGTATAATTTCGCCTGGTGGCAAACAGCACAAAAGCTTAAATCTCGCCTTACTGTCATGTATTTTTTGTTGCGCCGGATGCGGTTCATAGGGAATAATAACCTTTTTTTCGCCTCTTGCAATTGCCATTCGGCAGGCACCGCAAGTTTTTTGATTGTTATATCTATTTTGAGAAGGAACCCGAACCTTTTTAAATGGCTTTCCGCATATTTCGCATATCCCAATTGCATCCGCAGATGAATGCTTTATGTAATTTTTATTTAACCGTTCAATTCTGCTTAGAGAACCTTCCTTTCGTGGCATGTCACCACCCACCCATAGAAAAAGCACTCCATAGAGTACTTTTGTCAATTTATATGGCCTGCGGTATTGCGCTTATACTTAAGCTTGCAGGAACTGTTCAATATTGATTACAATTCTTTGATTGAAATTCCATGTTTCTTTGCATACTCATATTCCATATTGCAACCTCGGCTATTCTGCCAGCCGGGGCAAAGCCAGAGTTCGTCAGAACGACGTAACATCTCAATGCAATCTTTCATGCCTTCTTCATAAGTTTTCTTGAAATAAAAAAAGCCCGTCGCATGAAGCGGGCTGTAGAATGTATAGTCAGGATATTGTTCAATGAGTTTCAGGATTATCTTTTCAACTTTCTGGACGTTTTCAGGTTTGCCTAAGAAAGGATGAGCTACATAGATAACCTTTCTCATTGCGAATCCTCTACCTTTGAGAGTTGGCTAATTAATTTATCTATGTACCATTTGGCTTTCTTCAAATCTTCAACACCGTTTTTGTTTTTAAATCTTGCCAAATATTTAATGGCATTGCCTAAGCAATATCCTGCAAATGGCGTCAAATCCATACTGTTTACTATGCTTTCTATGATGTCAATAACTTCAAATTTCCCTGCTGTATAATGCGGTGGATGATTAACTACATCACTCATAGCATCGCCTCCAAAACTATCAATAATCATGTTCTAATGGTTTGTATAGCGGTATGAACTCACCTATACATCTGCTAATGGTCCCATCCTCAGTTACATGAACGCTTATAATCCAACCGCCTATATTTGCAGCTATCCTTTTTCCGCGCATCCATGGCGTTTGCGCTTGTGTTGTACCGCATTCAAACGCATGAACATTGCGGTAAATCATATAAAATGCTTTATGATGATGACCATTAAGAAGGATATTCGGCTTTTCACCGCCTGACATGGCATCTATTGTTTTCTGTGGTGCATAACTTAATGCATAAGCGGCTCCATCAAGAGGATGATTAAGCTCTATGACACAATTAGGCGTAATATATATTTTTGCGTTGCTTAGTCCCAAATAAATCATATCCGGTCTCTTATCTGCTATTTTCCGTCCGATATCGATACCGCCGTTTTTAATATGTGTATGGTCATGGTTCCCGGTTATGAATTTTGTAATAATATTTTTTCTTTTGGGATAGACTTCAATAACATAATCACTTTGATCATCAGCGCCATATTTGAATATTTCATGCTCATGCCCTGATCGCATTTTAAATCCTTCGGTTATATCTCCAGAGTGATATACCGTTGTTATTCCTTCATGTTCAAAAATATCATAAAGATGATTTAAAAAGGTTAATTGCTGCCACTTAGAGCATAAATGCGTATCTGATACTACTCCAAAACGGATTATTTTGTCTCCTTTCCAGCTTTCTTTATATTCTACATCTTTAGGAATAACATCTTTGCATATCTTAATTGTTCCATTAATTTCTGAAATGATATAGCCTAAGTCCTTAATGTCATCAATAACCGCTCTAATAACTCTTTCGCTTGTTTTATATTTATCTGATAGAGCCTTGACGGTAGTTTCTTTTTGCAAATCTTTTAAAACCTGCTCTTGCAAATTAATTTCTTGCGGTTTCCCAAAAATTTCGCCTTTTTTCTTAGCCCTTAAGAATCTTGCTTCAACTGTTTTGATCGATAATCCGTATTTTTTTGCTATTTGTCTATAACCATAAACACCAGGCTTATACAGCTTTTTAGCTTCTTCAAACCAATCATTCATCTACACACCACCTTCCGATGGTTTAAAACGCCTGACCCCACCCACTGTCACACACGGTGTTTTCAACCCTATGCCATATGGCATCAACCTTAATACCGGTGAGGTAATCCTCATTCAGGGATACCGGTTAATCCCGCTCGGTTTAGTCGGTCCGGCAACCGTAGAAATATATGTTTGGCTGCCTGCCGAGGACTTGAACCTCAACTTTGAGATCCAAAGTCTCATGTGCTAACCATTTACACCAGCAGGCAATAAAAAAGCACCTCATAACGAGGTGCCGCCCGCAATGCGAGCCCCAAAATTCTATACCAAAGTCGCTAATACTACGAACGACTTCTCCGCTCTTCCTACACATGGCAGGTGAGCTCTTATTCACTCGGGCAGTAAATTATTTCGCTACTTAGTATCTCATTCAGTTTGTTAAGTAACATGCTTTTCTGCCTCCTGTTGAATGTATATTCAAGATAGCAGCCGCCACCATAATCTAAATGTAAAGTAAATTTTGAGCCCGCTGATTTTGACAACATATCCATAAGTTCAGTAATCCTGTTTGCTGGTATTTCTCTAAACCATGCACCTTTTCCAAAGCGATCTGAAATTATGGAGATCGTATGAAGTCTCTTTTTTTCGGGCCATTTATCGCTATAGATATATTGTTTAAATACATCAACTGAACCAATCCAATAATCTTTGAAATGCTGTATATATGCTTTAAAAATAGTCTTTACTCTTTTTGTATGTTTCAACATAATATTCACGCTCCAAAAACATATTCTTTCCAGTGTTCTTTTACAAACCCTCTTATACCTTCACCGGGATTGTATTCCGGATAAACTTTCAAGAATTCAGCTTCGCAATCTTCCAGTGTTTCCCCCTTGATTATGCCTTTCTTAATGAGATACAGCAGGCATAGGGAAGGGGAACGGGAAAAACCTTCGTTGCAGTGGACCAAAACCTTGTATCCTTCATTCAGTTTTTGTTCTATGTACTCAAGTGCCTTATCAATCATTGGTTTTGCAAAGAATTCAGGCTTAGGGGCATCAATCATGTTTAAAGCAAGCCTATTAGGTGACCATTCGATCCAATAATAATACGGCGAATCTTTAGGACAACCTCTTCCAGTATATCCTACATAAAGCCTATGATATGGTTCTTTACATGCGTGTATAACAGCCATTTCACGAGCCATCGGATTACACATAAAATCTTTTTCATTTCCGCAAAACAGATTATTATATACTTCTCTCATAAAACCGCCTCCTGAAATTTAATAATACGGAGCAGGCAGGATACTAATGCCGTTGATAACGATTCACCTGCCCGGTTAACGGCCCCATGCTCCGAATAAATCCAATTTGTATATTTTGATTATGAAATGTAGTATTTTCAAAGATTTTTAAGAAGATTGTTAACAATTTGACGATCGATCCATATATAATTATTTTTATATATTTAGTTATTTAGTAATTAAGATATATTAAATATATATACTATAATTATATATATAATATATTTCTTTATATTTCTTATATATGTGTTATACTTGCTGTTCATTTGTTGTTCATTCTGCTGTTCATCAATACCATTCAAAGTATTGATAATGCTGGCTTGCAACCTGCTCATTTTGATGTTACATTTTGTGTTCAACTTGCTGTTCATTTGTTGTTATGCATTATCCGTCAAACACTTGACAATACTGGATTGTAGCTGTTCATAGCATTGCTCATTTTCTTGCTCATTTTGGTGATATTTTGATGTTATTTTTGTTTTGTTGTTCATTTTGTTGTTCACACATATCTATAAAATACTTAATATTGCTATATTACAGCTGTTAATTTTGTTGTTCATTTTATTCGTTGTTTGGAACCTCAACTGAAATTGCTGCTTGCTCACCGGATGGTGTTCGGAAGGCTGCATTTATCTTAATGCGTTTTCTCTTGCCAAGCTCATCTTGCATCGAAGGTGTCATTAAGTTTTTAAGCGTATTAGCCATTTTGTCCATTGCCTCTGCTAAAAATTTTAGGTCCATAGGTGTTAAGTCTTCTTTGCTTACAATTTTTGTGATTGTTTCCGCATTTAATGCTTTTTCGGCAACAACATTAATACCATCTATCAATTTTTGTGCCGCATCCATTTTTTTGTTATCAACAATTAATTCCACTTGCCTGCGCTTTACTTCCAGAACCTCTTTATTAAGGGTCGCAAGGCTTTCAACCTGCTCTATAAGCTCCGCTTTCTGTTCAGCTTCTTCATTCGGAGCAATAGGCATAATTTCTTGAGGGACATCGGTTAAAAGGGGGTTGTACGGAAGTAAATCGCTCTTCTTATTCTTGCTTGCCATCATTATCACCATCTAACAAGATATGTTTGCGACGTTCAACAAACTCCCGGACAGCCACTGCAAACATATCCCTGTAATAAACCTTAATCTCAGACATAGAATTTGCCTTATCTACAATAGCCTTGAATTCATCGTATAATTTATTATCCAAATGAAGGCGTATCTCAGCGCAATTTTTATATTTTGGCGGCCTTCCAGGGCTTACTTTGGGTGGTTCACCATGTTTTTTCCAGTATTCGTAATGGCTTCTAAGGATACCGTATTGCTTACGTACACCGCCTTTGACGTACTTCTCAAACTCTCTGAATAGATGTCCTATCGGTTTTAATGCCTGAATTGAAGCAATACCTTTTAGTCCTTCAGCCGTGGCACCTTTTGCTGTGCCTTCTGGAATACCTTCCATTTTACAAACATCAAAGAAATTAATATAATTCTTTGGTATTGCCACTTTTACCGCCTCCTTTTGTGTTTTTCTACTTCTTAACCTCCTTTTTCGGTGCCCAGCGTGTGTTTTTGAACATTTCATAAAGCGTTTTGTTAATCCACCTTCCCTTATACTGGATATATGGGTTAAAGAAGTATTTTACCCTGTGATTTGTGATGTTTTGGGCTATAATTCCCCGGTCTATAAGTGTTTTTATGGCGTTTTCGGCTGTCTTTTCGGTTATATCAAGCACTTTTGCAATGTTTTCTTTAGTCACCGACAGGTTATTCTTGAATGCAACCAGGCCACTTTTGTAATGGGTATTGGAGATCATGAGCAAAACTACCCGGTATTCGGTTGCTGTAAGCTTTTCATCAGCCAGCTGCTTGGCGGCATATTCACTTAACAAAGAAAATCTTTTGTCCTGACCGAAGTTATAAACCTTTTCTTCCTCAATTTCTTCCTTGTTTTTCTGAAAATATTCAGCATTAGCCTTTCTGACTACCTTAACTCTGTCGCCTTCATATAGCTCTTGTTTGATCTCACCTGTGTTTGCATCTACAACATAACCTACAGTACCCATGCGATCACCTGAAAGAAAATTTTTTCCGAAGGAAATTGAGGATTAATAAGGCTGAAAGCCTTGAAATAACTGAATTTTTTATTAGATCACTCGAAATTTCGCCCTTTTATTAAATGTAATGAACCAAATTATAAAATTTTAACGAGAAAAGTTATGTATGAGTTGTAACGTACCGTAAAGACAAAAAAATAAATAAAAAAAACATCGGAAGTAAATTCCGATGTATCATATCTATTACCTCAATTATAAAAATAACACCCTCTTGACATTTTGTAAACCCGCAAAAAGTAACATAAGGTAACATTAAGTAACCAATTTTGCAAAGTTACCATATAATCTCTCAACTGATTTGACATGATAGTTAAGTTTTGACGCTACATCAGCCCACGTCCTGCGGCCACAACGCCAGAATTTATGCTCGATTATATCCCTTTGAGTCGGTGTCGCTTTATTAAGTGCCTCTCGAATAGCCATCTTCGCCTTCATTGTCTCTTCAAGCTCTGCTTTGCATGAATCATATGTAGCTTTCAATGTCGGAACCATTGAAGTATAAACATCTATATCTGAATTTTCGTATTTTTCAATCTTTTCCTGTATATCCTTAAGTTCGTTTTCTAAGTTGTTAATTTTTTCATCAATCTTTGGGTAAAGTACGAGGTATTTTTCAAGCTGCTTTTTCTCCATTAAAACACCTCCCAATATCGATTTTAAGGGTTAAGTCAGAAAAGGTCAAGGATTTTAAGACAAATTTCGGGTGATCGGCGGGCTTAATGGAAGGGATTATTTTTGTGAGAGGTAACTCTCCCCGCCGCCGACAGGGGTCCCCCCGGGGGATGCCTGGCGACGAAACGGGATTCCTGGCACCGGCGGCGGCTGTTGCACGCGCAAAGCGGCTGCAATGGCTGCAATTGGCTTCTATAAAACATTTCAGGGATTCAGGCACACGCAAAAATAATACCGAAAATGCGGAAAATCGGTACTATATCGGCAGGTATGAGGGCAAAATATGCAATGTCATATCCGGCGACGGAACAACCAGGTAATGAAAAGACCAGGCGACCGGACCGGAAACCGGGCACCGGAATCCAGGACTTGGGCGCGGGATGAGGGCAGGGGCGCGAATGTCTACTAGTTTGGTAGACTTTATTTTGGCGCGCGGAAACTGAATGTTTATAATGATACCAGAAATTAAGACAGACAAAACGGCCAAAATAAGTTAG
>ENA-UPSB01002418-UPSB01002418.1-bioreactor-metagenome-genome-assembly--contig:-NODE-2418-length-17614-cov-17.427302_pt1 | contig 17614 bp, 17 predicted proteins | sample MGYA00238182_ERZ773286 | MGnify/ENA primary metagenome ERZ773286 (study PRJEB29026, sample SAMN07631240) | bioreactor metagenome | isolation source: Switchgrass digestor | place: USA: Dartmouth... | reverse complement strand
AATTATATTAGGGTTTGTGGTTTAATCATAAATAGTGTCCAGAAAGCAATTGTGGGACATGATTAGCTTATCAACCCCCAAGAAGCAAAAACTCATAAATAAAAAGAGCAAAGATTACTGAGGGAGTTTTTTAGCCCCAATATACATAGTTAACCGCATAATTCCATATAGTTTCACTTCCACCCCGGAAGGAGAGGGAAAAATGAGAAATTCTCCTCAAGGAAAAGGATTTCCTCTCCTCCCTTGCGGGAGAGAGTTAGAGAAAAGGGGATTTTATAACCGATTTTGCGGGATACTATAATTGGCTTTTTAAATTTCATCAGTTATAACAAGTGTTAGTGTTAGGAGATATTCCAAAAATAGAGAGACCTTTAAGGGAAAAATAGTATATAATATTTTTAGAGATAGGAGTGAAACCTCGGAAAGGTTGCTTCTAGGAGTCAAGTTTTACTGGGTTCATTTCTAAGATATCCAATCGAAAGGAGGAAATGGCTATGGCTAATAATTATTTAGGAAGGGCGGATGCCCCTCTCCAGCCAGAAACTTGGGAACTGCTGGACAAAACTATGATAGAGGTGGCTAAAACTCACCTTTCGGGAAGGAAAATTCTACCGTATGAGGGGCCGTTCGGTTTAGGCCTTAAATTTGTTCCTTTGTCAACCGAGGCTAAAGAGGGGGTAGCCATCAGTCAAGCTATTCCTCTAGTGGAAATACAAAAAACTTTCCGCTTGATTAAATCTGATTTAGCTGCTTACGAAAGAGACGGAGTAACGCTAAATACGGCGCCTCTCATTCAAGCCAGTTTAGAATGTGCTAAGCTGGAAGACCAGATTATTTTCCAGGGATGGTCAGGAATCCCTGGTCTTTTGACTGTTTCCGGTAATCAGAAGGCCAAACTTTCTTCCTGGGAAGAAGTGGGAGACGCAGCCCAAGATATAATCAAAGCCGTTACTTTACTTGACGAAGCAGGATTTCCCGGTCCTTACGCTTTAGCCCTTGCTCCTCAGCGGTACAACCTTCTCTTTAGAAGATATTCTCAAGGGAATCAAACTGAGCTAGACCATTTAAAATCCATAATAGGAGCCTCAATAGTTAAAGCTCCTTTCCTCAAAAAAGGAGGAGTGCTCCTAGCTTCAGGAATAATTTATGCTTCTTTGATTGTAGGGCAAGATATGACCATCGGATTTATTGGACCAGATGAAGAAGGATTAGTTTTCAGTGTTTCTGAAACTCTAGTTCCTCTAATCAGGCAACCTCGCTCTATCTGTCAGCTAGAAGAATAACAACTAAGTAGGGGGGGTGCGAGCACCCCTCTTACTTAAACTTTATCCCTTTTTACCCAGAGTCGATGGCGAGTTCTTCAATCGGGAGTGAGAAGAAAGGGAGAAAAAGAAATTCCCCCAGTTGTGGTAAGTCTTCTGTATCCTGCCACAAGCTGTTGTTTATGCTAACTTCCGATGTAATTTACTTTTTAAGTTTAGTAGGTTAACTGGCTTTGCAGGATACTATAAATAGAGAGGACAGGGGGACGAGAATTAAACTATTGGAAAATATGTTAAATTATCCTACAATATAAAGAGTAAAGTAGAAAGGGGTAAACAATGAAAGAGGTTCTAGCTGCAATATCCATCTCTTTCCTCATGATTTTAGCTCCTCCTCTGTATGCCGATATGGGAGCCATTGTCCCAGTAGAGGGCGTGAAGGTGGAAGAAACGGCTCAAAAAGCTATCATTGCCCACGATGGCTTTGAAGAGATTCTCATCCTCTCCACTGATCTCCTCGTTTCTGAGAATACTTCCGTTTTGCGCCTTATTCCTTTCCCCTCTCTCCCCGAAATAATAGAAGTAGATAATGAGATATGGAATAGACTTTCTCGGATATGTGAAGAGCACAACTTACAATATCTAATGTTTTATAAAGGAGGAGCAAAGGAAGAAGAAATAAAAGTGGAATATCAAGTCACTCAAGGAGCTCATAAAATTACAGTAGTAAAAGCAAATAATAGTGAAGATTTTTTGGAATGGATCAGAAATTTTTTACTTCAAAATAACTTATCTTCTCGTTTTCAAAAGGAAAAACTCCAAAATTTAGTTGACGATTATTTAAAAAGAGAAATTAATTATTTTGTTTTAGATATTGTAGACTTCCAAAATAACCGAGAAAAAATTGAGCCAGTAGGCTATATTTTCTCCTCCCGGAATTTTTATTATCCGGTAAAGATTTCCAGCCTTTTTGAAAACAGTGGAGAAATAGAGCTTTTTGTTCTCTCTGACCGGGGAGAAATATTAGAAAACTTAATCAATTTTTGGCCAGGGTGGAGTGAGGGAGGAATATCATCCACTGCCATACTGGGAGAAGAAGATTTAGAATTTTTGCACCCGGAAATTCATCGCTTGTTAGGTAAAAGAGGAGTGTTGGGTGCTTTTCGCTATTCTCGTTTTCAGGCATTACAAGAGGATATAATGTTTGAAATACCCATCCAAGAAATAAAACCTCGGGAATCCTTTCCATTCATCAAAAAGAATTGAGGGATAGAATATGCTTTTACAAACTTTTTGTCACGTTCCTGGTGTAGGAGAAAAAATAGAGAGGAAAATCTGGAAAGAGGGTATCACTTCTTGGGAAGAAGCCTTAAACTATCCGGCCTTAGAAAAGATTATCCCTTCTCCTTTTTCTCGTTCAGCTCGTTCCTTCCTTTATCGCTCCCTTCAAAAACTGGAAAAAGGTGAAGCTCGCTTTTTCAAGGAGCATTTAGATAGTTATAATCATTGGAGGTTATTCCCTCATTTTCAAAATGATATTGTGTTTTTAGATATTGAAACCACTGGTTTAAATTCTTCCCAAGATTATGTCACCGCCATAACTACTTTTGACGGAACAAAGATAAAGACTTTCATCCAAGGAATCAATCTACCCAAGTTCAAAGAAGAAATCATGAAATATAAAGTGATGGTTACCTTCAACGGCAAATGTTTCGATATTCCTTTTTTAGAGCAGCATTTAGGAATAAAATTTCCCCAGGTGCATTTAGACCTTCGTTTTATCCTCCGGAGCTTAGGTTTTAGAGGAGGCCTTAAAGCTTGTGAAAAAGCCCTAGGCATCGATAGGGGAGAACTACGGAACGTGAATGGTTATACTGCAGTTCTACTGTGGCAAAAATATCGGGAAGGCTGCCCAGAAGCATTAGAAACCCTATTAGCCTATAATGTAGCAGATACGGTAAACTTAGAAAGATTGATGGTTTTTGCCTACAATGAGAAACTCCGAAGTTATCCCTTTCCTCAACTTTCTATGTCCCTTCCCCCCAAAAAAATAATTATCCCTTACCAGGTTCACCCAGAAATACTGCAGGAAATAAATCATGAATATTGGCGTACCGTGGCCCAAAAGGAGGTAAAAGTGTGAGTAGTTCGTATACTACCATCAGCAAAGAAAAAATGGAGTCTATAATTAATGCCGATTGTCATGACCCTTTTTCTATTTTGGGAATGCACCCCTGGGAAAAAGAAAAGGGAGTTTGCGTAAGAGCTTTTATTCCTACAGCTAAAAAAGTAAAAGTCATAGACCGCTACAATAGCCAGAATAGCTGGCCAATGAACAAAGTAGAAGAAAGAGGGTTTTTTGAGTTAGTTCTTCCGGGAAAAGATTTCTTTGCTTATCTCTTAGAAATAGAAGAAGAGGGAGGAATAAGGGTTACTGCTGACCCCTATTCTTTTCTTCCCCTTTTTTCTGAATTTGACCTCCATCTGTTTAACGAAGGCACTTATCACTTTGCTTATGAGCGATTAGGAGCGCATGTGCTTGAAGTAGGGGGGATAAAAGGAGTTTATTTTAGTGTTTGGGCGCCTAATGCTCGCCGAGTGAGTGTAGTGGGAGATTTCAACCAGTGGGATGGACGGCTTCATCAAATGAGAGTATTAGGAAGCTCAGGAGTATGGGAGATATTTGTTCCTCAAGTAGAAGAAGGAACCAAGTATAAATTTGAAATCAAAACTAAAGAAGGGCATCTCCTTCTCAAAGCCGATCCTTATGCTTTTTTCTCTGAATTGCGCCCCGCCACAGCTTCTATTGTATACCATCTCTCCTCTTTCCCCTGGAAAGATGAAGAATGGATGGAGAAAAGAAAATCTCAAAATTTTCTTTCTTCTCCCTGGAGTATTTATGAGGTCCACTTAGGTTCCTGGAAAAGAGGGAAAGACAACACCTTCTTGAATTATAGAGATTTGGCTCACCAATTAGTTGCTTATGTCAAAGAAATGGGATTTACCCATATTGAGCTTCTTCCCATTGCCGAACATCCTCTGGATGCTTCCTGGGGTTATCAGGTAACTGGATATTTTGCTCCTACCAGCCGCTTTGGTACTCCAGAAGATTTCCAATATTTTGTCGATTATTGTCATCAAGAAGGAATAGGAGTGATTTTAGACTGGGTGATTGCTCATTTTCCCAAAGACGCTCATGGTTTAGGAAGATTTGATGGCACTGCCCTGTATGAGCATTTAGACCCCCGGTTAGGAGAACACCCTCATTGGGGGAGTTACATTTTCAATTACGGGAGAAATGAGGTAAAAACTTTTTTAATCTCCAACGCTTTCTATTGGTTTAAAGAATACCACATCGATGCTTTACGCGTAGATGCAGTAGCCTCTGTGCTCTATCTTGATTATGGGAGAAAAGAAGGGGAATGGATACCCAATCCTTATGGAGGGAAAGAAAATTTAGAAGCTATTAACTTTCTCCGCTATCTACATGAAAATGTCTACCGTCGTTTTCCTGGAATTGCCACTATTGCTGAGGAATCTACCGCTTGGCCCGGAGTAACAATACCTCCGTATCTAGGGGGGCTGGGATTTCTTTTCAAGTGGAATATGGGATGGATGAATGATTTCCTCACTTATATTAGCAAAGACCCTATTTATCGCAAATATCACCACCAAAATCTAACCTTTCCCCTGCTTTATGCTTTTTCTGAGAATTTTATTTTACCCATCTCCCACGATGAGGTGGTACACGGAAAGAAAAATCTTATCGACAAAATGCCCGGAGACTGGTGGCAGAAGTTTGCCAATGTGCGGCTGAGCTTTGCCACCATGCTTGGCTACCCAGGTAAAAAGCTTATTTTCATGGGTACAGAATTTGGACAGTGGCGAGAGTGGAATCACGATATAGAACTGGATTGGTTTCTATTGGGCTACGAAACCCATCGTCAACTTCAAAGATTAGTAAAAGACCTAAATCACCTCTATACCACTGAAAAGTCTCTCTTTGAGCTGGACTATTCCTGGCAAGGATTTGAATGGATCGATTGTAATGATGCCGATAACTCGGTAATTTCCTTCATCCGTAAAAGCAAAGACCCTCAGGATTTTTTAGTTTTTGTTTGTAATTTCACTCCCATTCCTCGTCCTAATTACCGGATAGGAGTCCCTCAAGAAGGCTTTTATCAGGAAATCATAAATACTGATTCAGAAATTTACGGAGGTGGTAACATGGGAAACTGGGGAGGAGTGTGGACAGAAAACATTCCCATCCATGGGCGTCCTTTCTCCTTAAATCTTACTCTTCCACCTCTCGGCTCCCTGATTCTCAAGTGGCGAGGAAGACCCGGACTCCAGATAGAAAAAAATCATAGGTAAGCTATAATTTTGCATTCTCGGTGGGAATAATGAAAATTTTAGAAGGCTTAGCTCTGCATTTCCTGATAGAAGAAATAGAAAAAGAAGTCACAGGAGCACGAATTCAAAAAGTTTTCACTACGGCCAGGAAAGAAACCTGGTTAGAAATTTATTCTCCTCAAGGAGGAAAATCTCTGGTTATTTCCCTTCATCCCCAGGAAAATTTTATCTTCACCACTTCCCGCTCCGAGGCAATAAAGGAAAAACCCAATAACTGGCAACAACTTTTGAACAAATATTTAGTAGGAGGAAAAATTATTTCTCTTGCCCAAGTGGGTTGGGATAGGGTAATAAAAATAGAAATTAAAAATCCTCATCTTTTCGAAGAAGGCAATGTTTACTTATTTATAGAGCTAACCGGAAGAAACACTAATGCCATTCTAACTGACCAAAATGAGCCTCTTCATATTTTAGGAGTTTATCGTAGGATTGATAAAGACCAAAACCGATTTAGAGCCTTACTACCAGGAGAAAAATATTCCCTACCCCCTCAGAAAGATAAAATTGACCCCCTTCTCTTCCTTCAAAGAGAGGAAAAAGATTCACCTTTTTCCTCTCCCCCAGAAGAGCTGCAAAGTAAGCTCATCCGCCAAATAGATGGTATTGGCCCTTTTTTAAGCCAAGTAATAGTAGAAAAAAAGGGGGAAGGAAAAAGTGTTCAGGAAGCAATGAGGGAATTTGCCTCTCCTCTTTTATCAAAAGATTATAAAGTAAGAGTATTTTTTTCTCCTTCTGGAGAACCTCAAGGAATATTTTGGGGCTCAGCTGCTCTTTACTCTTCTCTCGCCTATCGAGAGTTTCCTTCTTTTAATCAGGCAGTAGAATGCTTTCATTTTTCCTGGTGGGAAAGGCAAGAAGAGCTTACGCAACAAAAAATAAAGGAGAGGAGACTAAAAGAAGAGCTAGATTTCTTAAAAAAAGAGAGAGAAAAGATTGAAAGCCTGATGAAAAACGAGGAGGAGATAGAAGAGTTAAAAATAAAAGGAGAGCTCTTGAAAGTTCTCCCCAGTTTAGAAGTAATAAGGAAAACCGAGGAGGGAATAGTGGTAAAGAATATTTTTTCTTCCCCTCCCCAAGATATCTTCATCCCCCTCAACCCTCGTCTTTCCCTAAACCAAAATATGCAAAATTATTTTCGCCTTTATCGTAAGAGCCGAGAGAGAAATCTAAAATTAAAGGAAAGATGGAAGGAATTAGAAGAAAAAGAAAATAAAGTAGAAAAAATTTTTGAAGAAGAGCCTTCTCCACAAGAGAATAAGGCTTCTCCCTCTTCCCCACCAGCTTTAAGATTTAAAACTTCTCAGGGGAGTGAAATATGGGTAGGGAAAAATGCAAAGAGCAACCATTTTTTAGTCACTAAAATCGCTTCTCCTCAGGATTACTGGCTTCACGTGAGAGATTTACCAGGCTCTCACGTGATTCTGAAAATAAAAAATAGAGAAAAAGAGGAGGAAGAAATACAAAAAGCCGCTCAAGTAGCTGCTTATTTCTCTTCTTCTCGAGGGGAATCTAAAGCAGAAGTCATCTTAACCCAGGTAAAATATGTTCGCCCTCTTCCCGCTCAAATAGGGAAGGTAACTTACCGAAGAGAAAAAACCCTCCTCGTTAAACCCCAGCTACCCCCGGACGTTAACCCCTGGTGAATCATCGCTCTTCAAAAGCTCATAGAAATTATTGTAATAAGAGGAGTTTTCTCTTTATATTCATTGTTTTGGAATACTTATTGGACCAATGGGTTCTATTCTTTAAAGAAAAGTAGTAAGGGGTAGTTTTAGCTTAGTAACACTAGAACTTTTGTTAATTATAATCACTAAGCCAAGGAGGAAGATAAAATGCCCAGAGTTACTTTTAAACTTGATTATCCACAAGCTCAGACTGTTTTTATAGCTGGAACCTTTAACGATTGGGACACTCAGTCTCATCCCCTGCGCAAAACTCAGAAAGGACACTGGAGCATTACCATTACTCTTCCTTGCGGACGATATGAATACCGTTATCTTGTGGACGGAGAATGGTATACCGACCCTTCCACTTCCCGAGTTCCCAATGAATACGGCTCAGAAAATTCGGTAATAGAAGTGAAAGGAAGAGGGGCTAAAACTCAAGCCTAATCTCTAAAAGCAAACCCCGAAGTTAAATGTCTACCAGCTACCTCTAAAACGACCTCGGTTTCTTGCTGGGGTTCAAGCTCAAGAACAAACGAAATTTGGTTACTCTCCACTCGGTTTAAGGGAACTGAATGAGCAATCAATTCATAGCTCCCTTGGAGAGGGACAAAAACTTCTATTTTCTTCTTTTCCGGAGAACGGTTAGCTATTTGGTAGGATTTTTTCTCCCGAGTATCATAAAGCACCTCTTCGCCATCTCGATTATAGATTTGATTTAATTTCTCCTGCTTTTCTATTTTTTCTTCTACAGTAATGTCATTACTTTTGCCCACTTCTATTTCCAGTTTAGGAGATTCTCCTGAGATATAGCTCTCTCCCAAAAATACAACCCCTGATGTAGACCCTTCAAAACATTCTGCTTTAGCAGGGAAAAGGAGATTCTGGGGGATAAGGAGAGACCACAGGAAGTGGACATCGCTATCGCCATAATAAGAGGGATCATATTGCAATATTTTTTCTCCCTGAATAACAGGGAGTTCACCAACAACCAGTCGCTTGGTCTCGTAGGGTTTCAAATCAAACACAAATTCTTTTCCAGAAATAATAAAATGGCTTGCAGGGATTGACTCCTGACTTTCGTTAGTTATATCCACTAATAATGTTCCCCCGGGAACATTATTCTCTGACTCCCAAAAATATTGATACAGGTAATTTATACTAAGATAAGTAAGGGGGAAAGTTAAATGAATTTTCCCTTTCCCTGGCTCTTTTGTCCTTATATTTATCCTGGTGCTCTTTGTAGAAGCATCATCTACCACACTCATTAGCTCTCCGCCTTCAACCCGGATAAATATCTCCTCCGCTGGCACTGAAAACGGTTTTTCCCAGGAATAAATATTCTCGCCCGGTTTAAGTTCAACTACCCAAGTTTCTTTTTGATAAAGTGAAGAATCTCCAGCGAAAACAAAAATTTCTTCGGGATTATTTTCCATTATTAAGTCCTGAGCTAAGACACCACTAGGAACGAAAAGGATGACCATCAATAACACCAATAATTTTTTCATAATCGATCCTCCCGAAATTCATATTGCAAAATGATTTCCTTTGCGCTATGGGGCTCAATAGTTAAATCCAAACCAGCTTTCCCGTTCTCCCATTTCCAATTTTGGTCTCCAGTCAGTTTGGCTTCCTGAGGCAGGGGTTCTAAGATTTCCACTATTCTCCTTGCCTCGCTATAATTAAAAAGGCTGAAACGGATCACTTTTTGAGACCAGAAACCCGCTACATCTTTGTTTTCATTCCATTCCACTCTCAAGCGTTTATAGCTCGTTTCTATACGCTCAGTTTGAAAATCTCGAACTACTCCGATTGGTATTTCCAACTCTTCTTGAGTTCTCGCCTCTGGAAAGGTAAAATTTCCTATTATTGATTGGTCTTTCCTAAATATAACTATCTCCCCTGGGGGAAGAGGATCGCCTTGATTCTTCATTTTTAAAATCCTAACTTCATTCCCTCCTTCAATGCGGATGATTTCCTTCGCTGGAAACTTTCGCTCCTCTGGAAAGACTTGCACGACACTATTACCAGGAAGGTCAATGATATAAGGTAAGTTAAAGACCTGATATTCTGATACTCTTTCCATGGTTATGGTTTTTTCGCTTTCCGCCATCTGGAACTGAGTCTCTGCTGCCTTAAATAGTTCATCCGGAGCACTGCTTACTTCTTCCAATAAAAACACTGGCTTACCCCACAACCAACTTATATGGACGTTTTTCCAGGTTTTATCTGTTTGGTGGTAAAGAAACACCGAGGGATAAAGATAAAAAAGAGAGTCTTCTTCATCCCATATGGCTCTGTACTGTTCTTTCCAATTAAATCCACTCCTAAAAAAGGAGAGAAGGAAAGAGTAGGTATCAGCTTCTTGAGCCTCGATTTCAATCTGGTATCCATTTGCAGAAGTAGTACTAATAGCCTTAAGAGCAGTTAAAGCACTCAAGGGATGAAAGTAAAATCTCTCGCCCAGAAGATTTTCCCCGGTTAGGAAAAACCGATTTTCTCCTTGGCGAAGTGGCAAAGCGACTTTTTCCACCACCCAGGCTCGATCAATATCCTGATAAATGGTGAGCCAAGATTCATCGGGGCTTATAGATTGGGAAAGCAAAGCACAGGATATCGATGAAAAACCAAAGAAAATCATAAGGAAAAACGCTAATGCTAAACCATACTTTTTCATGTTCCACCTCTGCCAGTAATCAATTTTTAGCTCCTTTCTCTGCTTGAACTGGAGAGTCAGACAGATTTTTTGCAAGATATCATAATTATTTAGATACATTTTACTCCTTAAAAGAGTAGAAAAACAAATTGTATATCTTGTTAGCCTTTTCTGGATTTTTCATTCTTGCTTAACCTGACCTTATGGAAGGTGACACAAGGGGCAAATATTCTGAGGTGATGGACAGGGTTTTTCTCCGTTTATTTTCGTTCTCTTTTTTATCTTTCTGTTTTTTCTTAAGGGATTAACAAGGAGGATTTATCTCCTACAGTTCTAAATCATTCCGGGTAGCAAATTTGAGGGAATTTAACTCTCACTTTCACTCTCACCCTCACTTTCGCCTCCACTCTCCGGGGTTACGAGCCTCATTTTCCGGTATGGTAATCCCCTTTAGACAGTTACCACGAGTTCATAGCATCAATACGCGGCCGTCCTCTAAACTGTCATCGCGAGCCCGGACAGCCTGCGGCGCAAGATTAAAAGGCAAACTAGATAAAACTATGAGGGGGCTCCGCCTCCTCATAACCCCCCAAAGACAAATACTTAAAAAGTAAATAAACAAAAACTACTGGTGGGAAAAGCTCCCACCAGTACGCTGGAGAACAACACTCCAGCGTGCCTGTGGCACAAGATTAAAAGGCAAAAGAGATGGAAAAGACTAAAACTATGGAGGAAGAAAAAGCCTTCCTCCTCGCGATGGCCACAAAGAAGAGTGGAAGAGGATAAACTTCTATAGTTATTGTAGACTTCGGGAATACTATAATCTTTAGTTTTGGAGTACAATGAGAAAAATACTAAAGGGAGGAAGCTATGAAAGAAGAGAATCTCACTGGAATACTTGAAAGAGAGCTTACTGGAAAAGTTAAAGAATATAAACTAGTTGACCCTCAAACAGTGGTAGTAGCCGAATGGGTACGATTAAAATGCCAGTTTGGTTGTGATGGATACGCCGAGAGCCTCACTTGCCCTCCTTATTCACCAGAGCCCTCCCGTACTAAAAGAATGCTTGAAGAATATAAGTTAGCTGCTATCCTCTGGAGACCAGAAAATTACGAGAACTTGCGAAAAACTGCTGCCGATTTAGAAAGAACTCTTTTTCTCTCCGGCTACTACAAGGCTCTGGCTATCCCCTCTGGACCTTGCGAGTTATGCAATCCCTGCCCTTCAGAGTATCCCTGCCAGCACCCTGAATATGCCCGTCCCTCTATGGAGGCTTGTGGAATTGATGTGTATGCAACTGTAAGGCAATATGGTTTTCCCATTGAGGTGGTACGCTCGAGAAATTGTCAGCCTAATTATTATGCCCTGATTCTCATCGAGTAGAAAAGAAAAAGCAAGAATAATGACTGCATTCTTTCGTTCAGAAGCCAGATTTAAGTTTTTTTCAAATAAGAGAAAATGGCTCATTACTTTGTTGCTTATCGGGGGGATATTTGTTCGTTTATTTTTATTGGGAGTTATTCCTCCAGGGTTGAACCAAGATGAGGCCTCCATTGGTTATGATGCCTGGGCTCTCCTACATTATGGTATCGACAGAAACGGTTGTCATAACCCCGTTCATTTTATTTCCTGGGGAAGTGGTCAAAATGCGCTTTACGCTTATCTATCTATGCCCTTCATTTCTCTATTTGATTTAAACCCTTTCTCGGTGAGAATTTTAAATGCTCTGTTAGGGTGTTTATCTTTAGTTATCTTTTATCTCCTGGTTAAAAAAATCTGGGATGAAGATACGGGAATAATAGCTTTATTTCTTCTGACCATAAGTCCCTGGCATATAATGATGTCGCGCTGGGGCTTAGAATCCAACATTTTCCCCTTTTTTATTTTAATGGGTAGCTACCTCTTACTGCTATCTTTAGAACGATCTTCTTTTCTACCCTTATCTTTCCTGGTGTTCGCTATATCTCTTTATTCCTATGGGACAGCATACTTTTTTGTGCCTGTGTTTCTGCTCGTAATTTCTTTGTATTTAATATTTTATAAAAAAATCAAGATAACTACTTTTCTCTTAAGCGGTGGGGTATTTTTAATTGTTGCTCTACCCATATTATTGTTTGTGGTAATAAATATCTTTCAATTGAACTCCATTCAGACTTCCTGGTTTTCTATACCCCGACTTCCTGCTGCTCCAAGATTTTCTGCTGTTTCTTCCATTTTTGGTAGCCAATTCATTACGAACTCTATCTACAATTTAGGAAACTTCCTGTGGCTACTTTTTGTTACCCAAAATGATGGGTTGATTTGGAATTGCATCCCCGAATACGGCTACATGTTTTTGTTCAGCACTCCCTTTTTGTTTTTCGGGATTTTTCACTTAATCAGAGAAAACAAGGGGGGAAGAAAGTTCAACAGTCAGTTCCTTATTCTAGCCTGGTTTTTTGTCGCTACAGTTATGGCATTTGTAACCACTATAAATATTAATAGAGTTAATGTGGTTTTCTTACCCGTAATATGCTTTATAGCTATCAGTATATCTTATATAAAGAGGAATGCTAGGTTGTTTTTCCGATATGTAATAGTTTTATATATCTTATTTTTTGGCCTGTTTACTTATACCTACTTTTTTGTTTATCCCGAGAGTGTGAGCTCAGCTTTCTTTGAATCACTCGATGAAGCCATTAAATATGCTACTGAAACATCAACCCCTGATGAACCCATTTACGTTACTAGCAAAATAAATATGCCCTACATTTTTATTTTGTTTTATCAAAAAATAGATCCTCATCTCTTTTGCGAATCAGTAGTGTATTCTGACCCGGAGGCTCCGTTTCGATGGGTAGAATCGTTTGACCGTTACCTATTTGGAATGCAAGACGACCGCTTTTCCGGGCATATTTACATTCTCCATAACTCAGAACCAGATTTTTTTGACAATCCCAACTTTGTGGTTAAGAGGTTCAAGAATTATTCTGTGGCGGTTAAGAAAGAATAGATGAAACAATCTCTTTTAATAATTTTTATCAGTTATTCAAAATAAAAAGGGGGCTTATTTGGTTTTCTTTACTAAAGAAATCTAAAGATATAAAAAGGAGCAAAAAGAGATTGGAAAACAGAAATTTCTTAGGTGAAAAGCTCCGGGAGATTAGTTTCCCCAATACTCGAGATAATTTTCCTTTTTCCCCAAAAGTTTCTACTCTCCCGGTAAATACTGAGACCGAGCGTCGGGAGGAAAATACAGTTAATGCAACGCTTAAAGCTTTGAATCTTTTTGAAGTGTCCAAGCCCGGAATCGGAACAATGGGGGTGAAAAAACTATGACCCAAACCACACCTCGAGGTCTACGGCCCCATATTGGACTATTCGGCAGAAGAAACGTCGGTAAATCCTCTCTTATCAATGCTCTAACTGAGCAGCAAGTGGCTATTGTATCAGAAACCCCTGGCACTACCACCGACCCGGTATTCAAAGCCATTGAGTTACTTCCTTTTGGACCAGTAACTCTCATCGACACTGCCGGGCTGGATGACGAGGGTTTTCTAGGGGAACTCCGCAAAAAGAAAACCATGGAGATACTCAGACGTTGTGATTTAGCCCTCGTAATATGGGACCATAACTCAGACCTCGTATTTGAAAAGCAACTTATCGACCTTTTGCATGATAATGGTGTAAGCGTAATAGGGGTGCAGAACAAAATTGATTCTGCCTCTAACCACAAGGTTTTAATAGATAAAAGTATTCCCACATTCCGGGTAAGTGCTAAAACTGGTGAAGGTATTACCGAACTAAAAAGAACATTGATATCCATATTGCAGAGCTCCTATGAGGAAAAGCCTCTCATTAAAGACCTAGTATCTCCAGGAGATATAGTGGTGTTGGTAGTACCTATAGACCTTGGAGCTCCTAAAGGACGGCTCATCCTTCCCCAGGTGCAAACCATAAGAGACTTGCTTGATGCTGAAGCTACAGCTATAGTTACTAAAGAGAAAGAATTAGCTGAGACCTTAAAGAGATTAAACCATCCTCCTCGTATGGTGGTTACTGACTCTCAGGTATTTCATAAAGTTGCCGGAGTAGTGCCTCGAGAAGTGCCGCTGACCAGCTTTTCAATTCTTTTTGCCCGTTACAAGGGAGACCTCCTCACCCTAGTAGAAGGAGCTAAAACCATTGAGACTTTAAAGCCCGGAGACCGAGTTTTAATCTCAGAGGCATGCACCCATCACCCTATGCCCGATGATATTGGAAGGGTAAAAATACCCCGGTGGCTCAGCCAGCGATTGGGATTTGAAATTGAAACCGAAGTTAATGCGGGAGCAAGCTTTCCCGACAATCTCTCCCAATACCGATTAATCATCCATTGTGGCGCTTGTATGCTGAATCCCAAAGAAATGTATTATCGTATTGTGACTGCTAAAAGAGAGGACGTACCCATTACTAACTATGGCATTATCATTGCTTACCTGCAGGGACTTTTCCCCAGAGTGCTTGAAGTTTTCCCCGAAATGAAGACCAAACTTCAAAACCTAGAGCTTTCTACCCGGTAAGAGAAAATAGAGACTTTCCTTTACTTAATTTTGAAGTATAATTTATATTGTGATAAAGAACAAAAACCAGAAAGAGACCAATATTTGGCAGAATTTGGGGCAGGTCTGGGATCTGGCGTGGGTAACTATTGTTCCCATAATTTTGGGTGTGTTCGGGGGGCAATATTTAGACCGTAATTATCCCGCTGGTTTTTCTTGGACTCTTTCTCTTTTGGTTTTGGGAGCGTTTATGGGTTTTTACAACCTTTATGATTCCCTGATGAAAGAAAGTAAAAAAATGGAAAAAAAAGATAAGGATAAGAATGGGAAAGGCAATAATTAGTGGCGTTTTAGGAATAGTTTTAGCTGTTGTGGCTATTGCTCTTTTGACTTGGAGTGTAAGAAGGACCATATCTTCTAAGAAATCTCCTTTCTGGGGAGAATTTCTGGGAAGATGGGCTTTAGAGGCGGTGCTTTTATTTATTTTTATAAAATTCTTTTCTCTTAATCTCGTAGTTTTTTTGCTTTCTTTTTCTTTAAGTTATTTCTTATTGGTTTGGGTAGCAAGTAGAACTATCTTTAAGGGGTGACAAGATGGAAGAAACTTTGAATCCTAGTATTGTCTTTTTTCTATTCGGAATACCAGTAACCAAAATTGTGGTTTCTACTTGGTTTGTAATAGCTTTCTTGGTAATAGCATCTTTTATTTCCACTCGAAAAATGGACTTTATTCCTAAGCGCTTCTTACAAAATGTGGTAGAGCTTTTTGTAGAAGCTATTATATATCTGATTGAAGATATGTCTCCGGGGAATGGAAAAAAGTTCCTATCCTTAGTAGGAACACTAGCCCTTTTTATTGGTACGGCTAACTTAGCAGGGTTAGTTCCTGGTTTATCATCACCCACTAGTGATTTTAACACCACTTTAGCCTTAGCTTTGGTGGTATTCTTCTCTGTTCCCTACTATGGCATTAGGACTCGAGGAGCCAAAGATTACTTCAAAGATTATATAACTCCTTCTCCCATCATGGCTCCTTTTCACATTATAAGCGAAATTACTCGTACTTTTTCCCTGGCTCTCCGTCTTTTCGGAAATATAATGGGAGAAGAAATAGTAATTGCCATTCTCTTTCTTCTTTCTCCTCTTTTTGTCCCTGTGCCTATGATGCTTTTTAGCATTTTTACCGGTATAGTGCAGGCTTATATATTTACTATCCTTACCGCAGTTTATCTAAGTGCTGCAGTGTCAGCTGAAGGTTAGGATATATTTGGAAGAGCTTTTACCTATACCAGATTAGCCCCATTACTCCGGACAAAAGAAGAAGAAAAATGGGGTCAGTTCTTTTGCGAGTAAGGAGAATAAACACTGCTATTCCCCAAATTATGGCCAACCAATCCTTTATCCCTTTTTGAGCTAGAGAATAGGCAGCCATAATCATCAGAGCAATAACTGCGGGACGCAAACCTCGCAGGAAATGTTGCACGATAGCATTCTTCTTAAAATAAGAGAGAAAATGGAACACTAAAGTGACCAGCAAAATAGAAGGAAGACAAAAAGCCAGAGTAGCAAATGTCGACCCCCATACCCCTCCTACCTTAAAGCCGGTGAAAGTGGCACAGTTAATCCCAATAGGTCCGGGAGTAAGCTCAGAGAGAGTAACCAACTCCAAAAATTCGCTATTACTCAACCATTGAAAGGTGTCTACTACTTCTTTCTCAATCAAAGGAAGAGCAGCCATTCCCCCTCCAAAAGAGAAAAAGCCTACCCGCAAAAAAGCCAAAAAAAGCTGAAGATATATCATTTTTTCCTCGCTACTCCCAGCATCCCCCCGATTAACACTATCCACAGAGGATGGAGCTTTAGCAGCAATGTTACCAAAAAAAGGATAAAGGCAATGATTAAATCTCCCCAATCATCTAAAGCACTTTTCCCAATGTCTACTACTCCTCCAACGATTAAAGCTACAATTGCCGGAGTGGCCCCCCGGAAGAAATTTTGCACTACCTCCAAATGTCGGTATTGGAGGAAAAAGGAAGCAACAAACATAATAACCAAAAAGGAGGGAAGCACCGCTCCTAAAACAGCTGCTATGCTTCCCAATATTCCCTCTACTTTTCTTCCCACAAAACAAGCTGTGTTTACTGCCATCACTCCTGGTAAGCTTTGAGCTACGGAGAGCCCCTCGATAAATTCTTCTTCGGTCAGCATCTTCTTTTTTTCTACTATTTCTCGTTTAATTAGAGGAAGCATGGCATAACCTCCTCCCCAGGTAAAAGCTCCAATTTTAAAGAAAGAAAAAAAGAGAGAGCTCAGAGTTGCCCACTTTACTTGCTTGGTAGATGTCATTGTAAAATTCTATCTCCACTTTCTTATCGAGAATATTTAATCTTGTGCTATATCAGCTATACCGTTAATAGAAGCATTAAATTTATATATACTATATTTTTGTTATTGTAAATAGGCTATCGCCCGAAATCGAAACCAATAGTGCTCCTCAACCGGAGGAACAAAACCCCTCTCACCCCACTTTCTTATCTCTAATTCTCAATTTTCTATCCCTTCTTCTCTGCGGAAGAGAAAAAAATTTCTGCAAGTTCATCACCTCCGAATGGTTTAGCGAAGAATCCAGACTATAGGAGAAAATCGTCCATCAACATAAGAAGATAAATCCCCCCTGTAGTTATCGGAGGTGGTATATTATACAATTTATAATATATGGCATCTCAATAATCCAAAGGAGGACGAGATAATGAACAAGTTGGCGTGGATAATGGTTATATTGGTTTTCGCCTCTTTAGCTCCTACTCCTCTAGAGGGGATGGAAAAAAACCAATTCTCTCCAGAAGAGCTCTTCAAGCTATCTGAAAATTTCTTTCACTACTTAAGAGAAGGAAAATATGATGTAGCTGAAGAACTATTTTCTCCAGAGGTGCAAGAAACGTTATCTGAGAAGACTTTAAAAAAAACGTGGGAGAGCTTAACCAGTGATTTAGGCCCACTCCAAGAGGTCAGAGACTATCAAGCCACTGCAGAGAGAGGATACCAGATAGTTTATGCCCGGTGTGAATTTGAAAAAGCAGAATTCAAAGCGAAATTAGT
>ENA-UPSB01002404-UPSB01002404.1-bioreactor-metagenome-genome-assembly--contig:-NODE-2404-length-17664-cov-7.513828_pt1 | contig 17664 bp, 17 predicted proteins | sample MGYA00238182_ERZ773286 | MGnify/ENA primary metagenome ERZ773286 (study PRJEB29026, sample SAMN07631240) | bioreactor metagenome | isolation source: Switchgrass digestor | place: USA: Dartmouth... | reverse complement strand
CCGGGCGAGAAACTCACCGTTTCCATCCAAGGCATAGGTGAGTTGGTGAACTACACCGTGTAGGTTACTTCGCCGGAGATCAGGGGTGGTTCTTGATGCATGGTTACGTTCGCTGCTTACGCTCCCACACTTAGGAGATCAACTGGAGGTCTGGACATGGCTGGCAACATAAGGATCAGACTACGTACGATCGTTGTGGACTGCCCCGACGCGAAGGCGTTGTCGGACTTCTACTCAAAGTTGCTCGGATGGAAGAAGACGGTTGAAGAGCCGGATTGGGTCCTGATGCGGGATCCCAGCGGCGGAACCGGGCTGTCGTTTCAGTCAGAGGAACTCTACGTTCCCCCGGTCTGGCCAGAGGAGCCGGCGAAGCAGCAGAAGATGCTCCATATGGACTTTCTTGTCGATAACCTTGAAGCGGCAACGAAGCATGCGTTGGAATGCGGCGCCACGCTTGCGCCGACGCAGTTCCTCAGTGGGGTCAACGTATTCTTCGATCCTGCCGGGCATCCGTTTTGCCTGTTCGAGGACCCGAACTACAAGTGGGAAGGCTCGTAGGTAATCTGCTTTTGACTCGGGGATGGGTGGAGGACTACATGGCGGGGTCGTGCGGGCATGAGAGATAAGATCGGAGGATGAGATTAACATGATCACAATGGAGAGTCTGGCCTCAATCCCCAAAGACATCCTGCCGGAAATCTCAGAGACTCTGGAAGCAGGCGACATCGCTCAGCTTGTCGAGTGGCTTGCGCTTGAGGATGACAACGCTCGGTACAAGGCGCTTCTCCTGCTTCTGAGCAGGTCCTCGTATGCGGACGACGTGTACCCGTTCTGGGACGTATTCGTCGCCAAGCTGAAGAGTGACAACTCCTATCAGAGGTCTATAGGCCTCATGCTCATTGCCGACAACGCGAAGTGGGATTCTGCGGGCAAGATGGAAGCGGCCCTTGAGGACTACCTAGCCCTTCTTAGCGACGCGAAGCCCATAACGGTGCGCGGCTGTATACAGGGGTTGGGCAAGATAGCCCTGCACAAGCCCGACCTTGGGCCGAAGATCGCGGAAAGACTCGTAGCGTTCGACCTTGCCGGACAGAAAGAGACCATGCGAAAGTCCATACTCCTGGATATCGTGAACACGCTGATGGTCATTAGGGCAAACACCGCGTCTGACACGATCGAAGCTTTTATTCAAGACGCCCTATCGGGTAACGTCCTTGATAAGAAAGCAAAACGGCAGATAGAAAAGCAGATGGGATCCCGTTAGCGCCCTATAGACAGCATGTGATGACTTCGCCGCTTTTTTCACACGGGCCAGAGGACCTCAGCAAGGTCGCTGAACGAACTCAACTTACCGAGAGGCTCATACTCACGACTCAACGTTTCTTTGACGATTGCCGCGGAGAATCGGTGGACGAAGGTGAAAGTCAGCAGGATGTTCCGCTCGCTGAAACGAGCGTGCCGATGCCCTGGCCTCAACCCCAAGTGTGACTCCTCCCGATGTCTCTCCAAAAGCGCCTCGAAGGCCCCGCGGTTTTGCCTCAGTAGACTGAACCACACGGGAATCCATTCGTAATATACCGGAGCCACCTCGGCGTCCCCGAAATCGAATATGGTTTCCACTCGATACTTGCGCGGTGTCTGCGCGCTTTCAGGCATGACCAGTACGTGGTCTTCCGTGACGTCCGCATGGATTAAGGAGAGATCGTCCTCAGTCATCGAGCTGATCACAGCAGTGCCCATCGATCGCAGGAAGTCGGTCACCTCCGCAAGAGTCGAAGCCGGCAGGAGCGGCTTCCCTTCTGGGGTGGCCACACGCGCCAGCTCCTCGGGGACTGCTTGCAGACGCGACCTGGCCCACGCTTTCCATTCGGCGATACTGCGGTTGAGTTCAGGTACGCGGTTTCTGTCTGCGCTGTGTAGAGCCCGAAGGTGAACTCCTACTTGCTCTGCGATATCAACCAGGTCATCCTGACTAAGTTGGTCCCTCAAGTCTCGTACCGCAGTCCCCAGGTTTTTTTCGACGACCAGGTATGGCCAATCAATGGCGTCATGCAGTGTTCCAGTTGCCACGAGCCGCGGGATAGGGAGGGGTGGGGCAGGGGACAAGGCCCGGTAAACGCTCCGTTCGGCGATGAAGTCGCGGTGGGCCATCGGAGGGAAGAACTTAACTATCAAGCTGCGGATGCCGCACTGGACCTCGAAAACCGCGCTTGTCCCCGGAAACTCGGCCTCGATCGAACTCACTGAGAACCCGAGGTCTGAGAGTACGTGCCGGACAGGAGCCTCCCAGACCGATGTGTCCAGAAACAGCTTATTCCAGTTCGTCCATGAGACATCAGATGGAAGCAATCTTGTACCCCTCCGGCATCAATCAGGACGCATCAACTACTCAGATACGTTTGCTTCTTTATACTACAGCGTGTTTCAAAGGCCTTTCCGTTTTTGATGTTATGAGGGGCGAAGTGCCTGTGGCAGGTCGGAGCGAGCAACGAGAGGCCAACACCGAGCGGGCCGGCCGCATCAGTGTGGGCAAAGAAACTCGGAAAATGAGATTGGGTTATGTCGGAGAAGATTTCTTTGATATCATACAGTAAAGAAATACGTATTGGGAGAATGCGGTCAAGACCATAGTGGAGGGAGAACGATGGCCCCATTGGAGCCTCAGAACGTGGAAAGAAAAATCATCAGCGTTTCGCCCAAGCGGCAGATCACTATACCCCTCAAGTTCTTTAGACAGGTCGGATTGGGCAAGGAAGTGGAGTGCTTTGTGCAGGACGGTTCCATCGTAATCCGCCCGTTGCGTTCAGATGATGAGCAGCTCACTGTAGATATCCTTAGAGATCTGGTTGCTCAGGGTTATCAAGGTGAGGAGCTAGTCAGGAAGTTCAGCGAGGCGAGAGCCAAGGTTAAGACCGCGATAAGCCGGGTGAGTGACGACGCTGACGAGAGCAGCGGCGGCAAGCGAAGAGGTACTGCTCGATCAAACGTTCTTTGGAAAGAGTGACGATTTCACAAATTCTGGATGCTAACCGCTCTCCCAGGCGTAATGATTGAGAGAATGCAGTGACTGGGAGAGATGCCTATGTCCCGGAAATCCATTGTCATAATCGGAGCGGGGATCGCCGGTCTTGCGGCCGGCACCTACGCGCAGATGAACGGCTACGACAGTGTGATCTTCGAGATGCATGACAAACCCGGCGGGCTCTGTACGTCTTGGAAGCGGAAAGGATTCACCATTGACGGGTGCATCCATCACTTGGCCGGTTCCGGTCCGAACTCCGAGATACATCAGATATGGCGGGAACTCGGCGCGGCAGATACTCAGGATTTCATTTTCTACGACGAGATCGTCCAGGTTGAGGCCGACGGACTCGCGCTCACCGTCTATTCCGATATCGACCGCCTTGAGCAGCATATGAAGGAGATCGCTCCAGAGGACTCGGAGACAATCGAAGAATACATAGCCGCGGCCCGGGCGTTTACCAGCATCGACTTGCTGGCTTTTCCGCTACTGTCTACTTGGGAGATTGCCCGGAAATCGCTTCCCGTGCTCCCGGTGATGGGGAAATACGGGAAGCTGACTCTGGAGAAGTTCGCGGAAAAGCTCAGGAATCCGTTTCTTCGAAAGACGTTTCCGACGGTCCAGTATGACTTCTCCAATATCCCCATGGTCGTGCACCTGAACTTCCTTGCGGGTTCCCACAATCGCACGCTGGGATGGCCCTCCGGCGGTTCGCTTGCGTTCGCGAGGACGATTGAGTGCCGGTACCTCAGTCTGGGAGGGCGGATAGAGTACAACTCCACGGTCACCAAGATACTGGTGGACAGGGATAAGGCTGCCGGTGTCCTCTTGGCAGATCGACGAGAGCATCGCGCCGACATCGTGATTTCGGCGGCTGATGGGCGCTCGACCATATTCGATATGCTTTCGGGAGCATACTCGGACGACCGTATCGAGGCGTACTACAAGAACCCTCCGGACTACTCCGAGATGACTCTGCAGGTTTCCTATGGCGTCGCGAGAGACATGGGTGGCGAACCGCACTCACTGACGTATTTCCTCAAGAACCCGGTCCGCCTCATGGATCGTCAGGTCGACCGGTTGAATGTGGAGATTTTCAACTTCGATCCTACTCTGGCCCCTCCGAGAAAGACTGTCGTCAAGGTAATGCTTGGGTCGAAGTACAGCTACTGGAGGGAACTCGCTAAGGACAGGCACCGCTACGAAGACGAGAAGGCGCGGATTGCGGGTACCGTCATCGCTCTTCTCGAGGAGCGTTTCCCCGGCATATCCTCCCAGGTAGAGATGACCGATGTCGCCACGTCCCTTACCACGGAACGTTACACAGGCAACTGGCAGGGGCTTCAGCCGTGGATGCCTTCCGGGGTTGGGTTAACTGCCATGACACGCGGGTTCACGAGGACGTTGCCCGGTCTTAGGAACTTCCACATGGCTGGACATTGGGCGGAGGCGCTGGTCGGCATATCGACCGCCGCGATATCCGGCAGGAAGGCGGTCCAAAGAATCTGTAAGGAAGATGGGAAGAGGTTTACCGCCGTCGCAGATTAGGCCCTGCGACGTGACAGTTGTAGGTTTTCTACTTCCGACCCCCAACAGTCGAAGGATTTCTACCACTGAGCTGCGGCAGTGGTAGGTTTTCTACTTCCGAATCCCGACAGTCGAAGGTTTCCTACCACCAGACTGCGGCAGTGGTAGGTTTTCTACTTCTGAACACCGACAGTCGAAGGATTCCTACCACTGAGCCGTGGCGGTTGTAGGTTTTCTACTTCCGACTCCCGACAGTCGAAGGATTCCTACTACTGAGCCGTGGCAGTGGTAGGTTTTTTACTTCTGAACTCCGGCAGTAGCGAGACATACTAAACGGAAAGGGCACAAGGGCCGGTATGGAGGTATTCTGCTTTGGGATGGCTTGCTGAGCTTTGGCCTGAGATAGGCATCATGGCATGGAGATCCACAATAATGTTCTTTCTCACTCTGGTGGCGGTAAGGATCATGGGCAAACGGTCTATCGCCCAGCTCGCTCCTTTCGACCTGGTGGTCATCATCATAATCGGTTCGGCGGCCGCTCTGCCTCTGGAGGAAAAAGAAATCCACATGATCCACGGCATCGTGCCGGTAATTGTCTTGTCCATGCTTCAGTATCTCCTGGCCGTGGTCAACTTGCATTTTCGCGGAGTGGAGAAGGTCACACAGGGGATGTCCACTCCTATCGTGGTAAACGGACAGGTGCAGAAAGAGAACCTGAAGCGTGAGAAGGTCTCTGACGCGGACCTCCACATACTGCTGAGGCAGGCCGGAGCCGACAAAATGGAGGATATCGCGCTAGCGGTGCTTGAGCCCACCGGTCAAGTATCTATCATCAAGAAAAGGGAGTCGCAGCCTCTGACCTTAAAGGATGTGGATCTCTCGACCATCCGAAGGATCGATGCTCTCCGGAATGAGGCCAGGTCCAGGCGCGAGATGTCTTACCGGGCGTTCGTGGACACCTTGCCGGAAAGGTTTTCCCCCCGAAAAAAGCGAAATATGATATGAAACGTGTAGCTGGGAGGAATCTCCGACCTTTAGGAGTTTCCCGGCAATAGACTTCGGCGCAGTAGACTTCGACCGGCGGCAGATTCTGGCCTGCGGAATATTGGTTAGGGAGGAGTCCACGTGAAGAGGGAATACCTGGAGAGAGCATTGGACTTTGAGGGCTACTTGGCTCACGCCGACATGAACGTGCCGACAATGAGAGAGAACTTCGCGGATACGGAACTAGCCCCCGACGACGACCGGTATTTCCGTAATCTCTCAGAGAGGCTTCCGGCGGGCGCCATATCAATATGGGGTTTTAGCGAATCCTGGTGTGGGGACTGCGTGGAGAACGTCCCTATAGTGGCCAAGATGGCTTCCTTGTATCCTGTTTTTCGCCTCTATCTCTTCCCGAGAGACCTCAACCTGGATATCATGGACGAGTGTTTGGGAGAGGGCTTCAGGACTATCCCGGTCTTCATATTCTACGACGAGAACGGACAGGAGATAGGCAAGTTTATCGAGCGTCCTGCGGGTGCCCACGCGTTCATGGCAAAAGCCAAGAAGGAACTGGAACACCTGAGCCCCGAAGAGCAGAAACGAGGCATATACAGGGCAAGGACAGAACTCCGAAAACTGTACAAAGCTGGACTCCGAAACGAGACAGTGACCGAGATCCGGAGGATTATTGAGGACAGATATGGATCCTAAAGCGATAGAGCTCCTTGAATTCAAGAAGGTACAAGAAATGCTGGCTAGAGAAGCCGGCACTTCTTTGGGTAGGGCAAAAGCGCTTGAGCTTATGCCCGGAACGCCCGCGGAGGCGCGCGCCGCCCAGCGGTTGGGACGCGAGATCATGTCTCTCCTTGGGCGCCTCACAGCCCCCAGTCTGTACGCGGTGGCCGACGTGAGACCCAAGATACTCTCTGCCAGCCACGGGGTGGTCTTGTCGCCTACGGACTTACGGCAAGTCCTGGACGCGCTCTTGGCCCTGGAGTCTTTGGCCCGCTGGTTGGACCAGACCGAAGGGGAGTACCCAGCTTTGGCCTCAATCAAAGCGAAGCTCCCGAGGCTCCCCGGGCTTAGGGCGCGCCTAGATTCCACCGTGGACGAGAACGGGGACATACGGGATTCTGCCAGCCCCAAATTGCACTCTATCAGGCGGTCCCTCCGCGAACTCCAGGACAGGCTTCGGAGGCGCGCGGAGGAACTCACCCGGCACAGCGGCATTTCCCAGTATCTTCAGGAGCCAATAGTCTCGGTCAGGAACGGCAGGTACGTCGTGCCTGTGAAGCAGGAGCACGCTTCCAAGATACAGGGGCTCATCCACGACCAATCCGCCTCCGGGCAGACTGTATTTCTGGAACCGGCGGAGCTCCTGGAGATGGGCAACCAGCTAAGGCGACTGGAACTCATGGAGCGCGACGAAATCGAGAGGATCTTAGTCGAAGTATCCGGGATTATCGGGGAGTCCGCGCCGCTCCTGGTCTTAGGCATGGACGCCCTGGCTGATTTCGATCTGGGATTGGCCAAGGCGAGGCTCGCCATACGGTGGAAGGGCGAGTTTCCCAAGATTGTGGACGAGCATATCTTGCTCCTATCCAGAGCCTGGCACCCATTGCTGACAGGGAATCCCGTGCCTTTGGACATAGAGATCAATGAAAAGAAGTTCCGCACTGTGGTAATCACCGGGCCAAACATGGGCGGGAAGACCGTCGCCTTAAAGACGTGCGGGTTGCTATCAATGATGGCGCTTTCGGGCATGCCGTGTCCTTGCGGTCCAGAGACAACCATCGGGAACATATCGGACGTTCTCTGCGACATTGGAGACGAGCAGTCCATCGAGGAAAACCTGAGCACCTTCTCGGCTCACATATCGAACGTGATAAGGATCCTTCGCAACGCGGGCCCCGGCAAGCTTGTTCTCATCGACGAGCTTGGGGCGGGCACTGATCCCAAGGAAGGTGCGGCCCTGGCTCTGGCCATCCTGAGACGTCTGAACTCTTCGGGAGCCCTCTGCCTAATAACCAGCCATTTCAGCGAGCTCAAGCTGGCCGCGCAGATGACCGAGGGAATGCAAAACGCTTCCATGGAATGGGACGCGGTCCATATGGCGCCCACTTACAGGCTCCTCGTGGGGAGGCCCGGGCGGTCAAACGCGTTTGTGGTGGCCGCGAAGCTCGGCATGGACAAGGAGATCCTGGACGAAGCCAGGGCCAGCATGGACGAGGAGCTTGTGCGGATGGAGGACGTTATCGCGGACCTGGAGGTCGCTTCACAGGAAGCCAGGGAACAGGCCCTCATCGCGAAGAGAGACCGCGAGCTGGCGGAGGCTCTTCGTAAAGAATACGAGAAGAAGCTCGAGGAACTGGAAAAAAGCCGGCGCGAAGCCATCAACGCGGCCAAGCACGAAGCGGCCCTCATCGTGAACAGGGCAAGAGTTGAGTTTGAGAAGGCCGTTAAGGAGTTTCGGGAGAAGGAGAGGCAAGGGCAGAGGGTATCCCAGTCAGACATAGCGGCCATCAGGGGAAGGTTGAACGAGGCGAGAGACCAGTTTGTGCCGGAGGAACCCGCTATCCTCAAAGGCCGGCCTCTCGAAAAGGAAGACCTGGAAACCGGCAGGGCGGTGACGGTGGCCGGCTTTGGGGAACCCGGTATCATCTTGAGCGGGCTTTCGCCTGACGGGACAGTCCAGGTGAGGATCGGTTCCTTGACGCTGCGCGCTCCGCTATCGGATTTGACGACGGCTCCGGAGGAACCCGAACGAGCCGTCGGTAAAGAGCGAAGCCAAAAAACCGAGGTAAGCCTCTCTGTGGAGAAGGCTAAGAATGTGTCCTACGAGCTAGACCTGCGTGGTATGACTTCTGACGAAGCGTTGCCCGCCATAGACAAATACCTTGACGACGCCGTGCTGGCCGGACTCTCGGAAGTCCGCATCATCCACGGCAAAGGGACCGGCGCGTTGAGGAGGGCGGTAACCGAGTACTTGTCGTCCCACAGGCTGGTGAGTTCCCACAGGTTAGGTGAAACAGGAGAAGGCGGGTCCGGTGTGACCGTCGCCCGCCTTCAACTCTAAGAAAGATTACCGCGGTTAGGGCTTCCGAGGAGGCTTTAGCTAGCTTCGGTGGCTGCCCTCCCTCGCCTGGGGTCTAGCCCGGGTTCTGCTCTCCGGGGTTTCCGTCGCCCGGAGTCTGGTCCCAGGGTTCCTGTCCCGGGATCTCGCCGGGGAACTGCACTCCCGGGAACTCTATGTCAGGGAACTGAGGCACGTGATACGTGCACATTGAATTGGGTTGCCTCTCCTTCACGAACAACTCTTCCGCAATGTCTTCTTCTGGGCAGAAGGGGCCGGGGAGCAACCCTGATTTCTTGCAAATCGGGCTCGTGACGATGGTGCTGGGCTTTACGAAGTCCTCAGGCGCCTGTTTGGCGGTTATGACGGACATCATTTCCTTCCATATCCTGGCCGGGTAGCTTCCTCCAGTGATTTTCCACTGCTCCATGGTCTTCTCCTGGTCGAAGCCCATCCAGACCACGCCTACGAGGCTGGGAGTGTATCCGCAGAACCAAGCGTCTTTCCAGTTGGAGGTAGTCCCGGTCTTGCCGGCGCACGGCTTGCCGATGTCGGCCGCCCGCCCGGTACCGTACTGTTCCTTGACGGCGCTCTGGAGCATGCTGGTCATGAGGTACGCAGTCTCTTCGGATATAACCAGTTCTCTCTTGGGCACATGCTCTTCCAACACGTTGCCGTTCTTGTCTTCAACCCGGATGATGCTTATGGGCTCTACTTTGATGCCCCGGTTGGCGAGAACGCCGTAGGCCACAGCCATGTCCAGAGGAGACGCTCCGTAAGTGAGGCCGCCCAATGCCAGTGAACGCGTGAGGTCAGACCGCCCGTCCGGGGTAGGCTCCTTGACCAGGGACGTGATGCCCATCCTTTCGGCCATTTCTAGGCTCTTTCGGAGACCTATGATGTCCTGAACTTTGGCCGCCACCACGTTCAGGGATTCCCGGACTGCCGTTCGCAAGGTGACTAGCCCTTGGAACGTGCCCGAGTAGTTTCTCGGGGAGAACCTCTCACCGGTGGCCGGGTCTGTCCAGGTGATGGGCGAGTCGTCAATGACCGTGCCCGGCCCCAGGCCCTCCTCGAGGGCAGGGACGTAGGCCGCCAGAGGTTTGAACGAGGAGCCGGGTTGTCTCTTGGCGTCAATAGCCCTGTTCCATCCAAGGGATCCTTCGCGTTTGCGGCCGCCTACGATCGCCAAGAGGTGTCCGGTCTTGGCGTCCATGACTATCGATGCCGCCTGCATGCTGTCGGTCCCTTCATAGGGAAACTCCTTGTCCAATACGGTGGCGATGGCTTTTTCGGCCGCTTCTTGAGCTTCCGGACTGTAGGCGGTGTAGATCTTAAGCCCTCCGCCGTAGACCATGTCCGCCGGATACCTGGACAACAGCTGCTTTAAGACGTAGTCCAGGTAGTAGCCGCCTGAAGTCACAACGCTCTGACGGCCGGATATGGCGTTGATCGGCGCCTTCTTGTACTCCTCGCATTCCGCTTCAGTGATGTACCCGTACTCGGCCATCTGGTCCAACACGGTGTTGCGCCTCTTAAGCGCGTTTTCCGGGTTGTCGGTGGGATCGTAATAGGAGGGACCCCTCAATAGACCCGCCATCATCGCCGCTTCAGGCACGGTGAGCTCAGACGCGGACTTCCCGAAAAAGGCTCTGGCTCCTGCCTCTATGCCGTAGGCGCCCCGACCGAACGGCACCTGGTTCAGGTACATCTCAAGGATCTCGTCTTTGGTGTACTTTCTCTCCAGCATGATTGCCGCCGTGGCGTCTTGGATTTTCCTCTTGTAGCTTTGGGTGTCGGTCAAAAATGCCTTTTTGGCAAGCTGTTGGGTGATGGTGCTCCCGCCTTGGACCGTGTTGCTGTCCCCAAACACGTTGATTACGAAGGCCCGCATGATTGCCCTAAGGTCTACGCCGAAATGATCGTAAAACCGATGGTCCTCGGCCGCGAGAATCGCGTCCTTGACGTGTTGGGGTAATTCCTCAAGCTCGATTAGCACCCGGTTCTCAGTGGCGTGGAGTTCGGTCCACACACGCCCGTCCTTGTCATACACAAAGGAAGTCTGGCTCGGTTTCGGTTCCAAGTCCGCCAGCACGGGAAGGACCTCTTTAATCGCTGAAAACACAAAAGCCGCGGTGACTCCGCCTACGATGAGAATCGCCGCGAGCATAACGTACAGGAGAATTAAGAAGACGTTGACCCGCCTGGTTTTCGTCTTGGCCACAGTCTCACACCCCCAGGAACAGGACTCAAAATGGCAGCGTAGCTGCCCTTTACATACTCTAAGGACTAGACACTCTTTGCTGGTCTCACCATTATACCATCTATAGGACGGGCATAGCCCAGCCGAGGGTTCCCGCTTAGGGCCTGTCTTTGGAGCAAATAGGACCAGATGATATAATCTTTGGCAAAGACTTTGGCAATAGAAACCTAGGGGGAAGTAGGGCGTGGAAAATCACATGGACAAGGGCATAGCCCGGGAAGTTGAGAGGCAGGTCCAGGTTATTGTGGACCGGGCTGAAGATGTGGTCACTCTGGACGAACTAAGGCAGAAGATTTCCCGCTCTATCACCGAGAAGAGGCCTATGAAGGTGAAACTCGGAGTTGACCCCAGTGCTCCTGACCTGCATTTGGGGCACGTGGTCGTGATGAAAAAGCTGAGGGAGTTTCAGGACCTCGGCCACGAGATATATTTCATTATAGGAGATTTCACGGGGATGATAGGGGACCCGAGCGGCAAGTCTCAGACCCGGCCCCAGCTCACCAGAGAAGAAGTCCGGATCAACGCGGAAACCTACCGGGAGCAGGCCATGGTGATCCTCGATCCCGAAAAAACGCACACTGTTTTCAACTCGACTTGGCTTTCTCCTATGACTTTCGCGGATGTCGTAAGGCTCGGTTCCCGGTTCACGGTGGCCAGGATGCTTGAGAGGGACGACTTCAAGAACCGGTACTCCAAAGGCCAGCCCATAAGCATCCATGAGTTTCTATATCCTCTAGCCCAGGCTTACGATTCGGTGGCCATCCAGGCCGACGTTGAGATGGGAGGCACCGATCAAACTTTCAACCTGTTGGTAGGCAGGGCAATCCAGAAAGAGTACGGGCAGGAATCACAAGTGGCGCTCACCATGCCCATACTGGTTGGCCTGGACGGCGTGGACAAGATGAGCAAGAGCCTGGGCAACTACATTGGCGTGAAAGAGCCGCCCAAGGACATGTTCGGCAAGGTGATGTCCATTCCCGACTCGGTTATGGCCACGTACTTCAGGCTGGTGCTCCTGGACAGCGCCGAGGCAGTGAAGAAGATGACCCAAGATATCCAGGAGGGAAGGCTGCACCCCATGGACGCCAAGATGGAATTGGCGACCAGGTTGGTGACGGAGTTCCACGGACACGCGGCCGCCGAGGAAGCCAAGTCAGAGTTCATCAGGGTCTTCCGCGAGCGCGAGCTTCCTTCGGAGATCGACGAGGTGTGCCTTGACGGCATGAAACCGGGGGATACGGTAGGCTTGGCGTCACTCGTAGCCAGGGCGGGCCTTGCCTCGTCTTCATCGGAAGCCAGGAGGCTCATAAAGAGCGGCGCGGTCAAGGTCGACGGGGTGAAGATCACCGTAGAGTCCGCGTCGTGCACCGTTACCAACGGAATGCTCCTGCAGGTCGGCAAGCGGCGCGTCTGCAGGGTGATACCCGAGGGGTAACCAGAACATCAGCCCAAGATCCCGCATAAGAATGAGAAGCGTAGACCATCTGGGGGAGGGCTTCTCATTTTTCGCAAGAGGGCCTTTAAGCCGGGTAGATTTCGCGCGCGGCCGCTCCTTTGGGTCGGAGCCGCCCTGTTGCTTTTCCTTTGGGCTCTTAACGCCCTCGAAACAGCCGCGACCCCCACGCTCATCGCCATCGCCGAAACCCAGGTTATCAGGATCGCCAACCGCGCCATGATCGACGCCATCAACGACAACATCTCCCTGCTTCTAGACGGCAAAGAGCTCCTCCACTTCGAGACGGGGCCCACAGGCGAGCTCCTCTACGTGCGGACCAACACGGGCGAGCTTAACCGCATCCAAGCCGATGCTTTGGCGGTACTCGAAGACGCGTTCCAAGAGCTGGATGGCTTCACCGTCTCGGTGCCTCTGGGACAAGCGCTGGGGTCCGAAATGTTCGCGCCTTACGGGCCCAAGATCAACGCGAAGCTGTATCCCTACGGTTCCGTGTCCGCGGAGATCCGCGATTCTTTCGAAGTTACGGGCATCAACCAGACCCGTTACAACCTGTACTTGACAGTGACCTGCATGGTGAGGGTCGTAATCCCCCTAATCGCCGCTCGGGCAGAGGTGACGACGGACGTCCCTCTGGCGACAATACTGATACCGGGCAAGGTGCCAAACACCTATCTCACGTTGCCCACGCCGTAAAGACGGCTTTTCCCGGGGCTGGTATAATAAGTGAAACGAGCGAGCGGTGGAGGTGTCGCCATGTACCTGAACATCGAGGACAAGGCTTCGTACATAATCCAGTGGATGAAAGACAGGGTACAGGAGGTGGGCGCCAAAGGCGGCGTGTTCGGAGTATCCGGAGGCGTCGATTCCGCTCTTGTGTTGGCTCTGGCCAAGAGGGCCTGGGGGGACAACTGCATGGGTTTGGTGCTTCCGTGCCACTCCCTTCCGGAAGACGTGGAAGACGCCCTCATGCTCCTAGACCTCTTCAAGTGCGACCACAAGCTCATAGACCTGACAGGTCCCTACGACGCCATGGTAGAAACTCTTAAAGGGCTGGGCGAGCCCAACGGTCTGGCGCTGGCCAACCTGAAGCCGCGTCTTAGAATGATGACCCTGTACTACCAGGCCGCTTTGTCCAACTACTTGGTTGTTGGGACCGGAAACCGGGACGAGTACTACATCGGGTACTTCACAAAGTACGGAGACGGAGGCTGCGATATAGCCCCTCTTGCCCGCCTGACCAAGGGCGAAGTCAGGGAAATGGCCCGGTTCTTGGGAGTCCCCCAGAAGATAGTTGACCGCGTGCCTTCGGCGGGGCTCTGGAGAGGCCAGACAGACGAGGGCGAGATAGGCCTCACTTACCGCGAACTTGACGACTACCTTTTAGGGAAGGAAGTGTCTCCGGAAGCGAAGGCCCTCATTGAGAAGAAGCACAGGCAGACCGAACACAAGAGAAGGACCCCACCCATCCCAGACGAGATTTAGCCTAGGAGGTGTGATCCATGTCAGGGCATTCAAAGTGGGCTACGATCAAAAGGCATAAGGCAAAGATGGACGCCGCCCGTTCAAGCGTGATATCCAAAGCGCTTAGAGACATCACGCTGGCGGCGAAGCACGGGGGAGGAAACCCCGACGGCAACCTCAGGCTCAAGATAGCCATTGAGCGGGCCCGAGACGCCAACGTGAGCCTAGACAGCATAAACAGGGCAATAAAGAGGGGCATCGGAGAGGGCGACGGAGGTCCAATCGAGGAACTGACCTACGAATGCTACGGGCCGGGCGGCACGGCTATTCTTGTTGAGGCGGCCACCGACAACCGCAACCGGACCGCGGGCGAAGTCCGTTACATTTTGTCGAAACACGGCGGAAAACTGGCGGAAATGGGCTCGGTGGCGTGGATGTTCGACCAGAAGGGCCTCATTACCGTGGAAAAGGAAGGCCTGTCCGAGGACGACGCGCTGGCGATGGCCATCGACGCAGGTGCCGAAGATATGGAAACCGAGGACGATGTGTACGAGATCTATACCGCTCCGGCCGATGTCTTTGAGGTCAGCCAGCGGTTGGCCCAGGCGGGCGCGAAGATCCAGAACGCGGAGTTGACTCAGGTTCCCAAGACCACAGTGGTTTTGGACGGCGAAGACGCGGCGAAGATGGTCAGGCTTCTGGAGGCTCTGGAGGAGCACGACGACGTATCCAAGGTCCACTCGAACTTTGACATGTCGGACGAGACCGCGGCATCTATTCCCGAATAGCCAATCTGCTCCAGGGGAAGAATATGTCTCCTGGAGTGAGGGATCGTGCGAAAATTCAGTTCGTCTCCTTATGGCAGGGTCTTTTTGGCTTTAAGCGCCTTTTGCGTGACTATGGCCGGGTTGGTGCTCGGCAAGCTCTATCTTGGAGGCGAATCGGGCCTGAGCCTGCCTTGGTTCGCTCCCCCGAAACCCACTCATTCCTTGGTGACCTACCGCACCGAGTACAAGTGCGGGGACGTGGCGGTGAACACGGTGGAGGTGCCCGAGGCGGGCCTACAAGCCTACTTGTCCGCGGTATCCCCCGAGTGGGGCTCTCCTGTCTCAAGCACCGTGGGCCATCAGTTCACCCGGGTCGACCCGGACTATTGCCCCGACCACGCCCGGTACCGGCTGATCTGCTTGTCCAAGGGTTACGTGGCCGTGTACAGGGGCAAGAGGCCGGATCCCGAGTTTCTCATCAAGGAATACAAAGACCTGCCTGAATCGGCCCTGCACCCGAGGGATAGGGAAGTCTTAAGGGAAGGGCTCCTTATCGAAGGAGAGCCCGACGAAGTGGACAGGGTCGTAGCGAGGCACCTGGAAGGGATCAAAGAATAGAGGAATAGAAAGGTAGCCGGCGCACGGGCGTCGAAAACCCCACTATGGGGGTATCGAAGTGCGCATTTTAGGCATTGACCCGGGCATCGAAAGGACCGGATGGGGCGTCGTCGATTACTCGGGCCGCGACTTCTCGGCTGCCGACTACGGGTGCATCGTCACGTCCAAAGACCTCACGCTGCCGGCGAGGCTTCTGGAAATCCACGCGGCGGTCTTGTCGATTATGGAGAAGTACAAGCCCGACGTGTTCGCCGTGGAGCAGATCTTCTTCGCCAAGAATGCCAAGTCCGCCATCGACGTTGGCCACGCCAGAGGGGTGTGCTTGCTCGCGGCCGCGTCCCAGGGAATTTCCGTAGAAGAAGTCACGCCGCTGCAAGTCAAGTCCCTGGTGGTTGGGTACGGCAACGCGACCAAAGACCAAGTCGGCAAGATGGTTTCCAGCCTCTTGCGGCTCTCCAGGATCCCCAGACCGGACGACGTGTGCGACGCGCTGGGAGTCGCCGTGACCGCGGCGTCCAAGCGGTCCTTTGGCGCCAGGCTGGTCGGGGCGAGAATAGATGAGCGACCGGGGAGAGAGACATCCAAATGATATCCGAGCTTAGGGGGACGGTGTCCCAGGTCTACCCGGACTCCGTCACTTTGGACATACACGGCATCGGGCTACAGGTTTACGTTACGCCGGGCCTCCTGGGGACCTTATCGGCGGGGATGGAAATCCACCTTTTCACCCGGCTGATCGTCAAGGAGGACGGGTGGAGCCTCTACGGCTTTAAAGCCCAGGAAGAGAGGGCATGCTTTGAGCTCCTCCTGAACGTCAAGGGCATAGGGCCCAAACTTGCGCTGGGGATCATGTCAAAGCTTAGGCCCGACGACTTCTACAAAGCGGTGCTCCACCAAGACCAGAAAGCTCTAACCGGGCTTCCCGGAGTCGGCAAGAAAACGGCGGCCAGGATCATAGTAGAGCTCCGCGACCGGATAGGCCTTGGAATGAGCAAAGAATCGGGACAAGCCCTGCCCGAGACCGACCTCGAAAGCGAGGCGGGCGTGGCCCTCCAGGCTCTGGGATACTCCTGGCAGGAAGCGCGAGACGCGGTGAAGAAAGCCATGGAAGAGCACCCGGGCTCTGACCTCGAGACGTTGCTCAGGGAGGCTTTGAGACGACTTGCCAGAACCTAGAGACCTCATATCCAAAGCGCGCCAGCCAGAGGACGAACTGGTCGAGGAGACCTTACGGCCCAAGTATTTGCCCGACTACATAGGCCAAGAGAGGATCAAGGAAAACCTCTCTGTGAGCATTGAAGCCGCGAGGCAGAGAAACGAGGCGCTGGACCACATCCTCCTGTCAGGCCCTCCGGGACTAGGCAAGACCACTTTGGCTCACGTGATAGCGAATGAAATCGGGGTAGGGATCCGGGTCACTTCCGGTCCGGCCATCGAGCGCGCGGGCGACTTGGTGGCTATATTGACCAACCTTCAAGACAGGGACGTCTTGTTCATAGACGAGATCCACCGCCTAAACCACCAGGCCGAAGAGGCGCTTTACCCCGCCATGGAGGACTTCAGTTTCGACTGGATAGCCGGAAAAGGCCCCCAGGCCAGGACTTACCGCATAAAGCTTCCCAGGTTCACCCTGATAGCGGCCACCACCAGGAGCGGGCTCCTTACGTCCCCATTGAGGGACCGGTTTGGGATCGCGTTCAGGCTTGAGTACTACAATCAAGAAGAGCTGTATCAGGTGGTCAAGCGGTCGGCCCGCATTTTGGACATTCCAATAGACAGGGGAGGGGCCGAAGAGATCGCCAGGCGCGCGAGGGGGACTCCCAGAATCGCAAACAGGCTTCTCCGCAGAGTGCGGGATTTCGCTCAGGTGCGCAAGGACGGAGAGATTACGGAAGCGGTCGCCAAGGAAGCGTTGTCCCTCTTGGACGTGGATGAGATGGGATTGGACAGCCTTGACAGGCAGCTCTTGTCCGCCGTGGTGCTGAAGTACGGCGGTGGGCCGGTGGGGCTCGCCACCCTTGCGGCATGCCTCAGCGAAGACCCCGGAACCATAGAAGACGTGTATGAGCCCTATCTTCTCCAGATAGGCTTCTTAGAAAGGACTCCGCGCGGCAGGAGCGCCACTCCCTTGGGAGTGGAGTACGTCTTAAAAGGTGAGGCAGGCAGGCAAGAAATGAGAGCCCAACAGGGGAGGCTGTTTGACTGGCCTTGAAGGTCCTCCTGCATTCGTGTTGCGCTCCTTGCGCCACTTACCCGTTGCACCTTTTGAGGTGCGGCGGCCATCTTGTGCAAGGAGTCTTCATAAACCCGAACATCTACCCTGAGGGCGAAGAGGCCAAGAGGTGGGACGTGTACCGGGACTGGGCCGGGACCGCGGATTTGACTGTCGTCCGCGCCGACGTGTCCCACCGGGAGTGGCTCGACGCCGTGTCGGGCGACCTAGAAAAACCCGGCCGTTGCTTCTTGTGTTACCGCTTTCGCATGCGAAAAGCG
>ENA-UPSB01002376-UPSB01002376.1-bioreactor-metagenome-genome-assembly--contig:-NODE-2376-length-17820-cov-6.522207_pt1 | contig 17820 bp, 19 predicted proteins | sample MGYA00238182_ERZ773286 | MGnify/ENA primary metagenome ERZ773286 (study PRJEB29026, sample SAMN07631240) | bioreactor metagenome | isolation source: Switchgrass digestor | place: USA: Dartmouth... | reverse complement strand
CCCTATCATCGCATTGCAGAACAAGAGCTTCAGGATGATTTCCAGCGGCAGCGGCAACTTTTTGCTCTTCTCAATCCAGTATTTTATAATCGCATAGACTCCGAAGAAAATCACATATGGAATCAGGCCACCCTTGTTCGGAACAAGCAGGGCGGACAGGAGCACCGACGCGATATAAAAAAGCCATGCCGTGCCCGCGTTGAACTCAATGACGATGATCGCGACATAAGCGGAAGTCAGCGTATAGAGGGTCAATTCCACGCCTGGCACAAAGGTGGCGCCAAACAGCGTCACGACAGATAAGGCCAGCAATACGCCGGCGACGGCGATCTTTTTCGCGTTAATATTCTCCATCCGCGCTCTCCTTTGTCAAAGGAATCACTCCAAATCGCAGCGTGCGGTCCGCGTTTCAGATGCAGTCGCACAGCGCGTCCGCGCAGCAATAACACTGAAGCAGCCTGCAAAGCTCGTCATTGGTGGTGTAACCCCTGCCGAAGGCCTGGGTTCTGTATCCGGCCCCCGTTGCCATTATACTGTTCATGGCATTGCGGTATTCCATATTCCCCGGATCCATGGATATGGCTCTTTGCACATTGCTGATCGCTTCATCGTACCAGCCTTTACGCAGCATAAGCATGCCGTACAGGAAATACCATTCCGCATTCCTGTTCCTGCTCCTGCTGAGGGCCGCTTCCGCCCCGATTATATCACCGCGGTCGATCATCCTTCTGACCTCGGCGAATTCCTGGCTCTGATAGCCGCCGTATCCGGAGCTGCTTCCGGCACGGCCGCCGTAACCGCCTGCCTTTCCGTGGTTTTTCATTAAATATTCATAAGCTTCGTTGATTTCCTGAAGCTTTTCTTCCGCAAGGTCCTGCAAAGGGTTATCCTGATGTTTGTCAGGATGATATTTTTTCACCAGTTCCCGGTAAGCGGCCTTGATTTCCTCCAGGCTGGCTCCTTCTCTGACTCCGAGTACTTCATACGGGTTCTGCATTTTCTCAGTTCCTTTCTTTCAATGACTTGTCCTGATTGCAACCGGCCGTTTGATTCGCGAGGGACCGGCACCGCCTTCAATCCGCTTGCGCTGCCCCACCGTTCAAGATCTCCTCCGTTTTTCTCAGAAGGCCGAAATACAATATATTTTCAATCAATCCCTTATTCTTTTCCAGTTTCACCTGGCCGCATCCGTTTGCAATCTCGGCCAGATACAGCATCAGGTTCTGTTCAACCCTTTCCCGGATTCTTTCCTTGAACTGAAGTACGGTTTCCTTCGCCGGATCGAATTCAAACTGGATGATCAGAGGATTGAAGGATTTGTTTTTCATGTCGCCTTCGATATCGTCATAGGCGTCGATCAGATAAATCCATTTTCCCAGATGATAACCGATTCTCCGGAAGAGCTTCGATAATCCCGCAGCGTTTTCCTCTTTCTGCAGTCCGGGATAATCAAACACCTCTTCCATAAGCTTTGCGAAGGGCTCAGCGGATCTGTCTATGGAAGGGCATTGTTCCCCCTCAAGCCTGGTAAGCTCGCTGATGCGGTCCCGGACATAAGCGCATTTTTCGGGCACGTATCTGTCCAGCCTGTTTAGAGTCCCTTTCATCAGGGCGGCCCCAACGGCAGATTTCAGGCTTCTCTCATCATTATAGTCGTCCTTCAGCTTGTAATATGCCAACAGCAGCAGAATATCCGCCGCATAATCGATCTCAGGGCTGTCGTAAAGGATGGTTCTCTTTTTCGAAGGATGGATGATGCAACGCTCAATTTTGATATGTTCCGGACTGCTGTTGACTGCCGCCGCAAGGAGGGCAAGAAATACGAAATCATAATTCAGCGCCAGTCTCGGCAGCTGTCCGTATCTCCGGGCAATGGATTTGCATATTCCGCAGTAATACCCTCCGTATATTTCATATTCTTTTATTTTTAAATCCGGCTTGTCCGGCTTCACATATCCGAGCATGAAAGTTTCCTGTCTGACGTACTCCCCGATTTTACTGATTGAACTCTCCCTTGTGCTGCCGACATTTCCGATTGGATAAAAACAGCACGAATGTGCTGTTTCGGCTGTGTTTTTTTATTGCGATCAAGGATACTGCAACCCGGGTTTATTTGAATTGTTTTTTGAAATGGTTGATCACGCCGTATGTTACGCTCATATCAAAACAGTACAGACCAGCCAGCACACCGTTGAAGATCCGCTGCCGAATGGTCATATTCCTGCATATGGCAGCAGGATGAAGCGACTTTTCGTCTTTTGGAATCTTTTTTCCCAAAAATGCATTTCCGATCAGCGCGATTCCCAGGTAAATTCCGCTTACCGCCGCCGCATGCTTCTTATAGTTCCAGTTCTCAAGAAATCTTCTCATTTTGCTCCCCCCAGGGTATGAATGCGGATTCGACGCAATTTCGATGCAGTTTTATTATACTTGAAACTGGCATCAATGAAAAGAATAAAATGCTTTTATTTATCAGACAATTCCCAGTTTTAAAAAATATATGTGGACAGATAACAATTAAACTAATATAATAGTTTCAAGATATTTAAAAAATGGTCAATGGCTCGATTCATCTTTTTGGGAAATCGTCTCCATCCATCATTTTTAAATATTCCTTAAAAATTTTATCTCTTTTAAAAAATCTGGAGGAAAAAAATGGAAGACAGAACAATCGTATGTCAAGACTGTGGAAAGGATTTCGTATTCACGGTAGGGGAGCAGGAATTCTATAAGGAGAAGGGTTTTGATAACGAACCAAAAAGATGTAAGGAATGCCGTGATCGGAAGAAGAACGAAAGAAGACAGTTCAGAAACGACAGGTAATTTGAAATAATATCTCACACCGAACATCGATAAAACGCCGGGTAAAACCCCGGCTTTTATTTTGACCAAATCGACAAGAGAAAATGATCCTTTAAAATATTATCAAATGCAGCTTTATATGAATTGCAGCTTTCTCAGGATCGACAAGTCGATGGCGGCGGCAATCACCGCCATTCCTGCCAGATTTACGATATCAAATGCATCGGAGAGAAAAGCCGCCGCAAAGCATGCCGCGAATACCGCCTGCAGAGCGACCAGCCCAATGAGCGCCCTCTTACTGTCGCGATTCTTCCCTGTCCCCTGTTTCATGCCGTTCTGCTTATATGTAAAACGTCCGGCATCCGTAGTTCTTTCATTCAGCCCATGATCCGCGCCAGGCTCTTTATCCCCGGGCTCCCTGAAGCATCCGGAATTCCAGTAAATATACCCGACTTCCCGCCGCAGCGTGTCAAGCATGGCGATCATCCCGTCAAGTCCCGGGTTTCGCATTTGAATATACTCCCGGAATTTTTCAAAATACTGCGCTGTTTCCGGATCCCGCCATACTTCTTTCATCGCATCGACCAGCGAGAGGATCCGGCTTTGAAAGGTTGTTTCGGGGTCTTCCAAGGGATAGAACGCCAAAAAGATCTTTCCGTTATCGGGATCGACGAAAACCGCATCCGGATGAACCGCAATCCTCTCCGGAAAAACCAGATGGTTTTCCATGCCCTTGATGCAGCCTAAGATTCCGGACAGCGCATCCAGCGCATCGCCAACCGCCTTCTTGTTTTCCATGCCCGATGCGGAGCAGGACGCAAGCCTCCTCAGATATTCTGTCAGCGGAACCGTTCCGGTGAAATCATAATACGCCCTTTCCTCTCCGTCCTCATTGAGAACATGCATCGGAAGGATGTGAGGACAACGGCTCCTACAGAGCATCCCCTTTTCGTATTCCTTCAGCCTGTTGTCCAAGGCCAGGCGGAATTTTCTCCTTCCGGCGGAGTCCTCAATCCTTGCCTCCTTTGAAATAAATCTCATTGCGTTTTCGTCCATGGCAGCGGCCTTCCCTTCTTATCTTCCTTTTATGCTTTTTCTTCCTTTTATGCTTTTTCTTCCTTTCTTCTTACCCTAAATTACCCTCAAATTTTCTTGTCTTCTTTTTTTTGGCCTTTGCTTGTCTTTCTGACCCGTCAATGTCCGCCGCATTTCAGACAGGCCGTATAGCCGTTTTCGATTGCTTCTTCCCTTTCGATCCGGATCACATATTTTTCGACGGTCGGACATTTTCCTGTGTGGTATGATTTCCCCGTCCTGAAACAGTACGCCAGACAGCCGTCCGGCAAATTTCGGGAATCGCAGATGCGGCACGGATCATAAGTCCGTCTGACCAGGACCGACATAACCACCTGTCTCGGTTCCGATGCGATATAGGTGCAGTTTTCACCATGGTATCTCTCCCCCGATATCGGAAACACCCAAACCGGTTCCGACGCCTTCTCCTTTTCCATCTCTTCAAAAGGCATCGGATTATAGGCTTCCCGCTTTCCTACAAAGCCCCTGAAAAGGAGGGATTCCGAAACGGGCAGACTTTTCCGGAAGGAAACCGGCAGCTTGACGTTGACCTCATAGTTCAGATCCATGGAGATGACCTGTGTCAAATCCCGCACAGGATCATCATATAAATATAGGAACAAATCGATATCGACCTTTGATACGTTATCTCCGTTTTCATCGTAGATGCGGTTTTTCACCCACTGTTCAAAGGCCATTTTCTGTGCGAAGACGGGAACCCTCAGGGAATCCTTTCCCGCCGCGGCGCCAAGAACCCTTGCCTGATCCGTAAAAGAGTGAAAAACGGCTTCTTCTATGGCCATGAATTTGATCAGATATGCGAAGGTCAGGATTCCGGCAATGAAGACCGGCAGGAAGATGGCGGCTTCCACAGTCACGAAGCCTTGTTTGCCTGCCGGGAGGCGGCGTTTAATATTTTTGAATATACGAAAACCGGTGATTGCCGACAACGGCTTGAAATTCGAACCCTCCATAATACTCCTTCAAATCAAAGTCCCGATTTGAGCTGCCCTTCATATTCAACTGGATCAAATCCATGCACCGCAACAGCTTTTGTTCCCTGTTTTCGAAAAAAAGCAGAATTCTGAGATAATCCTCATAATCATAGCCGCTTATTCGCTCCGGATGAATATATCCTTCACCCCAAATGTATTCGAGCGTATCGGACAAGGGTACTGCCCAGCTGTCGCTGCTCTTGGTCAAAGGGACTCTTTTTCCCGCTTCAAGAAGCCTCAGGTCGTTTTCCGATTCGGCCGCCGCCCAGGCTTCCGCCACCACCAGCGCGCCGATTTCCTTTCCTTTCGCCAGCGTGAGCGCGGCCGCGATGGTTTCCACCGCTTTTCTTTTATTTGGGTCTTTGAATATATGCCCCAGATTCATGACATTCCTCAGAATGAAAAGATCTGTCCTCACAGCGCTGTAATTGCTGTCGTCGCTGAAATATCCCTTCAGCACATATTCGACCTCATTTCGGAAGAACGTTTCCCCGGCTTCTTTTCCGCGCCCATGGTTCAGGAAATGCCTGATGATGTATTCATTGACCATAAAGTTGTTTCCGCCGGTTCGCTTGATTTCCTCAAGGCTGGGGATTCCGGCTTCCGCAATTCTCTTCAGGTCCGAAAACCAGTCTTTTTCATATCCTCTGGAGGGCAGCGAGTTGATGATCTGATCATTTCTGAGAACAACCTCCCGCTCTGAGTTTTGCCCTGCCGCGGAATCCCCCGGCAGCAAATAGTCCGATGAAGGCGGATTTGCAGCATCCGAAGCAAAAACTTCCCGCAAAATGTCATATTTCATATATTCCAAAACCTGCGCCTCGAATAGGTTCACGTCGGTGATGGAATAGCCTTTCAGGCTGACATCGACGGATTTCAGTTTCAGCTTCAGCACATTCGTATGCTTTTGCCGCCTCATCGCCTCTTTCAACGCATCCTCATGAAAGCTGTATTCGGCGTAGGATTTAATTTTTTCTTCCGCCTGCTTTTCATCGGTATGTACGGCGTAGATTCCGTATCGTTCCTTGAGCTGCAGGTCGTACTCGGAAAGTATGGAGCGGCCGGCCAGTTCCAAGACCGCATCGGCATAGCTTTTTCCCGCCGCCTGGGAAGCCGCGTGAATGAACATTCCCGTAAGCAGCAGCATGCTGGCCAGAATCATCGTCAAAAAGACAGATGTTGTTCCTCTTTTTGAATTTTTGAAGCGCTTTAAATTGTCATTCCCCCGGCAGGATGGAGAGAATCCTGTCCGTTTCGGCTTCATCAATTGCATAGGACCTGCCTTCTTCCTTTTTCGTGACGCGATCCGCAAATATTGATCTGATCCGGTACTCCCGTTCCTGTTCCATCCTTATCATGGGAATTATTCCGTCCCAATCCAATGACTTCTGAAACCGTCGCGGGGAATCCTGAACCGTCTCGAGCCTGATGACCGTCTGCGTATGCTCGCCGCATTCCTTGCGCAGGGCCGTATGAAGGGACGTCTGCAGCAAAAGGGACAGATACAGATTGATTACGATATAGATGACCGCCATTACTCCGGCGATGACCAGCGGAAAGATCATGGCCGCTTCCGCCATGACGGAGCCTTTCTTATTGAACGGGAAGCCTCCTTTTTCCGATGACATGATGCCCATTTTTCCTGATAAACGAAAACGCTGTTCACTTCTCATGTCTTCTCTTTTCCAACGGTTTATATGCTGTTGAAATCGCTGCTGTTCAAGGCTTCAAAGGTATTTGAAATAAATTCGCCGATCTGCTCTTTAAAAAGCAGGCCCAGACCGATTGCAATGGCGACAAGTATCGCTACCTGCACCATTTCCATGCCTTTTTTGTTGTTCGAAATCAATTTCATATCCTTTCCTCACTTTTCCTTTTCCTTTACATTTCCATCATGGCGGGGGCGATCGTGATCACAATCAGGACGATCAGCAGAATCATCAGCGGAAACGTCAGTTTTGTCTCGGCAAGCCTGCCCTTTTCTTCCGCACGTTTTTTCCGGGTCGTCCAAAGGAGTCCGCCTTCTGCTTCAAGCTTTTCCGCCAGCGTGCTTCCCTTGTTCCAATTGTCAGAGATGATAGCGGTTAACCGGACCATTTCCCGTACCCCGCATCTCTGGGAAAAATCCCTTAATTCGCCGATCAGCGAGGTGTTTGAACGTTCTACCTTTCTTTCCATTTCAAGCAATACTTCGTAAAGATATCGCTTCTTCCTCCGCTTTTCGGGATTTCCCCCATGGTAAAACGCCTCATAATCCCTCGTTATCTTAGCAAAGGCTGCGCTGACTACGAGCCCCGCATTGAGCAGAAGCACCAGCTTGTTTATGAACTCCGGCAGATCTCTTTGGATAGATTCCTTCGCATCCCTGATCTCCTTGTCGATCTGCCCGTACCGCTTCAGGTATACGATCAAAACCGCGGCGAGAAAAACGGCCGTAAATAAAGCCATATAGTTGTCTTCGTCCTTATACCACCTGATTTCAACTCCTTCCCCCAATTCGTCCGGCAGCCTGATACCGTCCGCATCTCCGTTCTGCGCAAGCTGCGCTAATCCTTGCTCCAGCCTGCCGGCCAGGCTCCTCTTATAGTCTGCTTCTCCCGCTTCCGCATCCAGCTTCAAACGAATCGTCTTGATTAGGGAAATATCATCCAGAGCCAATTCTGCCAGCAGTTCCACTTCCTGTTCATCCTCCGCACCGATCAGGTTTACTTCTCCGGTCTCTCCGACCAGTTCCGGATTGCTGCTGTGCCAGCTTATCGTTATGCCGGTCGCCATGTCCCTTTCCGGAAGGCGAAGGGGTTTGCTGACGTGTTCCAGATCCTTGTTGCCGCCCAGTATCCGGTCCTCCAGCTTTTCGGCGAAATCGAAAAGCAGTATTCGTTTTTCTTCGTCTCCAAGCGCTTTCGGCTTCACCCTGATCGTAACATCCCGAACCAGATTGTACCCTCTATACTTCATGTGAGCTTCGACGGCAACCGCTTCCGCCGGCGACCCGAAGGCCGGTCTTTGCAGACCCGTTATCTCTTTTCGCTCCCCCATATTTAAAAGGAATGATCCTGTCGAAACGATGAGAAAAGCGAAGGTGATCACCAGATAGAAAGCCATGGTTTTCGTCTTGTTACGAAGAATCATACGGCTGTAATCTCCCGAACCGTATTTCATATTGTATTTGTGGGCCATCACTTCACTCTTCCCGGTGAGCCAATCCGGGAAAATAAGCGCAAGCTTCTCCGCAACCCGGTTTATATGCTCAATAACCGGAAACCGTCTCATATCCGCCCTCCACACCGAAAATATCCGCCTTCAAACCGCTATATCGGTCAGCTTCATACCCCAAAGGTAAGCAAAACCGATCCCGCCCAGGGCCGCCGTCATAAGAATCCTGCCTTCAACCCCTTCGTACATTGCGGACAGGTAATCCGGCGAAACAAGATGAAGAAAAATTAAAATGATAAACGGGATCCCGGTAAGAATTCTTGCCTCAAACCTCTTCTGCACGGTAATGGCGTGAATCTCCTTCTCGATAGCGATCTTGTCCATGATGATTTCAGAGGTCTTTGCAAGGACTCTGATCAGATCGCCTCCCGTTTCCCTGCAGGTGAGGTAGATATCAACGAAGTCCGATATGTCTTCAATGCCGGTTCTGACGGCAAAGTCTTTCAGGATTTCCTCCTCGGACGCTCTGTATTCTTTCAGCAGCTTCACCATGTAATCGAGCTCCTGCACGATCAGAGAATCCTCCCGGTATATCAGCCTCATGTTCTGAGCGGCTTCCTGCAGCGCTTCCGGCATGTGCCTGCCGGCGGATACCGAAGCCGATACGGAATAGAGCACATCGCGAAACTGTTCTTTAAGCTCCCTTTTGCGCTTTTCTACAAGATGGGAACGGTAAAGGCCAATGCCGGGGCAGGCAAGAAACGCAACGAGCAGGGACAACAGAAGGCTATGATAAAACAGATATCCCACTGTCATGAGGGCCGGGATACAAAGGAGCAGAAACCTGATTTTCTCCCTGAAGCTCAGGTCATACTCCGCATAGGAGGCCGGTATGGGCCTGTTATCCTCGGACCCCTGTTTGAGTTCTTTCACGGAAAAGCGATGACTCCTGACAGCCCGCGTCATTGGTACCCTCCGTTCATGATCAGCTTCATGGTATTTTTTAAAGGATTCCCTGTGGGAACCAGCTGTCCGGAAGCAGCCGTCCCGCCGGCGGAATCCGGTTTGTTCACTGTATATTTAAAGATCGGGTTAATCCATATCTTACCGTCACGATATCCTTCAATTTCCGAGATCTCCAGCACCTTTCGGCTCTTATCCGGGAGCCTTCCCAGGTGGACGATGATATCGATGGCTTCAGCAATCTGGCTGCGTATCGCCTCCACCGGAAAATCCGCAGCCTGCAAATACATCGTCTCAAGCCGCGACAGCATGCCCTCCGGCGAATTCCCGTGACCTGTGGAAAGGGAGCCGTCATGTCCGGTATTCATGGCCTGTATCATGTCCAACACCTCGCCGCCGCGGACCTCTCCCACGATGATGCGGTTCGGCCTCATTCTCAGGGACGCCTTGATCAATTGCCGCACGCTCACCTCCCCTTTGCCCTGGACGTTGGCATTCCTGCATTCAAGCCTGACGATATTGTCGATCCCGGCAATCTGCAGCTCGGCGGCGTCCTCTATGACGATGACCCTTTCGTCCTTCGGGATATACTCGGACAGGACGTTCAAAAAGGTCGTCTTCCCGGAACTTGTCCCCCCTGAAATGAAGATATTATAGCCGCATCTTACAAGCGTTTCCAAAAATCGGGCGGCCTCCTCGGTGATGGTCCCCATTCGCAGAAGATCACCCATGGTAATCCTGCTTTTCGGAAATTTTCGGATCGTCAGGATAGGGCCGTTCAGAGCGACGTTTTTATAGACCGCGCTCACCCTCGAGCCGTCTTCCAGCCTGGCATCCAGGATCGGATTCAGCTCATTGATCTCACGGTGCACCTTAGCAGCGATTCTGCGTATGACTTCTTCGAGATCTTCCTTTGTTTCAAAATGGATATCGAGCTTTTCAATCTTACCTCTTCGCTCAATGAATATGTTGTCGGTGCCGTTGACCATGATTTCGCTGACTTCCATGTCATCGGCATAGGGCTGCAGGATATCCAGGTCCTTTCGCGTCGCATTGAAAATCCCGGTGATCAGTTCTCCCTTCGCCCTGAACGAACAGCATTCCGTCCTGCGGTCCCTGAGTACATAGTCCTCGATCAGCGCCAGCACCTCCGCATCGCTGAGCTGTTCCTGCCTGCTGTTTATCACTGCCCTGACGCCTTCCGTAATCTCCTTTATGGTACAGAGTTCCCCATACATCCCCCATACTCCTTTCCGGCGCTCTTCAACGCGATTTCCCCTGCGATTTTCCTGATTCCTTCTCCGAATCCGCGGTTGATGTCGATATCGAGATGATTCAATGCAAACCGGAAGCTGTGCTCATCTTTTTCAATATCGATCCTTTTCAGCTTTTTTTCGCAATTGTCGCCGCTTTCGATCCAGTCCTTTTCCCGAAAGCCCGTCCGGTTTACGGCAAGCAAAAATTTATCCTTCGGTTTGAACGCCTCCATCCGTTCGATGTAAGCGAGGAATTTTCTGTTTTTCAACTCGGATACGGGGTCGTCGTTCCGGATCAGGACGACTTTCTCGCACTGATCGAGCAGGAACAACGTGTCTTCTGCAAGATCGCTTCTCATCTCCAGAGCGATGTAGTCGTATCTTCCGCAGTCGGAAATCGTTTTCAGAAAGCGCATCAATTCATCCCTGGAAAGGTAATTCAGATCGTTGCGCCCTTTTGAGGCAAAAAAGGCTTCCACGCCGTAATCGTCGGAGGAGGTAAAGCTTTCCGGCCTGCCGCACAGGTTGTCGTTTTCCTTTTCCAACAGGTAATAAAGATAATCCCCGATATTGCGGCCTTCCGGATGATGTTCAAAATACAGCTCCGCAGCCGGCATATCTTCAAAGCTCAGGTATAAGACCCTCTTGTCGTGATGCCTGGAAAGTTCTCTCGAGGTGCCGACGGCGACGGTGGATTTTCCGGCGCCGCCTCCTGCACTGTAAAAGCCGATAATGGAAGTTGCCGTACTGTTTCTTAACAAGCCCTTTTTTCCGCTTACAAGACCGAGTAGGAAACTTAAGCCGGACAGGATTTCATTGACGCTTGAATATTTATAAAGCCGCCAATAATGCTTTTCTTCCGTGCAGGACTGTTTCATAAGGCTTTCGACCATATAATCCGTCAATAAGATAACCTTGCCGGTGTCACGGGCCCTGCGCCCGATCTCTTCCGCGGTTTCTTCCGGATATCCTCCAAGCAGGATCAAATCGTATTCGTGAAAGGCCGTCTTGCCGTCAATCTTTCTATTTCCGCCGCTTTCAAGCCTGGCAGACGTAACTTCCAAACATTGCCGCGAATTGGATAACGCTCTTGCCAACGCCCTGCAATACTCGGGGTCTTTGTCGGCAAGCAGAATCCTGGCTGCGCTCATCTAACACTCCTCTTAATTCTATATATGTTAAATTTATACATCATTGATGTCTAAATATTATCATAATTTACATATTTTAACAATTATATTTACTCGACAAAATTCGACATCCCATGGGCAAATAAGAAACCTGCAGACGCCTGCAGGTTTCGCTTTAATCCCGTCGAAAACATTTGTTCCATGATTCAATGAGATTCTGGTATAGAATCTTATCAATCACATTTTAAACGGCTGTTTCGCCGCCATAGTCTCCTCGATTACCATTTCCTTCAGCTTGGCCAGCGCCTTGTTCAAGCCTCCCACCTCATCAATGAGACCGATATCGACCGCTTCGTGGCCGACCAATATGGTTCCGATGTCGGCTGCCATCTTATCCGTAGCGCTGATAAGCTGTTCCAGCTGACTCCTGTCGGCCCGGGACGTCCGGACAATGAAATCGAGGACCCTGTCCTGCATTTTTCGAAAATACTCAAAGGTAGGTTCGGCGCCGATCACAAGGCCCGTCATCCGTATCGGATGCAGCGTCATGGTTGCGCTTTCGGCTATAAATGAATAGCGGCTGGCAGTGGCAAGGGGGATCCCTATGCTGTGACCTCCGCCCAAAACCAGGGAAACCGTCGGTTTTGACAGGGTCGTGATCAGTTCCGCAATGGCAAGCCCCGCCTCCACGTCCCCGCCGACGGTATTCAATATGGTAAGCAGCCCTTTGATATTCGGGTTTTCCTCGACGGCGACCAATTGGGGTATAATATTCTCGTATTTTGTGGTCTTATTGCTCGGAGGCAGAACCATGTGCCCCTCGACGTTTCCTATAATCGTGAGATACTGGATATTGCTCTGGAAATTGAACGCATTTCCGATCACTCCGAAATTGTCGATATTGGTTTTCGGATCGTCGGGTCTGTCGTTTTCCTCGGGGATTTCAGGCTTCCGCTCCGGTTCCATATTCTTTTCCTTTTCCGTATTTTTATCCATATCCATTTTCCTTTCTTTGTAATAAAAATAGTTTTTCCAAAATATATTTTTTTATAAATGCCAGGAAACTTGTTAAAAAGTATAAACTGATAAACAAAATTGCCGATATATAATTCGTGCGACTGTTTATCTGCCTGGATCCAACGCATTTATTGAAGGGGTGATCAGAATGAGACTAAGCGACCTGGGGGATAAAGAAATCGTCAATTTATCGAATGGGAGCCGGCATGGACAGCTTGCAGATGCAGAACTGCTTTTCGATGAACATCAAGGCACCATCAAGGCGATCCTCGTGCCCGAATACCGCGGAAGGTTCAGTTTCTTCGGAAACAAGGACTATATTCAGCTACCGTGGAGCGCCATCAAGAAGATCGGAGAAGACATCATCATATTCGATACTCCGGAATTTAACAACTTTATCTAAAATATGACAGGTTATAACAATATCTTCCATTTTTATTACAAAGTCATTGATTAAAAAGCTTTTTCATACTAGAATGATTTAAGCTAAATAATTAGAAGTACAAACGATAAAACAATTGTTCGAGGAGATACGAATGGATATATTTTTAATATTTTTTGTCATAACTGGTTTTGCCTCGGTAATCGGGGGCTTCATACTTGAGGGCGGACATATTTCAGGTCTGTTTGCGCCCTCTGCTTTGCTGATCATTCTCGGCGGCACCATCGGCGCCACCGGAGTTTCCTTTCCTTGGAGAGAACTGGCGGAAGTCCCAAGAATGCTGAAAGTCCTCATTCAGGACCAGAAATACGATTTCCGCGCTTTAATGGACCGCATGAAAGCCATGTGCATCCAGGTGCGGCAAAGCGGCTTGCTGAGCCTGGAAAGCCAGATCGACTCGGAACCGGACAGCCTGATGAGAAAAGGAATGCGGCTGATCGTAGACGGAACGTCTCCTACATACACCCGGGAAGCGCTTGAACTCACTCTTCAGGTAATTGAGGACAGGCACCTATCCAGGGCCAAGATCTTTGAGGCGGCGGGCGGATATTCGCCCACCATGGGAATCATCGGAACCGTATTGGGACTGGTTCACGTACTTGGTAACCTGGAGGATCCGAATACACTGGCCCCGAAAATCGCCATGGCGTTTATTGCAACCCTTTACGGTATCAGTCTTGCGAACTTGGTCTGGCTTCCCATCGGCAACAAATTAAAAGAGAAAAACAGACTGGAAATCCTGTATAAATCGATGATCATCGAAGGATTGCTGCTCATCCAGGAGGGCGTAAACACCAACTATATGGAGGAAAAACTCTCCAGCTTTATCGCCGAGGCGGACATGCTCAAAGGCTCCGGCGGGAAGAGTTCCAGCATGGACAGTTCCGGAGACTCCAAAGCGAGGAGATCCAAAAAGGGAAAATAAGGACGTGATAGGATGAAGAAGCGTGAACATCATGAAAAAGATAACAGTGAACGCTGGCTGTTGACATACTCCGACCTGATTACGCTGCTGATGATTTTCTTTGTTGTCATGTATGCCATAAGCAATGTGGACGCCCAAAAGTATCAAGTACTCTCCCAAGCTCTGGGTGAAGTATTCGGCGGCATCTCCGGCGGATCCTCCGTTATCACCTCCGGAGGCGGTATCGAAATTAACGTATCGCCAGTCGAAGGGGAAAACGACAAGATTGATCCCGAGCTGATTGCTGCCGCCGATAAAATTATGGAACTGGTAAAAGAAAAAAATCTTCAGGATAAAGTTTCCGTGAGCATTCAGGAGCGCGGCGTCGTTGTCGGCCTGATGAATACCGTGCTCTTCGACCCAGGCAGCGCCCGGATCAAGAGCGAAGCCATACCGACTCTCGTGGCCATCGGCCAGATTGCAAACGGAGTCCATAATTATATCAGGGTCGAAGGTAATACGGATGACGTGCCGCAGAATTCGGCCCAGTTTCCGAGCAATTGGGAGCTTTCGGTCATCAGGGCTACGAACGTGCTGAAGCTGATGATCGATCAGAGCGGGGTGGCCCCCAATAAAATCAGCGCCGTAGGATATGGCGAATACCGTCCCTCGGTACCCAACGACTCCCCGGAAAACAGAGCGAAGAACCGGAAAGTTGATATCGTGATCCTGAGCGACAAGCTCGACAAGAGCGAATCGGAAGCCGCCGAAACTCCGACAGCCCCATAAGGGGCTTCAGGATTTTTCCCCGGCGGCTTTTACATATTCAATGGCTTCCTTGCCGGTCATGTGTTCGATGTCGATGGCAATAATGCAGGCCCGCTCACATTCGGCGATTTCCTTGCGTTTTGCCTCTTCCGGCTGTTCCCCCGAATATTTCTCAACCAGAGCCCTGAAAGCTTCCATCCTCTCTTCCCCTTCCGCTATCCTCGCTTTGCCGAAAGCGATCACGCTGCGAAAATAAGACGTGAACTCTTTACTTACGATCGTATCCTCGTCGATTACCGCAAAGGATACCTTCGGATTTCTTTTAATCGCATCGATTTTATGCCCCGCTTTCGCTGAATGGAAATAGATCCTGCCGTTAAAATAGACATAGCTCAGGGGAACCGCATAGGGAAAATCATCATCGCCTAGGCACGCCATGACGCCGTTGGTACACCGCTCCATCACGGCTTTCGTATCTTCCTGCGACAATAACTGCTTTCCTCTTCTCATTTCCCGAAACATGATATTTCCTCCCTTTCATCGCATCATCATTTTTTATCCGAGCTAAAGATTCAATCCGATAATTCCGACCAGTATGAATCCAAATACAGGTTAATCTTATCATATCTGCGGGTTCTTTGAATAGAATTATTCGATTATCTCCTTCGAACGGGAACCCAGACTTCACTGTATGCATAGTCCTTTTTATGCGGATTCATCTTCGTGAAAGAAAAAGTCGGGGCGTTGATTATTTCGTAATCGGAAGAAGGAAGCCATTGTGCACACACATTGGCCATTGTCTGCTGCAGCGCGGAAGGAAACGGCCCCTCATTGGGAAATACCGCCCAGGTGCAGGCTTCGACCGGGACTTTATCCAGCCGGTCGCTGATTTGATTCTCGGTGGTTAAAACTCCGATCAAATGGGTCAGATACCCTTCTTCCTTTAAAAAGCCGGCGTCGGCGTCATAAGAAACGTTGACGATTTCGTAAGGATCGATGTTTTGCAGGGCATGCATCTCTTTCCTTTGCTCCTCCGTTATGCTCATGGCGAGCTTTACGATTTCATCGTTAATGCCTTCAAATTGCATCGGCACGCGCCTGCTTACGCCCGCGAAATAGAATGCGGGCTTTTCTTCGATTCTGAATTCCATACTTACTCCTCCTTTGACGGTAATGACGAAGGAAAGCTTCGGAAAGGTTTTCCTTACGCCTTTTTTAATTGCTTCCGAGGGCAAATAACCGCTCCAGTTTTTAAAGGCCCTGGCAAAGCCGTCCATGGATTGATAGCCGTATTTAAAAGCGACGTCCGTTACCCTGTCCCCGTTCAGCAAATCCTTATTCGCTTCCGATAATCTCCGGTTTTTGATGTATTCGCTCAGGGTCAATCCTGTAATATAAAAGAAGATCTTCCGGAAATGATAGTCGGAGACCCCGGCATATTCGGAAATTGCTTCAAGCGTCAGGTCGTCGGTCAAGTGATCTTCAATATAGTCAATCACATGATTCAATTCCTTTAACATACTGCCCTCCTTTCTTACCGTCATGGTACCAAAGCCTCACAAGCGCCGCTCGACTTTTTTGATACAAATTATATCGAAATTGCAGAATAAAATCTAATAAGTAACAGAAACAGGGTATTGCGGCTTTTCGCCTGCAATACCCTTGTTTATTGTTACACATGCATTTTGACTGTCATATTTGTGCTTTATATTTTTTATTTGTCATAACCGGCTATTTTTTCGCCTTCAGAGCCGCCTGGGCAGCAGCCAGTCTCGCGATCGGGACGCGGAACGGCGAGCAGGACACATAATCCAGTCCGACATTATGGCAGAATTCTACGGAAGATGGATCTCCGCCGTGTTCTCCGCAGATTCCGAGCTTCAGGTCGGGACGGGTCGTCCTTCCGAGCTCTGCGGCCATCTTCACAAGCTTGCCTACGCCGGCCTGATCCAGCTTGGCGAAGGGATCGCTTTCATAAATCTTCTTGTCGTAGTAAGCCCCGAGGAAGGAACCTGCATCGTCGCGGCTGAATCCGAAGGTCATCTGGGTCAAATCGTTGGTGCCGAAGGAGAAGAATTCCGCTTCCTTCGCAATTTCGTCCGCAGTCAGCGCGGCTCTCGGAATCTCGATCATGGTTCCGACCAGGTATTTCAGGTTGATTCCGGATTTCGCAATGATTGCGTCGGCGGTCTGGACTACGATATTCTTGACATACTGCAGTTCTTTGACATCTCCCACAAGCGGAATCATGATCTCGGGAACCATGTTCCATTCCGGATGCCTCTTCTGGACGTTGATTGCGGCTTCAATGACCGCGGTCGTCTGCATTTCTGCAATTTCCGGATAAGATATCGACAGACGGCATCCTCTGTGCCCCATCATCGGGTTGAATTCGTGCAGCGATGTGATCACGGCCTTCAGTTCGGCGACGTCCATCTTCATTTCCTTCGCTAAAGCTGCGATATCTTCCTCGTCGGTGGGCAGGAATTCATGAAGCGGCGGATCCAGGAAACGGATGGTTACCGGATATCCCTGCATGGCCTCATATATGCCTTCGAAGTCGCTTCTCTGCATCGGGAGCAGCTTGGCAAGAGCGGCCCTTCTCTGCTCTTCGGTCTTTGAGACGATCATCTCTCTCATGGCTGCAATTCTTCCGGAATCGAAGAACATGTGCTCCGTTCTGCAGAGGCCGATCCCCTCCGCGCCGAACTTGACGGCCTGGGCGGCGTCCTTCGGCGTGTCCGCGTTGGTTCTGACCTTCATGGCCCTGTATTTGTCGGCCCATTTCATGATGGTGTCAAAGTTTCCGGAAATGGAAGCATCCACCGTCTTAATGGCTTCGCCGTAAATATTTCCCGTGGAGCCGTCCAGTGAAATCCAGTCTCCCTCGCGGAACGTCCTTCCTCCAAGGGTGAACACCTTGTTCTCTTCGTCAATCTTGAGCTCTCCGCAGCCCGCAACGCAGCAGGTGCCCATGCCGCGCGCCACTACAGCCGCATGAGAGGTCATTCCGCCGCGGGCGGTCAGGATGCCCTGGGCATAGTGCATGCCCTCGATATCCTCGGGAGAGGTCTCAAGGCGGACCAGAATGACCTTGGCGCCCTTGTTAACCGTCCAGTCCGTTGCGTCTTCCGCGGTGAATACAACCTGTCCGGTAGCGGCGCCGGGAGATGCGGGAAGTCCGCTGCCGATGGGTTTCGCGGCTTTCAGGGCCTCGGCGTCAAACTGGGGATGAAGCAGCGCGTCAAGCTGTCTGGGATCGATCATCTTGACCGCTTGCTCTTCTGTGATCATGCCCTCCTCGACGAGATCG
>ENA-UPSB01002369-UPSB01002369.1-bioreactor-metagenome-genome-assembly--contig:-NODE-2369-length-17850-cov-5.845856_pt1 | contig 17850 bp, 15 predicted proteins | sample MGYA00238182_ERZ773286 | MGnify/ENA primary metagenome ERZ773286 (study PRJEB29026, sample SAMN07631240) | bioreactor metagenome | isolation source: Switchgrass digestor | place: USA: Dartmouth... | reverse complement strand
ACACCTCGCAGCCCTTGCACCGGGCCGCGTTGATGGTCACCGTTCCGGTTCGCTTCGCCATCCGCACCCCCCCAATCTTCCCTGCACCGCGGAGACCCGGCTACGGTGCGTTGGGCGCCTTCTCGCAGACGGCGTCTTCGCACGTGGCCGCGATTACCATGGTGCCATCGTCGTCGCTCAGCGCCGAGTGCTTCGTAGGCGAGAACGTCCAGGTCGCATAGACACCCTGATACTCCTCCATCGACTCCAGCGCCGCCTTCATCGCGTCGGCGTCGAAGCTTCCTGCTTTCTCTGCGGCCTGCTTCAGGACGAACAGTCCATCGTAGAAGGCAGCAACCAGGTGAATCGAGATGTTGAGCGGCTTCTGGCCGTCGTACCGCTCGCGCACCTTCTCCCGGAACTCCAGGACCTTGTCGCTCAGCGGCACGTCAGCAGAGTACGTGAGGGGGCGATGATTCTGGGAGTAGACCTTTTTCAGGCCGTCCCGGCCTACCCCCTCGATGACCGCGAAGTCGGCGAGGTTGGCGTTCCCGAAGAGGGGCACGTCCCACCCCATCGACTGCAGGTTCTTCACGATGCGAACCACATCCGTCGAGTTTCCGGCGGTGACGATGATGCCTTCAGCGCCGGCCGCCTGCAGTCGCCGCAACTGCGTGGTGTAGTCGATGCTGCCGACGGTGTACTCCTCGACGGCCACCGGCTCGATCCCGTACTCGGCGAAGATCTGGGTAAGGGCGTCCAACCCGCCCTTGCCGAAGGCCGTCGACTCCGACATCACTGCCAGCTTGTGCAGGTGCAGCGTTCCGACGGCGTAGTCAACGATTGTCTTGCCGATGAACAGGTCGTTGGGAGACGTGGCGAACGCGTAGGGGAAGTTGTTGGGATCCGTGGCTGCGGCTGCCGCCGGCGACCCCAGGTTGACAATCTTCTGTTCCGTCAGGTACGGATGGATCGCCATCGCCGGGCTGCTCAGCGTCGGACCGATGATGAAGGCGACCTTCTCCTTCTCCACCAGTTCCTCCGCAGCGGTCCGCGCCTTGGTCGGGTCTCCGGCGTCGTCGCGGATGATCAGCTCCACGGGCCTGCCCATAATGCCGCCGCTCGCGTTGATCTCAGCGGCGGCCATCTCGACGCCAATTCGCTCCTTGTCGCCCTGCGGCGCGGCGGGACCGCTGAGGGAAAGCACCACACCGACTTTCACGGGCTCGACCGCAGAACCGCCGGCGCTGTCGGTTCCCGCCGGGCCCCTGCCGGACGTGCCGCACGCCGCCAGGAACAGGACCAGACACCCCACCGCCAGGGGGCGGGTCAACGACCGAAACCTGGACATTCACGCAACCCCTCCCCAGTGCCCGCGGGCCCTCTGCCCCGGGTCAGCTCTACGGTTTCTGGCACACTGCGTCCTCACACGTACCTGCGATGACCATCACGAGGTCATCCTCACTCACTGCGATGTGTTTGGTAGGCGTGAACTGCCAGGTGGCATAGAGGCCATCGTACTCCTCCATCGACTCGAGGGCGGCCTTCACCTGGTCCGCATCGAAGCCGCCCGCCCGTTCGACTGCCCGGGCCAGGACGTGCACGCCGTCGTACATGGCGGCCGTCAGCTCGATGGAGGTCTTCAGGGGCGTGGCACCGCCCATCCGGGCGCGGACTTTCTCCCGGAACTCCACCGTCCGCTCGGCCAGCGGTTCAGAGGCGGAGTACGTGAAGGGTCTGTTGCTGTAACTATAGGCGTGCTGCATTCCGTCGCGCCCGACACCCTCGATCACGGTCGCGTCGGAAAGGACGATGGTGCCCAGCACCGGCACTTCCCAACCCATGGACTGCAGGGTCTTCATGAAGCGCGTGAGGTCGGCCGGGTTAGGCGAGTTGATGATCAGGCCGTCCGCACCGGCCTCTTGCGCCGCCCGCAGTTGAGCGGAGAAATCCAGGTCGCCGGAGGTGTACTCCAGCCAGGCTGCAGGCTGATACTGCCGGTCGGCGAAGAGCGTCTCCTGGACCGCAACGGACGCCTTGCCAAAGGCGGTCGACTCCGAGAGCACTGCCAGCCGCTGCAGATTCAGCGTGTCCAGGGCGAAACCGATGAGGGTTCTGCTGATCAGCGCGTCGTCGGCTGCAGTGGTGAACGCGTAGGGGAAGTTGGCCGGATCGGTGGCCGCTGCGGCAGCCGGCGACCCCAGGCTGATGACCTTCTGCTCGGTGAGGTACGGGTTAACGGCCATGGCAGGGCTGCTCAGCGTGGGCCCGATAATGAAAGCGACGTTTTCCTTGGCCACCAGTTCCTCCGCTGCCGTGCGGGCCTTGGTGGGATCGCCCGCGTCATCGCGGACGACGATCTCCACCGGCCTGCCCAGGATGCCGCCCGCCGCGTTGATGTCGGCAACCGCCAGTTCAATCCCGATGCGCTGCTTCTCGCCCACGGCGCCCGCCGAACCGCTCAGGGTGAGGAGGACGCCGATCTTGACCGGTTCGCCCGTTGTAGCTGATCCGCTGCCCTGGCCGGCTGGCGCTGGCGAACTGCCACAAGCCGCCAGGAGCAGCGCACTGATCACGAAGCCCGAAAGCAGGGCCAATGCGCGGGAGTTGCTCATGTACCGCCCCTCCTACTGCCGCTTGCTCGACTTCTCCCGGAACGCCGCCGTCTTCTCAAGCATCTCTTCCGTACCCAGCAACAGGTTCTGGCCGTAACGCTCGAGATCCAGGGCCGCATCGAGACCCTTGTCCAGCGAAGTGTTCACCGCGTCCTTGATGAGGGTCAGTGCGATTGGCGACTTGGCCTGCAGTTTCTCGGCCCAGCGCATAGCCGTCGCCATGAGCTCAGAGCCCGGCACCACCTCATCCACCAGTCCCCACTCCAGGGCCTGACGGGCGTCGACGGGCTCGCCAAGCATGATCATCCGTTTGGCACGGGCGACGCCCACCAGGCGGGGAAGGAAGTAGGTAGAGCCGAAGTCCGGCATCAGGCCGATATTGATGAAGGCTTCGAAGAACCGCGCGTCCTCTGCCGCAACGCGGAAGTCGCACGCCCAGGCCAGGTCCGCCCCTGCACCGGCGGCCACGCCGTTTACCGCAGCGATGATGGGCTTGGGGTGCCGGGCGACCTTCCGCACCACGTCGTGCGCCTGGGCGATGTGCGGGTTGCGCCCCTCGGGGCCGCTCTCGTTGAAGGTGGGATGGTCGACGATGTCGCCTCCCGCCGAGAAGGCCCGCCCCGCACCGGTGATGATCACCACCCTGACCTGGCGGTCGTCCCGAGCTTCATCCAGCCGGTCCATCAGGGCCTGGAAGAGGGCGGGCGTCATGGCGTTGAGCCGATCGGGCCGGTTCAGGGTGATGACGGCGACGCCGCCGTTCCGCTCATACAAGACCGGGGACTCCATGCCGGCAACACTCCTCTGCGTTCGGATTGCGGCTCAATCACTCATAGGGGAAGACGCCCTTGTTCAACCAGGCACCGCCGTCGATGACGAACATCGCACCGGTGACGTAGTCGGCATAGTCCGAGACCATGTATGAGGCCAGGAGCGCCATTTCCTCAGCGGTGCCGAAGCGGCCCCACGGGATCGCGGCCAGGAGCGACCGCTGCGCCTCTTCGGTGGCAAAAACCTGATCCTGGGAGTTCTTGGTGGGCACGAAGCCCGGCGCCAGGGCGTTGACCCGGATCCGGTACTTCGCCCATTCCACCGCCAGGGACTGGGTCATGCTGTAGACCCCGGACTTCGCCGCGATGTTGTGCATGGTGCCGGGATTGCCCGTCCAGACCATGGGGGTGAGCAGGTTGAGGATCGAGCCGCCCTTCCCCTGCTTGATCATCTGCTTCGCGGCCGCCTGGGTGCAGAGGAAGGTCCCGTCCATGATGATGGAGGTAACCGCCTTCCAGGCGTTGTAGCTCATCCGCTCCGCGGGTACGGCGAAGATGCCTGAAGCGTTGTTGACCAGGATGTCGATGGAACCGAACCGCTCGACCGTGGCGTCCGCCATGCGCTGAACCTGGACCGGATCGCGGACGTCCACCGTCAGTGCGTACCCGACGCCGCCCTCAGCCTCAATCTCACGCACGGTCTGCTCCAGGTTCTCCAGCTTGCGACTGGCGACGACGACCGAAGCGCCGAGTCGGGCGAACTCCTTGGCGATCGCCTTGCCGATGCCCGTACCGCCCCCGGTGACGATGGCGGTCTTGCCCTTGAGGGCGTCTTTCGGAAGCATGCTCATCCGTTCTTCTCCTCCTGTTCCTTCCTGCGGGCTACGAACTTGGCCACCGCCTCACGCAGCTCGGGGGTGCCCAAGAGGAAGTTCTGGCCCTCGCAGTCGCGCTGCAACGCCTGGTTCAGCGAGCCTTCGGTGCCCAGCCAGATCGACTCCTTGGCCCGGGCCAGCGCATGGGGCGACTTGGCGGCCAGCTTGCGCGCCCAGGAGTACACCACGTCGTAGAGCTGATCGTGGGGCACCGCCCGGTTGATCAGGCCCCAGCTTTCGGCCTGCTTGGCTGTGAAGGGCTCGCCCATGAGGATGAGCTCCATCGCCCGCGCCATGCCGATGTTCCGCTGCAGCAGGTAAGTACCGCCGAAGTTCGGCATCAGTCCCAGATTGGTGAACGCCTCGACGAAGGTAGCCTTCTCCGACGCGATGCGGAGGTCGGACGCCCAGACCATGTCCGCCCCGGCCCCCACTGCCCAGCCGTTGATGGCGGTGATCACGGGACAGGGGATCCGCAACAGGCTCTGGATCCACTTGCGGTCGTGGTTCACGCTGGCGTACCGGCGCACGACGTCGTCATCGCTGAAGTCGGGATGGCCGACCACGTCGCCGCCCGCACAAAAGGCTTCGCCGGCACCGGTGATCACCACAACCCGCACCCGCTCATCCCAGGCGAGCTCATCAAAGGTCTTCCGCAGCTTGTGGAGCAGGGGCTGGTTCAGCGCGTTGTACTTCTCGGGCCGATTCAGGGTAACCGTAGCAATCCCGTCTTCAACCTGAAGCTTCACAAGTTCTTCCATCTTCTGCACCCCCTTATCCCGCAGACACACCGCCGTCAACCCACACGAGAGAACCGGTCATGTAAGATGAAGCGTCGGAGGCCAACAGGATGACGACGCCCACCGTCTCCTCCGGGGTAGCGGTCCGGCGCATCGGCGTGCGGGTCATCAGCCGATTGTAGGCGGCCTCGTCGGCCAGGACGCCGTTCATCAGGTCGGTGTCCACCATGCCGTACACGATGCAGTTGACCCGGATGTTCTTGTACGCCCACTCCATCGCCAACTGCCGGGTGAGCCCCTCCAGTGCGGACTTGGAGGCGGCGTAGGCCGCCAGGAACGGTCCGCTGGCGTGGCACGTGGTGGAAGAGAGGTTGATGATCGAGCCGCCGCCCTGCTTCAGCATGGAGCGGGCCGCCGCCCGGGAGCACAGCCAGGCGCCAGTGAGGTTGACGCCCAAGACGGTGTTCCACTCCTCCAGGGTCATCTTCACGGTCGGCTTGAAGATGCCGATGCCGGCGTTGTTGACCAGGACGTCGACCTTGCCAAACTTCTCCAGCACCGCCGCGAAGAGCCGCTCCACGTCATCTTCCTTGCTGACATCGGCCTCGACGGCGAGTGCCTTTCTGCCCATCGCCGCGATCTGCGCGGCAACTTCCTGGCACGGGCCCAACGAACGGCTGCTCACCACGACGTCGGCTCCGGCCTCGGCGAGCCCCAGCGCAAGTGCACGGCCGATGCCGCGCGACCCGCCAGTGACGACGGCGACCTTGCCCGCCAACGAAAAGCGTTCCATGGTCATGCCACGGCCCTCCCCCAAACCGTTGTTTAATCTTCTTTCGACCATTCGTTTGCTCGATGTATTCTGATTATCGCTTCATTTCTGTTATGTGTCAAGACAAAGTCGCCTGCTGGTGGAGGCCTAAGTCATCCGAATGGACTTGACGGTCCGGGCCAGCTCCAATACTGTCTCCACCGGCGCCTGGAAGGGCACCTCACCTGCGGTCGAGACAAAGAAGCCACGCCGGCTGACCTGGCGGAGGAGATCGGTGCAGGCGGCCCTCGCCTGATCCTTGGCAAGCGTGAACAACTCCGCCCCCAGGGCCGTGCCCAGCCCGCGACCGGCCATCGCCAGCCGCTGCCGCATGTCGGAGATGTCGGTGCCACCCAGGAGCATGGCATCCGACTCCAGCTGCAGCAACTCGTCCGTGAGCGGAGCCTCACCGGGCCAGATGACCAATCCGGCTTCGAAGTACCGGACCACGTTGGCGATCGAGCGGTAGACGTCCGCCACCGCGGCCAGCGCGCGCGGGCCCAGCGCGGCAAGATCCGGGTCAGCCACGATCACGGCATCCGCCTTCAGGTCGCAGTACCGCTGCGCCAGTGCGATGACCACCCTGCCCGCCGCCTCCAAGGTCCCCTTGGCCGCAGCCGGCTCTTCGTTCAGCTCCCGCCTGAAATCCGGCCCCCGCAGGCGGCTGCCCAGGGTCACTGGGCCCGTCACGACCGCAACCATGCCGACCGTGCGGCCTACAACCACCTCCAGGCGATGGAAAACCTCCAGGGCCAGCGGAACGCGCCCCCTCTGCAGCACCGCGTCGAGGTCCAGACTGCCACCCCGGGCCAGCGGGTGGGTCACCACCTCGGGCAGTCGGTCCTCCGCGGACCAGTCCAGCTCACAGCCGCAGGCCTCAGCCTCCAGCGACGGGTCGTACAGGCAGACGACGGCGTCGGTGTTGAGCAGCCGCTGGGTGGTTTGCAGCGTGTTCGCGAGCCGCGTCGGGTTGGTGAGCAACTCCCGAACGGAGACCTGGGCCACCTTCGCCGCAAATGTGCTGATCAGCGGGATGAACGGGATACTGGTCAGCCCCTTTCCACGGAACAGATCCTTGACCATCTGCTTGGCAGTGCCCGGTGCCATAGAACCCCTCCTCCGGATTCGACAGACCGTTTGGTTGCGATTATACGTTTTCGTCATTTAGTCCGTCAATTGAAACGATTCGGTCGATATGCCAGGCAAGGTATTGAGTTCACACGGGGTAGATGTTACACTTTTCCCTAAAGTTGAATAACTGTTTAGGAGGATCTTATGAAGGACGCCGAGCGCTCCTTTGCGCCGCCAGACTTCCAGACATGGCTTGGTCTGCGGATTGTCCACCATGAGTACGGATTCGTCCGCGTCGAGTTGCCCGTCCGGCCGGAGTTTATCCAGGTGGACGGTATCGTTCACGGCGGCATCCTGGCCACCGTCGCCGACACCGCCATGGGCACGGCGGTCGTGAGCACACTGGAACCGGGGTTCACCTGCTTCACGATCGAGATGAAGGTGAACTACCTGCAACCCGTCTCCGAGGGAACGATGATCGCCGAAGCCACCGTTGTTCGGCGCGGCAGACGCATCGCCGTGACAAGGGGAGATGTCTTTGATGCGGACGGGCGGCTTCTGCTGATTGGGATGGGAACGTTCAAGATCCAAGGAAAAACAACGACACCCACCACCGTGTGATGGGAGCGTCTGAGGTCGACTGAGCACGGTCGGGGAGGGCACGTCATGAGCGCGGTTCCGCGTCAGCGCTCGGGGGCGGGTCAGTTGCACCGTTGGGCTGCGATTTTGCCCATCGCCGTTCTAGTGGGGATCATCTCCGGAACCTTTCACGCCTTTAGCGTCTTCTTCGTGCCAGTGACGGCGGAGTTCGGATGGAACAGCGCCGCGACTTCCTCCATCTTCTCACTGTCTCAACTACTTAACCTGTTGTCGAGTGTCCCCGGGGGAAGGCTGTCGGACATCTGGGATCCCAGTTCCATCATGATGGGTGGGGCTGCGATCTTCGCCATCGGCATCGCGGCCATGTCAGTCGCGCAGTCACTGGCCCACGCCCTCGTGTTCTACGGCTTCTTCGTCGGCATCGGCCTGGGCACAACCTGGACCCCGGCCATGGCCGCCGTCAACCGGCTTTTTGCCCACTCACGCGGCTGGGCAATGGGCGTGATCACGACGATGAACAGCGCCTGGGTGGCCACGGTCGGACTCGCCGTCCGGACACTGGTGAACACCATGGGGTGGCGCACCGGCTACGTGATCTATGGCCTGATACTGGGCGCCATCACCCTCTGTGCCGCATGGCTGACCCGGCGTACCCTGCAGGCGCAGGCTCCCCTGCTGGCACCTACACCGGAAGCGGGTCAGATGACGGCGGGCCTTACGCTGGGGCAATCCCTTCGCTCGCCGCAACTCTGGTTGCTCCTTCTCGGTGCCCTTTGCAGCGGACTCGCCGGGTCCATCCTGTTGATCCATCTGGTGCCGTTCGCCGTCTCCGACGGCCTGCCGGAAACGGTGGCCGCCGTCGCGCTGACGGCGTTCGGACTGGCACGGGTTCCCGCTTCCATCGGACTCGGCTGGCTGTCGGACCGTGTGAACCGGGCGACGCTCCTGGGATGCGTCATGGCTATCGCCTCCGCCGCGATCTTCGCCCTCTATCTGCTGGGACCCAGCCGGTTTCTGATGCCTACTGCGATCATCTTCGGACTTGGCTGGTCGGCCAGCGTGATGCTGTTTGCACCCCTCACCGGGGACATGTTCGGCGAGGAGCACATCGGCGGGATTTACGGCATCATCAACGCGGGGTTCACCGGCGGTACGGTCGCAGGTCCGATCCTGGCGGGTTACGTGCACGACACAACGGGCCGATACGGGCCCGTTGTCGTGATGGCCGCCCTGACCTTCCTGATGGCGGCGGGGGCTCTCTTCACGATCAGAGCGATACGGCACCGCGAAAGACAGGCCAGGTGATCCTGGCCTGTTTCGTTGCACCCTGCTCCACCTGTACCTACTCGATCCAGCGCTTCTCCACCCGGTCCCACGAGCCAACCCGCGGGTCCGGCTTCTCCTGGCGCAGCACCGCCTTCTGGATCTTCAGCGTGGGCGTCCGCGGGAACTCCGTCCGGTACTCGATGTACCGCGGCACCTTGAACGCCGCCAATCGCTCCGTACACCACGCCACGATCGCCTCCGGCGGCACGTCCCGTTGCGTGTACCCCTCCTTCAGGATCACGTATGCCTTGACCTCTTCCTCGTAGATCGGATCCTTCACCGGCACCACCGCCGCATCGGCTATCCCCGGCATGGAGGTGATCACCTGTTCCACCTCCGCGCTGGAGATGTTCTCCCCGCCGCGCCGGACGATGTCCTTGATGCGGTCGCTGAACCACAGGTCCCCGTCCTCGTCCATGCGGAACGCAGCACCGGTGTGCAGCCAGCCGTCCCGGAGCGTCTCCGCCGTCACGTCCGGCTGCTTGTAGTAGCCCTTCATCACCGACCAGCCCCGCAGCACCAGTTCACCCACCGTGCCCCGCGGCACTTCCTGGCCGTCGGGACCGACTACCTTCGCCTCCATGCCTTCGACGGGCCGGCCGCAGCTGCCCAGCTTGCGGTAACGCCGGTCGGTAGGACCCAGCAGGGCCAGCATGCACTCGGTCATCGTGAAGCCCGTGACCATGGGCACGCCGAAGCGCTCCTCCCACTTCTCCCAGATCTCCACGGGAACCATCGATACGACCTGGCGCAGCTTGTGGTTGCGGTCGTCGGGCCCCGGCGGCAGGTTCCACAGCACCAGCGGGATCGTCGGCATCGCGACGAAGTCGGTGATCTGCCAGCGGCGGATGTCCTCCCAGAATCGGCTTGCGCTGAACTTCTCCACCAGGAACAGGCCGCCCTGGCACATCAGCGTGCCCATCGTGCTGTAGGCCTGCGCGTTGATGTGGAACAGCGGCAGAAAGCAGAGTATGTTGCTATCGCTCCGCCAGGCGAAGTGCCGCGCCCAGTCCCGCCCCGTGCGCACGTACGCGGCGTGGTGCAGCATCACGCCCTTCGGCCTGCCCGTCGTGCCCGACGTGTACAGGATCGCCGCAACGTCGTCACCCGTGATCTCCGGCCGTTCGCCAGGGGTGGCCGGCCCCTCCAGCAGCGACCGGAACGGGATCTCGTGCCCCGTCGCCCCGTCGCCGACCACCACCACGTCCTTCACCTTCGGACAGTCGGCCAGGATGTTGCGCACCGTTGCCACGTTGTTGCTGTGACAGATCAGCGACCGGGCATCGGAGTGGTCCACCACATACCGGAGTTCGTCCTCCTTGTACATGTAGTTCGCCGGCACGAAGACGGCGCCCAGCTCGGTCACGGCGAACATGGACAGGATGAACTCCGCACAGTTTGGCAGGTAGAAGCAGACCTTGTCGCCCTTGGCGACGCCCAGGCGCTGCAGGCCGTTGGCCAGACGGGAGACGGCGGATTGCATCTCGCGGAAGGTGTAGACCTGGTCTTCGAAATGCAGCCACGGCTTGTCGGGGTTCTCCCTGGCTGCGAGAGCCAGGGCTTCGCGGAACGTCTCTGCCATTTGCCCTTCCTCCCCATTATGGGCTGTACCGCGGGCGGCCGGGCAGTGCCCGGCTGCCCGCGGGCGTGCCGTTGGATCAGGCGAGCTGCGGAACCGGCTTGGCGTCAGGCCATGTGCCGAAGTAGGTCAGAAGCTCGTCCTTGGGCTTCTTCTGCGACCACTCGGTCTGGAACTCGTCCCAGGTGCGGCCCCGCTTCTTGCGGTTCTCCCGTTCCTCCGCCCGGAGCCGCTCCGTGGCCTCCAGGTCCGGGATCAGCGTCTCCGGATCGTACACCACCTTGTACACGTTCTGGGCCACCCAGTGGGAGATCGACTCCTCCCGAAGGTCCTTCATCACGAGCTGTGGATCGCGCTCCAGCACGTCGCCGTAGCCGGGCCCGCCAAAGCTCGCCGAGAAAAACAGATCACCCTCAGCCAGTTGCTGCATGCTGCCGTTGGTATGGGTGATGAGCCATTCGCCCTGGATCTTCTTCTGCAGCTCCTCAACATCGTTGGGCAGTTCGTCCGGGTTCATCTCCGCCAGGGCCTTCCAGTTCGGCTTCCGGATGAAGGCCGCCACCGACGGCGACTGCGCGTATCCGCCGAACAGACCCTGGGCCACCGGGAACTTGGCGTGCCCTGCCACCGGCACGGTGAAGCCCATCGGCGTGTTGTGGAAAGCGTAGAGCATGCCGATCGTGCGGCCCCCCCGGTACTTGCCGAAACCGTGGGCATTCATGAGGTACTTGGTGCGGAAGAGGGCGAGCAGCGGGTACTGCATTTCAACCTGCTCGGTGTCCAGGAACTCACCGACCGGGCAGGAGACGAAGCCGGCCACGTCAGTGCCGTCCCCGTCGTGCTTGGCGCCCATGCCACAACCGTTTGCAATCCCCTGGTCGAATGCGGCGTAGGGATCGCCGTACTGGTTCGCACCGGCAAACACGATGGAGTTGTCACACCCGCACCAGGGTCCGACGATGTTGTTACGGAAGTCGCTGTCCATCAGCATCCGCTGGAACGCCAGGTGAATGGCGGGGTTCACGTTCTGAACCGTCATCATCCCCAGGGAGGTGGCGTCCTCGAAGTCGGGGTCGAAGAAGCTGCCCTTCTCGAACACGAACTCGAACGGGGCGAAGACGCCGATCGACGGGTTCAGGTCAGGAAACAGGAACTGGTAGATGAAGCAGGCCGTCTCCGCGATCATCACGTGGGGCACCACGTTGAAGTTGCCCCCGATCACCCGCGGGCTGCTCCCGCTGAAGTCAATCGTGATCTGATCGCCCTTCTTCTTGACGCTCACCATCGCACGCAGCAGGCCGTACTTGCCAGCGCCCACCGTGTCCAGGAACACGGCCTGGCGATAGATGCCGTCGTTCAGATTGCGGATGCGGGCGCGGGCCGCCTGCTCCCCGAGGTCGATCAGCTTGCGCATCAGCCCGATCAGGAAGTCAGGGCCCTTCCGTTCAAGCACTTCCCGCACCCGCTTCTCAACGACGAAGCACGCCGCCGCACGCGCCTTCAGGTCCAGCGTCTGCATCCGCGGGTCGCGGACGAAGTTCTCCATCACCTCGACGAGGTCGCTCTTCAGCTTGTAGTTCTCGCCGACCTTGAACGGTGCCAGCCGCATGCCCTCGTCGTAGCGGGTCTTCGCGCTGGGCGGGTTGCCACCTGGCTCGATCGCACCGGTCTCGGTCTCGTGGGACATGGCGCCGCACCAGGCCACCAGTTCACCGTTGTGGAAGATCGGCATGTAGAGGATCTGGTCCGGGCTGTGGATGCCGCCGTACCAGGTGTCGTTTACGTAGAACATGTCGCCCGGCCGGATGCCCACCGTCTCATCGTCCTTGTAGTACTTCAGCGTGTACTTGATCGCCATCTGGCAGTTGATCAGGTGCAGGTGGGTCCCCATCACGGCGGCGGCCAGGTTGCCACCGGGCGTGTAGATGCCGACGCAGAGGTCGCCGCCCTGGATCATGGGTGAGACGCCCATCCGCATCATGAGTTCACGGGCCTCGTAACAGGCCAGCTCCAGCTTGCGCCGGTAGACCTCCAAGTCGGCCTGATCGATGTGCGCCGCCGCCTCGATTTCCCGCGGCGTGGGGGGATCCGGTCGCCACCCCTGCAGATCTTCAGGGCTTCTCGGCATAAGCGTCCCTCCTCATACCCGCTCAATAATCCCGTTCAGATACTCATCCACCGTGAACCTCCAACCCGGGTTGATCACATAGGTGGTGTCCACGGATTCGATCAGCGCAGGACCGTTGATCACGTTGCCGCACCGCAGCCGCTCCCGGTCGTACACGGGCGTCTCCCGGAACTCCCGGTACTCGAGCCAGTACGCCTTCCGGCTTCCCTTCCGGGCGTGGTCCGGATCCGTGCCCTGAAACCGGTACCGCCTCGGCTCCGGCGCCTCCGTCGGCACTGTCGCCCACAGGCAGAAGTCCAGGATCTCCACCCCGCCCTGCGGGTAGTGGGACGCCGGGCCGTACAGCCGACCGTACGACTCCACGAACGCCTCGTACACCGCTCGCACATCGGCCTCACTCTGCAGGAACAGCCGCGGCGAGCGCACCCGCGTCTCGTTCGGCTGCATGCCGTACCGAGCATCCAGATCCAGCTGGAAGACAATCCGGTCGGCCCCGAAGGAGCTCAGGTCCCGCAGCGCCCGGGCCTGCAGGCCCCGCACCACGGCGTTGAACGCCTCGAAGTCGTCCGTCAGCCGCTGCGTCTTCGGGTCCAGCAGCCGGATTAGCCTCGACTCCTCGTACCCCTGCACGATGTCCATCGTCGAGATGCCCATGGCCGAGAACACCGACGCCGTCGGCACCGTGATGATCTTCGGCGTCTGCACGTACGCACCGTAGCCGCAGCAGTGGGTCGGGCCGGCCCCACCATATGCAAACAGCACAAAGTCCCGCGGGTCGTGCCCTTTCAGCGCCGTCTCCTTGAACAGCTCGTTGCCCATGTTCCCGTCGACGATCTGCTTAACTGCCGCAGCCGTCTCGACCAGCCCCATGCCCAGCTCCTCAGCCAGCCGCCCGATGGCCTCCTCCGCCTTGCCCCGGTTCAGCTTCATCCGGCCGCCCAGGAAGTAGTCCGGGTCGATGTAGCCCAGCACCACATCCGCATCCGTCACGGTGGGCTGGTCTCCGCCCCGGTCAAAGCACGCCGGTCCCGGCATCGACCCCGCACTCTGCGGCCTCACCTCCAGCTTGTTGCCCAGGTCACGGTTCACCCAGGCGATGGAGCCGCCGCCCGCACCGATCGACTTCGTCTCGATCATCGAGATGCCAACCCGCCACCAGTCGATCATCGGCAGCTGCATGAAGAAGTGCGAACCGTCCACCACCGTGCCGATGTCGAAGCTGGTCCCGCCCACGTCGCTGACCACGATGTTCTTGTAGCCGTACGCACGCCCCAGGTGGGCCGCACCCATCAGTCCTCCCACCGGCCCGGCGTTGAACGTCGTCACTGCATGGGTCCGCTCAATCGGGGCGCTGCCCCCGCTGTTCTGCACGATGAACAGCGGCCGCCTGTAGCCCCGGTCCCGCAAGTCGTTGCTCAGGTCCGTCAGCTCTTCCGCCATCGTCCGGTGCAGGTAGGCGTCCAGCACCGTCGTCATCGTCCGCTGGTACTCGTTCTTCTTCGGGAGCACCTCACTGGACAGCAGCACCGGCATCGATCCCAGGAAGACATCCGGGTACTCCTCCTCGATGACCTCGCGGATCAATTGCTCGTGCGTCGGGTTCACGTGCGCCCACAGTAGCGACACCACAATCCCCATCGCACCCCGGTCCACCAAGTACTGCAGCTTCCGCTGGATCTCTTCCCGCCGCAGCGGAATGACCACGTTGCCGAAAGAATCGATCCGCTCCTTGACCCCCACCACCATCTCGCGAGGGATGATCGGGTCCGGCCGACGCGCCCGCGGGATGTTCCGCTTCAGCTCCACCGGATAGGCGTCGTGCCACTGTGCACCCCGCCCGATGAAGATCGTGTCCTCAAACCCCGCCGTCGTGATCAGCCCCAGCTTCGGCCCTTTCCGCTCCAGCAGCGCGTTCATCGCCAGGGTGGTCGCATACCGAATCACGTCGGTCTCCGCCATCAGGCTGTCCACCGGCACCTGCAGTTCCCTGGCGCAGTTGGCAATAGCCTGGTTGAACCCCACCGACAGGTTGTACCGCGTCGTGGGCACCTTGCTCCGCGCTGTCCGGTCGCCGTGCACCACGTAGCAGTCCGTGAACGTACCGCCGATATCGACGCTGATGCTCGTCTTCATCCCTGTCCCCCTCCCCTAGCTGCGCGCCGCATGCTTGGCCTTGAGGGCGTCGATGTCCAACTCGATGTCATGCGTGATCGGGTGCCCGGGCGGGAGGTACTGCGTCTCCACCAGCGTGCCGCACCCCGGGCAGTAGAACTCCACGATCCGGCACCACTCCGGGTCCGGCGACATCGTGTACTCGCCCTCCAGCATCGGCGGGTGAATCTCCCGCGGGTCCCGCTCGTAGATCAGACACCCTTCCTTGTAGTTCCTCCGGGCCGAGATCAACTCGGTGTTGCACCGGTTGCAGCACCAGGTCTCGCGGTCAAGGTCGATGTCCAAGTACTCGGTGATGCGCACTTTCTTCCCCATGTCCCTGCCCCCTCTACCGCACCCACTCGATGATGCCGTTGCGGTACTGGTCCACGCGATACGTGCAACCGGCCGGCACGACGAAGGTGCTGTCTGCCGCCTCGATGATCGCCGGCCCCTGGACCACGTTCCCCGGACGCAGCCGGGCCCGGTCATACACGTCGGTCTCCTGCCAGCGATCCGACCAGTACACCGGACGCGATCCCTTCAGCGCCGCCGCCGGGCTGCTCCCCTCCAGTTCCTCCGGCTCGGGCACATGGTGTGCCACATTCCCCACCGCTTTCAGCCGGACGAACTCCACGACCACCTCATCGGCGTCACGGCCGCTGGCCCGGCTCACGGCCTCCCGGGCCGCCGCATCCAGCTCCAGCCCCGGAATCGCCACCACCTGCGGCCCGCCGCCGCCGTTGATCTCGAGCTCCAGGCCCATGCTCACGGCCTCGGCCCTGAAGCCCTCGCCGCGCATGTCGCGCAGCGCCGCCTCCCGGAAGTCCGCCACCGCGCGGGCGATCGCTTCCGCCGCCTCCGCCAGCCGCCGGTGCACCGGACGCTCGTAGCTATGCACCACGTCCGCCGTCGACAGCCCCATCGCACCAAACACCGCACTGTGCGGGAACGTGATAATCTGCCGGATCCCCAGCGCCGCCCCGATTTCCGCACCGAAGCTGCCGCCGCCGCCGCCGAGCGCAAACAGCACGAAGTCTTCCGGCCGCCGCCCCCTGGCGGCGAGCACACGGCTCACCTCACCCGCCGCAATCTGGATCAGGCGCCCGCGGATCGCCAGCGCCGCTTCCTCCACGCTGACCCGCATCGGCCCCGCAATCTGCTCCCGGATCGCCTCAACGGCCTTTTCCTTGCTCAGCCGCCGCCGGCCCCCCAGGAAGTAGCTCGGGTCGATCACACCCAGCGCCACGTCCGCATCGGTCACCGTCGGCTCCACGCCGCCCAGGTCGTAACACACCGGCCCGGGCACCGCCCCGGCGCTATCCGGTCCCACCGTCAGTTCCCCGGTGAACGCGCTCACCCGGGCGATGGAACCGCCGCCGCCACCCACCGTCGGCACCGCGATGAACGGCGTCGCCACCGGCCAGCCGTGGATCGCCGGCTCAAAGTCGTACGTGTACTGCCCGTCGACGATCACGCCCACGTCCGTGCTCGTCCCGCCGATGTCGATGCTGACGACGTTGCGCATGCCGTACAGCCCCGCCATGAACGCCGCCCCCATCAGCGCCGCCACCGGCCCCGAGTTGTACGTGTCGATCGCCCTCGTCTTGGCCACCCGCGCGGCACCGCCGTTGACGTGCGCCACCAGCAGCGGCCGCGTGTAGCCCGCCTTCCGCAGGTCTTCGTCCGCCTTGTACAACGTCCGCACCATTTCCTTGTGCAGGAACCCGTTGATCACCGCCGCATTGGTGCGTTGCAGTTCACCCGCCCGCACCGTCACCTCCGAGGCCAGCAGCACCGGGACCGATCCCAGGTACTGCCGCGGATAGTCGTCCCGGATGATCTGCTTCAGCCGGCGCTCCTCCTGCGGATCGGTGTACGAATCCTTCAGGCTGATAACCAGGAGCCGGGCGCCCTTCTCCAGCAGGCTGCGCACAAGCGCGCGCACCGTGTCCTCCGACGCCCCGGGCTCCACCCCCGCCACCATGTTCTCCGCGACCAGCTCACCCCGAACGGAGGGCAGACCGTTACCGTACAGGTCCTCTTCATGACCGGCAGAGACGATCAGGCCGACGCGCGGACCCTTGCGCTGGATGATGGCGTTGGTGCCGGTCGTGGTCGAGAAGCGGATCACGTCCGTGTCGCGCAGGAACTGCGACAGACCCGGATAACCGAAGGCCCTGGCTCCCTCCTCGAGACAGTTCAGGAAGCAGACGGTCAGATCGTGGGGAGTGGTGTCAACCTTGACGGTCCGGATTTCACTGCCGTGGGCGAAGAAGCCATCCGTGAAAGTCCCACCGTTGTCAATATCCACCGTAATCCCCATTCGTTCCCCTCCCTATGCCATGAGGTGAGCTGCACGCAGCAGTCCGCGTGGACGGGCAACTCCCGGATCAGAGTTTATTCTAGTGCGAATTTCTTGTCAATTCTCTTAGACCTTCTTTTTGGTCGATTATTGACCGTTCTGCCGGAATATCTCTATAATCAGGCTACTCAGACTACGCTACGGAGGGGTGGCACGTGGAGCGGATGTCCCTGGAAGAGCGCCTGGACGAGTTGCAGGCGAAGGAGGAGATACGAGCCTGCCTGCACAACTATGTCCACGCCGTGGACAAGCGGGATGAGGAGCTGTTCATGGACCTCTGGGAGGAGGACGCCGTCCTGAGCCTGGGTCAGTTCGGGGAGTCGCGCGGGCATACCGAGATCCGGCAGAACCTGCACCAGATTTGGACGAATACTCCCAAGACCTACCACCTGTCGGTCAACGCGGTCATTACCGTGAACGGGGATTGGGCCGAGGCCATCTCCAATTCGTACGCCACCTCGTACGATGCAGAGGGGCGGGTCCTGCTCGCCTTTGCGACTTACCGGGACAAGCTGAGCAGGCGGACGGGCAAGTGGCGCTTCGTGGAACGCAGACTCTCCCTGGCCTTTTTCGCCCCGGTAAAGGAGTTGTACCAGCTCTGACCCCCGGTGGCCGAAGGCAGGCGCGGAGTCGGCGCCAGTCGCCGCGGCAGACAGAAAGGTCAGAGGAGGCCCTCGCCATCGAGGGCCTCCTCTGGTTTTCACTCACGCGTAAGACACACCGAGGCTACGCCGAAAGGAAGCGATGCGCACGCCTCCACGGAGAACGCGTCCGACCCACCGCTCCCTAGCTCAAGTTTCGCGTGAATAACCCGCACTCCGTACAATGGAAACCCATTGA
>ENA-UPSB01002367-UPSB01002367.1-bioreactor-metagenome-genome-assembly--contig:-NODE-2367-length-17871-cov-5.284070_pt1 | contig 17871 bp, 12 predicted proteins | sample MGYA00238182_ERZ773286 | MGnify/ENA primary metagenome ERZ773286 (study PRJEB29026, sample SAMN07631240) | bioreactor metagenome | isolation source: Switchgrass digestor | place: USA: Dartmouth... | reverse complement strand
ATATAGTTGGTATTGCCAATGGTGCCTTTATCGAACAGGAAAGAGCGGACCGTATCTTTGAAAAGACCGTTTGCAATTCGGGTGGCGGCCACATAGGGCTCGTAGCTCATATACAGCACCAGTTCGCCGTCCGCAAACATGTTTTCCACTTGTCCTATAGTGGCCGGGAAAGTCTTACCCTGATTCCACAGGTAGGGATTTAACTGCCGCAGGTATTCCAAAGCCGGTTCAATGGCTTTTTTCACCGTTTCTTTATCGGCAGGCATATCGACAAATTGTTCATACCCGACAATATCGTAGATTATGTTGCGGACAAAGGCGCTGCCGGTAAAATCGGGAAGAGCGGGATAAGTGACTTTGCCCGGATATTTCTTCACGAACTCCAATAATTCTTGAGTATTGCGCGGAGTTTCCGGTGTGACGGCGCTGTCATTGACTAGAACCACTTGAGCCTTGCCGTAGGGTGCCTCATAACCTTCGATCGGATAACCAAAATCGTAGATGTTTTCCGGAGAATCCTGGTCGATGTATTTGGCGAAGTTCGGCAGTTTATGGGTAAACGGTCCGTATAAGAATCCGTTTTGCTTAGCCGAATAAAAGTTTTCGCCGTTAATCCAGATCATATCAATAGTACCCTGTTCAGTGCCGGCCTGTTTTTCCCCGGCTAATTTGGCCAATATCTGGTCGATATCCATCGGAACCCGTTTCAGGGTAATGTCGTATTTCTCTTTTAAATGCTGAGACACTGTGGTATCGAGCCATTTGTTACGCAATTCGTCTCCGCCCCAACCGTAAAAAGTGACTGTAGTCCCTCTGGCCTGATCAACAAGGGTATCAAAATCGGCGTTTTCGTCAAACTGGGCTGAGTTCGGAGCGCTGCTTTGGCTGCAGCCGCTTAGAGCCAGTAAAACAATTAGTACAAGTACACTTATTTTATAGAGCTTTTTCAATTTAACCAATCCTTCCATCAATTTTTGTATTTTTACTTTGTTTCATTCGTCGATTTCTAAAGGGTTATTTTTTGGCGGCGGTATCTAAGAACAACTATAGAGTATAAAAAGGGGGTCCTTAGCTGGTTTTGCGACAAACTGTCAGCCTTCTTGGATCCACCACGCTGAAACGTCTCTTCGGAGGATATTCCTGAGTATAATCCGGGTAGATTGCGTAGGCAGCCAAAGCTTGATCGATTTGCTCCCTCACAATTTTGGTCAACAGGTCGGTATTTTGTTGCAGAACCCTTTCGTCCAAACCGCGGGTAAGTAAATATCTTATTGTATCCGACAGAGTTTCACCTCTGTTTTCCGCAATCACTTTGATCTGCTCAAACATTTCCGGCGGTAATTTTACCGTTACCGATCTTAATTTATTGGACATAGCATACCTCCAATTTTTTATAATTGTCTTACCGCTATACATCTTGAAAAATAGATATTAGACAAATATTTTTTTAATTTTGTCTTACCGCTTTTAAAATGCAAAAATTATGCCACCGACTTGTTGTAAGCGGAGAGTCCTTGAAAACAGCAGAACGGTGGGTTTTTTATCGAAAACCGGTAATCAAGAATTATGTATCATTTTGAAAAGTATTTTTTATTATGAGAAAAGAAAAAGGGCGCTTCGCATAGCAGCCCTTGGTATTTCTATTCATTATATTTAACTATACATTAGATTTATGTAAATACAATCTTAATAATTTTGGCCATTAATTGGCGAGCGGTTCGAGGGATTCGTCAGAGTTTAAGGTCGAAATTATCTTCTCCAATTCTCTTACAATTGTATCGGTGGCTGCGGCCAAAGCGTGCCAAGCCTGCTCGACCGCTTGCTGGTCTTTGTTCTGGTAAGCCTGTACTGTCTGTCTGCAGGTTGCGTGGAAAGCGGCGTGGGCCTCATTTAAAGTCCCAAGATCTTTAATCGTTGCGGCGTTGGCCTGCAGCCAAGAAGTTAGTTTGCACTGCTCAACAGTTTCCAGAGCACCGGAGTCTATCCTGTCATAGCCCAGAAGCATGTTGTAGATTTTCCAAGTCAGACAGATATGGTCGGTTTTGAAAATCTCCAAAGCCTGCTTCGCGGTTAAATTGTTAGCTTGTTTTATCCGGCTTTGCCGTAGAGCCATCAGTTCTTCGCTTATCGAATAGATTCCCTGGCCCGCATTTCTGGCGTATTGCAGAGTGTTTTCGACCGAGGCGGCAAAACCGGTTATTGTCTCCCCGAAATTTTGAATAGTAGCGCTTTGCTGCTGATTGCCGGTAGCAACCTGATTGATGTTGTCCGCTATTAGTCTGATGTTATTCAAAATTTCCTCAAGGGCTGAACCGGCTTGTTGCATGGTTTGTTTGCCGGTCTCCATATCTTGGGTGACTTTGGAGATGTTTTGAGAAGTTTTTTGAGATTCGCGATTTAATAATTCGATCTTCTCCTTAATAGTGCCAACTGCCGTTCTGGTGTCTTCGGCCAGTTTACGCACTTCATCGGCGACCACCGCAAAGCCTCTGCCTTGTTCTCCGGCACGGGCGGCTTCAATGGCGGCGTTGAGAGCCAACAGATTTGTCTGCTCGGCCACACCGGCAATCAAACCGATTATTTCATTTATTTCTTTCATAGATTGCAGAACATCCTGCACTTGGTTATTCGTTTTGGCAAATTCAGCAAAAGAATCATCTACCAGATTAATCGCTTCTTTTACTTTAGTCACTCCGTCAGAAGCCGTTTTCAGAGATTGTTCCGCAAAAACAGCGGCTTTGTTGGTACTGTCCGCAACCTCGGCGGCAGCGGCGGTCATTTCTTCGGCCTGAGCGGCGAGATTGTTAATTTCATCCGCTTGGTTCTGAATAACTTTGATCATATCCCGAATTGAGGAGATACCTGCTATTCTTTGGACACGCCCGTTTATATCCACCAGAGCCTTGTCCGCAGACTTCTTTTTCTGCAGTTCATTGCTTAAAATTAAGGAATACAGAGGGTAGAGTGGACTTTGTTCGGGGATTTTTAAAGCAAGTAGAGCTTCGTAATCGTTCTTGGCTAAAGCCTCAGTTAATCCGGATAATTCCTGGGAGCTTAGCGTTACGGTTTCGGTTAATGCTTGAGTAGGTGAAGTTTTCTGTTTTCTGGAGAAAAACACCTTTCTTTCAACCTCATTTCTGAATAATTATTGTAAAAAAGAAGGTGGATTGGGATTTTAAGGCTAAGGTCCTAATAGCTTTATTATTCGTTAAAATCCATAATTTTCTTCTTTTTGTGTTAAAATTCTGTAAATTGTATGCTAATTTATCAAATTCGAGTTTGGAATAACCCCCCCTGGCTTATAAAAATATAATTGATTTAATAAATCATAGGCGCTATAGATTTAATAAAATATAAACATACTAACGGATACAAAACAAATTAATTTATCTGCATATTTATGTATTAGTTTTAATCAAATATGAATAAATATAAAAGTATCTATATAAAATATCTACATAAAATCTTTACGTATGTAAATACCTAATTTAACAAAAATATCAATATTTTGTTATTCTATAATAATACATATTTGGAATAAATATACAAACATTTATTTAAAATAAAATAGGCCGGCCCCGGCCTATGTCCGATTCGGTCTCCGACGCGATGTCCGAGCCTTTTTTGTTTGTTTCGAGCGCAAAGGAGCTTCTTCAGTCAAGCGAACAGGCGTGGTATTGGGTTCTTTAGTCAGAAGTTTAAGGGCAGCGGACAGCAGCGTAGTAGAATCGTTGTTTGCCAACAGTTCTTCGGCTATGGATCTGTAACGATGGATATCCTCTTCTTCAAGAGCCTTCAGGATTTTTTCCACAGCCTGACGTTGCTGGCCGGCCAGAGCCTCACTGAAAGTCGGCAGCGGTTTGCGGGTTATTTTTCTTTTGGCTACTTGTTCAATGAGCCTAAGGTGCCCCATTTCTCGCGGAGTAACCAAAGTAACGGCCATACCGGCTTTGCCCGCGCGGCCGGTTCGCCCTATCCTGTGGACATAACTTTCGGGGTCCTGGGGTATATCGAAATTATATACATGAGTAACGCCGCTGATATCCAACCCCCGGGCAGCCACATCGGTTGCGACCAGGATCTCGGTCAATCCTTCTTTAAAATGTTTCATAACCAGATCCCGTCTGGCTTGAGTCATGTCGCCATGGATACCTTCAGCGGAATAACCTCGTTTGGTTAAAGCTTCGTAGAGCTCGTCCACTCGGCGTTTAGTCCGGCCAAAGACAATGGCCGATTCAGGAGAATCAATGTCGAGCAAACGGCAGAGGACATCAAATTTTTGTTTTTCTTGCACCTCGATATAATACTGTTCAATTTGCGGGACGGTCATTTCTTTGGATTTTATGCCGATAAATTCCGGCTCCTTCAGGAAACGATTCGCCAGATCCAGGATCGGTTTGGGCATGGTTGCCGAAAAGAGCATGGTCTGACGCTCAGTCGGGACTGCAGTCAAAATGTTTTCAATATCTTCCACAAAGCCCATACTCAGCATCTCGTCTGCCTCGTCCAGAACCGCAAGCCGAACTTGATCAAGACGGATGGTCCTTCGGCGCATATGGTCCATGAGTCTACCCGGAGTACCCACAATAATCTGCGGCCTGTTTTTCAACGCTCGAATTTGGCGATTGATATCCTGGCCGCCGTAAATGGGCAGCGAGCGTATTCCTTTGAATTGCCCAATCCTGTTCAGTTCCTCCGCCACCTGAATAGCCAATTCTCGAGTCGGCGTAAGGACAATCACTTGAACGTAAGGTTCGTCAGGTGAGGTATGCTCAATTGCCGGAATGCCAAAGGCGGCAGTTTTGCCGGTTCCGGTCTGGGCTTGACCGATTATATCTTTTCCTGCCAAAGCCGGAGGAATGGCCTTCTGTTGGATCGGAGTCGCCTCTTCGAAGCCCATGTCAGCTATAGCTCGCAGTAAAGGTTCGCTAATGCCCAATTCATTAAATCCAGCCATATAATATTCTCCTTTTGTTATACTGGGTTTTGCTATACTCGCACATTATTTTAAGCACATTATTTTAAATATATTATTTGAAAACAGCTTTTAGATTATTTACAAGCGGCTCTGCTGATTATTCTTCTTTTGCCGATAATCAGAACTCCGGCTATTATAAGAATTATCAGCCCGTATTTCAGAACCGGATTAACAAAAATGTTGTGCAAAAGCGGTTCTTCGGTTATCATGCTGCCGGCTGTATAGGCTATAATTGCGGCTCCGATATCGATAATAATCGGGAATCTGTCGGTCAGTTTAATAATAAGGGTGCTGCCAAAGACCATGATCGGAATACTGATAAGCAAGCCAACTATGACCAAAATATAACTTCCGTGGGAAGCTCCGGCTACGGCCAGGATATTGTCCAGCCCCATTATGGCATCGGCGACAATGATGGTAAGTACGGCCGAAAGCAAAGAATCTTTTGCTTCAATATTCTCATGGTTGTCTTGTTTGGTCAGCAGTTTAAAAGCAATGTAAACCAACAGAATACCGCCGCCAAGTCTTAAACCTGGGATTTGCAGCAACCAAACGACAGCGATGGTGGCCAAAATCCGGATAACTATGGCACCGGCCGTGCCGAGAACAATACCTTTCATTTGAACGCTTTTAGGGAGATTGCGACAAGCTAAGCCAATTATAATTGCATTATCACCTGCCAAAACCAAGTCAATCATAACGATTGAAAATAAGGCCGTAAAGAATTGGGCAACGCTTAATCCCATTATTTCCATTAAATCCATTCCTCCTTCTGACTGGTACTCGTATAGTTTGGTTAATAAGGGGAATTTTTAAACTAGCTTAGCTTATCCCTTGTTGTAATAAACGAAAAGACCTTAACCGTTTAAGGTTAAGGTCTCGCTTACAACTTAAAAGCTGCCGCAAAAGCCGGGATTTCGCAATCCGTAATGACGACTTTTGGTTACCAAGCTACTCCCCTTTAACTAGCTTATAATTATAGCAGATTTGCTGTTGGTTTCAATAGGGTTAAACAAATTTTTCTATTAATTTTTTCTCAAAAATCCGCCAAGTTTAATTATTTCCATTACAATCAACGGTACTAAAGCTAACCCGATAACTATGAGCCATTGATTGAAACTCATGGTAATTACTTCAAACACCTGTTGCAAGAAAGGTACGTTCAATACGAGCAGCATTAAAGCCAGGGAAATAAGAAATGCTCCGACCATGTACTTGTTGCTTAAGAAACCTATTTTGAACAGAGAATGGGAAGAACGGATATTTAAAGAGTGAACCAATTGGGAAATGGCTAATACCGCAAAGGCCATGGTTTCGCCGAGAGGAATTCCGGCGTTGGTGACGGCAGTTCTGGAACCGATATAGTAGGCAATCAGGGTCAGCAGACCGATCATCAGACCTTGCAGAACGGCAGCCGCGCCGACACCGTGGGCAAAAATGCTTTCATTTTTCGCCCGGGGTTTACGCTCCATCACATCGTGCTCAATCAGTTCCACCCCTAACGCTAAAGCCGGCAGGCTGTCGGTAATTAGATTAATCCAGAGCAGTTGGATAGGCAATAACGGAGATTCCCTCCAAACCAGCATCGCCAAAAATATGGCGACAATCTCCCCAAGGTTGCAAGATAACAAAAATTGGACGGCTTTACGGATATTGTCATATATCCCGCGGCCTTCTCTTACGGCCGTGACAATGGTCGCAAAATTGTCATCGGTCAAAATCATATCGGCTGCCCCTTTGGCCACATCAGTTCCGGTAATGCCCATTGCACAGCCGATATCGGCGGCTTTGAGGGCCGGGGCGTCGTTGACCCCGTCGCCGGTCATAGCCACCACCTGGCCGTTTTGTTGCCAAGCTTTAACTATTCTGATTTTGTCGGTCGGGGTAACCCGCGCATAAACCCGATAATTACGGATATTTTGAGCCAACTGTTGGTCGGAAATGGCGGCCAGCTCAGTTCCGGTCAGCGCTTCGCCGTCATTCTGCATAATTCCGAGCTGTTTGGCGATTGCCGAAGCGGTTGTCACATGGTCGCCGGTTATCATTATGGTCCGGATGCCGGCTTTGTTGCATTCTTGAATTGCATCCAACACTTCCGGTCGCGGCGGGTCGATCATACCGACCAGACCGACTAATTTCAGTCCCTGTTCCAATTCCTCTGGCTTCAACTCAGCAGGGATGTCCGGAATGGCTTTAATTCCGACCGCAATAACCCGCAGGGCTTCCTTGGCCATCAGTTGGTTGACCTCGGTTGCAGAAGGGACATCTCCTTCGACGCAGCGTGCCAATAGCACATCCGGAGCGCCTTTGACGATCACTACATTTTCATTGTCAATTCGGTTAACGGTGGTCATTAATTTGCGATCGGAATCAAAGGGGATTTCGGCAAGTCGAGGGTAGTGCTCGGCCAGGCTCTTTTTCGGGAGGCCAAGCTTTAACGCTGCCGCAACGATGGAAGTTTCCGTCGGATCCCCGATATGTTTTTCTTCGCCGTTTAGAATTTCTACAGTGCCGTCGGTGCACAGGGTGGCCAGTTTGATTAGTTCGCGGATGTTTTCCGGAACTTCATCGTCCAACGAGACGAGTTGTTTGGATTCGGCGGCATAGGCTTTGACCAGAGTCATCCGGTTTTGGGTCAAAGTGCCTGTTTTATCTGAACATATGACCGAGGTGCTGCCCAGGGTTTCCACTGCGGGCAGCCGGCGGATTATGGCATTTTTGGCCACCATCCGTTGGACGCCGATAGCCAAGACGATGGTAACTATGGCCGGCAATCCCTCGGGAATGGCCGCCACGGCCAACGCAACCGCGGTCATAAATATATTTAAAAGCGGTAACCGGCTTACGGCACCGATTATAAAGATAATGACACTGATTACCAGCGCAAGAAAACCGAGGTATTTACCCAACTGAGCGAGCTTCAATTGCAGCGGAGTTTGGGCTTCTCCTTCTTGTTCCAGCATGGTGGCGATTTTCCCCATTTCGGTGTTCATGCCGGTTTCAACCACAATTGCTTTACAACGCCCATAAGAAATGGCACAGCCGGAATATACCATGTTCAGACGGTCACCCAGAGGAGCATTTTCCTCGATGTTTGCCTGGGCATCTTTTTCCGCCGGCACCGATTCGCCGGTCAATGCGGCTTCATCGCTTTTCAATGAGGCTGAATCAATTAAACGGCAGTCAGCAGGGATAAAATCCCCTGCTTCCAGCAACACAATGTCTCCCGGAACGAGATCTGCCGTGGCTATGGTTTGCTCTCGACTGTCGCGTAAAACCCGAGTTTGAGGGGCGGTCATTTTTTTCAGCGATTCCAAAGCCGCTTCAGCTCTGCTTTCCTGAATTACTCCAAGTATGGCATTGAGCAACACAATTATTACTATGACAATAGGTTCAATCCAATCCGCCTCAAGACCTTGGGTATGATTATAAATGCTTACGCCCAAGGAGATAGCCGCCGCAACCAGCAGAATACCGATCATTACGTTTTTCATCTGCTCTATAAAGCGTTGGAAAAAAGTCCGGGGCGGTTTTTCCTTGAGTTTATTTGGACCGTATTTCTTAAGTCTTTCAGCGGCCTCTGTTGTAGACAAGCCCTTGTCAATATCCGTCCTAAGTTCTTTTATAATACTGTCCAGCGATTCACTGTGCCATTTCAACGCGGATCCTCCTAACTGTTTGCTAATTCTAAGTTTTTGCTGGAGCTGTTGCCAATATGTATTCCGGTTTATTTATTTGGTGGCTTTGCTCCTTTGATAATTTGTATTAGGCATAGAAATGGGGTTTAGTTTATTTTTTAATTTTATGTTCCGGATAGTTATTTAGAAACTTATCTAGCATGAAGTCTTAAGAATTATTACAGAATGGAATTAAAAAATAAAGTTATCGAAAAGCGTTGTTAAAAAATTTTTAAATAAGTTTTAAATAAGTTTTAAAAATATTTTAAATAAGTTTTGAATAAGCTTTAATAAATTTTTGGTAAAGAATCTTTATAGTAATCCAAATGATAACTTAAAAAAGACGCCTTTTTGAGGCGTTAGCCTAAATTAAGGCGTCGATCCTAACGTTACGGCATTTTTCTCTTTCTGAGCTCTTCAATATAATTTTCGGCATCTTCCTTGGAATAGAAAACTTCCACTCTGTCATCGGCAATCTCGGTATCTTCCCAGGTAAGATATTTGCCGTGCGGCAATTTGCTTATGTACCAACGGGCGCCCTTGTCCTGAAAAATGAGCTGGCTGTTGTCCAAAAGTTCTTCATAATCGTGAAACCCAAAGGATTTGGCAAAATGCTGTTTATCCAACGTTTACTCTCCTTTGCCAAAATTATCATTGATTAAAAAAAGTGGAAAAATAATTTGTCTTAGTTTCTCCACTTAAGTTTTTTCTATTCTTTTAAATCCCATTCTTTTAATTATGTATTTGGTGGTGCTTCTTTCGATTAATCGACTGCGCTATTCGCTGCAGGCTTTTAAAGCTTCGAAATCTTTTATTTTAATAGCCGAACTGTGAAAATCTATTAGGCCTTCGTCTCGCATTTTACTCAGTTCGCGGGACAGGGAGGGTCGCGATACGTTGATAAAATCGGCCAATTCGTTGCGGTTAAGTTTTAACTGAAAAGTTTTCTGGCCGTTTTTTTTGTATTCCTCAAGCAAGTAAGTGCATATACGACTGCGCAGGCTTTTAATCGACAGGTATTCCACTTTCTTGTTCAACAAAAGGGCCCGGTTGGAAACAACCTTAAGCATATTTAAAATCAGGGTGCGATGACTGTTGCACACACTTTCGCAGCAACCGACAATCTTGTCCTGGGCGAAAAACATAATTGTACAATTTGTTTGGGCGGTCACTGTCACCGGCCAGGATTTTTGTCCGGAGTAGGCGGCCATTTCACCGAAAATCTCACTCTTGCCCAAGACACTGATGATAACCCTGTTACCGGAAACCGTTTCTTTGGACAGCACTATACTGCCGTCCAGGACAAGGCCTATTTGGTTGAAAGGTTTGCCTGCAACCGTGATGTATTCGCCTTTTTTGTATTCCACAGTTTTTACGTTTAAGCAGGGAAGAATGCTGCGCAGTTCGTCTTTGCTGATCCCTTCAAACAATTTACAGTTCGCTATGGTATCGAGCCATTTTTCGTACATGAAAGACGCTCCCTTTTTTACCTTTCCCTATTACAGTAATTCCCAATTAATTATTATAGTTTATTTAACAAAATCTGAAAACTTAAATGGCAAATATCAGGGCTCGGAAGGGGTTGCTTTTACTACGTTGGACTCTCCGGCCCGTGTTCCGCCGGTTACGACCAGTTTAAAATAATACTGGACGCCATTGTTCAAACCCGTGACCGTAACCGAAGTGGAATTTTTGGTCAGAGTTTCGGTGGTCTTGGCGTTGACCCAGTTTTTGCCGTCGGTGGATTGTTTTAAGACTACGCTGGTTGCGCCCGTCGGCTTGCTGAATGTGAGGCGAACTTCTTTATTTCCCGCGATAGCCTTCAGGTCGTCAATAGGCTCGCTGAGTCTTTCGTTGATTTGCGAAGAATTGTAGGTCCCGGCCGAAAATCTCTTGCCGTCGATGTAGGCCCGGAAACCTTCGGCAATGTTCACTGTTGACGGAATTATATCCAGCGTGACGCCGTCACTGCCAATGTTGGCCGTTCCTATTGATCCGGAGCCCCAAACGTCGCCGCCGCTGCGGGCATTTAAAGTTTTAATATCGGCCGACCGGCATCGGATATCGACTCCGTCGGAGGAGAAATTGACTATGTTGAAACTGCCGCGGAGTTGAACATCCTCAGCCTGCGCAATGTCCACGTTCATAATGCCTTCAGCGGTACATTCCGAATCATCCAGAATGGCATCGGAGCGAAGCTGCACGACTCCTATTCTCGATTTGTCCTTTAAAACAAATTCTACCGGATCGCTCCTTTTGGTATCTATTACCACCGAAGCCGCCACGAGGTTACTGCCGGTAATGCTGCTGTCCCAGCAGCCGCGGATTGTCAGGCGGCCTTTGACTATCACGTTTTTAAAATAGACCTCGCCGTCTTTGATCCGTTCGCTTAGAAGCAAATCCCCTTCGATCACGGTATTTTGCACTGTAACGTTCTGGGAACTAATTACCAAATTGCCGTCAATTGTGGTCACTCCGCTGCTGGGGCCGTAAACTCCCTGTTGGTCAAAGACACTGCGCAGGACTTGTTCATAGCATTTTTCGTACTGTCTGATTATCCTGGACGGAACTACATCTTCATCGCCAAGGGCAATAATTTCGCTGGCAACTTTTAAGTAGCGAGGCAAGATTTCTTCTATTTCAGGAGGAAGTGTCGAGGAGTTCAGCAGGATCGGAGAAGAGGTTTGGGCGGCCAGCGGCACGCCGGCCAGAGCATAGGCGTAGTTATTCTCCCCTTCGCCCGGAGCGGTATAAATTTTAGTAAAGTCCAAGTCTTCGGCAAAATGTTCAATTATCAGCCTGTTGGTAGCGTAACGATTTGTCCCGGTAAAACGTTCGGTGTAATCAAGCCGGCTCGCAATGTTTTCACTGATTGCGTTGGTACCGCCGATCAAATAAATGTTTTCAACCCGGTAATTTTTTAAGTGCTGCTCCACTACAGGAGGCAAATATTTCGGATTGGTAAGCAGTATGGCCCAACCTTTGATTGCGGCCACTGCGGATACCGAAAGGGCATCGGCATAATTTTCCCCGGTGCAAAGGGCAATATCTTTGCTTCCGAGGCGCTGCGCTATTTTAACCGAAGTTTCATACCTGTTCTCACCGTAGATACGTTCTATTTCATCAATTCCTTCATCGTCAAGCTGGCGCTCAATATTTCGGGAAATGGCGTCATATCCCCCGACAATTATAACTTTTTTCACTTTTAAACGGTCAAGCTCGTTCAACACGTTAGAACCAAGACGATACCTCGAAGTAAAGAGGATAGGGGCGTTATATTTACGGGCCAGAGGGCCGGCGCATAGAGCATCGGCATAATCGTCCCCGCGAACTAAAATTGCGTATTCTGCCTTTGGCCAGCCCTGTTCCGATATTTTCACCGCAGTTCTATATATATCGGCGCCCGCAATTCTGCTGTCTAAGGCCAGCAAGGATTCAGGATAAGCTGCAAGCAGGAAAGATACCAGCAATAAAGCGCCAAACAAATAAGTCCAGTAATGCTTAACTCGGCTGAACATCCAACTCCTCCTCATTTTCTAACATTTACCTTTATAATTCGACTTAACGGCGTATAATCCTTTAGAAAAAAGAAAGAAAAAGCAGCCTAACAAAGACAAGATAAAACAAGCGGTTTATTCCAGGTACTCGCCGCGCGGACTTTTTATGATTCTCTGTATTTTTTCTTCTACACCGTTCCGGGCATTGATATAGACCAAAAATTCTTCGTCTTCTTTACTCACTCTGAATTCGTAGCAGAAAGCTTCTTGCCATCCCGGCAGCGAAATCACGGCCAACCGGCTTTCTTTTATCTGCAGATCGGGACGCAGTTTTTGCCGGGCTGCGGCCGGAGTTATTCGGTCGGTCAAGTCCCGTTCATGGTGGAATGACCAATAGGGTGTAGCGTCATAACCGGTTATTTGTCCGTTATCCCTAGCTACGGTTAGGCGAATTCTGTCAGGGTAGATTCGGACTTTGTCCACCTCGCTCACCACTTCGAGCAGAATATAACCGCCGAAGTCCTCGGTCGAAGTCTGCACAAGATTGTTCCAGCCCAATTCTTGTAAAGTTTGCAGCGCTTTGGCGGCAGTTTCGTCCACGCTTAACTGTTGCACGCCAATGGACCGTTCGTCGCGGAATAAAGTGACTACACCGCCTTTTTTGCTTACATCAACGGTTTTGTCGGCATATTGAAAAGTATACCCGCCAAAAGCACCGGTCGTGGTTCCGCTCAACTGGGGTTCAGCGTCGGCATAGCCTACTTTGGCTAAGAAATTTTTGGCTACCGCTTCGGCTTCGTCTTCGGTTACCTCTTTATCCGGCAATCCAAGAGGTTCGGGGACATAATGGGTTTCGGTTTGCCCGCTGTAGGTAAAGGGCGGCAGTTTTTGCAGCGAGGCATCCAGTTGCTCCAAAGCTCCCCGGATCGACATGGGTTTTGCCTGTTGCTCTTCAGTTCCCTGTTCGTCTCCCTGCGCGACGACCTGCGCAGCGGTTCTGTTCGGAATGCCCCGGTAAGTCCATTCGGCCTGCCCGGTCTGTTTATCCAGCCAGGCTATATTGGCGGTATTCATATCGTTGTAAAACTCTTGGACATCTCTGTTTACGGCAATAAGCCGTTTGTGCATTTCATTTAAGGTTTGGTCCTGTTCGGAAGTTATTTTGTCCCCTTTGGTTATCTGTTGGGTCAGAATTTTGGAAAACTCGCCGATTTGGTTTAAAAATTGGTCAACGTAGGCCAAACCGTATTCTTCAGCCGGCAGCATGGTTAAGTTTTTCAGGGCCATTTCGCTTTGGTGCCATGCCTGGCTAAAATAGTAGACCTGCTGGGTTGGGGTCCCGGCCGCTTGGCTTTTAGCCAGGTTGGACTCCAGACCGTCCAGGCTGGAGACGAAATCTGCCATACTGCGGCGGTAATGGTTTTCGGTAATCAATTTTAAATCGTACGATTCTTTGTATTCGCTGACTCCCCAGAGAACGGCTAAAGTCAGCAAAACAGCTAAAACGCGTAACCACATAATCCCTTACCTCCTAGCGGCAAAAAATATGATTGCCGATTTTAACTATTTGCGGCCTGGACCAAATATAGGCATTGGTAGTTTTGGCCGGATTAAAGAAGAACAGAGCTCCATAAGACGGATCCGTTCCGGCTAAAGCTTCGTAAACGGCATTGTAAGCCGAGGAGACCGGCTCTTTCCAGATTTCGCCGTTGGCTACAGGGCTGAAGGCTCCCGGTTGGTAGATCACGTCGGGAATGGTATTCGGGAACTGAGGACTCTTAACTCGGTTAAGTACCACTGCGGCGACTGCAATTTGCCCTCGGTAGGGTTCGCCTTTCGCCTCGGCGCTGACCAGCCTGGCCAACAGGTTGATATCCGAATTTTTATAGCCCACTGTGGTACCGCCGGCTGTTACGCTTTGACCGGTCAATCTTTTTAATTCCCTTACCGTTTGCGGCCCGACAATACCGTCCACCGCCAAACCGTGCTCTTTTTGGAAGAGTCGCACCGCCGACTCAGTTTGGCGTCCAAAAATTCCGTCGATCGGACCTACCACATAGCCGAGCATGTTTAACCTTTTCTGCAACTCGGTAACCTCCGGACCGCGCGAACCTCTGGCCAGCAATCTGTCACCGAGAGCCGCTTCACTGACGGATGATGTGCATAAGGTGAGTACGGTTAGGAGGACAGTAAAAATCAACAAAGGACGTATTTTAAGCATTTTGCCACCTCTTGTCTTGTTTTTTATTTTTTAGTTTGTCTAACGCCAAAAAAAATATCCGAAAAATTCCTAAAGTAATTCCTTTAAAACCCATTCCTAAATGGAAAGTATTATGATATAATGTAAGACATCATACAAGTATTAATAGTTACCTGAGGGGCTTTAGATTTTTAAATATACTAAATATTAAGAAAATTATTGGACGTAAAAATGTTTCGCTAGCAGACGAAAAGAAACCGTTGAAAATATTAATTAATCCGTGAGATAACAGTCCGAGATTATCGACAAAAGGGGAAGACAGATGGAAATAAAGCCGATTAAAAGCAGAAAAACCACAGAAATTATACTTGAACAAATTAAGGATTTTATTATTAAAGGCCATCTCAATGTTGGAGACAAATTGCCCACCGAAATGGAGCTGGCCGAAAAATTTCAAGTCAGTCGGACATCGGTTCGGGAAGCGCTGTCTGCGCTGAGTTTGACCGGAATCCTAGAGGTAAGACAGGGGGAGGGCATCTTTGTTAAAAAAGCGCCGTCCAATGCCATTATCGAACCGTTGAGTTTTATCATGCTTTTGGAAAAGGACCAGATTCAAAATATTTTGGAAGTTCGCAAAGCTTTGGAAATCGAAACAGCGGCGTTGGCGGCACAAAGGAGGGACGAGCAGGACATTGGGCGTCTGAAATCTTTGATTGAGGCTATGGAAAAGGACCTGCCGCAAGCCAAAAACAGCGACAAGATAGATCTGGAGTTCCATCTGGCCTTAGCCAAAGCCTGTAAAAACCCTTTAATGGACCGTCTTATGAATACAGTTCAAGGGACTATCAGTGAAAACTTGCATATAACCCGCACGCTGTGGCTTAATTCCGGCAGTACGCAAAGATTATACGAGGAACATAAAGAGATTTATTTGGCTGTTGCCAATCGGGATGCCGAGAGGGCCAGGCAGGTTATGTATGAACACTTAAGCAAAGTGGAAGCGGAGCTGAAACGCTTGCAGGAAATCAGGAATGAAGAAAACGACACGAGATGACGAAAAAGACAGTTAATAACATTAAGTGTCATCAATGCCTATTTAGGAAAGTTATTTTAAAAAAGTTATTATAATAGTTAAATTTTTCAGAAATTTACTGTTTACAGCACTGGGCGCTATAGCTATAATCAAAAAAGGATGTAATACATATGATGGTCAGACCATTATATGTAAACTTATAACTTCCAGAATTCTATAGGAGGAGAATAAGGAATGTTTAACCAAGAAGTGCTTAATGAGCTAATTAAGGCTTTAGGCAAAGAAAATGTGATAAGCGAAAAAGAGGATTTACTTACTTATTCTTTTGACGCAACCGCAGCAATGCCGCGGCAAATGCCCAACGTAGTGGTTACGCCGAATAACACTGAGCAAGTGGTTGCAGTGGTTAAAATCGCTAATCGCTACAAAGTGCCGATTTATCCAAGGGGCTCAGGCACCAACTTAAGTGGGGGCACCATCCCGCTGGAGCAAGGCATTGTTCTGTCCCTTTTAAATATGAACAAAATCTTGGAGATCGACGACGAAAACCTAACGGCCTGGGTAGAACCGGGTGTCATCATACAGGATTTGAATGACGCTGTAGCCAAATACGGCCTAATCTATCCGCCTGATCCGGGAACTGTGACTACGGCCACCATGGGCGGGTCCGTTTCGGAATGTTCCGGTGGGTTGCGCGGCCTGAAATACGGGGTAACTAAACATTATGTAATGGGTATGGAACTCGTTCTGACCAACGGAGATGTAATTAAATGGGGAGGCAAGACCGTTAAAAACGTCACCGGTTATGACCTCACCGCCTTGTACACCGGCGCCGAAGGAACCCTTGGCATCATTACCAAGATTTTGGTCAAACTGATACCTGCTCCGGAAGCCCGTAAGAGCTTTTTGGCCGTGTTTGACGACCTGAATAAAGCCGGTACTTGCATTTCGTCCATAATTAAAAACAAAGTAATTCCGGCGACGCTGGAAATCATGGACAACGTCACCATTCGCACAGTGGAGAACTTCACCAAGGCCGGTCTGCCGGTTGACGCCGAGGCGGTAGTGCTGATTGAAGTGGACGGTTATAAAGAAGGCGTTATGCGAGAAGCGGAAATAGTTGAGCGGATCTGTCGGGAATGCGGCGCAGTAGAGGTCAAAGCCGCTGAGTCCGATGAGGAGAGGGATAATATCTGGTTTGCGCGTCGTAACGCTCTTCCGGCGTTGGCTCAGTTGAAGCCTACCACGGTTCTCGAAGACGCTACCGTTCCGCGCAGCAAGATACCGGAAATGCTTAGAGCAATCCGCCAAATTGCCGAGAAGTACAACTTGACCATCGGTACTTTCGGACATGCCGGCGACGGTAACTTGCATCCGACTATTGTTACCGATTATCGCGATAAAGAAGAAATGGAAAGAGTGGAGAAAGCAGTCGATGAAATATTCGAGGCTGCCATTAGCCTGGGTGGAACCCTCTCCGGAGAACACGGGGTCGGTATGGCTAAAGCAAAATATTTACCGCTGGAGTTTGGTGAAGCAGGTGTTAGAGTCCTTAGAAGAATTAAAGAAGCTTTAGACCCAGACTATCTGCTCAATCCTGGGAAGATCGTCCTGAGGGGGGAGTAAATTGAGTATCTATTCATCTTTGGCTTCCATCCAGGAAGAAGTTCACAAATGTATGAAATGCGGCAACTGCCAAGCGGTTTGCCCGATTTATAAAGAAACCAGGAAAGAAATAGGGGTTGCCCGCGGCAAGATTAGCCTTATCGAGATGGTGCTTAACGGAGAGCTTGACGTAACAGAGAGATATGCCGACAGGATGTCCTTATGCACCACTTGTATGGCTTGTAACGAAATCTGCCCTTGCGGGGTCAGATTTGATAAAATTATTTTGGCCGCTCGCGCCGACGCTGTTCGTAAGAAGGGTCTGCATCCGATTAAAAAGGTAATCTTCCGGACTTTAAAAAGGCAGCGCTTATTCGATTTCGGCTTAAAAGTCGGAAGCAAATTCCAAGGTGTTGCGTTCAAAAGGATCGAAGGAAAACATTACGGAGCCCGTTTACGCTTCAATCTGGGGCTTAGCAAAGACAAAGTCTTCCCGAAATTGGCTGCCAAACCGTTCCGTTCCCAGTATCCTTCAGTGATTAAAGTTGATAACCCGAAGATGAGAGTGGCCTTCTTTACCGGCTGTATGATCAATTATTTCTATCCGGATATAGGAAAAGCCGTGGTCGACGTGCTGACCGAAAACGGAGTGGAGATAGTTGTACCGGCCGATCAGGGATGCTGCGGTATTCCGGCCTCGGTAAACGGTGATGTGGAAAGCGCCAAATCTTTGGCCGTTCGCAATCTCAAAGCTTTTGAAGAGGCCGGTGTCGATGCGATCGTGGTGGCCTGTTCCTCTTGCGGTGGCGCCTGGAAACATTCCTACGGCCAATTGCTTGCCGATGACCCGCAATATAAAGATCTTGCGGAAAAATGGGAAA
>ENA-UPSB01002366-UPSB01002366.1-bioreactor-metagenome-genome-assembly--contig:-NODE-2366-length-17892-cov-7.085104_pt1 | contig 17892 bp, 12 predicted proteins | sample MGYA00238182_ERZ773286 | MGnify/ENA primary metagenome ERZ773286 (study PRJEB29026, sample SAMN07631240) | bioreactor metagenome | isolation source: Switchgrass digestor | place: USA: Dartmouth... | reverse complement strand
CAGGAACCCCAAAACGTATAACCACCACATTCTCCTCATGTTGCCCTCCTTTGATGCCAGGGCGACCTTGGAAGGCATGTACTTCTGGGGTGAACTGATCGTCCACAGCAAGTCGGGAGTCAGGAAAACGTACGATCTGACCGAAAGGCATATTCCGCCTGAACTGCTAAATGCTCCGGAGCCCAACCCGACCGACGAGGAGTACCACGACTGGCACGTGCACAGGAGAATCGGCAGCGTGGGTTTGCTTGCCAACAGGGGCGTCGAAGCATGGCTGGGAATTGAGGGCACGAACAGCTCCAGGAGAGCCGAGTCCATCGCCCGTCTCCTGGCGAAAAGGGAGCTTAAGCAAGTGAGCGTGGAGGGCATCCCGCATCCTATGTACATGCGCGCCCAGGACGAGCCTACCCTCGAGGCTGTGCTCAGTCGCGAAGCCGAGGAGGAATCTTCCGCTCCGAAAGCCGCTTTCATAGCTCCCTTGGACAATCTCCTTTGGGACCGGTGGCTTGTCTCCACGCTTTTCAAGTTCGACTATACCTGGGAAGTCTACGTGACTCCGTCCAAGCGGCGGTACGGGTACTACGTGCTGCCGGTCTTGTACGGGGACCGGTTCATTGCCAGATGCGAGCCGGTCCGGGACCGAAAGAGAAAGGAACTGGTCATCCGCAACTGGTGGTGGGAGACAGGGCAGGATGGCCGCGTGCCTGTTGACCCGGACGACCAGGATATGCGATCCGCCATCATTTCTTGCCTGGACGAGTTCAGGAGATTCCTGGGGTGCGAGTCCGTGCGCGGGGACGAGAGAGCCGCTTCCGGCGCTTTGGGATGGCTGAAATAGACACGCGCCCCGCTCTCACTCATAAAGATACCTCCTCGCGTACGTGCCAACGCAACATACGCGGGAGGTATCCAGCGTGGTTTTATGTTAACCTAACGTACGGAACCGCGTGGCCGCGCCATGCTCCGCTTTCTACCGTTTACCTCTGCGAGTAGTTGGGCGCGTCCTTGGATATATAGACGTCGTGGGGGTGGCTCTCCCTGATCCCGGCGCCGGTTACCTTGACGAACTTCGCTTTCTCGTGGAGGTCCTTGATAGTGGGCACCCCGCAGTACCCCATGCCTGCCCTAAGGCCGCCTATCAGCTGGTATATGGTTTCAGAGACAGGCCCCTTGTACGGCACTCTGCCCTCGATCCCTTCCGGAACCAGTTTGGAAGAGGACTCTTGGAAGTAACGGTCGGCCGCCCCCTCCTTCATGGCGCCCAGGGAGCCCATGCCCCGGTAGGTCTTGAAGCTCCGGCCTTGCCAGATTTCCATCTCGCCCGGGCTCTCGTCGGTGCCGGCCAGCAGGCTGCCCAGCATCACCGCGTCCGCTCCGGCGGCCAACGCTTTGACCACGTCGCCCGAGTACTTGATGCCGCCGTCAGCGATTACCGGAACCCCGCGCTCCTTCGCTGCCATAGCCGCGTTGAATATGGCGGTGATCTGGGGGACTCCCGCACCGGTGACGACTCTTGTGGTGCAGATCGCTCCCGGGCCTACCCCCACCTTCACGACGTCGGCTCCCCTCTCGATAAGGGCGAGCGCTCCTTCGGCGGTGGCGACGTTCCCTCCGATGACTACCTTCTCGGGGAAAGCCTCCTTAATGGCTGCTACGCTGTCCAGAACTCCTTTGGAGTGACCGTGCGCGCTGTCCACGACGAGAACGTCCACTCCCGCGTCTACAAGGGCGCGGACTCTGTCCATTGCGCCCGCGCCGACGCAAGCTCCAGCCAGGAGCCTGCCCCGCTCGTCTTTGGCGGCCCTCGGATAGAGCCGGGTTTTCTCGATGTCCTTTAGAGTAATAAGCCCTTTGAGGTGGAAGTCATCGTCGACCAGGAGGAGTTTTTCCAGTTTGTGTTTGGCCATAATCCTTTTGGCTTCGTCCAAGGTGGTTCCGACGGGGGCCGTGATCAAGTTTTCCTTGGTCATGACCTCGTCAATGGGCCGCGAGTGGTCTTCCTCAAACCTTATGTCGCGGTTGGTAATGATTCCGACCAGGCGGTCGCCCGAGACTATGGGAACGCCCGATATATGGTACTTGGCCATAACCTGAAGCGCGTCTTGAACTGACTTGTCGGGCGACAGGAATACCGGGTCGGTGATTACTCCATGCTCAGATCTCTTGACTCTGTCGACTTCCTGAGCTTGACGGTCAATGGACATATTCCGGTGGATGATTCCTAGCCCGCCCTCACGCGCGATGGCTATCGCCATTCGGCTCTCGGTGACGGTATCCATTGCCGCGCTTAGGAGGGGGATGCCGAGCCGGATGTTCGGCGCGAGACGCGTTGAAACGTCAACGTCTCTCGGCAGGACTTCAGAGTAAGCCGGAACAAGCAACACATCATCAAAGGAAAGCCCTACTTCGAGAAACTTGTCCTCTTTGTTCATGCTCTCTCTCCTCCTGAGGGTTTAATGGAGTTTAACACCGGAATAATTGAGTGTCAACGACCCAATTGTAGTGCCAATTGGCTTTGGTGGACTGGGGCATCCGGTATCGGTAGAATCAACTAAAGGGAGTGGAGCATGGCGGTTTACGAGAAACCCAAGGCAGTGGTGACCGACGCGAGGCTTCGCATAGCGGTTACTATCGCCCGGTCCCTGGGCCGGGCTGGGATACATGTTGTCGCCGCCGAGGCGGCTGACACCCCCAGGCCGCTTGCCTTCCATTCCAAGTATGTCAAATCTAGTGTCAATCTCGGCCGCGGCGCCAAAACCGCTCTCTCCGACGCCGATGTCGAAACCCTGCTGGAGGCGGCGGGAGAAGGGGGAGTGCTCGTGCCCGTCTTTACCCCGGCCGTGTTTAAAATGTCTTGGGACGAGCCTAAGATCGCGAGGCGGGCCAAAGCGCTGGTCCCCACACCGTCAGCCCTGGAAGAAGCCCACGACAAGGCGAGGTGCACAAAGCTGGCGCGAAGCCTGGGCGTGCCGGTCCCACGAACAAGTTCGCCCGCGGAAAACGGGGTAGACATCCGGGATGCCTCCGCCATGCTCAAGTGGGCGCAAGACCTTCCTTACCCCGTCATGTTGAAATACAGGTCAGGCGAGGACGCGGGGCTGCCCGCGTCTTTACGTTACCGAATGTGCTCATCGCCGGAAGAAGTATTGGAAGCGTACCGTCAGATGGAAACGGTTCAAACCGCTCCAATCGCCCAAGAATACGTGGCAGGCGAGGATTACGGCGCCGCGCTCCTCTACGACAAGGACGGAAGGCCGGTTGCCTCGTTTACCTACCGGAGCATACGTGAAAGGCCCAGGGGAGCTGGCCCCACAGTGTATTGCGTGTCAGAGGACTGCCCCGAGCTGGTGGACTACAGCCACCGTTTGCTTTCGGCTCTCAACTGGCGAGGCATGGCCATGCTGGACTTTAGGAGGGGCCTCGACGGCAAGTTCCGCTTTCTCGAGGTGAACCCGCGGTTTTGGGGCAGCCTGGCTTTGGCTGTTGAAGCAGGCGTGGATTTTCCTCTTCTGTATTACCGCGCTTGCCTTGGGGAGGATATTGCTCCCTTGCGGCAGAAAGACGGCGTAAGGGTGCGGTTTTTCCCAGGCGACTTCGTCTCTCTGTTCGAATACTCGCGTCTACCCGGAAACGGAGCCGGCTACATCGCTAAGGGGCTTTGGGACCTCCTCAAGTACCGTCCAAGAGACGGCCTCTTTAGCCTCTCGGACCCAATGCCGGGACTTATCCACTTGACGGGAGGAGTTTTCAGAAGACATGCAAGGGCCTAGAGAAATATACAGAAAACTGAAGAACTACCGCCTGTCGCAGAAAATCGGCCCGGTGAGAAGGATAGACCGGGTGGCTCCCGTGCCCGGGCGGAGGGTAGTGGCCATAACCTTTGACGACGGGCCTTGCGCGGGCCCCGCCCGGCCGGGGACCGAACCTCTCACTTTATCCATCCTTGAGACGCTTAAGGAAGCTGGCGCTAAGGGCACTTTTGACATTATCGGCTCCACCAAGTTCAAGTATCCGGACACGAAGGGGAAGAACGGCGGCCCGTACTGGAATGGGGTAAGGTACGACCACTATCCTGAGTTTGGGCAAGACCACCTTGGAGGCGCCGTAAACCAGCCTGACCTCGTGAAACGCATAGTCGCCGAGGGCCACCAGCTTTCCAACCACGGGTTCAGCCACGCCGCCTTTGGCCCCAACAAGTACCCTTACGCGTTCCGCGGGTTTCTCCCAAGTTTCGACGCGGTGGTAGAGGACCTTAGGGCGCTGGATGACTTCGTCTTGTCCCTTTGCGGCGTGAAAATGGAGCTGGGCAGGCCGCCCCACTATATCGACCGGATCTTGGGAGGCTACGACGCCTACGACGCGTACCGTGCTCTGGGCTACATGTACTTGGGAGCCAGCTTTGACGGAGGCGGGTGGCAGGCTTCCACAGGCGACTTCCAAAGAGACGTGGAAAACATGGTCCGACCGTTGGAAGAAGCTCTATCCAACGATCCGGACTGCCTTAACGGTTCCATAATCTTTCACAAAGACGGTTACAACATGTCCTCGGAAGCGCCCGCGCCTTTTGGGCTTAAGCGGCAGCTGGCGGTGTTGAAGGCCTACGGCTACGAGGTCGTTACCGTCTCCGAGCTTCTTAAAATGTCCCAGTTCACCGACTTGCCCCCTGACGATCCCCTGTATCCCGCGGCGGAAGCCCTCTTGCGCGCCGGATACATAGTGACCTACGCGGACAACCGGGTCCGCCCCTCGAAGCCGATTACGGTCCGTGAGCTAAACCTGATGTCCGTTCCGGCCGGAGTCCCGTACGCCGCCCAAAGAAACTCGAAACTCGAAGACGCTTCCGACCGCGGCCTGTTCCAAGTCATCTCTCAGCGGATGGCTGCCAAGGGCCGGGCGGGAAGGTTTTCCGGTGAGTCGAAGAAAGTAGATAGGAAAGACATCATGGAGGCTTGCTTGGACGTGATCTCCAATCTCAGCATAAACGAGGAGGAATGCGCGAGAAGAAAAGCCTTGGTTCTAAAGCGTTCCCGAGAAGCCGGCGATACCGGCGTCACCCGGGGAGAAGCGATTTGGCTCCTGGCGGCCACTTTTTTGGGAGTGTAAGCCCTAGGGACCGACATTCGACCCGGAGACCGGAGGAGGTAAATAATTGAAAAAAGAAGCGTGTGACAGAGACCGGATTCGGAAGCAGATTGTCGAGACGGCAAAAGTACTTAGGCCTCTTGTTTCTGACATCGCGGTGTCCCTCTACGAGCATCCTGAGACGGGGCTCAACGAGTACTTCGCGGCTGACAAACTTGTCGGGATCCTTAAAGAGAACGGCTTTCAGGTGGAACGGGGATTGGCGGGGCTACCCACCTCATTCTTCGCGCGCAAGGGAACAGGCAAACCTGCCATAGCGTTCATGGCGGAGTACGACGCGCTCCCGGCCATAGGACACGGGTGCGGTCACAACTTGATGGCGGCCTGCGCGGTCGCGGCCGGCATCGCCTGCAGTTCCGTCATTCCTGCCGGAAGCCTTTCTGATGGCGGCCCGTCATGGATAGTGTTGGGCACGCCGGCCGAGGAGACTGTCGGAGGCAAAGTAATCATGTCCGAGCAGGGAGTCTTTGACGATATAGACGCCGCGTTTATCGCCCATCCCGGCCAGCGTGACTCGGTGGGCGGCGGCGTGGCGTGGGCTTCCCACCCCATAGAGATCACGTTTCACGGGCGCTCGGCCCACGCGGGCGGCAACCCTCAAGGCGGCATAAACGCCCTAGACGCCTGCGTTCAAGCTTACATCGCCATCCGCAACCTCCGGCATAGCCTGAGAGACGATGTAAGGATCGCGGGCATCATCACCCACGGCGGAGACGCCCAGAACATCATCCCCGATAAGGCGGTCATGAGGTTCACCTTGCGCTGCACCGATTGGCGCTACCTCGAGGACGTGATCATCCCCAGGGTGAAGAGATGCGCGGAGGGCGCCGCGTTGGCCAATGGAACCACCGTGGAGTTCCGGCATCACGAAAACCTATTCCGGGACACTCTGGAACACCCTGTGCTGAAAGAACTGGCCCGCAAGAACTTTGAGTACATAGGGCACGAGCTTAATCAGGAGACCGGAGGCGGAGGCGGAGTTACCGATGTCGGCAACGTAACGTGGGTTACTCCGTCCATTCAAATCGGCTTCAGGATCGGCGACGCCAGGGGCCACTCGACCGACATGGCCGACGCTACCGTCACGGACCAGGGTATCGACGCCACCGTGGACGCCGCTTCGGTCTTGTCATTGTGCGCCGTGGACCTCCTGCTGGAGCCCGAGTTGTTGGCCGAAGCCAAGGAGTACCTGAGAAAGAAAGTCCAAGGATAAGTACGGGAACGAGGACACCCGTATCCTGCCGGGAACCTCCTTTATCCAGGGGATCCTACTGTTCCCGAAGCATTCTCGGAAAGGATATGGGTGTCCTGCGAAGAAGTAACTACCGGGATAGTGAAAAGCGTCACTTAGTAACCACGCGGGGGTATTCCCATTGGATGAGCCTATCCTGAGGACAGTGAACCTCAAGAAATCCTTTCACTTGGGACAGACAATCTACGCGGTCAACGACGTGAACCTGGTAGTGGACCGCGGCGAATTCATCGTTTTGATGGGCCCCTCGGGCAGCGGCAAGAGCACGCTCCTTGGGCTCTTGGGAGGGTTAGACAGGCCCCAGAGCGGGGATGTCATCCTGGACGGCCAGAGATACTCCCAGCTTTCCGAAAGCGGTCTGGCCCGGATCAGGCGGAACAAGGTCGGGTTCGTGTTCCAGTTCTTTAACCTCATAGCCCACTTCACAGCGCTCGAGAACGTGATGTTGCCCATGAGGTTTGGCGGAATGAGCAAGAAGGCCATGACTGAACGGGCGAGAGAGCTCTTGGTTCAAGTAGGCCTAGGCCAAAGGCAAGATCACAAGCCTTTAGAGCTATCCGGAGGGGAGCAGCAGCGAGTGGCTATCGCCAGGGCCTTGGCCAACCAACCCGCGATAGTGCTGGCCGACGAGCCAACCGGGAATCTGGACTCCAAGACTTCGTCGGAGATCGGCGAGATCTTCCACAGACTCAATGTAGAAAGAGGCCAGACCTTTGTCGTGGTTTCACATGATCCTTCGATCACCAGGTGGGCGCACCGGGTTGTGGAGATGCTCGACGGGCGCATCACCCGCGTATACGACGGAGGAATGGCACGGGAGGGCTGAGATGACCAAGAGTATCTTTCATATAGACGTAGGCAGTACGGTTACCGAAGCCCGCGCCCTGGCTATCGAGGGCGGCAGGATTGTCCAGCTAGAGCGCGTTTCCTGTCCCACCCCGCCGCCGGCTAGCAAAGATGAACGAACTTTGGGGCTGGGCGAGGTACTGGACGTCATCGGATCCCGAATGTCAGAGGACAAGTCCTCTTACGAGAATGAAGGCGTCATGGTGACCCTTAGCGCAGGCGGGGAACCCAAGGCGGTATGCGCGGGAGTAGTCAAGGGCATCTCGGGGGAATCCGCCAAGAGAGCCGCTTTGTTGGCCGGCGCCACTGTGACCGATCTGGTTTGCGTCGATGACGGCCGCCAGGATTTCGAGAGGATTTCGGACTTGCGCCGCCAGGATGTGTCCGTCGCCGTCATGGCCGGCGGGGTAGACGAGGAAATTATGGAGTCCGGAACCCATCAGATCCTCAACATCGCCAGAGTCCTAGCCAAAGGGTTGCCCAAGAAAGGATGGAGCGATGACAGGATTCCCCTGGTCTACGCGGGTTCTCAAGAAGCCCGGGAGGAAGTGGCCAGGATCCTGGGGGATATCGAGATAATCTGGGCCGACAACGTTAGGGCAAAGCTCGAGGAAGAGCACTTAGCTTCAGCGCGCGACGCGGTCGTAGGCTCGTTTTCGCAAAACGTGCGCTCTGACCCTAAGTTCCAAGGTCTAGGCAAGCTGGGTTTGCCGGAAGTCTTCCCGTCGGGGTACGCGGCGGGCCTTGCTTTCGAGGGGCTCTACGAGGAAACGAGCGAGAACGTCTTGGGCCTGTCCCTGGACGGCGACGCGGTGCAGGTCTTCTCCGGCATCAAGGGAGTGTTCACCAGAACCGTGACCCCGGTCGCCAAGGTAAACCCCAACAAAGTGGCCAAATGGCTTCCTCACCCTCAAATGGCGGAAAACCTGGGCGATTTCATAGGCAACCTGGTACTCCGGCCGCACGTTTTGCCCACCACTTGGAACGAGTTATCGGTCTTTCTCGCGGTTTGGAAAGAAGCCATAAGGGAAGGTATCGCCGAGCATAAGGCCACCGCCATAGAACTTCGCGGCGTGCACCGGCAAAGACAGGTAGGGGAGACTTTCCAAGTGGAAGTCTCGGGCGGGGATACGCTCTTGAAGATGCCTACCTTGAGGCGGATAGTCGTGACCGGCGTCCTGTCCCGGGTCCTTTCCCGGGAAGCGGTCCTGTCTTTGGTTATGGACGGCGCGCAGGTCGCGGGAGGCGTGGGCGTCTACCTTGATACTTGCAACGCGCTGCAGGTAGCCGGCCTGCTTCCTTCCGGAAGCGCAAACATACTGGAGAGTCTCTTGCCTCTGGCCGTCCTGGTCGCCCCCGGCGAAGACAGAGACCGCGTCGGCGCGGGATGGGCTTCGGCGAGATTGGACGGGACGTACGAGCAGCTGCCCGTGAGTATGGGCGAGATAACGTTAGTTCCCATCGTAAATGGTTCCGCCGTGGAAATCACGTTGGACCCTTCACGCCAAGAAGACTTGGGCGAGGGACCCGGACGAAAGACCGTGCGGGATCTTCCGCCCGGCTTTTCCCGGATTTATGTGGACGGACGCCCCAGGCCGCAGCTTAGAACCCTGGAGAGAATCTCTCCCCGTGAAATCATAGGCTGGTACAGGAACCTTGGCGTCTTCCCCGAGCAAGTTCTATCAGGCTGGGAGAGGGGGAGAGGTCAATGACGCTTTACGCCCTCAACGAACCCCGAGTTGCCCGCAATACCCCAATTGTGCGCTTAAGGGCCTTTGGTTCCATCGGCGAGCCCCAAGTAGACGTCGGGTCGGAGGTCACGTGGGATACACTGGCAGGCACGTACGCTTCCCGGAGGAGGCTCAGGCAAGTCAGGGTGGAATCGTCGGGAGAAGGTTTTTCGGCGACGGTTCTGGTCCAAGAGGGCCAAAAGGTAAAGCGCGGCGAGGTGCTGGCGTACTACTCATACTTCTTTGGGCTGGGATACACCGAGTACACAGCGCCTTGTGATGGGGAAGTGGTAGCCCTCATTCCTTCCATAGGCTCGATTGCCATCAAGGAAGCGCCGGTGAGCTTGTATTGCCGCCTTCCCGGAATCGTCGAGAAAACCGACGAAGCCAGGGGAGTGTGGGTCAGAACGTACGGCAACCTGGTTAAGGCTTCTGTTGGTGCCGGCTACGGTCGGGCGGGGGTGCTTTCCATGAAGGCGAAGACTCCGTCGGACAAGTTAAGCGCCAGGGACTTCACGGCGGACGACGCGGGGAAAGTGATAGTTGCCGGCCGTTCCGTGTCCAAAGAAGTCCTAGAAGCTTGCCTAAGGTTCAGGGTTTCCGGCATCATCGCGGGCAGCGTGAGCCGCGGGTTATTTGAGTGGTACTCGGACCTTGCAGGGTCTTTGGACTGGGACGAGTTCCTGGCCAGATATTGGGCAAGGGACGCCAAGAACCGGGATTTGGAGCCTTCTCCCAGCGAGATTGTACCGGCATTGGTGGTAACCGAGGGCTATGGAGACTCGCCCATGGGCGGCGAAGCGTTCGCCCTTTTGGCCGAGAGCGAGGGCAACCCGGTCTACATAGACGGAGGCGGAAACGGGTCGGATGAGCCCGCGGTCGTCATCCCGCTGAACGGCGGAGCCGTCGCCAAGGAGGCCGAAAAACCCGTATGCCGCCTGGGAGAGCTCGGACTTGGGGACAGGGTCAGCGTCCTAGGCCTCACAACCGCCGTGAAAGAAGGCACGGTGGTGGAGATCCTGCCTGAGTTGAAGCTCGAAAACGACCTCCTGTTACCGGGGGCTAAGGTGGCGACGGAAACCGGTGAGACGCTCTTGGTTCCCGTATCAAATATCCTTCTGAGAGACCGGGGTTAGGTGATGCCGGCGATGCCGATGAAGTCAAGCGAGCTTTTCCGCAACAACATAAAGAGGCTCATGAAAGAACGGGGATTGAAAGTAAAGGAGCTGGCCGAGATGGCCGGCCTGAGTCCCTCGTATTTTTCATTGATCCTTTCGGGCGAGAGGGAAAACCTGAGCGATTATCACAAGGACGCTCTGGCTTTGGCGCTTGACGTGTCGGTGTCCAGCCTCTACATGCCTTTGGACGAGGAGGTTTCGGACGTCACGACCGCTCCTGAGCCCCAAGAGGCGGGGCATGTCGGGTCGCGGGAGACGCACGGGCTTCAAGAGCCCGTGGACGTCCGGGATACAGGGGCATTTGAAGACTTCCTGAACTCCCTGAATCTTACCGACCCCTATCTAGTCGCCGCTTTTTACCGTGAGGTCAACACCCTCACTGACGCCGAGGTACGCCGCCTGGGCAGCGTCTTGCGGAACACTATCGCGCGGTGGCAAGCGTCCAAGGCGGCCGCTAAAGGCGAGACGATGGAACAGGAGGGCCGCGCTCTTATTCCCGAGCACCAATTGGGAGTTCCCGAAAGGCGCGTGGGAGCGGTTCTCGGCAGTTTGGCAGGCATATTTCGGGAGGTGCCTTTGGAGTACCTTGAGGCGGCCACGGCCTTGCCCGTCCAGTGCGTGCTTAGGGCGTTGGAATCTCTGTCCACGGCAGGGATAGCTTCCCTCGTCCCCACGTCTTCGGGGGACGGGGTCGTCCGCCTCTCGGAAAGGGTGCCGGCTTCAGTCCTAAAGACGTGGGTGCCGCTGGAACCGCGTCGTGAGGCTCTTTGTTCGCTGGCCCGGTACCTTGAGGAGAAGTACCCCGATACGGACCCGGATATCTTGGCCCAGCTGTATTTGGATGCCCAGGACTTGTCCAAGGCGAGGACCTGGTACAGAGCGTCGGCGGAGAAGTCTTTGAGCCTCGGATGGTGGAGAGTAGCCAAAGAAAGGTTGAAGGTAGTCCTTTCGCTGGACGCCGTCCTAAGGACAGATCCCGACCAAAGGTCCGTAGCGTATCAAATGATGGTCACCGTATGCTCGAACTTGGGAGACTTAGAGGAGGCTCTGGTATACCAGGAACGAAACCTGTCGTATTGGGAAAGGACCTCCAAGCGAAGGGACCTTGTCATGGGGTTGTCGGTGGCCGGCGGCCTCTACTCCAGGCTCGGAATGCCTGAAAAAGCCCAAGAAGCCCTGGAGAAAGCCCTTAGAGCTTCAGAGGGAGACACGGGCCTTACCGCCCGGGCCCGTATAGATCTCGCGTACTTACTCCTTAAGAAAGGGCAGCTCACAAACGCCCAGGCGGAGTTCGAGGAAGCCCTAAGCGAAGCTACAAAACTAAGAGATCAGTCGCTAATGGCTCACGCTCTATTGGGGCTCGGGCGCGCCTTTTACCGAAAAGGCGAACTTGGCAGGAGCGTCACTTCGCTGAACAGGGCTCTGGCTCTTTCGGAAGGTAGGGACACTTCCACCGAGGCGTGGACGAGGCTGCAAATCGCCAAGGTCAGGTTCCGTGAAGGAGCGTACGCCGAAGCCCTGCGGCAACTGGAGCTTGTGAAGGCGTTTTCCCGGGGACTTAGCGATAGAGAGCGAGAGTGCTTGGCCGAGGCGTGGGCCGTAAGGTGCGCGCTAAGGCTTCAAGAGAATGGAGAGGACCTTCTGGAAAGGGCGCGCGCGGCGTGGACGTCGCTTCACGCCCTGGGCGATGAAGAAGGCAGAGTAGTGTCCTCCGTGGCTTTGGGGGAGGCCGAGGCTCGTTTCGGAAGCGTTGTCGCCGCCAACCGCCATTTCGCGGAAGCTATCAGGGATTCCCGTTTGTTTTCCGATCCCTTCCTGGAGGGCCTCGCTTGTGAGGCCTATGGAGAGCACCTGTACTCCCAAGGAGACGACCTTGCCGGCGTGATGCTCGAGAGGGGCCGGTGGGCCCGCTCCAAGATAACATAGCCTGTCGCCAACGCTTGACGTTTACGTAGCAGTACAGCATTACCTCGCAAGATTGCTGGCGTAAACGGAACCGAGGCATTGTGCCTCAAGACACCCCGCGCATTGCTGCGAGCAAGTCTCTGTGGGCACCTTTTCCCTTGTCAACTCGTAGAATGTCAATGTCAGCAATTGTCGAGAAGGAGATCCTCCAAGAATACGGAATTGGTGTGATTGGAGGGTGGGGCTTTGGACCTAATCCGCCTCGGCAGAAACGAGATAAAGCGAAACTGGACCAGGACCGGCGTCGCTTTGGCCGCGACCGCTCTTGCCGCGTGGATGCTTGTTGTGTCCCACATGATCCCCCGGGGTTATCCGTGGGGCGTTGGCCAGGCGGAAAGGGCGTTTACCGGAGGCGACCTGGTCGTCTTGCCACTGTCAAGCCGGGTAGAGTCCCGAAACGGCGCAAACCTCACTGTGAAACCGTGGGAGGGACGGGATTGGCAGTCCCACGCGCTCTACTACTTTCACCGGCTTTCTCAAGAAGGCTATATATCGGAAGGGTCTTTAGGTTGGCGCGCCTTTGACCCACGCGAAGTAATGGACCTGATCAAAGACGTCCCCGGCGTAGCCCGTGTCGAACCTTATGTATCCTTGCCGTGCTTGGTGGGTTCGGTCCAGGCCATTCTAAGAGCGAGAGACGCTTTGGATGCTGAGAGCTTTCCCCTTTCTATGGCCCGCTTCATCGTGGAAGGCGAGTATCCTGGGCCTGCGGCCGGCTCCGGAATGGAGGCTCTCTTCCCTAACTTCGGAGGACTTGAGTACAACCTCGTAGGCTCGTCTGTTCCGGTTCGAGTGCCGCGGTTGGTCGTGAACCCCGCGCCTTCTTCCAAAGACCCCGCGCGACTTGTTGGGGGTGCTTTCGGGCTCGGGCTGGATTGGGACAACGGGGCTTCGGTTGTGCTTGAAGTATCCGGCAAGTACCGGGTGAACACCAACCAGGTACTGGAACCTGATGCCACCGCTTTGCCCGAGTTCCCGGCACCCGGCGAAGAGGCGCGCTTTTGGGATAGGCCGGAGGTTTTCGTTACCAAAGAGACGTTTCAGGAGATCCTGGCTCAAACCCAGGCGGCTGTGGATTTGAACCAACTGCCTACCTATGAGCTCCTGATATCGGTTGACCGCATGTCCGAGGCAAAGGCGATAGCGTCCGGGATTCAAGAGAAGTTGGGAGAAGGTTTTCAGGTCTACCCCGTGCCCGAACTCAAGAAACTCCAGGTATCGGGGTCAGCTCTTAGGTTCCAAGGGCTCGACGCCGGCGGGCTTCTTCAGGTTCAGGGTTTTATGCTTTCCGGCGTTATCGTGGCCGGGAGTTCCTACATCATGCTGGTCCAGCAGAAGAGAAAGATAGGCCTCTTACGGGTTATTGGCGCCACAGGCAAAGATGTCGTGGTCTACGTGCTGACTATTGTCGGATACGTCGCGGCCGCGGGAGCAGCCATAGGGTTCTTAGCGGCAAAAGTCCTTTCGTTGTGGTCGCTCTTGGCCTCAGAGATTACGGCCGCCGAGTGGATCAAACTTACGTTCATAGACTTCATCTCGGTCTTCGGCATGTCTTTGGGAATATCGTTGGCCCTGGGTACGGCGGTAGGTCTGTGGGCGGCGCGGGTTCCCAGCGCGGAGGTGTTGAAGCGTGAATGAATGGCATGGACCCATCCTCGCGTGCCACGAACTCTCGAAGTTCTATGCAGTAGGCGACGGCTTGTTCGCCTTGTCCAACGTAGAGCTTGAGGTGGAGAGGGGACAGTTCGTCGTCATCATGGGTCCGTCCGGGTCAGGCAAGAGCACTCTCTTGAACATACTCGGCGGAATAGACCGGCCCACCCACGGGGAGGTCCTCCTAAACGGCCGAAAGTACTCCAGAATGAGCGAGGACGACCTGGCGGTGATGAGGCGCCGCGAGTTGGGGATCGTGTTCCAGTTCTTCAACCTCTTGCCCGAACTTACCGCGGCCGAGAACATCGGAATGCCCATGAGGCTAGCCCGGATGGACGAGCGGGACATCATGTCCCGGGTCATGCATCTTCTTGAGGTTACCGGGTTGACGGCCCGGGCGAACCATTACCCGGTGGAGCTTAGCGGCGGTGAGCAGCAGAGAGTCGCCATAGCCCGGGCGCTGGCTCCCAGGCCTTCCATCGTGCTGGCCGACGAACCTACCGGAAACCTGGATTCAAAGATGTCCCAGGAGGTAATGAAGCTGTTTAAGCGCTTCAACCAAGAGGAAGGACAGACCTTTGTGGTGGTTACCCACGAGGACGGTTTTTTGGACTACGCGGATACGCTTATCCGCCTGTCCGACGGCGAGATCGTCGAGAGGAAGGTCCTGAATGCCAAAAAGTAGAGCGCTTCTCCCCCAGGCTGAGAGGTTGCGGCCCGCGCTGTCTTGGTCGATGGCCAGGCTGATGTCTAAGAGGCGCTTGAGGCGGGAGATCGGCGCGGCGGCTGTTGTGGCTTTGTCAGTGGCGCTTACTGTGGCGGCTTCCATGGCCGTAGTCTGTATGGTCTCTCAAAACGGCGACGCGGCGGCTAGAGAGGTCGCTACCCCGTCCTTGCCTGCCGGAGCCATTATCATATTTGACTCAGCCGAGGAAGCGGTCTCGGCCCTGGAAGAAGCCGAGGGCTTCGAAGGCATCGCGAACTTGAGGAGGTTTCCTTGGGCAAACGCCGACACCCGGCTGGGGCCGTTGTTCGTACTCGGAGCCCTGGCGTCGGTGGAAAGGGGGACCCTCCTGTGCGGCCCGGCGTTGGCCGAAGAAGCCGGCGAGGGCTCAAGCCTTGAGGTGTGGGACGCGGACACTGGGAGCTTGTTAGGCACCTGGACGGTCCGGTCTACCGGTGAATACCTGCCGGAAGGTGAGTATCCGGAGGGGTGGGCATGGGTATCGACGGACTCGCTAGGCCATGAAAACCTTTCGGGGATCGCCTTTGACGTTACGGGAGACCCGAGCGTCGTCCTGTCCCGGGTCATCAAACTGTCCAGAAGCTATCCCGGAGCCAAGGTGTTCATGGATGGTTTTACCCGGCACATCGTCAGAAAGGCAGCGCTAAGAGCATATCTGCCCTGGCAGGCGGTGTCTGTCATGGTAGCCCTTACGGCGGCGTCCGCGGTGTCGTGCGTGCTAGCCGTATCCTTCCTGGGACGAAAACGCGCGTTGGGTATCTTAAAAGTGATTGGCGCCACACGGCCGGACTTGAGGAGGCTCGTCCTGGCTGAATGCTGGTACCTGGGGTACGCGGGGATCCCGGTTGGGCTCGTCATTGGGTTTGCCCTGTGCAAGCTCGGGCTTTCCGCGCCGGTTCCGGCCGCGGCTTTTCCCGCGTCGGCGGTTATGGGAGCGCTGGCGTTGGCCGGAGGCGCGCTCCTTCCCTTGAGACTCACGAGAAACGCGACCTGCGACCAACTCTTGAACAACAAGGCCATATACGCGTTTTCCAACCCATCCTGCGCTCAATGCGGACTTTGTGGAGGTTTTTAGCGACGGAGGTGTGAGAGATGAGGAACCGGATCATCACGGCGGACGTCGGCAGCACTACGACCAAGGCGGTTCTCTTTGAGAGAGGGAAAGAAGGCTGGCGCGTCCTTGGGAAGGCCGTCGCGCCCACCACCGTCGAGGCCCCGGACCTGGACGTCATGATAGGCCTTAGGAACGCCTTGGCAAAGCTTGAGAGGAGGACCGGCAGGAGACTTTTGGACGGGTCCAGGCTGATCCTTCCTTCCCACCATGAAGACGGCACCGATGTTTTTGTGGCGACATCTTCCGCGGGCGGCGGGCTCCAGATGCTGGTTACCGGGCTGGTCAAAACCATGACCGCCGAATCCGCCCACAGGGCGGCCTTGGGGGCGGGAGCCATTGTGTCCGATATCCTGTCTCTGGACGACAACAGGGTGCTCATGGAGCGGATAGACATCATCCGGAAAGTGCGTCCGGACATGATTCTGGTGACCGGCGGTACCGACGGAGGCAACATCTCTGACGTCGCCGCCATGGCTGAATACATCGCAATGGCCAACCCCGAAGCCAGGTTCGGAAAGGACTTCAAGATCCCCGTCATCTACGCCGGAAACCTCGACGCCAGGGGATACGTTGAGGAGGCCATAGGCGACGCGCTGGACCTTAGCGTGACAGACAACATACGCCCAAGCTTGGAGACGGAGGTGCTGGGGCCGGCAAGGGAAGAGATTCACCGGTTGTTTCTGGAGCACGTCATGATGCGCGCTCCGGGGTACAAGACCCTGGCTTCCTGGGCCGGCGGCAAGATCAAGCCGACGCCGGTCGCGGTGGGAGATGTCTTGACCCGCCTGGCAAAGGCCCGCGGCCTCGACGTCTTGGGGGTAGACGTTGGCGGGGCTACCACCGACGTATTTTCGGTGATATCCGGCCAGTTCTTCAGGACAGTCTCGGCCAACTTGGGAATGTCCTACAGCTTGGCTAACGTCTTCGCGGAGGCAAAAGTGGAGTCGGTCTTGAGGTGGATTCCGTGGGAGACTGACGAAAACTCGGTACGCAACTGGGGTTTTAACAAGATGATCAGGCCCACCACTTTGCCTCAGACCATGAGAGACCTGGTATTTGAGCAGGCCGTGGCCAGAGAAGCTTTGCGCCTTTCTTTGGACCACCACTGTTCCCTGATAAGAGGCCTAAAGGGCATCCAGCAGAAAAGAGAAGTAGGGGACGTCTTCAACCAGCTGGGCACGGGAGCGACCCTCGTGGACCTCATGAAGACCGGGCTCATCATCGGTTCGGGCGGCGTGTTGAGTTACGCTCCTAGACGGGCACAAGCGGCACTAATGATGATGGACGCCCTACAACCATTAGGCATCACGGAACTGGCGGTGGACAGCCAGTTTCTCCTCCCGCATTTGGGCGTCCTCATGGATTCCGAACCTGAGACCGTTAACGAGCTCATGTCCGCTGAAGCGCTGGTGGAGCTTGGAACGGTTATCGCCCCTTCAGGCCATTCATCCCAGCCCGGTTCGTCCATCGCCAGGGTTGAGATGGAGGAATCGTCCTACGCGATAGAGGCGGGTGAGATTCGCGTCATACCGCTTCCTCCCAAGACCACCGCTCCGGTTACGGTCGTCCCGAAGAGAGGTTTCGATGTCGGAAACGGGCCGGGCAGACCGGTTACGGCGAACGTTTCCGGAGGAATCGTAGGCCTTATCCTCGACGGGAGAGGGAGGCCGTTATCCTTGCCAGAGGATAACCGCAGGAGAGTTATGGCCTTAAAGAGGTGGGCCAAGGCGATGGACGCCTACCCTGAAAGCATGTTCGCGGACAGCCTTTCGTGAGAGGAGGTTTTGTGACATGGCCGTCGCCTGTAACACGAAAATAGTGCCGCGCGCCAGGCTCAGAAAGGCGCGCAGGCTGAACATGCCGGGGGACGTGCTGGTTAAGCCGGGAGACTTGGTTACCCCGGAGACGGTTATCGCCAAGACCGAGTTTGTGCGGGGCAGTCCCAGGGTGATCGACCTCAACTCGGAACTTCGCATGCGGCTCACCCCTCAACTGGTGGATGAAGTCCTGCTGGTCAAAGTTGGCGACAAAGTAACCAAAGGTCAGGCCATCGCCAGGCACCAGAAGAGGTTCTGGTCGGAAATCTTTGATGTCAAGGCCCCGTGCGACGGGATCGTGGAGATGATATCGAGGATCCAAGGCAGGGTCGTCATCAGGGAGGACCCGAGGTCGTCCAAGCCGGTTGTCGTAATGAACGTGGCGGAGAAACTCAAGGTATGGCCGTCCATGATCCGGATGTACACCAACGTCAAGGAAGGCGACACGGT
>ENA-UPSB01002357-UPSB01002357.1-bioreactor-metagenome-genome-assembly--contig:-NODE-2357-length-17921-cov-388.702172_pt1 | contig 17921 bp, 15 predicted proteins | sample MGYA00238182_ERZ773286 | MGnify/ENA primary metagenome ERZ773286 (study PRJEB29026, sample SAMN07631240) | bioreactor metagenome | isolation source: Switchgrass digestor | place: USA: Dartmouth... | reverse complement strand
GATTATTGAAATGTGTTTAAAATCATTGAGACGCCCATATAGGTCGTCTCTACAATTGTTAAATTAGGATTTGGATTTATTTTTAAACGTTGTGATTATTGAAATGTGTTTAAAATCATTGAGACGCCCATATAGGTCGTCTCTACAACTAAAATAGATAAAATAATCAATTAGCATACGAGGTGCATTAGACTTGAAATATATCGATACACATTGTCATTTGTTATTTCCATATTATGATGAAGATAGAGAAGAAGTTTTACTAAAAGTTAATGACGAACTAGACCTTTTTATAGAAATAGGAGGAGATCTAGATAACTCTCAAAAGGTTGTTGATTTTATAAAAAATCAGCCTAAAGCTTTTGGAACTGTTGGAATTCATCCCACCGACAGTGAAGGCTTTGATATTAACCTTATTGACAAACTTGAAGAATTAGCTAAAAATGACAAAATAGTAGGTATAGGAGAGACAGGTCTGGATTTTTACTGGGAAACTAACAAACAAACTCAGTATAAGGTGTTTGATGCTCAAGTTTCTATAGCAGAGAAACTAAATAAGCCTCTTGTATTACACATAAGAGATGCTTACAATGATGCTTATGAGTTTTTAAAGAAAAGTAGTTTGCCCCGTAAACTAGGTGTTGTACACTGTTTTTCTGATACATGGGAAACAGCAAAAAAATTTCTAGATCTTGGCTTTTATTTGGGTTTTGATGGTCCTATCACATATCCAAAAAACACAGAGCTAAGAAAGGTTGTTCAGCAAACACCTTTAGAAAGGATTTTACCAGAAACAGACTCTCCATTTTTACCGCCTGTACCTTTTAGAGGAAAAAGGAATATGCCTATTTATGTTAAATATGTCTATGAAAAAATCGCAGAAATAAAGAAGATTGACATAGAAGAACTAAAAAGTAAGCTTTACTTTAATACTATGTCATTATTTTTCTAAGCAGAAACAAATCTATCTCCTATATTTAATTTCCTACCGTTAATTGCGTCTATTGTTGTAATCTTTCGCTTATTGGGAAATTGAATTTCTTTTATCTTAACTATCCCATTCTCACATTTTACATATATTCCGGTATTATCCTTATCAAAGATAGTCCCATTTTCATATGGGATTTCTTCTTTTTTTGAATAATTTTCTACTAACTCAGAACCAAACAGTTTTACTATCTCTCCTCTAATTTCACAAGAAACTCCTGGAATAGGATCATATGCTCTAATCTTGTTGTGAACTTTTATCGCATCCCAATTGAAATTCACTTTGAGATCCTCAGATGTGATTTTTTCTGCATAAGTAGCCAAACTATCGTCTTGTGAAACTAATGTAAGACTATCAAACTTTTCAAGGAATTCTATAATAATCTCTTTGGCAAGCACTACGAGCTTGTTGTATACGGCTCCTAAATTATCGTTTATATCAATAGGAATGGCTTTTTGAATTGCTATATCACCTGCATCCAAAGCTTCAGCCATTTTATAAATAGTTATACCTGTTTCTTTTTCTCCATTCTCTATTGCTCTTTGAATAGGTGCGGCGCCTCTATACTTTGGAAGAAGTGAGGCATGAACATTCCAACAACCTTTTTCTGGATATTCCAAAACATTTTTTCTTAGTATTTTTCCAAAAGCAGCAGTAATTATTATGTTAGGATTCAATTTAACTAAAGTCTCAAAACCCTCACCTTTACTAACTGATTTGGGTTGAAAAACTGGAATGCCATATTTAAGCGCTATTGATTTAACATAAGTAGGTTCAACCTTTCTTCCTCTACCTTTAGGTTTATCTGGTTGAGAAAAAACCCCTATTACGTTGTAACCATTTTTAATTATCTCTTCTAAAACAATCCCGCCAAATTCTGGTGTACCCATAAATACTATCCTAAAATCATCTTTTTTTGTCATATCTTAATCTCATCACCCAACTTTTTTATCTCTTTAGCTCTTTGTTTACCTTTTTCGGATAATTTAGCTAAATCTTTTTTTATCAAGGCTTTTCTTAAAGTAGAAATCTTATCAACAAAAAGTATACCTTCAAGATGATCATACTCATGCTGAAAAATCCTAGCTTGATAGCCATGAAGTTCTTCTTCTATAACGTTTCCGTTTATATCTTGATATCTAACCTTAACTCCTTCTGGTCTATAAACATCTTCAAATATTTCTGGTATACTCAAACAACCTTCTTCTTCTGAAACTTCTTCACCCAAATACTCAAGTATTTCTGGGTTAATTACAACTTTTTTACCTTTATTATTCTCTTCTCGTGAGTCCATTACAAAAAGTCTTAACGAAACACCTACTTGCGGAGCGGCTAACCCTACACCTTCGTATAGGTACATTGTAGAAAACATTTCCTCTACAAACTTTTCTAGCTCATCATCAAAATTATTAACCGCTTGAGCCTTTTTTCTAAGCACAGGGTCTCCTATGATTCGAACCTCCATTTTCATTCCTCCAAAAATTTTTTCAATTCCTCAATAAAATCAAATTTTGTCATAAACACACTCAAAGGTGTGACTGATACATATCCTTTTTTAACGACATTATAATCAGATTCGGGATCTGGGTCGTCTTCTATGATATTGCCGAGCATCCAATAATATGAGTTCCCGTATGGATCTTTTCTTTCTTCAAAATAATCCTGATATCTTCTGCTACTTTGTTTTGTAACCTTCATTCCTCTAATCTCATAATATGAATTTGGCGGTACATTGACATTCAAAGTAGTAAATTTTGGCCATTTTTCAAAATTGAGTTTATCTATTATTTCTAAAACAACCTTAGCACCATCTTCATAGTTAGGTTCAGAATACTTAACACACGATACAGCTATAGATGGATAACCATTCAGTGCAGCTTCTAAGGCTGCAGATACTGTTCCAGAATATAGAACATCAGTACCTAAATTCGCACCCCTATTAATTCCAGAAACAATAAGATCAAACTTGATATTTTTATATATTGCGTCTAATCCTATTTTAACACAATCTGCGGGAGTTCCGTTTACTGCATGACCAAAAAAAACCTGTCCAAACTTAACTTCCTTTGCCCACAACGGGTTTCTAACAGTTATAGCATGTCCTGTTGAGCTTCTTTCTACATCAGGAGCTACCACATATACATTATGATGTTTTTGCTCTAGATATTCTTTTAATATAATGATGCCTGGTGACATAATACCGTCGTCATTAGAAAGCAAAATATTCATTAAACACCTCCAAAATATTGCATAATTAATCACTTCAGAAATTCAAAATTCTATTTTTAAAAAATCTTCATTTCTAAAGTCCCTAATTGCATAAAAATACTATAAAAATTCTTTGAATATTGAATATTTTAACATTTATTTAGTACCTTTTATTTTAACATCATATTTTTATTACCAATTTAAAATATGATTAATTTTATCTTATAATCGAAAATTTGGTATAATAGAGAGTAAAGTGGTTTTTTTAATATCAGAAAATAGGCATTTAGATTTAAAAAGATAATTAAAATTTGATTTTTAAAGGAGAAGAACCTTTTGAATGTTCTAGGTCTTGTGGTAGAATACAATCCTTTTCATAATGGACATTTACACCACTTAAATGCCTCAAAATCACTTGTAAATTCTGATTATGTAGTAGCTGTAATGAGTGGAAATTTCGTTCAAAGAGGAGAGCCTGCAATAATTGATAAATTTTCCCGAGCAGAAATAGCTCTTAAGATGGGAATTGATATTGTATTTGAGCTGCCGTTTGTCTACGCTATTCAGGATGCCAGTGGTTTTGCCAATGGTGCTATTGGTGTTTTAGAAAGAACTGGTATTGTTAGTGATTTAGTCTTCGGAAGTGAATCTTCGGATATTGAAGGCTTATCCCAAATCTCAGATATTTTAATCAATCAACCTAAAGAATTTAAAAAAATTTTAAATAGATACCTAAAACAAGGCCTTTCATTTCCAAATGCCAGAAAGTATGCGTTAAACGACTATTTTACCCAAATTAGTGAAGAAAAAGAAATCATCGAAAAACTAGAAAAATCAAACGATATATTAGGACTTGAATATCTAAACGCTCTAAAACTTTATGATTCAAAAATTAAACCTCAGACCATAAAACGTATAGGTGTCAATTATAATGAAGAACAATACACAGGAGAAATTTCGAGTGCAACTGCAATTAGAAAGTTAATTGAACAAGGAGAATTAGAGAAAGTAAAAGCAGCTGTACCAGATGTATCTTATGATATTTTAGAAAGAGAAATATCTTCAAAAAAAGGGCCTATTTTTTTAGAAGATATGAGGGATATGATCTTAGCTAAAGTAAGAATGATGAATAGAAATGATTTTTCTAAGATAGATGGGGTTAAAGAAGGATTGGACAGGCGATTTTTAGATTGTTCGAAAGTAAGTTCAACTGTTAATCAGCTATTAATGTGTGTAAAAACAAAAAGATTTACACTGACTCGTATAAGACGGACTTTGTTAAAAATATTCTTTGACTTAACAGAAAGTGAAGTGCAACTATACAACAAATATGGCCCACAATATCTGAGAGTTTTAGGCTTTTCAAAAAAAGGACAGACCCTTCTAGGGCAAATAAAAAAGGTTAGCAAATACCCAATAATCACAACCCCTTCAAGGTATAAACGAATTTATCACAAGTTAAGTGATGAATCATTGTCAAGTAATAAGAAATTTAACAGTATACCTGAAATATTTTTAAAACAAATAGAGTATGATTTTATAGCAAGCAATATTTATTCTTTGCTTTACAAAGATAGAAAATATTCAATTTATGAACCGGATAAGGTAACAAAAGTATTGATACACGAAGATTGATCATACAAACAGTTATTTTATGCTTTAGAGATGCGCAATCTGCTATTCTCAAAATTTTTGAATTTAAAATATTGACAAAGCTAAGTATTAAAATTTCTAAAATGAGTAAATAAAATTTGCAATTTTACGGAGGTAACTCAAAAATGCAAAAACTCCTCATAATTGATTTTGGTTCTCAATACACACAATTACTTGCAAAAAGAATAAGAGACATCGGAGCCTATTCTGAAGTAGTACAATTTGATGACAAGATATCTTTGGATAATGTCAAGGGAATAATACTGTCTGGAGGTCCTGATAGTGTCTATGAAGAAGATTCACCAACTTTACCTGAAAATATTCTGGAATCAAAACTTCCTATTTTAGGAATTTGCTACGGGATGCAACTCTTAGCAAGAAAATTTGGGGGTAAAGTTGAGACTAGAAAAATTGGAGAATTTGGGAAAACAACAATAAAAATCATGGACCATTCTAAACTATTTGAAAATACAGATAAAGAATTTAATGTATGGATGAGTCACAAAGATGTAGTAATAGAAGCACCTAATGGCTTTAAAGTAACATCCAAGACTAATAATGGGATAATTGCGTCCTTTGAAAATGAAGAAAAGAAAATCTATGCATTGCAATTTCATCCTGAAGTAAAACACACAACATTCGGGGAAACAATCCTAAAAAATTTTGTTATTAAAATATGTGATATCAATGAAACTTGGAAATTAACAGACTTTGTTGATGAAAAGATAAATCAAATACGAAAGACTGTCGGAGACAAAAAGGCAATAATCGCATTATCTGGTGGTGTTGATTCTTCAGTTGCTGCCATTTTAACATACAAAGCAATTGGAAAGAATTTAAAGGCTATCTTTGTCAATCACGGTTTGTTAAGATTAAACGAAGCAAAAGATGTTGAAAGTACTTTCAAAGATTACTTTGGAATAGACTTAACTGTGGTTGACGCTGAAGAACGATTTTTAACAAAACTAAAAGGCGTGACGGACCCTGAAAAAAAGAGAAAAATTATCGGTGAAGAATTTATAAGAGTCTTTGAAGAAGAGGCAAGTAAAGAATCTGATTGTGAATTTCTTGTTCAAGGAACAATTTATTCTGATGTAATTGAAAGCGCTAAGTCAGGCAAAAAAACAGCCAAAATTAAAAGTCACCATAACGTTGGTGGACTTCCTGAAGATATGAATTTAAAACTAATAGAACCACTCAGAGAATTGTTTAAAGACGAAGTTCGAAGTGTTGGAGAAATACTAGGATTACCCAGAGAAATTCTGTATCGCCATCCGTTTCCCGGTCCTGGACTTGCAATAAGAATAATTGGCGAGGTAACAAAAGAGAAATTAGAGATCCTAAGAAAAGTTGATGATATATTCATAAAATCACTAAAAGAAACAGGTTGGTATGATAAAGTATGGCAAGCCTTTGCAGTTTTAACTCCAATTAGAACTGTTGGAGTTACTGGAGATAGACGAAACTACGGTTATTTAGTTTCATTAAGGGCTGTAGACAGTACAGAAGGAATGACAGCAGACTGGTCAAAAATTCCACATGATGTATTAGATCTTTCATCTAGAAGAATTACAAACGAAGTTGAAGAAGTTACAAGGGTTGTATATGATATAACCTCAAAACCCCCAGCCACGATTGAATGGGAATAAATCAAGCAAAATTCGGAGGTGTAATAGTAGTGGATATATATTTAGTTAGACATGGGATAACTGATTGGAATAGTGAAGGAAAATGGCAAGGTCAAAGAGATATAGAATTAAATGAAGAAGGAATAATGCAAGCTCAGGCTGCAGCAGAACGATTTAAAAATATGGAAATTGATGGGTTGTATTGTTCTCAACTCAAAAGAGCAATCAAAACTGCAGAAATAATAAATCAGTACCATGGTTTGCAAATAGAAAGATATGCCGATTTAAATGAATGTAATATTGGCCCTTGGGATGGCAAAACTTTAGATCAAATTCTTCAAGACTATTCAGAAGAAGTAAAGTATTGGCACAACGATATATGGGCGGTAGTTGACGGTGTAGAATCTTTAGGAGATTTACAAAGGCGTGCAGTTCGTGCATTAAAAAAGATTACAAAAAAACACAATCTAAATGATAAAATAATAATAGTAGCCCACGGACTAGCAATAAGAACTATTCTATGCTGGATATTAAACCTTCCCATGAACCAACATGAAACATATTTAATGGAAAATGCATCTGTTTCTCATGTTATATATGATGGTAAATACCAATATACAATATCATCAATTAATGAAACTTGGCATATAGATAAATATGCTCTTAAATATTCTATAACTTCTCAAGAAAAGGAGCTAGATTAAAATAGAACAAAGAGATATATTTAAAACATACATAGACGTTTACTTTCTTCCAAATGAAAGTATCAAAAATCATCAAATCTATATATTAATTGATGTACTCAGAGCTACTTCAAGCATAGCAACACTATTACATTGCGGAGTTGAAGAAGTAATGGTGTTAGAAAAAGTTGAAACTGCAAAAGAATTAGGTACGATAGGGGGGTACATATTAGCCGGTGAAAGAGAAGCCTTAAAAATCGAAGGCTTTGACTATGGAAACTCTCCTGTTGATTTTATCAAAAATTCAAACCAACTCAGAAAAAAGTCTGTTATCCTAACCACAACTAACGGTGCAAAAGCAATTCAAAAGGCAAATAAACATGGAGATGTAATAGCATTATCCCTTCTAAATCTGAATTCTGTTGTTGATTTTGTGATAAAAAAGGAATACAAAGATATAGGTATTATCTGTTCTGGCACCGACGAAAACGTGTCTTTAGAAGATTGTTTCGCTGCAGGAATATTTGTAAAAAAATTCATAAGTGAATATTCAGAGCAAGTAGAAATAAACGATGGTGCTAAAATCGCCCTTAAGTTAGCTAGCGCTAAAAAAAATGAAATTAAAAATTCCACACATGCAACTAGACTAAAAAAATTAGGATTCAAAGAAGACTTGGATTTCTGTTTTGAAATAAACATGTTCGACATAGTACCATTTGCTAAGAAAGGAAGCCTTGTGTTTAAAAAGGCCTATTTAACTGAGCTTTAATTTTTTTTGGAACATGTATTAAAAGGTGGGAAAAAGATGTCGCTAACAATAAAAAGTTGTTATGCCCTAAGAGGATTATACGAGTTATATAAATTACAAAATATACAAAGTCAAAATGAAGAAAAAAATTATGTATCAATATTTAATATTTCTGAAAATACAGAAATACCTAATGAATTTTTAGCCAAAATATTTTCCGAATTAAAAAGAGCAGGTATTGTAGACTCAGGTAGAGGCAAATTTGGAGGATTCAACTTAACAAAAAATCCTGAGGATGTAAAGCTATCAGAAATAGTTGAGGCCTTAGAAGTGCCTTTAAATTCTTATGATTGTGTTACAAAAGGGGACTGCCCAAACCAAGACACATGTCCTGCTGACTTTGTGTGGAGAAGAGTACAAAGGGCTATTTTTGATGAATTATCCAAAATTACCTTAAAAGATATAATAGAATATGGTGAACGAAAAGGCAACGTTTCACCAATATAACATACTACTTTTTTAACCCTCTTATTATCGTGTCATAGTGCATCTCAATGTAAAATATAAGTTGATTCAAATCTCGGTTTTTGAGGGCATTTAATATATTTCTATGATTTTCTAAAGTCTTCTTATTATAAGTGTTTGTAAACAAATACTCCTTTTTAATTATTTTCCACACCCTATCTTGAATAAAACTTGTTAAATTATCTAATATGTTTTCTAATATAGGATTTTGTGTGTAAGAAGCATATATTTTATGAAACAAATAATCCTGTTCCAACGTCTCATTTAAGTCCTTTGCCTTTACTGCTTTTGTAAAATCTCGAACGATCCTCTCTAATTCTTTTATCAATTCATCATCCATATTTTTAAATACTAAAGTAGCAGACGCCTGCTCTAATATCTTTCTGCTTTCCAACAAATCGTCAACGTCATAGTCCAAATAATTTAAGTCAAAATATTCCTGTTTTGGATAATCTTTTACATAATTTCCGCTTCCCTGAACGCTCTCAACCACACCAATTGCCTTCAAATAACTAATAACTTCTCGTATAACAATTCGAGATACATTGTATTTTTCAGCGAGACTTCTTTCTGACGGAAGTTTATCGCCTATCTTAATATTAGACTGTTCAATTTCACTTAAAATATCTTCTATAATTTCTCTACTCTTTGATTTTTTCTTTAAATTCTCATTCTTCATTTTTTACCTCACAGATAATTTCAAACTCTGAAATATGTTGTCTATTAATCCTTTGAAACTACTCACATTTTTAGTTATAGAGACGTGCTACATGCGCGTCTCAATTTTGATTTTCAAATAACTACATTAAACCTTGGAGACGCCCATATAGGTCGTCTCTACATTTGATTTAACCAACGGTTAAATCAATTATTGATCGGTAAATATAAAATTAATGTTTTTAATTTGATAACAATTTGTTATTTCATAAATCTGTTATAACCAGCGTTGATTATTAGTCGTAGAGACGTGCTACACGCGCGTCTCGATTTTGATTTTCAAATAACTATTAAACCTTGAGACGCCCGTATAGGTCGTCTCTACAAAAAATCATACCAATTTTTTCTGCAATTCTAAAATTTCCTTCTCTAACTCTGGAGAAATGGGTAACCCTTTTCTTTTATCTTCTAAATATTTTATCAGTTTTTTATGGTCTCTTGAAACCAATGGATATCTAATAGCTGCAATAATACCTAAAGTCATTAAAATCAAAGGAACAAAAGAAATAATGAATCTTAATGCAAATAAAAAAGAAGGTGGTTGTGCAAATTCAACCCCATCAACTGGATTAACAAAACCTGCAAGACCCATAGAAAAAGTTACACCTGCAACAGCTAACCCAGACGCCACTTTCCTGATAAAAGTCATTAAGCCACTCAAAGTGCCTTCTTCTCTTTTACCAACAACTAGCTCAGCAACATCTGTAACATCTCCAAACATTGCATGAGGCATTACTGCAACTGCAGATATCCCTGCTCCTATGATACCTGCCATCAACACTACTTGAAAAGTACTTACATCAGGTGGAAGAGTAAACAATGCAACTCCTGCAATACACCATACAATTGCACCAATTATGTAAGAAATATTTTTCGAAGTTTTTTTTGCAATAGCTCCATAAACAGGAATGAACAATATTTCTGCAATAAAAAGCGTTCCTAAAGCGATAGGAAGCACTGTTTCATTACCTAAATAATATTTTGTATAATAAGCGAATACAGTAGAAACAACATCAATTGCCAAATATGCAAAAAGATACATAAATATCAATAGCCTAAAACTTTTTATTTTAAAAGGTTCAAAAAATAACTCAAAAAAATTGAACGATTTCTTCTCTTGCGAAAATTCCTCTCTTTCTTTAGTATATAAGAAAACTCCAATCCAGGGCAAAGAAAAAATAAGTCCAAAAACAATTGCCATCACTATATAACCAGTTCTTATATCATCAAATGCATTAACAATCAGCATAGGTAAAACGGCACAAACTAAGCCTGAACCAATAGAAAAAGCAAGTCTAAACGAATTCAAAGACGTTCTTTCATGATAATCTAACGTTAACTCCGCACCCAAAGCAGAATAAGGAGTCATAACCATAGTAAACACAGTAGTAAAAATTAAATAAGCAACAAGTGCATAGACGAATTTTCCTACTTGAGTGGGAAAACTAACTGGATACCACAAGATAAAAAAAGAGATAAAAATTAAAAATGTTCCAGCTAAAAAGTAAGGCCTTCTTCTTCCCCATTTAGTTCTTGTATTGTCAGATATAAGACCCATTAATGGATCTGTTACAGCATCCCATATCTTACCAATTAATAAAATAGGGGCGATATATTGCATCTTCAAGCCAACTACATCCGTTAGAAAAATTGCATAGAAAAAATTGATAATATTAAAAGCTCCACCACCATAAATATCCCCTGACGCATAAAATAACTTGGTTTTTAAAGAAAGCTTATCTTCCGCCATATGACCCCTCCTATATCAACCTAAATATCTAAAAGTTACAATCTTCTTAATTATACATTATTTTGTTATTCTTTTATTCCTCGAGTTGATCAACATATTGATAGATCAACTCTACGAATTAATTATTTTATTGAAAGCTCCTAAATAATCAGAAACTGATTCTGCAGTTTTCACTGCTTTTTCTAGTATTAACACTTTTTCTTCGTTTTTTAAAATTCCATCTACTAATGCAACATCAAACACATCTCCCATACCTATAGTGTACTTCGCCTTTTTTTTATTTCCTCCTACCTGAATATCATCCCATTTTGCCCCTTTTATTCCGAGCTTTACAACATCACAAGTAAATGGAAGACCTTTACATTCTTCTTCGTTTCCAATATAAATAACGTTATTATGTTTTTTATGATTATTAGCAATAATATTTGATCTTGGTCCAATATCGAAAAAAACTTTATTGTAAAACGAAAATATATCGCTATCAACAACATTTTTATTTATCTCAGTAGTAATGAATAAATAATCTGATTTATTATCAGGCACAAACAAATCACAGTCAAGTACTTGCCTATCAATTGCTATAGGTTTTTCATTAAGTGTAACAAATATTGATGTCGGCTTATTTATTCTTTGAACATAATCAACATCCACACCATATTCAATTAATTTTTTAATAATATAATCTCCCACAAAATCGTTACCAACATTACTAATCAATCGTACGTTATAACCCTGTTTAGCCAAGCCTATTGCAACAATAAGCCCAGAACCTCCAGGAAACATATACACCTTGGATTTATGAATATCTTCTTGCTCCTTAATAATATAAATATCTAAAAAAGTACCTCCTAAAACATCTATACTAACCATCATATTCCCTCACTTAAAATAAAATTAACTTACTTTAGAAATTCTAAAATCCTTATTATATCTATGTTTTGGATTTGATTTTTTTACAAAATAGCTCGTCAACCTTTCGGTACTTATACCAAGGGTGGAAGGGCTCCGCCCTGCTACCCATTTAAATTCAAAATTCTTTTTTTGGAAAATCTTTATTTCTAAAGTCACTAAAAATAAAATTGTTTCATTAGAAGATTATACGACAAAAACAATAAATTAAGCTATTTTAGATTTTTTTTAGATCACTTTATTACAATTTAAATTGTCAACAACTAATAAAGGGGTGAACTTAAATGAGAAAGTTAGGTATTTTTCTTTTGATTCTGACGGTTGGTCTTATATTTGTAAGTTGTACCATTCCAATAGACTGGTTTAATGATGAAAATGAAGACATCATAATTAAAACATTTTTAAATGGCAATCTTCAACAAATTGAATTTTTAGCTTATCAAGATGGCAAAGATGGAAGATGGGAAAAACTAGATTCGACAACAGGTATTTACACTTTCAAACCAGAAGCAGATGATGGAAATTATAGCATTTATGCTGTTAATAAAATTCAGAATAATGAACCAATGTATGAAATCAAAATAATGAACTTCAACACTTCTGAGCTATCAGAAATTCCTATTAATTTTTATACCTATGCTAGCACCTCACCTGAAGCAACCCTCATGCTTAACTTCAATAATGATTTTCTAGAAAAATGGACAGGTGCATATTGGGGAAAGTGTCACGGTTTTTATGATTTTGATGATCCAGCATATCTAACTAACAACGAAGTCTATGGAGTAATGCCGGGAACCAATGATTTAGTAATATTGTTAGGAGATTTAATAAATCGAGGAAACTATTGGTCTCGTGATTTTATAAATAAAATATTCATTGAAAGAGGATTCACTATTTCTGAAGGTGAACAAGAATTAGATCTTTTATTGAACGAATTTGTTGATATTGAAACCTTCGTAGCAACATCTACAATAGCTGATGCATATATCGAATCTAATCTTTTAGTAGGAGGAACAACAAACGTTTTTAACTGGGAACTTCCAGAAGATCATTTTATTAAACTCCCAGCTTCTTTAAAAACAGACAAAGATTTATATATTTTGTCATTAGTAAATAATGACTATTCTAATAATATTTCAAGATTATTTAAGATATACAAATTAAATCCAAATGATTACGAAATTATTAATGTATTCCCTGCTGATAACTGGGAAAAACCAACATTTGCCAATAATACTTTCTACTGGACCCCTTATGATCCAAATATCACTGGTCATAGAATGAGATTTTATGAAGCTTCTCTTAACAATGATGATTACACTATAAATTGGACTTTCTTGTTTTCAAACGGATGGTTAGGTGAGGCCGATTCTTATGAATATGAATTGCCAAAATTAAATAATTTGGGAGGTTGGAATGATCTATGGTATCCTCAAGAACCTATCGACTCCTACCAATTTTTTGACGCAGTAGCAGGAAACAATAATAATTTAATCAGATACCTATATGAACCAATAGCTGGATTGGAAAAAAGTATATTTTCCTATGGTATAAACTCCTCTTTATAATGACTTAATAATAATTCAAGTACTATTAAATTAAAAGAAGAAATGAGCACTGTGCTTTTCGTATTAAGTAAAAAAAACCTAAGGTGATTGCAAAATCAGAGTGAAATCTTCAAAGGTACAAGTACCAAAAAAATGCTATTGTTTATTACTGTTTTTGAATTTAAAAGGGTACCAGGGCGAAGCCCTCTCCTCCCTGATACAAGTACCGAAAAGTTGTAATTGTTTATTACTGTTTTTGAATTTAAAAGGGTACCAGGGCGGAGCCCTCTCCTCCCTGGTACAAGTACCGAAAAGTTGTAATTGTTAATTACTGTTTTTGAATTTATAAGGGTACCAGGGCGAAGCCCTCTCCTCCCTGGTACAAGTGCCAAAAAGTTGTAATTGTTAATTACTGCTTTTGAATTTAAAAGGGTACCAGGGCGGAGCCCTCTCCTCCCTCGGTACAGGTACCGAAAAGTTGTAATTGTTAATTACTGTTTTTGAATTTATAAGGGTACCAGGGCGAAGCCCTCTCCTCCCTGGTACAAGTACCGAAAAGTTGTAATTGTTTATTACTGCTTTTGAATTTATAAGGGTACCAGGGCGGAGCCCTCTCCTCCCTGGTACAAGTACCGAAAAGGTTAAAGAACTTAAGAATTAGTGAAGTTTAGCATTGGGAAGGTATTTTGTAAAAAAAACGACGCTAAAGCATATATAACGCAGATTTTAGAATTTTTAAAGTAAGTAAAAACAAACAAAAAAGGAGAGTGAAATTATATGAAAAAAAAGTATTTTTGGTTCTCTTTGTTAATTTTATTGTTTATGTTTACTGTAGTTGCTTGTGTACCAAAGGAAACTAACAATCCTCCTACTAAACCGTCAAATCCACATCCCGAAGATGGTGAAACAGGTGTTCCCCTAAATGTAACTTTAAGTTGGAGTGCAAGTGATCCAGATGGAGACAGCTTAAAATTCGACTTATATTTTGGTGAAGAAAGTAGCCCTTCTCGCATAGAGTCAAACTTAACTACGAAATCCTATGAACCTTTGGAACTTGACTATAATACAAAATACTACTGGAAAGTTGTAGCAAAAGATCCAGACGGAAAAACTGCTACAAGTAATATTTGGAGTTTTACAACCAAAACAGCGTCTCTTACTAATTTAGACGATTTAGAAAGTGATGATGAACTTTATATAGTCACCTCAATTACAGATGAAAATATAAACAAGTTGACTAGTGATGTAATTGACTATATTGCTAATATTCCACCTTTAGAGACACCAGAGGATTATGTAGAATTATATGAAGGTATCCAAAATATTTATTCAGAAAATGAAGATGCTATAGAGAAATTAAGAGATATGATTGAATCTTCTGAGGTATTAACTGAAAAACAAGATCTTGCTATTGAAATTACAGGGGAAGCTAAAGAAGCAATCATAGAAGTACTGAATCAGTTAGCAAGTCCTGTAGAACCAGTTAACTTTAATAACAAAAAAATGATGGGCACGTATAACAATGAAACTGAACCAGAAGTATTGATTTTCGATTATCGAGATCTTATGTATCTAAGATTAATTACAGGTAGTTTATTAACCATTTACGAAAGTATAGATTTTATGGAACCCTATATAGATATTTTTGAAGAACTCAGTGATTATGATGATATTTTTGAATATTTTTTGATTCCCACCTCTTATGACAAAATAAATACATTTGTAAGCACATATCAAGAATATGATAATCCTTGGAAACAAGAAGACTTTTGGCAAGATTTAGATGAGTTGATAATAGAACTATCAGAAGAAGATGGTGATGATGAATATGTTTCTTTCTCAGATTTATTTAAAAATAATGTCCTACAACTACCAGGAACAGATTTTGTAATAGAAAAACTCGATTTCTTTGTTTCAACATTCAAAAATATTTATGATTTTGAAAAAGAAATGACAGATGAAAATGGTTGGACTGATGATGATCAATTGAGTTTATATGAATTTATTATGACACTTAACGGACTAAGTACTTCAGATGATATTAGCATAAAAACAGCATTAGACGAACCTGTCGATATTCAGGATATTCCACAAGAAATACTAGAGCTAAAGTTTGGCAGCACTTCTCTACTTGAAAGTTTTACTTTGGAAGATTTACTAACAGAATTATATAACAGTTTGCCAAATGGTCAACTACCTTTAAAGGTTAAAATAAACATACCAGCAACAGAAGAAGACAGTATTGGCACTGATTTAACTGTTGAAACTTCTTTAACCCTAGATTTTGATGAATTAATGAACGTTCCTTTAGATTTGAGGGTTAATAATATAAAGGTTCAATCAGACTTAATAGATGAATTAATAGAGATCGAAATATGGGAGAAACTAAGCTCTAATAACATGACACAAGAAGAGGCAGAAGAAATATACAATATTGTTTTGAATAATTTAGGTTTTTATGATCCAGATACAGGTACCTTCACAGTAAATATAGATAGCGGTAGTATAATCACTGAAATAAAAATTGAGATTCAGTAGTTTTAATAATGCATTAACACTAAATTACCCCCTCACAAGAGGGGGTTTTCCAATAGATAAAAATTAATTTAGTAATGAGGAGACTAAAAATGAAAAAGACTAATTATATTTTAATTTTATTTTTTCTTTTGTTGACATTATTATCTTGCACTACTAAATTAAATATGTCTCCTGATGAAGAAATCATTGGTAAAGAGCCATTGATAACATTAGATAGTATAAATGATCTCAACTCTATAAACAATGAAAATAGTTTATACATAATAAGACTTTTAACTGATGAAGATACTCTTAATTTATTGATAGAATTAAAAAATTATATCGATCCTATATTAAACTCAAACAACAAAGCTATAAACTGGAGATTGGTTTATAATAAGTTGTTTGAAATATGTAATCAATATCAAGAAGTGAAAGAAAAACTAAACAGTATGATAAATTCTTCAGAAAAATTGATTAGGAAAAGAGGCATTCAAGCTGAAATCGTTGAAATAGCAAAAGATGATGTATTAAATTCACTAAACTCTCTGTATTATAGTGATCAAGTTTCTGAAAATCCCGAAATCTTAATAATAGATTATAGAGACTTAGTTTACTTAAGGTCTTTAGCAAAGCTTGTACTCAGCATATATGAAGGAAAAGATGTAATCGATAATTGGCTTGATGCCTTAAAGTTAATAGATTTGAATGGTTATCGTTCTTACTTTTTAACAGAAGATGCAAAAAACTTCTTAGATGATTTTAACATCTATTTAGAAAATACATATTCGTTTAATGACTCTCCATGGAAACATGAAGAAACATGGCATCGATTAGATGAAATGGTGAGGCAGTTAGCCCGCATATCAGGAGACCCTGGTTTAGTAACAACTGAAGATCTCTTCAAAGAAGACACTCTTAAATTTGAGGGAACAAATTTTTTAATAGAAAACATGGATTTCATTCTTGAAGCATGTTACGAAATTTATATTTTTGAATCATTGTACGCCGACGAAGAAGGCTGGACAAATAACTATAAAACAAGTTTGTATGAATACGCTCATATAAATGAAAACAAAGATATAAGTATAAAAACAACTTTAAATACACCTATTAGTGATTTAGGGCTACCAAAAGAAGTTGTGAAATTAAAGTTTGGTAGAGTTGATTTATTAAATAATCCAAAAAAAGCTGATTTATTAAAAGTGATCAGTGAAACCTTACCAACCAGTAAATTAGAGATAACTACAACATACTCTAAAGAGACAATAAGTCGGATTGGATTTATCAAAATAAAAACAGTGACTAATATTTATGGTTCTGTAATTCTTGATTTCAAAGAAATATCGAATGAACGTTTAAATTTAAATAACAATAATTTAGCAGCAAAAGAAGCACTAATTAAAGAAAGTTTTATTGAAACAAAAGTATGGGAATACTTTGAAAAAGGAGAAATAAGAAGCGATGAGGCTGAGAAAATATTAAAGATAATTTTGAGAAATATAACCTTTGGAAATCCAAATGAATATACTATTTATATAAACCTTGATGAAAGTATAATAATAAACATAGATATAGATGTGAACTGATCTGTAACTATTAATGTTTGAGAGCATACATTTTATAGAATGTTAGTTTAAAAAAGGCTACTAGAGATTTTCTAGTAGCCTTTTCATATATTAGCACTTTAACTTTCTTCAATCTAAAAGTAATAATTAATAAGGCTTTGTAAGAGTATGAAAATGATATAGTAATAAATTTCAAGAAAAAATTGAAAAGCATGTAAAAACATTTGAATGTTTTAAAGTTTTTGTAGTATAATATTGTTGTCTTTAATAAACATTACTTTCAGTTAATGTTTTGATATTTAATTACATATTAACATATAGTTTTAGATACAATTTTATTAATCATTCGAAAAAACTATAAAAAGTACAGTGCGGAGCCCTCCCCCCTTGCTGCAAGTACCAAAAAAGTTGCTATTGTTAATTATCGTTTTTGAATTTAAACGGGTACAGTGCGGAGCCCTCCCCCCTTGCCGCAAGTAC
>ENA-UPSB01002353-UPSB01002353.1-bioreactor-metagenome-genome-assembly--contig:-NODE-2353-length-17963-cov-5.203764_pt1 | contig 17963 bp, 16 predicted proteins | sample MGYA00238182_ERZ773286 | MGnify/ENA primary metagenome ERZ773286 (study PRJEB29026, sample SAMN07631240) | bioreactor metagenome | isolation source: Switchgrass digestor | place: USA: Dartmouth... | reverse complement strand
TAAAGCACGGAGCGGTCGAGCCGCGTCCCGGGGCGCGCACCGCCATGATCCCCGAGGTGGACGGGCCGGAGCCGCGGGAGTAGCGGGCGAGTCGAGTGCTAGTCGGCCGCATCGCTTCCGACGGTTGCCCGGTACCGCTCGGCGTGGCGGCGTAGCGCCTGGTACACGTACCGCCGTTCGTCGGGGATCGTCCGCAGACACACGCCGGCCGTGCCCAGTAGCTCTGCGAGCCGCTCGAAGCTGAGATCATGCGGGAAGACCTCAACCAGCGTAATGCCTGCCTCCCGGCTCAGCTGCCGCTTCAGCTGGTCCCGGCGTTGCTGGGCCCGCAACTCGCTCTCGTCGGGGAAACGCTGTGTGACACGGCTGTGCTGGGGCCCCTGGAACTCAATCGCAGTGTTGAACTTGGGCAGGAACAGGTCGAATTGCATACGTCCACCGGTCTCGGGGTTGTCCAGGCAGCTGGCGGCCCCGTTTTCGATGATCACTGCGTCGGTGAGCAGCTCCACCATGCGCGCCAGCAGGAACTGCCCCCACGAGTACGCTTTCCACTCCTCGACGATCGACTTGCTCTTCTCGAACTGTGCGAGGGCAGCGATTCGGCGGTCTTCCGCCGGGTTCGTGCTGGTGAGATCGAAGGCCTTGAATCGCCCGACCCTGCCAGTTGTTCCCGAGAGATATCCCTTCTCCTGGAGCAGCCGCAAGTACTTGGTCAGGCTGTTGTGCGAGTAGCCGGTGTGCTTCATCAGCATGCGGTAGCTGAACCGGCGGCCCAGGCGGCGGATGACGCCCCACACCCACCTGGCGGCGTGCGGCAGGGTGTGGTCGAGCAGCAGGTCGTCGACCAGCACGATCCACCTGGACGACCTGGGCCAGAGGGGCTGAACCTCCACGCTGCGGCCGGTGCGGGAGTACTGTAACCAGAGGCGTTCCTTCAGCGCGTCGAGGTGGCGGAGGAGGCTGCGCTGGCTGAGACCCGTCCCGCGTCGCAGCTGTGCGAAAGTGAACTTCCTGCATGTGTCGCGGAGCATCCAGAAGTAGCACCACAAGTAGCGGGCTCCCTCAGTCAGGCTGCGGTCTTTCCAGAGAAGATCCGGAACACGGGTCTCCAGTGGCTTCTTCTGATGCAGGCGCACTTTCGCAAACGCCTCCATGGCCACCCCTCCGACTCCCTCTATTTCGCCACCGAACACCCAATCCCCTCCTGTTCTGGTGGCGTTTTCCTGTCGTTCGCCGCTCGTTCTCCGGGCTAACTCGCAAGTCGTTGGAGGCTGGCACTCCGGGGGCGGGTTCCCGGGCGTCTGTCTGGGCCACCTGGTGGGGTCCCGGCCCAGGTGGCCCGGCGTGAGGAGCCCTGCATGGGCGACTCCGTCCGGGGAACCGTCCTTTCGCCCGTCCAGGACGGGCCTGTCCGGCCCGGACTCGACTCCCCGGGGACGCCCCTGGGCGCTCGCTCGCACGAGTTGCGAGTTTGGTCCGGGCAGCGACCGGGCGGGTGTGAGTGGCGCCTTCTGGGCTCGGGAGAGGCACGTGCGGGGCGCGTCACGGTGGCGTATATAAGGAATGGCGGCAGGGCGGTGGCCATAGCGGACCCCGGGTTGGAGACTCGCATGGAGTCCGTCAACTGCGCGCCCCGGGGTGCGATGAGCCGGCATGGCCGGACGCCTATGGAACGACCGGCACGCAGGCACGTACCGGCGCACGCCCAAGACACGACGGACGCGTGTGGGCGTACGCCTCGCATGCCGCCGGCAAGATCTGCGCGAATGGGCCCGCACCGAGCACGCCAGGATCACGTGGAGAGCTTCCAGGACCGGGGCCCGGGCACGTCACGGTACGCCGGGCCCCCCGGGCGCGGGAGGAAGCATCCAGCGACGTCCCAAGGCGTCAGGGCCCCCGGGGAGCCGCGTCAGGAACGCGCAGGTCGTTGGAGACTCACCCCGGAGGCGGCCATTCTCGGGCCGCCGTAAGCGCAGATCTGCGCAGTTCTCGCCCGAACCCCACCGCTGCCGGGGGCCCGCACTCGGAAAACCCGGGGGAAGAGCACCGATTCCGCCCCGGAGCGACAGAAAAACCGACGCCCCCGGGTATACACTCACACGACTTGCGAGTTCCGCCCGGACGGCGCCCGGGTTCTGCACACAGTACCCCCGACCGGAGCCTCCCGGTCGGGGGTCATCGCGCCCTACAGGTATTCCGCGAACCACTCGGCGATCATCCGCAGCCGGTGTACCCGGTGCCACGGCTTGCCCGTGCGGCTCATGCCGTGGGACTCCCCCGGATACCGTACGAACTTGACCGGCTTCCGCTGATACTTCAGCGCCGCGTAGAGCTGTTCCGCCTGGTCAATCGGGCAGCGCATGTCGTTCTCCTGATGCTCGATCAGCAGCGGCGTGTTGATGTGTGAGGCGTGCACCAGCGGCGACTGCTTCAGGAACGGCCCCAGGTTGTCGACCTCCCACCAGTTCTCCACGCCGAACTGGCGCACCCGGTCGTAGCCCAGGTCCGCCGTGCCCATGGCGGACCAGCGGTTGACCACGGAGCGCATCGTCACGGCGGCGCGGAAGCGGTCCGTGTGGCTGACGATCCAGTTAACCATGAAGCCCCCGTACGAACCGCCCGCGACGCCCAGCCGGCCGCCGTCGACGTAAGGGAAGCGTGCCACCGCCGCCTCAATGGCGGCCATGACGTCCGCGTAGTCCCGGTTCCCCCAGTCGGCCCGGATCACACGGCAGAAGTCGTGGCCATAGCCCTGCGACCCACGCGGGTTGGAGTAGACCACCGCGTACCCCTGCGCGGCGAGCCAGTGAAACTCAAAGAAGAAATTTGCGCCGTACATCGCCATGGGGCCGCCGTGGACCTCCAGCACGGCGGGATACTTCCTGCCCTCCTCCCGGCCCACGGGTGGCAGGATCCAGGCGTCCACGACGGGTTCGCCCTCCCCGGCGGTCACCTGGAAGCGCTCGGGAACCGTCAACTCCAGCTGCCCGAGCAACTCGTCGTTGTGCGCCGTCAGCCGCACCTCGCTCACGCCGCCGCCCCGCAGCACCGTCCCTGCCGACGGCACGGGCGGCGCGGGGTCCGGTTCATCGAGGCGCGCCAGGTAGACGTCGCCGGGAGAACGCGGCGTGGCGAAGGCCAGGGCGGCCTTGCGGCAGTCGGGCGTCAGGGAGAAGGCGTGGATGACCCGGTCGCCGCCGGTCACCGGCACAACGGCGCCGGTGGCCGCGCCGACCCGCACGAGTTGCACCTGGCCCCCGTCGGAGACGGTGGCGTAGATCCAGCGCGCGTCAGGAGACCAGTAGAGCCGCCCGCCGGCCGGCGGGACCAGGTCGGCGGACGCCTCGTTGCCGAAGGGGCGATCCAGGTCGGCCGCGAGCCGGCGGATCTCGCCCGTGGCGCGATCCAGCACGCAGAGGCCCGTGAGGCCGTAGCCGGACTCGGCGGGATCGCTGGCCAGGAAGGCGACCAGGCGCCCGTCGGGCGAGGCGACAGGGACGCTGCAGGTGAACCTCCCGTCACCGGGGGTAAGCCGGATGGGTTCAGACCTTCCGGCGGCGGCACGTGCCGGTTCGCCGTCGCCGGAGGCAGTACGTGCGGACTCGCCGTCGCCAGCGTCAGCCCGGGCGGACTCGCCGTCACCGGCGGCGACGCCGGACACGGGAAGATACCACAGGTCGACGTGTCCCGGATACCAGTCCCGGTCCTCCCGGCGGTTGGCGGCGAACAGCAGCCCGCGGCCGTCGGGGGTCCAGCTGACGTCCAGGTGATGGACGTCGCCGAACGTGAGCTGCCTCGGTTCGCCGCCGCGGATGTCGACGACGCAGATGTGCTTGCGCTCGTCGGTGTAGAAGCCCACGCCGTCCATCTTGTAGTGGAGCCGCGTGATCACCCTGACGTCCTTGGTGTACTTCCGGTACAGATCCTGCTCGTCGCCGTCCTCGCCCTCCGGCTGCAGCCCCGCCTCCGTCAGGTTGGCGGTGAAGGCGACGGTGTGTCCGTCGGGGCTCCAGACCGGGTTCTGGACCCCGCCCTTGATCCGGGTGAGCTGCCTGGCCTCGCCGCCCTCCAACGAGAGCAGCCAGAGCTGGTTCGAGCCGCTGCGGTTGGAGACGAACACCAGGTGGCGCCCATCGGGCGACCAGCGGGGCTGCGTGTCCTTCGGCCCCGACGTGAAGCGCACGGGCGCCGCGCCGTCCCGGACGAGCCAGATCGCGGAGGTGTACTCGTTCTTCTGCTTGTCGATCTCCTGGAGCACATAGGCGACGCGGCTGCCGTCCGGCGAGATCTGGCAGTCACCGGCCAGTTTGATGGCGAGCAGGTCCTCTGCCTGGAGCCTCCGGCGGGTGGTCACGTGCACTCCCCCTTGAAACGATTCGTCTCGCTAACTATTGGGCGGAGCGAAGTGGGATTCCTTCCATGCGCCGGATTGGATCCAGAGCGACCGGCGCCCGCCGGGACACATGCGAATCCGACGCCCCGCGCCTCCGCCGGATCCTTCTGCCAGACGAGGGCCAGGATGAAACGGGACGGCCAGATGCCTCCGTCTGTCTTGGTGAAAGACCGGCTGAGGCAGGTGCGGGGCAACTGCGTGGCGTAAACCTTCGTCAAACAGAGGATTCGATCCACGCGAAGGGAGACGCCTCGATGTCGCAGTCCGATAGGGCAGTACTGCCCGCCGATCGAGCGGCCGCGATCGACCAGCTGATGCGGGAGTACGGCACGAAGGTACTCCATCTTGCGTATTCCTACCTGAAAGACCGCCACCTCGCCGAGGACGTGGCCCAGGAGGTCTTCATCAAGGCCTACCGCAACTGGGACTCGTTCCGGGGCGAGAGCTCGGCCTATACCTGGCTCTACCGCATCACGGTCAATCTGTGCCGTGACAAGGCACGCAGCGCGTGGTGGCGGCGGCTGCTGCCGACGGACGACCCCCGGGCGGCGGGCACGCCGGTCGAGCCTGACACGACGGGCGACGATCCCGAGGAGGCGGTTGTGCTCAGCGACCAGCGGGAGCGTTTGATGAACTACGTGATGCAGCTTTCCGCCGCGTACCGGGAAGTGATCATCCTGTACTATTACCATGACCTCACCACGGTGGAGATCGCCGAGGTGACGGGCCAGAACGAGAACACCGTCAAAACCCGGCTCTTCCGAGCGCGGGCGATGCTGAAACAGATGCTGCAGAAAGGGGGGGTGGCCCAATGAGCGACATCGACAAGGAGCTGCGGCACGCTATCAAGGAAGAGTTCGACCGGTCGCTCGCGGGCTGGACCTTCACCCCGGAGATGCGCCAGGCGGTCCTGGATCGCATCGCCAGGGAAGGCGAGCCTGAGGCCACGCCTGTATCCACCCCCGCGTCCACGACGCTGAGACGCTTCCGGCCGGCCTACTGGGTCGCCGCCGCGGCCGCGGCCTTCGTGCTGGCCATCAACCTCTGGCCGCGCGTATCCACCGACAGCCCGATGACCGGTTCCGCGGCCTCCGGGGGCGCCCCGGAGAGCGCCCGGACCACGGCCCGGGCGCCCGCAGGGGACCCGGCCGAGGAGCTCAAGATCATGGCCGTCCCCCTGGATGCCAGCGCCGACACAGCGCCGGGTGCGGCCGCCGCAAAGCAGGACGCGGCCCCCGAGGTGCAGGTCACGGGAGTCCCCGACGCGTCCGGTGCAGCCGTCCAGGCGGAGCCCGACGCCGGCCGTGGGGTCGAAGCCTTCGGCCTGTCCGCCGAGTCCGTGAAGGTGGCCCTCAGGGGCGACGAGATCCCCGCCGCGGCCGACACGGCCCGGGGCAGCTGGATGTTCCTGCAACTCGACGACCGCGGCGGCGCCCAGGTCGCAGAGGCGCCGGCCGACGAGACGGTGTCCGTGCAGACGCTGCAGGCGACGCCTCCTGAGGTGCTCGACCTGAACCCGCTGGCGAACGGAAACGTGGTCGTCGTCAACCGTGCCCTGGTGCAGGTGGTGGATGCCTACGGCAACCGGGTCGTCGAGACGGCGGTGGATCCGGCGCCGTCCGCGGTGGCCTTCGGACCGTCGGGCGAGTCCGCCGTGGTCACGTCCGACGCCGTCCTCCGCTTCACGGCGGAAGGCATGCTGACCGGCTCGATCCGGCAGGAGGAGACGCCCGCCCTGGTGGCGGTGAGCGGCGACCGCACTGCGCTTGCGGATTCCGAGGGCATCAAAGTATATGTCGCGGATAGCCGGGCGCTGACCCTGCCCGGGCTGCAGCCCTCGGCCATGGCCATGGCGCCCGATGGCGCCCTCGCCCTCCTCACGGGGTCGCCCCAGGGGGTCAGGCTGCAGATCTACTCGGCGGAGGGACAGCTGAACCTGGATCAGGCGGTCGTTCCGGAAGGCGAGGGGTTCGGCTTCCTCGCCGGGGGACGCCTGGTGGCTGTGGGCAGCGCCCTGTACGACCGCAACGGGGGGCAGACGGGGCGGCTCCCCATCGCCCCTTCCCGGGTCAGCGACCTCGCAGGCGGCCAGGGCGTACTGGCGTGGAACTCGCAGCAGGTGGCCCGGTTGGAGGCGGGCGGCGCCACGGCCCGGTGGGTGGCCGAGGTGGAGGACGGGAGCATCCTGCAGGCGTCGGGATCCGCCCGGGGCGATCTGGTCGTGATCCTGGCCTCCACCGCCGATGGGCCCGCGCTGTGGGTCATCGACGAATCGGGCAACCGGCGCTACGCCGAGCGGCTTGCCGAGTGGCCGGCTGACGCGACCGCAGCCGGGGATCAGATCCTGCTCCTTACCGCGGAAGGCCTGATGGTGCGCAACCTGAACCGCTGACCGCGCCCCCTGCGGCCACCGGCGCGCGACCCGGGGCTTGCCAAAGCACCTGTTCGTGGGGGAGAATAGAGTCGCGAGTCTCCGGCGAACAGGGGGGGTTCCGGTGAACTTCTGGCTGTGGGTTATCGGCTGGATCGCCGCCTCGGCGGTCGTCGTCTTCGGCTTGTCGATCAACGGAAAGACGGAGTCCGGGGACGCCCCGGAGGGCGGCCACGGACACGGCCATCACTAGGAACGCAGACTGCAGCCCGCCGTGACAGCGTATGCCACGGCGGGCTTGCGTAACATGTTACATCCCCCGGTGGGAGGACAGGCCTGCATGGAAGTCATCAAGATCACCCCACGCGGGTATTGCCACGGCGTCGTGGGCGCCATACAGGTTGTCCGGCGGGTCGCCCGGGACCCCAGCGTTCCCCGGCCCATCTACGTGCTCGGGCAGATCGTGCACAACCGCCACGTGGTGGAGGAGATGGAGGAGCTGGGCGTGATCACGCTGGACGGCGAGGACCGCCTCAGCCTGCTGGAGAAAATTGACTCCGGGACCGTCATCTTCACCGCCCACGGCGTGTCGCCGGCGGTGAAGATCCGGGCCAGGGAAAAGGGGCTTCACGTGGTCGACGCCACCTGCCCCGACGTGACCAAGACCCACGAACTCATCGCCGAGCTGACGAACCGGGGATACGAGGTCATCTACATCGGCAAGAAGGGGCACCCTGAGCCAGAGGGGGCGGTGGGGGTGGCCCCCGGCCGGGTTCACCTGGTGGAGCGGGCCGAGGATCTGGACGCGCTGGCGTTCAGCCCCGACCAGAAGCTGGCGGTCACCAACCAGACGACGCTCTCCCAGTGGGACACCCGGGCCCTGATGGACCAGGTGAAGGCGCGCTGGCCCCAGGCGGAGGTCTACAACGAGATCTGCCTGGCGACCCAGCAGCGGCAGGAGGCGGTCGCGAAGATGGCGCCGCAGGCCGACCTGGTGCTGGTCGTGGGCGACCGCCGCTCCAACAACTCCAACCGTCTGGTTCAGGTGGCGCAGGAGCTGGCCGCCCGCGAGGCCCACCTGGTGGACAGCGTGGAGGAGATCGATCCGGCCTGGCTGAAGGGGAAGCGGAAGGTGGCCGTCACCTCGGGCGCCTCCACGCCGACGCACATCACCCGGGCTGTGATCGAGTTCCTGGAGCAGTACAACGTCGAGGTGGAGGAGCGCTGAGGCGGTATGCGTACCGAGGGTGAGCTCCGCGCGCTGGTCAGCCTGCTGGGCGACGAGCAGGAGGCCGTCGCCCGGGCAGCCTGGGACGAGCTCCTGGGCGCGGGCCAGGCAGCGGTTCCTTTCCTGGAGGAGGCGTTCGACGATCCGGACCCGCGCCTCAGGGGACGCGTGCGCACCCTGCTGGAGGAGTTGCGCATCGCCGCGCTGGAGGAGCGGTGGCGCCGGCTTGCCCGGCAGGATGACGATGCCCTCGGCCTGGAGGAGGGCTGCATGCTCCTGGCCGCGCTGGGCGGGACGGAGGGACGGGAGCGCTCGGTCGCCTCGTTCCTGGATGCCGTGGCCGGAAGCGTGCGGGCGCACATGCCGGCGGTGGGCGGGCTGCGGGCGATGGGCGAGGTGCTCTTCGACAACCTCCGGTTCCGCGCCGGCGACCTGCACAATCCCGAGCACCACTTCCTGCCCGGCGTGCTGGAGCGGCGCCGCGGGATCCCGATCGCGCTGGCGGCGGTATACATCCTCGTCGGCCGGCGGGTGGGCCTGCCGGTCTACGGCGTCGCCATGCCCGACCACTTCCTGGCCCTGTACGCGGAGGCCGACCAGCCGGCGTACGTCGACTGCTTCAACCAGGGCCAGGTCTACCGGTACGAGACCCTGAGCCGGATCCTGACCCGTCGGGGCGTGACGGTCCCCGACCGGGTCCTGGCGCCCTGCACCACCCGGGTGATCCTGTTCCGCATGCTGAACAACCTGGAGCGGCTTTACACGGCCGCCGGCCAGGAGCGGATGGTCGGGCGGGTGCAGCGGTGGCGCGAGTTGCTCGTGGTGAAGGGAAAGAAGTGATGGCGTGCGCTTTCAGGCGTGCGGCTTCGGGCGCCCCGGCGGACGGCCTCCGCCGGGGCCCCTGCGCACTGGCAGGTATCTCCTGCGCTGGAACAAGCGTCTTATAATAAATCTAATTATCGCCTGTCGTTCCTTCAGGACCGACGGGCAGTTGGATGATGGACGGGTTTCCGGGAAATATAGGTAAAGAGGGGCGTGAGCCCGTGCTGAAAAACCTGTTCCGCAAACTGATCGGCCTGCTCGTCATCGCGCTGTTCGCGGTCGCTCTGGTCCAGTACTTCCGGCAGACGGCGGGCAACCCTTACGTGTGGCCGGCCCTGGGATCCGGCATGAGCATGCTGCTCGTGCTGGCCGCGGTCCTCGGCGTCGTCTGGTGGGCCGACCGGCGCTCCCGGATCCGCGGAGAGTAGAGGAGGGGGTAGATGGGTTACCAGATCTTGCCCACCCGCGTCGCCGAGCTGCCCAACGGCATGCGGGTGTTCGTCCGGGAAATGCGGCACGCGCCGGTCGTGACGTCGATGGTCTGGTACGGGGTGGGCAGCCGCGATGAGGTCCCCGGGCGGACCGGGATCTCGCACTTCCTGGAGCACATGATGTTCAAGGGCACCCCCCGCTTCCCGTACGGGGTACTGGAAGAGGGCGTGAAGCGGCGCGGGGGGATGTGGAACGCGTTCACCTCGTACGACTATACCGCCTACTACGAGGTCCTGCCCGCACCGCACCTGGAGTTCAGCTTCGAGGTCGAGGCCGACCGCATGGCCGGCATGACCTTCGACCCCGACCTCACCGTGCGCGAGCGGGGGATCATCGTCAGCGAGCGGGAGGGCCTGGAGAATCACCCGTCCTTCTGGCTGAACGAGGCTTTCATGGCCGCCGCGTTCCAGGTGCTCCCCTACCGGCACCACATCATCGGCAGCAAGGCCGACATCTGCGCCACCACGGCCGATGCGCTGGCGGCGCACTACCGGCGCTACTACCGTCCCAACAACGCCTCCCTGGTCGTGGTGGGCGACGTGGACCCGGACCAGGTGGTCCGGCTGGCCGAGCGCCACTTCGGTCCCCTGCCCGCCGGGGGACCCGTGAGCCCACTCACGGCGGTGGAGCCCGCGCAGGAGGCCGAGCGGCGGGTGACGGTCCGGCGGCCCGGGCCGCATCCCATGCTCCTCGCGGGGTACCGGATCCCGGAGGCGGCGCACCGGGACCAGCCGGCCCTGACGCTGCTGGCCACGCTGCTCTCCGGCAGCAGCTCCCCGGGCGGCGGGACGATGGGCCGTTCCAGCCGGCTGCAGCGCCGGCTCATCGACACCGGGCTGGCCGTGTCCGCCGCAGCCTACGTGCGGGCGTTCCAGTACACGGGCCTGTTCATGCTCTCGGCCACGCCCGCACCGTCGGTGACGCTGACGGAGCTCGAGGAGGCCCTGTTCGGCGAGGTGGAGCGGCTGCGGCACGGCGAGGTCGGCGCCGAGGAGTTCGCCCGCGCGCAGAAGCAGGTGCGCGCCAGCCTCCTTTACACCATGGAGTCCACGATGCACCAGGCCACGCTGCTGGGCAGCACGGTGCTCACCAGGGGCGTCGAACAGTTCGACCGCGCCCTGGAGGAACTGGAGGCCGTCACCCCGGCGGACGTGCTGCGGGTCGCCCGGCAGTACCTGGACCAGCGCCGCCGCACGGTGGCCCATTTCGTGCCGGGCGAGGCGACAACCACGGTCACGCCGGCTGAGCAAGGCTCCGGCGCAGCGGCTACGCCGTCGCAGACCCTTTCCGGCGAGGCGAGCACCACCCCCGACTACCAGAAGCCGGCGGTCCGCCCGGTCGCCCGGCCGGATGCGGGGCCCGTCCGCCCGATGATCACGCCCGACCGGGTCGTCCGCCGGAAGCTGTCCGTGGGGCCCGTGCTGCTGGCCCTGCCGACGCCCTCGCTGCCCAGCGTGTTCGTCCGCGTGCAGATGGAGGCCGGGGCGGTGCACGAGCCCCCGGAGAAGGCGGGGCTGGCCCAGCTGGTGGCGGGACTGCTCACCCGCGGCACGGCCGCCTACACCGCCCAGGAGCTGGGGGCCATCACCGACGCCCTGGGCATGTCGCTGCGGGTCGACGTGGGGCGTGAGACGGCGGTCGCCTGGCTGAAGTGCCTGCCGGAGGACCTGGTCCGGGGTCTCGGGCTGCTGGCCGAGGTGATCCGCCGGCCGACCTTCCCCGCCGACGAGATCGAGCGGTTGCGCACGCAGATGGTGGTCGCCTGGCGGCGGTCGGAGGACGACAGCCGGTCGGTCGCTGCCCGGCGGCTCGTGGAGCTGATGTACCCCGAGCGTCACCCCTTCCGGCACCCCATCGGGGGCACGGAGGAGACGCTGACCGGCCTGCGGGCGGAGGACCTGGTGCGCTTCCACGGGGCGCACTACGGGCCGCAGGACGCGGTGATCACGGTGGTCGGCGACATCGACCCCGAGGCCGTCACGGCGGCGCTGGAGGAGGCCTTCGCCGGGTGGAGCGGCGGGACGGGTCGGACGGCGGTTCCGCCCGTGTCACCTCCTGCGGGGGGCAGGGTGCAGGTGCCGCTGGCCGGCAAGACCCAGACCGACATTGCCCTCGGCTGGCCGCTGGTGGACCGCGGCCACCCCGACTACCTGGCCCTGGAGGTCCTGGCCACCCTGTTCGGCGGCAACGGCACGCCGGCCAGCAGCCGCCTGTTCCGGGACGTGCGGGAGCGCTACGGCCTTTCCTACTACCAGTACGCCGTGTTCGCCGGCACCAGCGGACCCGCCGCCTGGTCGGCCCACCTGGGCGTCAACCCCGCCCGCCTGGAGTTCGCCCTGGACACGGTGCTCGCCGAGCTGCGCCGCCTGTCCGCCGAGCCGGCGCCGGTCCCGGAGCTGGAGGCCCTGCAGGACTTCCTGACGGGCTACCCGGCCGTGCAGGGCGAGTCGCCGGAGCGCATCGCCGCCCGGCTGGGCGAGATCGAGCGCTTCGACCTGGGCCTGGACTGGCCGGAGCGGTACCCGCAGGAGCTCGCCCGCCTCACGCCCGAGGCGCTGATGGACGCCGCAGCCCGCCACCTGACGCCGGACCGGCTCACGATCGTCACCGCCGGCCCGGCAGCATCTCCGACGGACGTTTCGACGTCGTAGAAATTGAGAAGACAGGGGCCGCAGGACCCCGGTTAAAGGAGAGTCTGTCATGAGCCCTCTGATTCCGATTGTGATCGAGCAGACGAGCAGGGGCGAGCGGTCGTACGATATCTACTCCCGCCTGCTCAAGGATCGCATTATCTTCCTGGGTACGAGCATCGACGACCAGGTGGCCAACGCCGTCACCGCGCAGCTCCTGTTCCTGGAGAGCGATGATCCTGACAAGGACATCAACATGTACATCAACTCGCCTGGCGGCATCACCAGCGCCGGCCTGGCGATCTACGATACCATGCAGCACATCAAGCCGAAGGTGAACACCTACGCGATCGGCATGGCGGCCTCCATGGGCGCCGTGCTGCTGGCCGGCGGCACCGGCACGCGATACGCCCTGCCCCACGCCCGGATCCTCATCCACCAGCCGTGGGTGAAGGGCGGCATCGGCGGCCAGGTGACGGACATCGAGATCACCGCCAAGGAACTGCTGCACACCAAGGAGAAGCTGGCCGAGATCATTGCCAAGCACACCGGCCAGCCGCTGGAGAAGGTGAAGGAAGACTCGGAGCGCGACCGGTGGATGTCGGCCCAGGAGGCCAAGGAGTACGGCCTCGTCGACGTCGTCGTTCAGCCCCGGGAGCGGAAGAAGGCGTAGCCCGTCTGGGCGCGCACAGAAGGGGGCCGCCGTAGCGGCCCCCCAGCGCGCAGGCAGGTTGGTGCGGCCTGCACAGGCCCCTTCGATCCGGGGTGCGCAGCGGCTTCGGCGCGGTCTCCGCCTGGCGTCACGCCCCGATGAAGTGGCGGTACAGGAACTCCACCGCGCGGCCGACGGCCAGGACCCCCTCGTTGTCCTCCACGCGCCGCTCGTCCTTGCAGTCCTTTGTCATCACGCTGAACACGAAGCCACGGCCGCCCTTCCACACGGCGCCGACCTCGTGCCGGCAGCCGGTGATGCTGCCGAACTTCGCCGCGATGATCGGACCCGGGCCGTCCGGCAGCCGGTCGTACTGCGAGGCCCCGGGCAGGTAGCGGGCCGCGTAGGGGCTCTGCACCTGCTTCATCACCGCCAGCATCTGGTCGCAGGCCTCCGGCGTCAGCACCTCGCGGCGGACGATCATGTCCATCAGCCGCCCGAGCTGTGCCGGCACGGCCGAGTTGACCGGCTGGCCCGTCGGGGCGCCGAAGAACTTCCACCGGAGGCGCAGCCCGGGCAGGCCCAGGGCGTCCATCGACCGGTTGACCGACTCGATGCCCACTGCGTCGATGCACATGTTCGAGGCGGTGTTGTCGCTGATGATCATCATCAGCGTGGCGAGGTCCCTCAGGGGCAGCCGGATTCCCGGTGTCAGGTCGCGCAGCACGCCGCAGCCGGGCACCTTGTCCTCGGCTTTCAGCTCGCGCAGCTCGTCCAGGTCCAGCGCCCCCTCGCCGGCCTGGCGCATCAGCTCGTAGAAGATTGCCAGCTTGATCGTCGAGGCGCTCGGAAACGACTCCTCGCACTCCCCCGCCTGAATGACCTCGTCCGTCTGCAAGGACCGGGCCCACACCCCGATGGTGCCGGAGAAGCCTTCCACCAGGGCATCCAGGGCGCTCATGGGATCTGACATACGATCGCCCACCTCCTCCAGGGTTCCGGCTTGCGTGTTTCGCCGCGACCCAGCCAGACTCCTATGCGGCGTGAAGAAGGACCACGCCTCCGGCGAGGGACCGGTTGGAAGCGGGGCCGGGGGATGCCGGGCAGCGGCGGATGCGGCCGAGGCAGAGACGAATGCGGCCCCGGCAGCGATGAGGCGCGGGGGGCGACGGCGACCGAGCAGGCGCAAGTCCATCGATAACCCCACGCTCCGTCAGAGAAAGTATCAGCAAGAGCAAGCGACCGGGACTAGCGCCGGGGAGCCCAGTGAACACTTGTAGCTACTCACTCGTTTTCACATTTCACACATAGATGAGTGCAGGGATCGGCCCGGGAAGCAGCGAATGTAGACTTTCGAGCTATCGACACGGGTTCGACAGGGCGCCGGATCAGTTCGCTGACCTAAGGCGCCGCTCGTATGTCCCGGCCGGTGGCGGCAGGAAAGGGTGAGCACTGTGCCACATACAGGAGGAATGACCGGGTCCGGCGCGGCGAGGATGCCCCGGACCGGGTGCGCACTGGGGGTTGTGGAGGTCTAGATGCGTCTGCTCTCGTACCTGCACAGCCGCACCAGCCTGTTCACGAAGGTGCTGGTGGCCAACGCGGCCATTGTCGTGCTGGGGGCGATCTGCGCCGCGTTCATCGCGACCCACTTCTGGAACAGCCAGGTGCACCCGCCCATCTGGGAGTTCGGGCTGATCGCCGGTGGCCTGGCGGTGTCGCTGGGCGTGAACTACGCGCTGCTCCGGGTGGCCTTCCGTCCACTCTTCACCCTGCACGCGACGCTTGACAAGGTCAGGCAGGGCGACTTGTCGGCCCGCGTGCCGGTCGTGCCCGGCGACCCCGACATCGCCCGGGTGACCGAGATGGCCAACCTGATGCTCGACCGGCTGGCCGAGCACCGGCAGGCCGTGGCCGAACAGATCCTGCGGGCGCAGGAGGAGGAGCGGAAGCGCATCGCCCGGGAGCTGCACGACGAGACGTCGCAGTCGCTCACCTCCATCGTCGTGAACCTGGAGGCCATCGAGCAGCTGACCGGCGACAGCGGCATCGACGAGGCCCTGCGCGAGCGACTCCGCCTGACCAAGGAGGTCGCCCAGCGCACCCTGGATGAGACCAGGCGGCTGATGATGGACCTGCGGCCGTCCGTGCTGGACGATCTGGGCCTGGTGCCCGCGCTGCGCTGGTTCATCAACCACCGGGTGCTTCCCGCAGGCCTGGAGGCCGACTTCCAGGTCAGCGGTCTGAACGAGCGGCTCCCGGAGGAGCTCGAGACCGCGTTGTTCCGCATCATGCAGGAAGCGATCACCAATGTGGTGAAACACGCAAAAGCCCGTACGGTGATCGTCCGACTCTACCGGGAGCGCGAGGGGATTACCGGGCTGGTGATCGACGACGGCCAGGGGTTCCACGTCGTGCACAAGGTGGGGCGGCCGGCCCGTGACCGGGGGCTCGGGCTCTTCGGCATGCAGGAACGGGCCGCCCTGGTGGGGGGCAGGATCGTCGTGGAGTCCGCACCGGGCCGGGGAACCACGGTGCGGGTGACGGTTCCGGTTCGCAGAGGGGGGGACGTGCGATGAGTCCGATTCGTGTGCTGCTGGTGGACGATCACGCCATCCTGCGGGAGGGCATCCGCTACCTTCTCTCCGCGAGCGGCGAGGTGGAGGTGATCGGCGAGGCGCAGGACGGCATCGAAGCCCTGGAGATGGTGGAGCGGCTCCGGCCTGACGCGGTGCTGATGGACATCGCCATGCCGCGCATGAACGGGATCGAGGCCACCAAGGAGCTGAAGAAGCGCCACCCCGACCTGCCGGTCCTGATCCTGTCCATGTACGACAGCGAGGAGTACGTGCTGCCCATCCTGCGCGCAGGCGCCGCCGGCTACGTGCTGAAGCGGGCCGCCGCACAGGAGTTGGTCTCGGCCCTGAAGGCGGTGACGTCGGGGCAGGTCATCCTGCACCCGGACGTGGCCCGCACGGTCATGGACAACCTGCAGGAGCAGGAGGCCGCGCCGGCGCAGCCCGCTGCGCCGCGGGGCGTGTCGGAGGCCCAGGCGCTGCTCGCCCAGCTGACCGAGCGGGAGCGGGAGGTGCTGACGCTCATTGCCCACGGCCTGACCAACCAGCAGATCGCCGAGCGGCTCTTCATCTCGATCAAGACCGTGCAGGCGCACCGGGCGAACCTCATGGAGAAGCTCGACCTGCATGACGCCGTCGAGTTGACCAAGTTCGCCATCAAGAGCGGCCTGTTGCCGCTTGACGAGATCTGACCCGCCGGAGCATAAGTGAAGCGCAAGTGGCGGGAAGGCCACTTGCGCAGGAGGGCGCCGTTCAGCGCGTGAGGCCGGGAGCGGTGCCGTGGACGGCGAACCGGCGCAAAGGGCGGACGTCGTAGACCAGCCCCTCGTAGAGCACCGTCAGGTTGCCCAGCGACACGGCTCGCAGGCCTGGCAGGTACTCCAGATCGTCCACGTCAAACCCCGGTTCCACGTGAATGGAGATGGTGCGGCCGTTCAACAGCTTGAGCTGCAGTTCGGTGAACACGTCTCCGCCTCCTCCCATGCAGTGCAGGGTATACGAGGACACGGTTCTGTGCCGGGTGCGTTCGAACCCGCGGCCAGCCAGGGTGACATGAACGTCCGAGCGTAGTATTCCCGCTTTGCGTACGCCGCCCGCGAGTAGCAACCTAACACAATGGGTAAGACTAGGCTATAATAGTCATTGAAGTAGCCAAAATGGCTCGACCGCAACTTTTCGACTAGGGCGTGGGATCGGTTGTCCGGTATCCCCTGTCATGATAAAGTCTAGATGGAGAGGAGGGCACCCGAACGATGAAAGTCTTGATCGTAGATGATCACCTCATGCTTCGGAAGGGTGTGCTGAGTGTCCTTTCGAATAGCGATCTTGAGGTCGTCGGCGAAGCATCGAACGGTCAGGAAGCACTCGAGCTGGTTCCGAAGCTCAAGCCGGACCTGGTGCTGATGGACATCAACATGCCGGTGCTCGATGGCGTGGAGGCCACCAAGAAGCTGAAGCAGCTGTACCCAGATCTCAAGGTCGTCATCCTCACGGTTTCGGAGATCGATAAGGACCTCTTCGAGGCGATCAAAGCTGGTGCGGATGGCTACCTGCTGAAGAACCTGGGGCCTGAGGAACTGGTCTCCTCTCTGCGTGCGGCCATTTCGGGCGAGGCGCCCATCTCGTCGGTCATGGCGGCGAAGATGCTGAAGGAGTTCCGCCAGCCGCGCGCGACCACTGCGGGCAAGCAGCCCGGGCAGCAGCTCTCCCCCCGTGAGATCGAGGTGCTGCGCCTGGCCTCCACCGGCCTGACCTATAAGGAGATCGCCGCCAAGCTGTACGTGGCGGAGTCCACCGTGAAGAACCACATGCGGCATATTCTCGAGAAGCTTCACCTGCGCAACCGCTCGGAAGCTGTGGGATATGCCATTCGGACGGGCCTGGCGGGCGAACCTCCCACGCGGTAAGGAAGACAACAAAGACCACCTGCGGCGACAGGTGGTCTTTTTCTCGCACTCGTCACTTGGATTCGTCCGGAAATTAGTCTACATTAGAATCAGTCGAACAGACGATACCGGTCTACCCCATGGCACGGCTATGATTCAGACAGAAGGAGTTGTGCTGTACCGGTGGGGGCGCATCACCCCGACGGTTAACATGGAGGAGGAGATGGGTCGTGAAGAAGATCCTGCTCGCGACCGACGGCAGTGAGAGCTCCCTTCACGCCGCCCGGGTGGCGGGGGAGCTGGCCGGGCTGCAGAACGCGCAGGTGATCGTCCTGTACGTGGCGCATGTTCCCCGTGCCTACTACGCTACCGATGAGTTCGGGAACAAGGTGACCCCGGAAGTGCCCATGGATGTCCTGATCCGCCGTACCGGCGAGCCCATCCTGCGCAAGGCGGCCTCCGCCCTCGGCCTGCCCGAGTCGCAGGTGGTCACCGAGGTGCAGGTGGGCGAGCCGGCCGAGGAGATCGTCGACTACGCCCGGCTCGAGGAGGTCGACATGATCGTCATGGGCAGCCGCGGCCTCAGCCCCATCAAGGAGCTCCTGCTGGGAAGCGTGTCTGACAAGGTCCTGCGGACCGCCCCGTGTCCCGTCCTGATCGTCCGGTAGTTCCCGTACAGCGTCCCGCCCCGGTCGCCGGAAATGCACTGGCGGCCGGGGTATCCGTGTTCAGGCCCCGATCTGCGCCCGCCGCCGGGCGGCCTGAGGCCTAGCCCCAGAAGGCCCGTACCGGTCCGGCGAGCTCCGAGCCCTGGCGGCGCCCTGCCGTCAGGGCTTCGAAGATTCGCGCGGGGTCCATCAGGTTGTCGCCGAAGACCTGAAGCGTGGCCGCATCGGGCAGCACCACCATCACC
>ENA-UPSB01002348-UPSB01002348.1-bioreactor-metagenome-genome-assembly--contig:-NODE-2348-length-18007-cov-4.343583_pt1 | contig 18007 bp, 13 predicted proteins | sample MGYA00238182_ERZ773286 | MGnify/ENA primary metagenome ERZ773286 (study PRJEB29026, sample SAMN07631240) | bioreactor metagenome | isolation source: Switchgrass digestor | place: USA: Dartmouth... | reverse complement strand
AAGAGATTTCCTCTACCGGATGTCTGAAATACCACTCTATTATTATGTTTAAGGGAAAAAGCTACATCAGGTCGAGCGAGTGCAATTCGACTAACAATGTTAACTATTATATTAAATTCTGTTGAAGTTGAGCGTAAAAATTTTTTACGCGCAGGCGTATTAAAAAATAGATCTCTTACATTCACTATTGTACCAATAGGACAAGCATCCTCAGTTAAATTAGTAACCTTGCCTCCTTCGAGTTCGATTTTATACCCGGAAATTTGCTCAGGGGTGCGTGAAAGGATACTTAATCTGGATACTGAGGCTATCGACGAAAGAGCTTCTCCTCTAAACCCCAAAGTTTGTAAATTATTTAAATCGTCTATAGAATTTATTTTGCTGGTAGCATGTGGTAATATTGCAAGTCGTAAGTCTTCCGCCGGTATTCCTATACCGTTATCCTTTACCTTTATTAAAGATGTGCCACCTTTTTCCACGGCAATTTCTATTTTGGAAGCAGAGGCATCTAGGGAATTTTCAACTAGTTCCTTAACCACGGAAAGTGGCCTTTCTACTACTTCCCCAGCGGCTATTTGGTTGATTGATCGTTGGTCCAATAATTTAATTTTCGGTCTATCCAAAATTTACTTCCCCACTTCCAGTATACCAGGTTACTTTATTTTTACTAAGATTTTGCAAAATAATATTCTTTTCCCTTTCTTTTAAGGTATCAAATAAATCATAACCTGCCTGTTCACAGACTTCACAGGCTTCAAAAGGTATTCTGATGACCGCACCTTTTTCATATGTTTCTAAATTCTGGGTCAACAGCAATACCGTCCCTCCGCAATGGTTACATTTACGAATATAATCTTTTCGTCGTTCCCTAAACCAGTGAGTATCATAAAAAATATCTTTTTCGCTATATACCCATTCGCCTGAAGGAAAGTATTTTTCGTTTCTAAATACCCAGTTTGGCTTAGCATTCTCATGCTGTTTTTTTAAGTCATGGATAAAGGATAAAAAGGCTTCACCGGATACTTCTTTATGTTTGGGCTTTTGTGGCTCAACTACTCCGGTATAGTCTTCACCGGCTAAAGCCAGCAATATAGCCATATTAACATAGGGTAATGCCCCTTGAATAGAATAACCGCCCTCGAGAACCGCCAGATCAGGTTTGAGCAATTCGGTTATTTTCCCATATCCTTGGGCGGATACATTCATAGAAGCCAAAGGGTCTGTATAATGGTTATCTTGACCGGCCGAATTAATTATTAATTCCGGCTGAAATTCTTCGAGCTTTGGTAATATCCAATTTTCGAAGGTATAAATAAATCCTTCGTCCCCTACTCCAGGCACTAATGGTATGTTTACAACGGTACCCCATGCATTTGGACCACCCTTTTCCTCAGTAAAACCAGTACCTGGGAATAGGGTTCTACCGTCCTGGTGAATAGAAATATATAAAACATTGGGATCATTATAAAAAATGTCTTGTGTACCATCTCCATGGTGGACATCTGTATCGACAATTGCCACTTTTTTTAAGCCGTATTCAGTTCTAAGAGCATTTACAAGAATAGCTTCATTATTGAGAGTACAGAAACCGCGATTGTCCCAAACAGTTGCACCTGAATGATGTCCCGGTGGTCTAATTAAGGCGAAACCGTTAGTTAACTCTTTTTTGGCAATTGCTCTGCCGAGAATTAGTGAACTACCAACTGCAATAAGATGAGCATCTAAATCATGTTTCCTATAATCGGGAAAAATTGCCTGGGTTCTTAAGACATCAAAAATGTCTGCAACCTCTGGAGAATATTGTATAATCTGTGGTAAGTCCATAATGCCTTCTTCAAAAATTTGCTCTTGAGTATAAAGTAAGCGCTCTTCTCTTTCAGGGTGCGATTCTCCAAGGGACCAATCAAAGGCTGGAAAAAAAATTATACCTGTTTTAACCATCAGAAATCCTCCCTATTACACCTGGGGGTAAATGGACAGACCCTCTGACTATTTGACCGATAGTCCGATAATTTTCGACCAAAGGGAAATATTCAAATGGTTCAATTTTATAGCTCTCAAAATCTATACCCATTTCTAAAGACTGATCTCTGGCTATATCCACTAAAAATTTTTCAACTTCTTTATAAGGTCTCTTTGCTCCTTTCCAGATACCTTGTTCACCGGTTTCTTCTATTCTATATTTGGCTAAACTGGTGTCTAGATTCAAAGTCCAAGAAAACGTGGGTTTAGCCATTGCAGCACCGACAGCATTTGAAACAGGAGCCCAATTAGACGTAATCACTTTAGTTTTCATTTTGTTTTCAAAAACTTTTGCTATGCAGGTAGCAGGACCTCCGCTAAGATAGACGTTAAATTTATAATCGGGATCTTGCTGTAAAACTTCCCAAACTTTATATGCCGGTTCATTTTTCCACTCGCTCAAAAGCTGATTTATTACTTGAATTATCTTTCCGACCATTTGTTCTATTATGGATTCGGCAAGAGTCTTTATTGTTTTTGGTTGGCGTTTATTCTCCGGTAAAAGACTTGCTAGAGCTTCTTCAGCTTTTTGAAAACTTCCAATATCTGTAAAATTCAAATAACGCATTGCATCAGTAGGAGTAGGATTGTTCCCTCCCATACAATACGCAGGTCCTGACCGATAATCACTAATAATAATCTCACCGTTGCTGTTAATGATTGAAGAATCTCCGCCTATGGAAACAGAGCGGATTGCTAGTGAACGAATATGTGTTAAAAAATAACCGATTTGTGCACCTTTCGAACTTAACAAAGGTGAACCGTCAAGAACCAAACCTATATCAGTTGTTGTTCCGCCTATATCTACAACAATATAAGAGTCTTCTGGTTCACTTTGAGCTAATGCTCCCAGAATACTGGCTGCCGGACCGGAATATATTGACTCTACAGGTCTTATTTTTTCGAGAGGAAAAACTCCTCCATCGGCTTTTAAGATTCTTATTGGTACGTTAAATCCTCTTGCAGCGATTGCTTTTTTTAAATTTTCTCTAAAATTAGAAAATAATTCCGTACAGGCCAAATTTAAATAGGTAGTTAAGCTCCTTCGATAAAAATTAGATTTACCCCATTCAGAACCCAACTCTATATGGGCATTGGGTATTATTTTTTCCAAGTAAGATTTGAGCTCAGTTTCAAAAATACTATTGCGATGGGAAAACTTACTTACAATAGCAATTCGCGGGTTGCCATTAAAAGAACTAAGTTCTTGGGCTAATTTTGTCCATTCATTTTTGTCCGGTGCTTTTATTTCCCTACCCCTATAATCAAGCTCTCCAGAAAGTATTGAATATTCTACAGGCCATTTAAAAGAGGATAATTTTACGCCAGAGCCAGGAAATAAAACAAGGTTTACTTCTGCTAGTTCATTTTGGAGAATGGCATTTGTAACTAAAGTCGTACTTACGGTAATATGTTCAAGTGGCATTGAACGAGGAAGATCAAGAAAATCAATAGCCATTAAAACAGTATCGAGAATATTTTTATGATCCGTTAATATTTTGCCTTCTTTTAATACTTCATTATCTTGAATAAGGACGGTGTCGGTAAAAGTACCTCCTACATCTATACCTATTTTATAGCCCATAAGCATTCCTCCCAAAAAGGCAAGCCCTTATATTATCCTAGACGAACTTATTCTATTTCTTAAGTCATATAAATACTCCAATGCTTGACGCGGAGTAAGATTATCTATATCCAAATCTTCTATTTCATTTAGCAGAGGATGAGTATATTCTAAATCAAATAATGATGGTTGTAGTGAACGGTCTCCGATAATTTTAGTGTTCTTCGCTTTACTTGTATTTTTTTCCAACTCTGATAACAATGCAGCAGCCTTTCTAATCACTGAATTTGGCAGACCGGCTAGTTTAGCTACATGAATACCGTAGCTTCTATCAGCTTTACCTGGGAGTATTTTATGAAGAAAAATCATATCTTCACCCTGCTCTTTAACCGCAACATGGAGGTTGAAAACGGTAGGATGTTTTTCTTCCAATTCGGTTAATTCATGATAGTGAGTTGCAAATAAGGTTTTGGTTTTCAAAGAGTTGTTCTCCACAATATATTCAGCTATTGCCCAGGCAAGGCTTAATCCGTCATATGTTGCAGTTCCCCGGCCTACCTCATCGAGAACTATTAAGCTGTCGGTTGTTGCATTTTTCAGAATATATGCAACTTCATTCATTTCTACCATAAATGTACTTTGACCTGCAGCCAAGTTATCGGAAGCTCCAATTCTGGTAAAAATACAATCGACAAGAGATATGGATGCCTTTTGGGCAGGAACAAAGGAACCTATCTGAGACATTAGCACAATTAAAGCAGTTTGTCTCAAATAAGTTGATTTACCCGACATGTTTGGTCCGGTAATTAACGCTAGATGTTTGTTACGCGTTAATTTTGTGTTATTAGGTACAAAAGAGTCCGTCAATCGTTCAACAACCGGATGCCTACCTTCAACAATATCGATTACTCCATCAGTACGGATTTCTGGCTTACAGTAGTTATATTGTACCGCAACTTCAGCCAGAGAAACAAAAACATCAATTTCGGCAAGGGCATGTGCACAGGCTATCAATTCTAAGGATTTGGCAAGCACCTTTTCTCTTAATTTTAAGAATAATTCATACTCCAAAGCAGCTAATTCATCTTGAGCAGTTAGGATTTTTTGTTCCATCTCCTTAAGCTCAGGTGTAACAAAACGCTCGGCATTAGCTAGAGTTTGTTTGCGTTGGTAATCGCTAGGTACCAGATGGAGATTACTATTTGTGATTTCAATATAATAACCAAATACTTTATTGTAACCAACTTTTAACGATTTAATTTTGGTCCTTTCTCTTTCTTTGCTTTCCAGATCGGCTATCCATTCTTTTCCTCCCGATGCTATTGCCCGGAGATGGTCTATTTCTGCCGAATAACCATTTCTGATAATATTACCTTCTCTAAGTGTATATGGAGCTTCGGGGTTTATTGCAGCAATCAATTCATCAGCAAGGGAATCCAGGTTTTCTAAGAATTTTAAATATTTGGTTAACCTCATGGAGTTATTTTCCATAATTGTAGTTCTTATTTTCGGAAGATTAGATAAAGTAGTGGCTAAAGCATATAAGTCGCGTGCGTTACCTCTTCCTAAGGAAATTTTGCTCAGTATTCTTTCCAAATCGTATACTTTGCTTAGTATTTTCTGTAAATCCTTTCGCAAAATAGTATTGTTTGCTAACTCTTCTACGGTATTTAAACGCTCTTCAATTAATTCTTTATCAATTAAAGGTTGTTGAATCCAGTTACGAAGTAGCCGAGCTCCAAAAGCAGTTTTTGTTTGATTAAGTACAGAAAACAGTGAACCTTTTTCTTCGTTAGTTCTTAGAGTTTCAACAAGTTCTAAATTTTTGCGTGTCCATTTGTCTAATACCATGATCGTATTACTTTGCAAAGAAGTAATTTTAAGGATGTGATTCTGTTCCGAATTAGGAATATTGTTTTTAATATAACACCAAAGACCTGTTGCCGCTTTAGTTGCAACAGGCATGCTATCCAACAGTTCCAGGTACTCAGGGAATCTATCCTTTAGTATTTTTGTTTGGTTATACCAATTTTTATCAACAAAACTGATGTAATAGTCAGAAAATAAGCTGTGAGAATATATACTATCTTGAGGTAACAGCAACTCAGACGGAGCAAGGCGATATAATTCGGACTGAATTGTTTCGAAAGAGGAAGTTTCAATGATTTGGAAGTGCCCTGTGCTTATATCAGTATAAGCTAGACCCCATAATTTTTCTTTGTAAACGGATGCCAAATAATTATTTTTAGTTTCATTCCCTGAAAAATCTATAGTTCCAGGTGTAATTACCCGAACTATTTCCCTTTTTACAATTCCTTTACTAGTTCGAGGATCTTCAACTTGTTCACAAATGGCGACCTTATAACCCATTGAAACAAGCTTTTGAATATAATTCTCCGCCGAGTGATAAGGCACACCGCACATTGGTATTTTAGTTCCGTTTCCTGCGTCGCGTGCTGTCAGAACGATATCTAAAATTGGTGCGGCAACTTCAGCGTCTTGACCAAACATTTCATAAAAGTCGCCGAGCCTAAAAAATAAAATAGCATCGGTTGCTTGTTTTTTGATTTTATTGTATTGCTCAAGCATAGGCGTTGTCACGGTTAATCACTCTTTTCTTGAGAGGACAAATCACTGTAAGAAAAAAATTCAGCACTAATATTGCTTTCCAAAGATCCAATTAATATGTCATTAACTTTTTGTAAAAGTTCTATAAACTTTTGGTAGGCGTTAATATAATCAATAATTAATGGATGATTTTCAACTTTAGCTTCTATAAATTCAATAGAACGTTCATCATCTTCTGTAAGCGGTTTACCGGCTTTTTCAAGCTCTTGAACCCTATTATATATCTCCAACCATTGTTCAGTTAAACCGCTGGCATCTTTATCACTTCTAATTCGTTGTTCAGCTTCTTTTAGTTTACAAGCTTCTTGACTGCTAGCAATTGCTTTTGCAAGCTCGCAGGCTTTAATATATAGTTCGGAATTCATCACTACCTCCAGACATTTTAACTACTTTATAAAAAATGTCAGTCTCTTATTTGAGGATTTTAACGGGTGAGCCAAAAAGAGTCCAAGAGTTTGCATCTTTAATTTTTACCATAATTAATTTACCTATTAATTCTGGATCACCGTCGAATACTACTAATTCATTGCCTCTTGTTCTTCCAGACAATAGTTCGGCGTTTGTTTTGCTTGGACCTTCAACAAGCACTTCATATTCTTTATTAATCATTTTACGTCGCCATTCCAAGCTTCTGCTATTCTGCAATTCCATTAGCCTTTGGAGTCTATACTTTTTTACCTCTAAAGGCACTTGGTCAGGAAGATTGGCAGCAACAGTTCCTGATCTTTTAGAGAACATAAAAGTAAAGGCTTGTGAAAACGGTACTTTCCTGACAAGATCTAGAGTCTGTTCAAAATCCTCTTCCGTTTCTCCGGGAAAACCTACTATGATATCTGTGGTCAGTCTTGCTTCAGGAATTATTTTAAATATCTGTTCTACTCTTTCTAAGTAATATTCCCTTGTATATTTTCTGTTCATCGCTTTTAAAATCTTATTACTTCCCGCTTGAAAAGGAAAATGGAAATGTTCGCATATATGTTTGCTGTCAGCAACTGTCTTAATCAATTTATCAGTAATGTCTTTGGGATGTGAAGTGGTAAACCTTATTCGTTCTATACCGTCTATCTTATCAATTTCTTTTAAAAGATCTGCAAAATCGTACCCAAATCCATCTTTCTTACCATAGGAATTCACATTTTGGCCTAAAAGAGTTACTTCCTTGCATCCACTCTGGGCAAGTGCTTGTACCTCGTCGATTATTTCTTCTATTGGCCGACTACGTTCTCTTCCTCTTACATATGGAACAATGCAATATGAGCAATAATTATCACATCCATACATAATGTTAACACTAGCTTTGAGTTTTCCTTTTTCAGCTAATGGAGCAACTTCTTTTGAATCTTTAAAATCCTCTGAAACTAACGAAACTTTTTCACCTTTTTCTGATACACTTAATAATTCTTCAAATTTATCATAATCAAATGTACCTGTCCAAATATCAACATGAGAAGCTTTTTTCTTAAGCTTTTCCACCATTCCAGGTTGTTGGATCATACAGCCTGTGACAGCAATTATTAAACCGGGTTTATTCTGTTTAAGTTTTTTCAACTGTCCAATTTTTCCTATAATTTTGTTTTCAGCACTTTCACGGACACAACAAGTATTCACTATTATCAAATCAGCATCTTCAGGAATTTCTGTTCTTTGGTAACCCAGTTTAGTAGAAATAGTTGTTAAAGTTTCAGCATCTCTTTCTGACATCTGGCAACCAAATGTAATTGTATGGACTTTCTTTGATTTTTCGAACATTGCTTTCACCTTTGCTATTTATATACTCTTTAAGTAATTATCTAAAATAGTTTTTTTACTGTTGGTAAAAAACAGCAATGGTACCAGGTCCAACGTGACTTCCTATGACACACCCAATTTCACTGAGAATTATTTCTGGTACCCCTAAGCGTTTTTGAATTTCGTTTGCCAATATACTAGCTTCTTCAAGGCTTGCAGCGTGGGAAATTCCAATTATTTGAGCGGCTGGATCTTTAATATTTTGTTCAACAATTTCAATCAGCTTTCGCAAGGCTGCTTTTCGTGATCTAACTTTATTGAATACTTCTATTCTTCCTTCTCGGTTAATATGTAAAATTGGTTTTACGTCAAGAAGTCCTGCAACGAACCCTGCCGTTTTACTGACTCTACCACCCTTTACTAAATACTCTAAAGTATCAATTGTAAAGATATATCTCATTCTGTCTCTGATTTTGATTATTTCTTCAACAATTTTTGCAGTATCATCATATCTCTTAGCAATTTCATGGGCATAGACAGCTAAAAGACCAAAGCCCAATGAAGCACCTAAACTGTCAATTATATGTATTCTATCGGGATAACTACATTGCTCTTTGACCAGTAATGCAGTTTGGTAGGTAGAACTTAATCCAGAAGATAAATGGATTGCTATAACATCAAAACCATCAGCTAAAATTTTTTCATATATCTTTTGCAGGTCATTTGGATTCGGTTGAGAGGTTTTAGGCAATTCTTTATATGTTTTAAAATCGGCATAAAATGTGTCAGGGAAAATATCCAATCCCTCGTAATAAGTAACATTATTTATGTAAACAGGCATCGGTATAATAATTATTCCAAGTTCTGACGCTAGTTGTCTCGGTAAATCAGATGAGCTGTCTACAAAGATTTTTACAGGCAATAGATTCACCACCAATTCTTGTTTATTTTATGTATTTATTATACTTATTCTTACTAAATAAATACAATTTGTCAACAAAATAACATTTGGAGTTGCCTGGATATCTATTTACATAGTTATATCAATTCTACTTTTAACGGAAACTACGTTTTAATTTATGTAAAAAAGAAACAATACCACTAGGCTTTGTTTGGGTAACTTTTTTTCCTAGCAGCTTATTGGCAATGTTTCTAACTTGCATTGAGTAGTCAGAATTAGGATTAGTAAGATATAACGGTTTTTGGTTTTTTAAAGATTTTGATACCAGTTTATCATTATAGATCCAGCCTAATAGTTCTGGTTCAAGTTTTAAAAACCTTGAAGCTGCCTTTTTAAATGTTTCACTACATTTTAATGCTTCTGCTTCACTTTCACAACAATTGATAATTAAATATGGTTTGATCTCTGGATTTCGGTAAGCTAATGCTTTGGTTAAACCGTATGTATCCATTAAAGCATGAGGTTCAGTAGTGGTTATTAGCAATATTTCGTCAGCAGCCTCTAAAAATCTGAGAACCACTTCAGATATTCCTGCTCCGGTGTCGATAATAAATTGATCACATTCATTTTCCAAATCTGCAAAACCTGAGATAATCCGGTTAAACTGAATAGGTGTTAAATTGGTAAAAGCCGAAATTCCACTCGAACCAGGAAGAATCTTAATTCCTGCTGGCCCTGGAGTTAAAATATCACGCAGAGTGCATTCTCCCTTTAAAACATGAGTAAGATTTAAAGGAGAGTTTAGTTTTAATAATACTTCAATATTTGCCATGCCTATGTCGGCATCGAGAATAATAACGTTTTGATTTAAATCCCTAAATGCTAGACCTAAATTTATAGCTAAAGTGGTCTTCCCAACTCCGCCTTTTCCACTGCCAATTGCTATAACACGGGACTTTCTTACCCGTTTTACTTCGGTTGGAATTGTAACGGACCATGTTTGTTTTGCCGGCTGACGTGATATTACAGTAGAAACATAGGTAGAATTTGAGTCAGGTAACAACCAACGTATTGTTGTTCCAATAGGTATCAGAAGTAAATATCCTTTATGCAAAGTAATTGCCAAATCTAAACGATCGGGATAAACTTCTTTAATTACTGCCGTATAAACGTCTTGATACAACTCTGAATCAGTGGTAAAACTTAACTTTTTGCCTGGACCGAGATAGGGCTGAATCATTAATTGCCTCCCCTAGTAGTATCTATGTAGTATAACTTTTCTACACTTGAGATTCAGTTCCCTGCTTTATTTTCTTTTAAGAAGATAAAATTTAACCTGTTAGTCATAGCTAACAGGTTAAATTTATAAATAATAAATTTTACATTATTTAAGAAGCCTGAATTACTTCTACCCCGTGTTTTTTTATATTATTTAATAACTCTTGATCTGCTTTTTCGTCTGTTATAAACTTATGGATTTTGTCCCACTTGGCAAATGTATGATAAAACACTTTTCCTAACTTAGAACTGTCCGCAACCAGGATAACTTCTTTTGCCGATTCAATCATAGCTTGTTTTACTTCCGACTCAGCCATACTAGAGGTCGAGAGCCCCTTTTCTAAACTAACACCCGTAGAAGCCAAGAATAATTTATCTGCGTTAAAGCCTGACAGGTTTTCTCGTGTTATTGGTCCCATAAGAGAAAATGTTGTTCGTTGGATTTCTCCGCCAGTCAAAAGTATAGTAATTTCTTTTTTCATACTTAAAATATCGGCCACAGGTAAAGAATTAGTAACAACAATACATTTTTTATTTAAAGAAACTGCTACCGCTAAAGTGGTTGTTCCAGAATCAATAATAATTGATTCTCCATCTTTAACTAATTCTGCTGCAGCTTTTCCGATTGCCATTTTTTCCTTATGGGCTTCACCCAATCTAGTTATAAAATCAACCCTGGTAGAAGGTACGTTTTGCGGATAAATGGCTTTACCATGCTCTCTGATGATTAAACCCATAGAGGAAAGTTGTTTTAGATCTCGGCGTATTGTCATTTCTGAAACATTAAATTTTTTGGCCAGTTCTGCTACAGTTAAATGTCCATGCTTTTGCAAAAGGAACCTAATCTTTTCTTGTCTGGCTGCAGTCACTTTATTACCTCCAACGGTGAGAAAACACAGATTATTTCCGGCCTATATCATAGCAACAGGACCTTCGTACACTACACCAGCAGAAGCATCTACCGTAATCATTGCTCCGTCCGATATTTTGCTCAAAGCATCTTTAGCTCCGACAATAGTAGGGATCCCAAACTCTAAGGCAACAATTGCAGCGTGAGAGGTTAGCCCTCCTTGTTCAACAACTAAAGCACCTGCTTTTGCTATTATCTCCATATGGGTGGCGTCTGTTGTAGAAGCGATTAATATATCTCCTTTAGGGAATGCATCAGGATTTTCAATATCTTCAAGTTTTCTGGCTATCCCAATATATGATTTTCTACCTACGCCTATCCCTCGAGCTAAAACATTACCGACAACTTGAACCTTAATTAAATTAGTTGTACCAACTTTTCCAACAGGAACTCCCGCAGTCAAAACAACAATATCTCCTGTTTTTATTAAGTTTTCATCTAATGCCCTGGTTACAGCTATTGATAAGAGCTCATCAGTTCCTGTTGTTTCCGGAACTATGATAGAGTGTACGCCCCAATTGAGCGCTAAGCTTCTTGCAGTAGACGGATAAGGTGTCGCTGCGATAATCAATGCTTTAGGTCTATAACGCGATATCATTCTGGCAGTGATACCTGATTGAGTAGGCGTGATAATTGCTGAAGCGTTAAGATCGTTTGCAATTGTATTACTGGCGTGACCGATTGCTTCGGCTATATTTTGTCCCTTTTTAGGAGCTACATTAGATTTGAAATAGATGCTTTCTATTTTCCTGGCGATTTTGTCCATGATTTTAACGGCTTCCACTGGGTACAGACCGGCCGCCGTTTCTCCAGAGAGCATGATAGCATCTGTACCATCTAAAATCGCATTGGCAACATCGCTGGCTTCAGCCCGTGTTGGACGAGGCTGGCGGATCATTGAATCAAGCATTTGAGTTGCGACAATAACTATTTTCCCCAGTGAATTACATTTCTTTATAATTTCTTTCTGGTATATTGGAACATCTTCTACAGGTATCTCTACTCCTAGATCTCCCCTTGCAATCATAATGCCATCTGCAACTTCTAAAATCTCGTCCACATTAGCTATGCCTTCTTCATTTTCAATTTTAGCGATAATTTTTACATCGGCATTGGCATCTTCTACAATTTTTCTTACTTCCAGAATGTCTGCCGCTCTCCTTACGTAAGAAGCAGCAATGAAATCTATCCCTGCTTGCAGCCCAAATTTAATATCGTCTATGTCTTTTTGAATTAAAGCAGGTAATTTTATCGGAATGCCTGGTACGTTTACTCCTTTTCTTGATTTAAGTAGACCTCCGTTTATTATTTTGGTTACAATTTTACCTTCCTGGACCGCTTCAACCTCTAAATCGATTAAACCGTCGTCTAAAAGGATATGAGCTCCTGGATAGACTTCTCGCCAAAGATTTTCATAACTTACAGAAACTCGTTCAGAAGAACCAACTCTTTCATCATTATCTAAAGTAAACCGAGCACCACTTTCAAGAATTACACCTTCGTTAGGAACGAGGCCAGTTCGAATTTCCGGTCCTTTGGTATCCAAAAGTATACCAAGATTGACTCCTTTTTCCGCGGCAATAGCTTTCAATGTTTTTATTCTTTTTCCATGTTCTTCGTAACTACCGTGCGAAAAGTTAAGTCTTGCCACATTCATTCCCGCATCTATGAGTTGTTTAATCACTTCAGGAGATTCGCTTGCTGGCCCAATTGTACAAATAATTTTGGTTCTTCTCATTAATATCGTCCTCTCAGGATAATTAAATTCCACGGCTTGCAATTAATTTTACCAAATCTATTACTCTGTTAGAATATCCCCACTCATTATCATACCAAGCAATAATCTTAACCATTTTTTCTCCAATTACCATAGTAGAAAGAGCGTCAACAATTGCACTATGAGGATTACCGTTATAGTCCCGAGAAACTAAAGGTAATTCATTGTATTCCAATATTCCTTTTAATTCGGTTTGTGATGCTTCTTTTAACTTCAAATTGACTTCTTCTTTTGTGGTCGGTTTACTCACATTCACTACAAAATCCACAACAGAAACGTTTGGTGTGGGAACTCTGATAGCCAAGCCATTCAGCTTACCTTTAAGTTCCGGAAGCACTAAAGCAACTGCTTTTGCTGCTCCGGTTGTAGTCGGTATCATCGATTGAAAAGCTGCTCTAGCGCGTCGCCAGTCTTTGTGTTCTAAATCTAATATTCTTTGGTCATTAGTTACTGCATGAGTTGTAGTCATCATTCCTTGTTCTATACCAAACTCTTGCATTATGACTTTGGCAATGGGAGCTAAACAGTTTGTCGTACAAGAAGCGTTAGATATGATATGGTGTATTTTGGGATCGTACTTTTCATGATTAACACCCATAACGATTGTTATATCTTCATCTTTTCCCGGAGCCGATATGACCACTTTTTTTGCACCGGCTTCAAGATGTTTGCTTGCCCCATTTCTGTCCACGAATTTACCCGTTGATTCGATAACTATATCGACATTTAATTCTTTCCATGGCAAAGCCTCCGGGTTTCTTTCAGACAGTAACTTTATATTATTACCTTTAACTTTCATAACATTGCCGTCAATTTCTACATCATATGGAAGAATACCATGAACAGAGTCGTACTTAAATAAATGGGCTAATAAATCCGGGCTACCTAGGTCATTTACAGCAACTATATCTAATTGTTCTGGTGACGACTCAAGAAAAGCCCTAAGACATAGTCTTCCAATTCTACCGAATCCATTAATTGCAACCTTAACAGTCATAAATAAGCCCCCCATTATTATTTTTGTTTATTCAAACATATATATTCTGTGCAAATAAACATATTCCTGCTTAGATTTTGTTTATTTGCACATTTTTTATATACATTTATATAATTTCCACAATAAGATTAAAACTTGCAAATGTTTATCATAAAAAAAGGCCGAAGTTTTTTCGGCCAAATTATGATTTCTTGATTCATTTGATTATTTAGCAGCAAGATGATTAATTGTTGAAGCAAGGTAACCGGCACCAAAGCCGTTGTCGATATTAACAACACCAATGCCTGGCGAACAACTGTTAAGCATTGTGAGCAGAGCGGACAGACCAGAAAAATTTGCGCCATAACCAACACTGGTAGGCACTGCAATAACCGGCTTGGATACAAGCCCTGCTACTACACTCGGTAAAGCACCATCCATTCCAGCTACAGCGATAATGACATTAGCCTCTAAAAGTTCTTTCGAGTGGGCTAATAACCTATGAAGGCCGGCAACACCCATATCATACAATTTGTTAACATTATTTCCCATTACTTCTGCTGTTACAGCAGCTTCTTCAGCAATGGGAAGATCAGCTGTTCCAGCAGATATAACTAAGATGTTACCTATTTTTGTTGGTTTTCTTTTCTTTATTACGATAGTATTCGCAACCGGATTAAATTCTGCATCAGGGATCTCTTGGACTACTGCTTTAAATATGTCTATATTAGCACGCGTTGCAAGAATATTATTATCGGATAGCTCAACTAATTTTTTTAGGATAGTGATGATATGCTCCATCTGTTTTCCTTGACAGAAAACAACTTCAGGAAATCCTTTTCTGAATTGCCTATTTGTGTCCAAAACCGCATACTCGAGGTCATAGTAGTATCTTTTTTCTATTTCTTTTACCGCATCTTCAACACTTAATTCATTATTATGGATTTTATATAAAATGTTTTTTAAACTTTTATCCATTATTATTCAAGTCCTTTCATTTATGTCATATTTCATGGTTTAATATTCTGAATTAATTCATTTGATATCAATGAATTATTTAAAAATGACCTCTATAATGTCTCCTTGGTTAACTATTTGCCCACTTTCTGGAAATTGTTTCACTGCTAATCCAGTACCTGAAAAGCTATAGCGTAAATTCAATTTCCCCAGCAATTCTCCGACCTGTCTCATTGTTAACCCTTTTAGATCAGGTACTACTACTTCCCCTTTTTCAAGGTGTTCTATGGATGGGTTAGTATTTGCTTGATTATCTTTCATTAAACCTTCTTGATAATTACTACTATTTAAATTATTTAAATAACTTTGAGTATCTGCTGCAACCGGTATCCCATAATATTGCAAGCTATTCTCTATAATTTTTTTGGCATATGGTCCCGCAAGAGTACCGCCTTGAACAACTTCTGCTATTGGTGAATCTATAACAACAAGCACGGCTATTTTGGGATTATCAGCTGGTGCATACGCAACGAAAGATACTATAAAGTCTTTCTCGGAATATGTACCTGTTTTTGGATCAATTTTTTGAGCAGTTCCTGTTTTACCTGCTACTTTTATACCCGGAATTTGTGCTCTTCTTCCTGTCCCTTCGTTTACTACCCCAACCAAAATATCTGTCATTATAGCACTAGTTGATTCCGAAATTACTTGTCTAACTAACTTAGGACTATTTTGGAAAACAATCTGATTATCCTTCGTTACAATTTTATCTAGTATATAGGGCTGCATTAGTTTTCCGCCGTTGGCAACTGCACAAATTGCAGAGAGAAGTTGGATCGGAGTTACGAGATTCGCTTGGCCGAACGACATAGTCGCTAGTTCGAGAGATTTCACTCTATCTATATTGATTAATAACCCTTGTTCTTCTCCTGCTATATCAATTTTAGTTTTACTTCCGAATCCAAATGATTTTAAATAGGTATAAAAAACATCTTTGCCCATAAGATTTGCGACTTGGGCAAGTACCACATTCGATGACAATTTCATTCCGTCGGCAAATGTAATATTTCCGTGTGATTTTAAATATGAGTCCCAGTTAACGATTCTCTTGGAACCGACTATATAATAGCCGGGGTCATAAAATATCTGGTTGGCAGTAACTACTTTTTCTTCTATGGCCGCAGCTCCGGTAATTATTTTAAATGTGGAACCCGGTTCGTAAATCATACTTACTGCTAAATTTTTACGATCGTTTATATCAGTATTAAAGTAATTATTAGGATCAAAAGTCGGTCTTGAGGCCATTCCAAGAATTTTTCCGCTAGAGGGTTCCATAGCCAGAATAGTTGCTCGCTCAGGAGTATATTTCTCAACGATATCATCTAAAGATTGTTCAATTAAGTGTTGAATTGTTGGATCAATGGTAAGAACAAGATTATAGCCCACTCCTTTTATATTGCTAATTTGCTTATTTATTTGTTCACTAATAAACTCATTATCTTCACTAAATGCTATTTCACCCTTTAATGCTTCATTGTAATAGTACTCTATCCCCTCTACCCCATCGCCGGCCATATTTACTATGCCCAGAATAGAGGAATACATTGTGTTAGCCGGATACACCCTCTTATAAGTATCCGTAAATCCGATGCCGGGAATTCCTAATTCCGCAATTTGATTGGCTTTATCTATATCTACCTGCCGTGCTAAGCTCACCCAGGAAAGGTCCCTAGTCAATAGGTCGTAAATAGCGCTGCTTTCCTTGTTTAAAATCTTGGCAATATCAGATGATATTCTATGAATATTTTCTTCTAATTCTTTTTCGTCATTAAACTTTTTTTTCAGTGCTGATTGCAAGGTTTTAGGATCAGCATAAATATCCTTAGCTTTAACGCTTTTAGCCAAAATATTGCCTTGAGCATCTATTATCATGCCACGTTCGTAAACCATTGTCTGGCTATTGTCTCTGAAGGTAGCTCCTCTAGCCTTTAGCTCAGAAGCGTTAACTATCTGAAGATAAAAGAGTTTGCTTATAATCACTATAGCCGTAATTAGCAAGAACATAAAAAGATATTTTTCTCTATTTGAATACTTGTTTTGATTTTTCAATTTACGATACCTCTTGTTAGATTTAGTTTTTCAAATAATATTATAATAAAATAATAAAAAGCTTGAAAAGCTAAATCTAAAAAGCTCACAAGAATCTCAACTATCGATGGCAAATATTAAATATAAACCACCTTGCTGAGACCCTGTGAGCTTTGTGTTAATATTATAACCTCGTTTATTAAATGGATACTATGTAAATTTTGACTTATTTTAAAAATATTAGCTTTATAATATAACTTATTATGATACCACCAATAAATCCTCCGAAATGAGCAAAATTATCTATTCCCGGGGTAATAATCCCAAAGGCCATATTTATCGCTAGTATTATAAATATATTGTAAATGAGTCCACTACGCCAAAAAAACCTTTTTTGCCATCCATAAACTAGAATTGAGCCCAATAATCCAAAAATCGCTCCTGATGCGCCTGCTGAAATTTTAGGGCTAAAAATGAAACTAAACAAGGCGCCTATTATACCACTAAAAATATAGATTACTAAGAACTTACCATGGCCGTACATTCTTTCAGAAAATATTCCCAATACAAATAAAGCATAGGTATTAAATAATAAATGTGTGAAACCAATGTGAATAAACATTGAGGTAACCAGACGCCAATATTGGCCAGCTTCAATCAATGAGTTTACCTTGGCTCCAAACAAAACAAGATTGGCTATTTTAGTTGAGCCGCCTAGTAAAGTCATCAAGAGAAAGACTGTTAGATTTACTAAAATTAAACTATAAGTTATGTAATTTTCTTTAAAATCTCTCTTATAGTAATTCCTATAATCCATGTAAACGACCTACTTTTTCAGATTAATTTTAAAATTATTAGGTATATGGGATGCGATTGCCGATAAGACACCGCATCCCAAATTCCTAAAAAGAATTAATAAGATTTAGTAACGGGGCGGAATAAATAATCTTTCGCCGGGATATATGAGATCGGGATTACCTAGACGATTATATCCAGCAAGTTCGCGCCAATCTAATCCGAATTTCTGAGCAATTTTATAAACGGTATCTCCTTTTTGAACGACATATATCTGCGGTTGAGGTCTTTCAGGTTCTATAGGTTCACATGGTCCACAGATATAAGGTTCGCAAACATAACTCATGGGCGTTTGAAAAGGGTGAGTTCCTCCTGGCATTAGA
>ENA-UPSB01002339-UPSB01002339.1-bioreactor-metagenome-genome-assembly--contig:-NODE-2339-length-18111-cov-6.838447_pt1 | contig 18111 bp, 14 predicted proteins | sample MGYA00238182_ERZ773286 | MGnify/ENA primary metagenome ERZ773286 (study PRJEB29026, sample SAMN07631240) | bioreactor metagenome | isolation source: Switchgrass digestor | place: USA: Dartmouth... | reverse complement strand
GAATGCTTCAGATTGAAGCGCAGGTTGGTGGGGTATGTTCATTCTGTGGCGTATCGGCAAGGGATGTGCTTCAAATCGAAGCGTAAGATGGTTGTCAGGCTGGTTCGCCCACGGCAATCGGGCGCGGAATGCTTCAGATTGAAGCGCAGGTTGGTGGGGTATGTTCATTCTGTGGCGTATCAGCCCGGGAAGTGCTTTAAATCGAAGCGTAACAGAGATGCGCTTGATATCGTGGCATGACCTCAACATAACCTCAGCATAGCCCTAGCTACACGGCTTTCTGCGGCGGCTCAACCGAAAAGGAACAATAGGCCTGAGAATCAGCTACCGACTTCGTACGAAGCGCCTTCGCGCGCGATTTCTACATTGGGGAAGACCTCTGCGCACTCCTTCTTAAGCAGGGATTCGTCAGTAAACGGCCACAGGTGTGTCAGCAGCAGCCGCTTAGCCCCGGCTTCTTTCGCGACCATGCCTGCCTGTTTGCCGGTGCAATGGGCGGCTTCAATCATGGCTTTTTCCGCTTCGGTTCCGGCAGCTTCACACAGGAACAGGTCAGCCCCGGAAGCAGCATCTATCAGGTCCTGGCACGGAGTGGAGTCACCCGAGTACGCGAAGATTCCGCTTTCGTCTTCAAATCGCATCGCATGCGACCTCAAAGGATGATTCCCAAGGAAAAAGTCCACTTTGATTCCGCCTAATGATATGGAGTCTCCGGGCGCTACAGGAACGACACTCATCGCTTCCTTGTAGTTGAGGTAGGAGAACTCCTGTTCCGGCTCGTTGGGCGCGTACACCGTCACCTTGGAAGGTAGGCGGGAGTCCCTTGGAGCGGCAGCGGCGGCGTATCTTAGCACCAAAGCGTCGCCAATGTGGTCGAAGTGAAGGTGGGAAAGGATGACGACATCGATCTTTGACAGCGGGCCTACGTACTCCTGAAACTTGGCCAGCGCACCGGGACCGCAATCCACGAGTATCCCGGTACCTTTGGACTCGACCCAGTATGAGAGGCATGCGCCTCCGACAGGAGGAAACGGTGAGTACTTTCCCAGGATGGTGACCTTCATAGCCAGCACCTCGTGCAGGAGGATCGTGCGGGTCTGCCAATCTGCTAATAAAATGGTGGGGGCTACAGGATTTGAACCTGTGACCTCACGGATGTGAACCGTGCGCTCCGCCGCTGAGCTAAGCCCCCACGGACAACGTGCAGAGACTATGATAGCAGAGAAACCAAACCGGAGCAAGGGAATTACCTCAAGTGACGCTCCCCGCAGGGTATCACTTCCAGTTCGCGTTTTCCCCTATCTAGCAGGACTTTTCGTGTTCCGTATTTAACTGATACCGCATAGGTATGGGGAGAAGGAGATGCTTCGTATTGCCTTGGTACGCTCACTACAGGGCTCTATCCGCGTTTGCCCTTTTTGTCGTGGTTGTGTTGGTGGCCGTGCGGATATACCCCATCATGGTGTTGGACGCGACTGACACCGGGAGACTACTCGGATATGAGGCGCAGGTAAGTGAAGTCGGGCGAAAGGACGCCCAGGAGCAGGGCGAACCAGGCGTACAAGAGGAAGGCAACGAGGGCGATCCCCATCAAGATCCCGGTCAGATAGTAACCGCGCCGGCCTCAGAAATCGAATGGCTGATTAGCTGTCAACTTCCCAACGGGGCAATTGCTCAGACGCCCGACGGCGTACTGGTAATCCCGTACTTTGCTAATTTGGCCGCGAGGCAACTCGCGGAGGTTGAACCGGAGCGGTGCGCGGTGTATATGGACTGGTACATCGCCAACCTGAACATGCCCGACCGCTGGGGGCTATCGGGGACTATCTACGATTTCAGCGCCAGAGACGGCGAGTTGCGGTCCACTCGTAAATACGATTCCGCGGATAGCTACGCGTCCACTTTTCTCTCCTTGGTTGCCCATTACTACCGGACAACCGGTGACGCGGACTACGTTAGGAACAACAAGGACGCTATCGACATAGTGGCGGGCGTCATCTCCGCTCTTCAGGACAACGATGGTCTTGTGCGGGTGGCTCCCAACAGCGGAACCAAGTACCTTATGGACAACGCCGAAAACTATAGAGGACTCATGGACTGGGCGGATACTTTGGATTCCTTGGGATTCTCTGATGAGGCGGACCAGTACAGGCTTATGGCCGATAATATCAAACAGGGGATCGAGACAGTCCTGAAGCGTTCCGGGGGAGACGACTACGCATGGTCATACAGCTGGCTCGGAAAGCGATACCCAAGGCGCGGCAAGTGGTATCCCGACGCCGTCAGCCAGGTTTTCTTGATATCCTGCGGTTTGATACCGCCCGATGACACACGGGCGCAGGTAATTTGGGATAGGTTCAACCAGGATTTCCCCAGGTGGGAGCTAGGAGAAACAGACGATGACTTCCCTTGGGCCGAGATGGCCGTTGCCTCAGTGATGATGAATGACCTTGACAGGGCAAACCGCTTCCTGGAGTGGGTCGCCGCGGAGTACGCGGAAAGACAATACCCGTGGCATGTGCTGGAGTCTTCAAACCGCGTCAAAGTGGAGAGCATGCTGCAGAGCCCACCCTGAGCTTTGGCTTTGAGTCTTGGGCTTTGAGCCTTCCACTTTGAGCTTGAGCCTTATCCCTCGCTTGGAGGCTTCCACTCACAGGGGTTATTCGGGGGGTCTCAGCTTCCCCAGCACAGCTCCCATGCAAAACTCCCATGCAAAACTACCATGCAAAGCTACCATGCACAGCCACCATGCATAGCTGACATGCGTGTCCCACGGGTCACCGGCTGTCTTAGCCCTGCGCCTGCGTTTCGTCCCCGGCCGCGCGCTTAAGGCTTGTCGACAACGGAAGGAGCGCTATCAAGGAGATTAGGGCGGCCAGCCCCATGCCCCAGCGGAGCCCGAACCGGTCTCCCGCCATGCCGATCAGGGGGAAGACGACCATCATCCAGACGCTGAAGAGCATTCCCGACGACGACAAGACCGTTGCCCTATTGTGCGAGCCGGTCCGAGCGTTCACGGCGTGGGACATTATGGGGTAGGCTGTCTCCACCACTACCGTGAGCCCGAGGTAGACAGCTATCAACAAAGCTCTCCAGCCCCAGTTCAGGTGGGCCGGGACCATCGCGAGGATTCCGACTACGAACGGCACTGTCATTCCGCCCATTATCACCGGAGGGATCTGCCCGAACCTGTTTTCTATCTTGTACGCGTACCTGGTAGGGACGACCGCGAGGAGGTTTCCGAGCGTCCCCGCGATTCCGACCAGTCCTATCGGGACCAAAGACTCCTCAAGCAGTGATTGTCCGTACATATGGACAGACGCGCTCAAGGCGCTCGCCACTCCCCAGAGCATCAAGATTCCTCTCAGGACGGGTGCTCTTAAGGTAGTGAGAAGGTCTTTTACATCGTTTCCAAGCGCGCTCAAAACGCCGGAAGAGCGTTTCATCGCCCTGCGGGCCGACAGGTCCTCGGGCAGGAACAGGGATACTATCGCCGCGCAAATATCCACACAGATGCTCACGGCGTAACACAAAGCCAACGAGTACCTGCTGGCCAGGATAGAGGCGCCGATTCCCGAGGCCGCGGTACCGATCAGATAGACCGAATTAACGTCCCCGAAGATCTTGCCGAAGTCCCCCCGGCGTTCTTCGGGAAGCGAGTCGTACACCAGCGCCTCAAAGGCGCCTGAATGGCAGGTGTATGAGATGGCGTTGAGGGCGAAAGCCACGGCTATCCATGCCGGATTCCGGGCGCTCACATTGATGAGGGCCGACAAGGCGCACAGCGCGCGGCCTACGGCCAGACTGACTTTGCGGCCCCACCTGTCGGCGATAAGCCCGGTTGGCATCTCGCACAGTAGAGAAGATACGTGGAAGACCGTCTCCATCAGCCCGATGGCGGCGTAGGAGAGCCCTCTTGAGCGGAGGAAAACCACCCAGAACACTTCCGTGAAGCGCAGGGAAAAAAGGGCCATGTGTATTCGAGGTCCGGTTAGGCTTACGCCTTTGTCTTTGTTCACCGGCTCATTGTATCATCTAAGCCGCTAAATCAGTACTTCCGCTGAGCTGATTTCCTTGTACAACTCCGGGAGCCGGTCCCGGTACACGTCAGTCCCCCAGACAACCTGCTTCACGCGCGAGACCGCCGCGGAAGCCTGGGCCAGAATCCCCTGCTTCGTGCCGGGGAAGGTCTCCGCCAGGATGCGTCCGTCGGGAGAGGCTATCAGGCTGTTCCTTTCGTCACGGGACGAGCAGTTGGCGAAAGCCACGTAAACCCTGTTTTCCATTGCCCGCGTCAGTGCGATGGACCTCTCATGCCCGGTGCCCAGGTCGCCCAGCCAGGCAATCACGTCCGCTCCTCTCAAGAAGAGGGACCTGGCCACTTCTGGCACAAGGCCTTCTTTTCCTCTCATGAACCCGACGCGGAGCGCTCCTACCTCCAGGAGGTCTGAAGATAGGGTGAAGGCGCGCTCGCCGAAGTCCAAGGGTCCTAAGACCAAAGCCGCCTGGTTTCTGCCCGCGGTCAAAGCGATATAAACGTTAAACCGCCTCGCTATGGGAGCGAAAGCGTTCCTTATCAGGGACAGGGAATCTCTTACCGCGGCGCAAGCAGAGTCGGGAAGGATAACCAGCGAAGCCCCCTGTTCGCACAAGCGTTCTGCCAGATAGGAGCCGCTTTCAAGGTACTCTTTGAGGGAGATGTCCCTGTCGAGCTGGACAACGCCCACCATGCCGGTTTCCTTGCCGGGAACGACGGGATCCCGCAGGACCTTGGCCAGCGGAACGTCTTCGTTTGGCCTGTCCAATAACGAGAAACTCTCATGGAAGCATTCTTTTCGAAGATTCATGGCTTGCGCGCGGTGTTCCCGGCGCACGTCCGCCTCGATGAGTATGATTTCTTCCCGGTCCGGCGAGCCTTTCACAACGATTTCTCCGGTGGGCGATACTCCGATACTCTGCCCGCAATAGACCACCGTGTCCGTCTCGCGTCCCACCTTGTTGGCGCAGAAGTACCAGACGCCGTTTTCCACTGCACGGGCGGGTATCATGCAGTCCACTTGCGGATTTCGAAGCGACCCGGCGTCTCTTCCGGAGGTCACCCAATTGGTGGGGTCGATGATTATCTCGGCCCCTTTCAAGGCTAGCACCCTGCTTATCTCCGGAAGCCGCCCGTCGGCGCACACTATCATCCCGATGTTGCCTATGTCGGTCTGAAACACCCGGAACTCGTCGCCGCGAGAGAACCACCGCCTGTCGAAGTGCCACAGGAAGGTTTTTCTCGCCGTCCCTACCAGCGTTCCGTTCCTGTCAATCAGAAACGCCGAGTTGTACAACTTGTCCCCTTGAGCCTCAGCAAGACCCACACAGATGTAGACTCCGTGTCTTTGAGCGATCATCCTGAACCTAGAAAGCGCGTCACGCCAGCCTAAGACGTTTTGTCGAGGATCTCCCCCCAAGCCCAAGTAGTACCCCGGATAGCTGCACTCGGGAAGCACTATGAGGTCAGGTTTTGACCTGGCCGCCTGGTCTACGAGGGCTAGGGTGTTCGCCAGACCCTCCTGGGAGTGATCCACGTCGTAGGCTCTGTGTTGGACCAGAGCCACAGTAAGCCTCATGGGCGGGTCACCCTTTCGTGAAGTACGTCATGGAGAACGCTGCAGCAGGTAGACTCCGAGGACGGTGAGGACCGCTCCCAGACCCTTCCCCCAAGTCATCCTGCTCCCTAATAGTACAACAGATAGGAGGACAGCGATCAGGGGATACGACGCGGTTATGGGCACAACGTTGGACACGTCGCCGAGTTTTAGCGCCTGGAACAGGGCAAAGTGGGCGATAACCGACGCGACGCCGCCTTCGAAAAGCAAGAGCATGTAGGTCTTGGTATCGAGCCTGGACAGCCTTTCTCCCACGTCGCCCCGGAGAGTCGCCCAGACAACAAGGACGACGAACACAGCGGTGCTCCTTATCAAGAGGGCAGTGAGAGGGTCGGGTTTTTCCAGTCCCAGTTTGGCGAAAATGGGCCCGAGACCCCAAAACAAAGCGGCCGCTAGGGCCCAGTACAACCACGACATGAGACCACGCTCCCTGGATTAGCCTTGGCTCCCGTACAGTATATCCGCAGGGAGGCTCGTACTTGTGGAGCTTCGAAGGAATACTCGCACGGGTGTGGAAACAAGAGCCTTGACAGCGGCTTGGAGGAAGGAGTTTTGGCGATGGAGACTCAGAAAGGTTATTGTTTGGACCCGGGGCTTGCCGGCGAAGGCAAGAGGCGCATAGAGTGGGCCGACGGGCAGATGAAAGTCCTTAAGGGCATCAGGGAAGAATGGGCGCTCAGGAAGGACAAGCCCCTCGCGGGGCTGCGCGTGGGAGCATGCCTCCACGTGACCACTGAAACCGCCAACTTGATGCGGACTCTGGTGGCGGGAGGAGCTACGGTGGCCTTGGCAGCGTCCAACCCGCTCAGCACTCAAGATGACGTGGCAGCCGCCCTTAACGAGGTTTACGGGGTGCCGACCTATGCCGTGCGCGGCGAAGACAGCGAGACGTATTACCGTTGCATCGCGCAGGTGCTGGATACGCGGCCTCACATAGTGCTGGACGACGGCGCCGACCTGGTGAACATGCTTCACGAAGAGCGCCGCGAGCTGATCCCGGATATCATAGGGGGCGCGGAAGAAACCACGACAGGTGTGAACAGGCTGAAAGCCATGGCGGAAGCAGGGCAACTGGCTTTCCCGGTCATCGCGGTGAACGACGCCGACACGAAGCACCTGTTTGACAACCGCTACGGGACAGGGCAATCCACCATAGACGGTATATTGCGGGCAACCAATTATCTCATCGCCGGCACCGTGTTCGTGGTCGCGGGATACGGATGGTGCGGCAGGGGGATCGCGTCCAGGGCGAGAGGCATGGGCGCTGATGTTATCGTGACCGAAGTCGACCCGGTCAGGGCGCTAGAAGCTCTCATGGACGGATACCGGGTAATGCCCATGTCAGAGGCAGCCAAGCTGGGCGACATCTTTGTTACCGCTACGGGCGGGCTCCACGCCATAGGAGGGACTCACTTCCACCTGATGAAGGATGGGGCCATCTTGGCCAACGCCGGCCACTTCAACGTCGAGATCGACATATCCGCTCTTGAGATGGTGGCGCAGGGCCCGACCGATGTTAGGGAAAATGTCCAGGAGTACGTCATGCCGGACGGGAGGAAGATACGGCTACTGGCGGAGGGACGACTGGTGAACCTGTCCGCGGCCGAGGGACATCCTGCCGCGGTGATGGACATGAGCTTCGCCAACCAGGCCTTGGTCGTCGAGTGGCTTTACAGCCGGCCCGACTTGAAACCGGGCGTGTATAAGGTTCCGGAACACATCGACCGCGCGGTGGCTTCGCGAAAGCTGGCGGCCATGGGCGTGAGCATTGATTCCCTTTCTGACGAGCAACTGGAGTACATAAAGGGGTTTAGCAGGGGAACCTAGGTTTCCGACCCGTCGCCTGGGTTCGCCGGACCTTTCCGGAGCCCCTGGGGCTCCCTGAAGTTGCCTGGGCTTTCTACGCATCCTACGCCGCGTTCCCGTTACCCTTTGGGGAACGCGGCGTATATATGCCCGGATACGCGTTCCGGGAGGTCTCGCGCCATGAAAAAGGTAGGGGTTGGCAAGTTCACGTTAGGAGCCGTCCTCATTATTCTGGGACTGGCTTTTGCGCTTCAAACCACAGGTACGAACTCAAGAGCGGTCCAAACCGTTCTTAACTACTGGCCTGTTGTTTTCATTATGCTTGGAGTCGAGTTTCTGCTGGCCGCTCGCGATAAAGAGGCCAGGACCCGCTTAAGCGTGTTGGCGGTGTTTGGGATAGCTTTTGTTATGTTCGCGGCCTGCGTCCTCAACTACGGTCCCTGGATATTTGCCGGCTGGGATTGGGGATGGGGTGCGCAGTTGTCAGAGTCTTACGTCGTCACCGTTCCGGTTAACGAAGGCGCTGAATCCCTTGAGGCCATCGATGCCATCAAGGTGACCGGATCCGGGCACGTACAGATCACCGGTTCGTCAGATTCCGGGGTCGCGGGGAATATCGAGATATCGGTCCGGGCCAGAAGCTACAGCGAGGCGAAGGAAATAGCTGAAGACTTGCGGGCGAATATCAAGAAGTCTGGGACCACTCTGATCGTAGAGGGACCCCGTCCGTCTGGGCTTTTGCAGATAGTCAGCGTTCGCGTGAACACGACATTGTCGGTTCCCGAGAATTGGGATGTGGATGTACAGTCAGCCGCCGGAGACACTGAGATAACAGGGATCAAAGGCGAGCTAAAGGTCCGGGCCTCGGCCGGGAACGTGACGCTGGACGGCCTTGCAGAGAAGGTGGATGTGCAGGTTTCGGCCGGACACTGCTGGGCAACCCTTGGCCCTGATATGCGGTCGTTCGAGGGGAACGTGAGCGCGGGCAACCTCAACCTCACGATCCCGGACGGCGTGGGGGCAATCGTAGAGGCCTCCAGCAGCGCCGGCGGTGTACAGTGCTCGCTGCCCGGGATAAGCGTGAAGAAGAGCGGCGCGAACGCCAGGGCGTCAGGGCGAATAGGTTCGGGCGCGTGTCAGGTTGACGTGCGCACCTCGGCTGGCAACGTTACTATCCGCTAGGTTCGCGCGTTCGCCGGGCGAGAGTGGATGTAAGTGGATATACAGGTGAGAACGCGTACACACCGGTGAGCACACAGACAAGACTAGAAGGGACCGGGCTTGTTTCCGGTCCCTTACATTTCCAAGGTATAATGTGGTTGGACATGCCGTGTTGGATAACCTCAAGTTGATTCGGTAGACAGGTTTTAGGAAACAGGTCAAGGAAAGGAGACGACAAAGTGGCCGACCAGAAGCATCTCGAAGAGTTTATGGAGTTCTTGTCCATACCGAGCGTAAGCGCTCTCCCCGATCACAAGGACGATATGAGGAGAGCCGCCGCCTGGCTCGCCGACAGGATGAAGCGGGCCGGGATCGATGGAGTCGAAATCATTGAGACCAAAGGACATCCGGTAGTGTTTGGACGCAAGGAGGCCCCGGTCGCCAACGCCCCGACGGTCTTGATTTACGGCCACTACGACACTCAGCCCGCGGATCCGCTGAACGAGTGGGTTTCTGAACCGTTCAAGCCGGAAATCAGAGACGGGAAGATCTACGCGAGGGGCTCCTCCGACGACAAGGGAGGCGTTTTCCCGGCGATCCTGGCCGCTGAGGAAGTCATCGGCCGGGGTGAACTCACGGTCAACCTGGAATTCCTCTTCGAGGGCGAGGAAGAGATAGGCAGCCCCAACCTCAAAGAACTCCTTATCGCGCGAAAGGAAGACTTCAAGTCCGACCTGGTCGTCTCGGTGGACGGCGGCATGTACTCCGTGGATACCCCGTCGCTCACGGTAGGATGCCGGGGGCTAGCCGCTGTGCAGATAGAGGTGACCGGGCCGCGAACCGATATCCACTCGGGTCAGGGCGGCAACATTGCCAACCCGATTCAGGCCTTGGCCCAGATCCTGGCCGGCATGAAGGGTCCTGACGGCACTATCCTCATCGAGGGCTTCTATGAGGATGTCGCCGAACCGAGCCCCATGGAGAAAGAGGCCATGGCGACGGTGCCTTTCGACGAGGAAGCGGTCAAGGATCAAGCCGGCGTTCCGGCACTGTTTGGCGAACCTGGCTACTCTCCTGTGGAAAGAATTTGGGTGAGACCGACTCTGGACCCCAACGGAATTTGGGGCGGCTTCCAAGGCGAAGGCATAAAGACAATCATTCCGTCGAAAGCGTCGTGCAAGATTACCTGCAGGCTCGTGCCCCATCAGGAGCCCGACAAGATCTGCAAGCTCATCGAGGAGCACGTCAAGCGCAATGTCCCCACGGGAGTGACGGTTACAGTCAAGTCGTTCCCCGGAAGCTCAAGGCCATATGTGGTGCCCGGCGACCATCCGGTGCTTCCGGTCATGACCAAAGTGCTCAGGGAATTGTACGGCAAGGACCCGGTTGTGAACAGATTGGGCGGCACTCTGCCGATAGCCAGGGCCTTCCTGGACATTCTCGGCACGTATCTCGTGTTCTTTGCTATGTCCAGCCCGGATTCGGGCGCCCACGGCCCCAATGAGTTCTTCAGGGTGGAGGAGTTCGACCGTCTAAGAACAGGACTTCCGAAGCTCTGGGCGGAGCTCGGTAAGGCTCTGAAATAACCGTGTTTTGGGCTGTCCTGGTTGTCATACTGAAGGCCTTGGGATGGACATTAGGGGTCCTGGCTTTCGTAGGCCTGTTGGCGCTGGCCTTGCCGGTGAGGATACGGTTGACCGGCGAGGCCGGCGTTACCGGCCTGGAGGAGCTCCCCGATGTTTTTTTGTTAGACTCGGATTATGGTTCCGATGCCGTCGCGGTTCGCTCCGGTTCCGCTGCCGACACCGTTTCATCTGACTCCGGTCCCGTCATCAGCGTCAGCGGGCAGGGGAGACTCTACGTCAGCGTATTGGGCGGCGCGCTGGCGTTTGACGCCAACACCGATAAGGATGTCCAGCTGTGCGCCTTGGGGATCCGGTTGCGGTCTTGGAATGTTGGCATGTCCGCCAAACGCGATGCCGGAGGCCGCGCTTCCGTGAAACGAGGCGCCCCGGATGATCAAGACGCAAATGGAGAACGGCCTGTTGGCGGCGGAAATGACGGACGACACAGAAACGCTGTGAGAGAAGACCGCCGCGATTCTGAAGGCGAAAGCGGGCAGGGCAGGAGCAGAAGGCGTGGGCGCGTCACCGTGTCCCTTGGAAAGGCCGCTAGGGAAGTCCGCAAGTACCTGGCTCCAAATGTGAGAAAGAGGACCCTGGCTTTTGTCAGAGAAGTATGGCGACTACTCGACGTCAGTTTGGACGTGGACGTGGAATACGGTTTTGATGACCCGGGTTATACCGGCATGCTGTACGCTGCTTACGTGTCCATTAGGAACGCGCTGGGCCTTCAAGGTCTGAGGCTCAGGCCGGACTTCACCAAGGAGATGATTGAGGCACGCGGAGACTTGGACGTGAGGTTTAGCCCGATGTCGATTATGTGGAGTTTCGGCCGGTTTGCTTTTTCCCGAGAGATACGGCCTTTGTGGTGGAAAAGACGGCTCGGGTTCTCACACGCAAAGAATAACGCCTAGACGACATACCTCCTATGCCTTTTGGACGTAAGGGATCACAGAGCCTGCGCCGGGCCACAGGCGAGAGACAAGAAACCGGGGAGGTATTTAGAATGGATCATAAGGGCTTGCTGGACAGCATCGGTTCCAAGCTGCAGGATTTCATTTCGACAAAGACAGTAGTTGGGGAACCTATTACCGTTGGGGAAGTTACCCTCATTCCGCTTCAGACCGCTTCTTTTGGATTTGGATCGGGCGGCGGTGACTCGGGTAAGCAGGACGTAGGCGGCGGCGGTGGAGCCGGCGGAGGAGCCAGCCTTCGTCCGATCGCCGTCATCGCGGTCATCGGCAACGATGTCAGGATGTATACCGTGGGAAAGAAGGCTGCTTTGGAGGGCCTCGTCGAGTTGATCCCCGACGCATTGTCAAAGGTGAACTTCGGCAAGAGCAAGGAGAAAGGCGATAAGGACGATAAGAAGGCTGCCTCGTCCGAAGAAGACTGCTGCTGCAAGGACGAGCAAAAGGAGTAGTGACGATGGCTGATACGAGACCGGTGGTAGCGATTACCCTTGGAGATCCCGCGGGGATAGGACCGGAGATCTGCCTTAAGGCTTTGAACCGCCCCGAGGTATATGAGGCGTGTAAGCCGCTCATAGTGGGAGACGCTTCGTTCCTCAACTCCCTCTTGAAATCTGTCAAACCCATCGCGGAAAGCGGCGATAATCGTGGGGGTAGTCTGCCGCTCGCGGGTGAAGGCGTCAGGCTCGAGGCCGCGTCTTCGACCCCGGCCGGTCTTGGGAGCTTGTCGAACATACGCGGCATCCATTCGGTGAAAAGCCCCTCGGAAGGGGAGTACCGGCTGGGAACGGTCGATGTCCTAGATACTCCGGTGGAGGGCTTGGATGACCTAGAGATGGGTCAGGTCCAACCGGTCGCGGGGAAAGCGGCGGTGGAATGGATCAGGGGAGCTGTCTCCCTGGCCCTCTCAGGCGCCGCCGGTTCGATCTGCACCGCTCCTATCAACAAGGAGGCAGTGGTCTTATCCGGCTTCCAGGGTTTCCGCGGACACACCGAGTTCCTTGGCGACCTGACCGGAGTAGCCGATCCCCTGACCATGTTTGTGGTGGATTCTTTGAGGATCCTGTTCCTTACAAGGCATGTCTCTTTGGCCCAAGCCGTCCGGATGGTCACGCGCGAAAGGCTCGGAAAGTTCATCCCGCGCTGCGTTGAAGCCCTGACGGCTCTAGGGATCCCAAACCCGCGGCTAGCGGTGGCGGGATTGAACCCGCACTCTAGTGACGGCGGGCTGTTCGGCTCGGAGGAGGCTCATGAGATCGCGCCTGCCATCGAGGACGCAAGACAGAAGGGTTACAACGTGGTGGGGCCCGTCCCGGCCGATTCAGTCTTCCACCAGGCCAAGAACGGTAAGTACGACGCGGTTATCTCCCTTTACCACGACCAAGGGCACATTGCCGCAAAGACGCTGGATTTTGAGAGGACGGTCAGCCTGACACTCGGACTCCCGTTTATCAGGAGTTCGGTGGACCACGGTACCGCTTTCGACATCGCCGGGAAATGGCTGGCTTCGGAAGTGAGCATGGTAGAGGCTATACTGGTCGCAGCCAAGTACTCGAAGAAGGGCACAGAGGGCATCACGGAAGGCATTTAGTTTCCGCGAGTATCCGCGGCAACGACAAACGGATATAGGACCTGGTTCCTCAGAGTAGCTTTGGACACCCGCCTGACGTATCTAGTTACAGCGGGCTGCTGCGTGTAGAAATAGACGGGGGCCGGAGTGATCCGGCCCTTTATGTTATACGCATCCGTAAACTTGCGCCGTCCCCGACCCTTGGCCTCAACTAGCTGCATTCCGGCTTCTCCCGGTCTCTCGGCCCTCACCCGGTACTACCGGTTCTCTCCAAGCGCCCGGCTCCGCACGTACGGAAACCCCGCTGCTGGCTTTAGCCGGCCGCGCTGGCCTCTTTCGCTGCCCAAGCTACCATGGTGGTCCTGCTGCAAAGGCCAACCGCTCCGATTGCCGCCGCAGAGAGGTGACCGACCATAGCTGTGTTCACAAACCCGACTCCCATCTGTAACACACTCTCAAGGGTGACGGGCCAGACCAAGTCAACAATGGTTTTTCGGATTTCTTTCGTGGACGGTTCGGTTGTCATAATACGACCATTGTACTACACCGAATTTTGCGGTGAGTACGCAAATAGGTGCTTCGGGCTCCATGCCAGCCCTCGACCAAACAGGGAGGCGCGGCCCCCGGGGGAGGAGGGGGGGACGCGCCACGTTACGTCAACCACTCCAAGATATGTTGACATAACAAGTATCGTTACTTGTCCGCGAGAATTAGTAGGTACCTGTCTGACACCAAGAACTCGGTGCACAGAGGGCCTAAACCGCCAACACATGGATTGTCAGGACGATAAGAATGGTGTAATATGGCTGTGCACAATTGTGTGCACATAGATGGATCTGAAGTGCGCGAGGAGCGCAAAAGCAGCAGATATCGTTTCACCATACCACTCGCGAGGACGTGATTTGCATGCAAGAACTGAACATACGCCCAAGCGGCACTGAAGGACGTACATACTCGCTCCTGGGGGTAGACGGAGCACTGTCGCTGACCCAGTCCCAGAACTCCGACCTGTTCGCCAAGTACGTAAACCCAGGGCTCAAGACTCTCCTTTCACTAGTGGGTTTTGACCGTGCGTTCACCAGGGCGCAGGGAATCGAGATTTACGATGAGGAAGGCAAACGGTATTACGACTTCCTCGGCGGCTACGGCTCGCTGCCGTTCGGCCACGCTCCCAAGGACATCCTTGAGGCCGTGGACAAAGCTAACGTCAGGCCAAACCTGCTTCAGGCCCAGATTCCGGCGTTGCAGTCGGCTTTGGCTCACGACCTGGCCGAGATCACTCCTGGCGACCTGGAGATTACCTTCTTCTCAAATAGCGGTACCGAGGCGGTGGAAGCCGCCCTCAAGCTCGCGAGAGGCGCTCAGGGCGACGGAGTGTTTGTCCACTGTGAGGGCGCTTTTCACGGAAAAACGCTGGGGTCTCTATCCGTAGGCGGGCGGGAGAAGTACAAGAAGCCGTTCATGCCGCTCCTGTCAGGCACCGTCCAAATACCTTTTGGCGACGCCGATGCTCTTGAGCAGGCTCTGAAGTCCAACAAGGTCGCGGCCTTCATCGTCGAGCCGATACAAGGAGAGGGCGGAGTCATGGTCCCGCCTGAAGGATACCTCAAGAAAGCACGTGAGCTAACCAGCAGGTACGGAGCTCTTCTGATTCTGGACGAGGTCCAGACCGGGTTCGGGCGGACGGGGAAGATGTTCGCATGCGAACACGAAGACGTCGTTCCCGACATCATTTGCCTCGCCAAAGCCCTCGGCGGCGGTGTTATGCCCATAGGAGCCACGGTGGCAACCAGGAAGGTCTGGGAAAAGGCGTACGGAGGACTCTCCAGGGCCATCCTTCACACTTCCACCTTTGGTGGAGGAGCGAGAGCGTGCGCCGCGGGGTTGGCCTCCATTCAGAAACTGGTGAACGAGAATCTTCCCGCTCATGCCGCCGAGATGGGCGAGTACTTCATGGCAGGTCTCAGGACGCTTCAATCCCGATTCAAGACCATCGAAGAAGTGAGGGGCAAGGGGCTCCTAATAGGACTTGAGTTCAAGAAACCGGTAGGAGGTATTTTGGACGTCTTGACGGCGGGAGCCATCAACAAGGTGTCCGAGGAGTACTTCGCGGCTCTTGTCGCCGGGGAACTGGTGAAGAAACACGGGATCATAACCGCGTACACGTTGAACAACCCCAACGTAATGCGGCTGGAACCGCCTCTTACCGTCCAGAAGGAACACATAGACTACGTGCTCAACGCTCTCGAGCATATCCTTGCCGGGAACAGGGGATTCTTCAGCCTTGCCGTATCCGCCTTAAGGCGGTAGCGAGCGGCTGTGGCGGTCTCACTGAGGCCTTGTGTACATCGGGGGCCGCGGCATCGTCTACGGCGTCGGGGGCCGGAAGCCGTGCATTGCTTTGTACGGTAGAAGGATTTTTCTCTCCAAAAGGGAAGGTTATGCCAGTGTGGTTTCAAACAACTGACTAACTAACCCGAAAGGAGGAAGGCGCCGGCCCTCCGGTTAGCGCAGCCGATCCGGAGGGGCGCCAAGCGCAAGTGGTCACTTCGCCGTCTGAATACCTGGGTTTTAGACCCGGTGACGACAGGAAACTTGCAAGTTGGGACGAGATCACCGGTTATTTCAAGAAGCTGACTCAGGGCAGCAATAGAATACGCTGGTTTGACATGGGCCTGTCCACAGAAGGAAGGCCCTTTTATTACCTCTGCATCTCGTCCCCGGATAACCTGAAGAACCTTGACGAGTACAAGGCCATCCAGGCAAAGCTGGCGGATCCCCGGTCGTTGACCGAGGCCGAAGCGAAGGAACTCGTTTCCAAGGGCAAGACCATCGTCCTCATTTCCTGCTCGATCCACGCGACCGAAGTTGGAGCGGCCCAGATGTCCATGGAGCTAGCTTACGAACTTGCGGCCGGGCAGGACGCCAAGACCTTGGAGATCCTGGACAACGTCATCCTCCTGCTTGTCCCGTCCCTGAACCCGGACGGGCTGGACCTGGTGGTCGACTGGTACAAGAAATACTTGGGCACGCCGTTTGAGGGGACTCCGCCGCCGTTCCTCTATCAAAAGTACGCGGGGCACGACAACAACAGGGACTGGTTCATGCTCAACCTCGTCGAGAACCGGGCGACGGTCCTGAACATCCATAACGTGTGGCACCCTCACATTGTCTTCGACCTTCATCAGATGGGCGACGCAGGGTTCCGCTTGTTCGTCCCACCGTACATGGACCCGTGGGAACCCAACATCGACTACATACTCCGCCAAGAGACGGCTCTGCTCGGGATGCACATGATGAGCGAGGTCCTGTCGACGGGCAGGACAGGCGTCTCCTGCTACAACATGTACGACGCGTTCGCTCCCTCAAGGGCGTTTCAGCACTACCACGGGGGTGTCAGGATCCTTTCGGAAGCCGCGAGCGTGCGGATAGCCACTCCTGTCAGCAGGAAGAAGGAAGAACTCCGTGCCACCAGGGACGGGGCGGACCCCAAGGTAGCGTCCTGGAACCATCCCGCGCCCTGGCCGGGAGGAGTGTGGCGGCTCCGGGACATCGTGGAATACGACAAAATCGCGGCATACGGCTGCCTGAAGCACGCAGCCAAGTTCCGGGATATGTGGGTTAGCAACTTCCTGAAGCTGTCCAGACGGGCTTGCGAAAGGAAAGAGCCCTACGCCGCGGTGTTTCCCGCCGACCAGCCCGATCCCGTTATGACCTATGAGCTGCTCAAGGTGCTCTCGATGGGCCAAGTCGAGATACACCGGGCTGAAGAGGATTTCGAGGTTGACGGGGTCACGTACAGGAAAGGATCTCACGTTGTTCTGTTTGCGCAGCCCTACGGTGGCTACGCCAAGACTCTTCTAGAGAAGCAGGAGTACCCGGACTTGCGGATGTACCCCGGCGGACCGCCTAAACTCCCGTACGATGTCACGGGACACACCCTTCCGCTGCTAATGGGAGTCAAGGTGTTCTTCGCCCAAAAGCCGTTCCAGGCGTCCTTGACGAAGATCGAAAGCCCGGAGAAGCCTGTGGGTGGGGTGGAGTGTGCCGCTCAGGACGTACTGTGTGGCGCTAAAGGTGTTGGTAGCGGCTCTCAGGGCGCTGTTCAGGAAGTGCCATGTGGTGGTCAAAACGTTGGTCACAGCTCTCAGGGCGCTGTTCAGGAAATGCAGTGTGCTGCTCAAGGCGTCCCAGGTGGCGCTCAAAAGACCTACTTCGTTCTGTCTCCGACCGTGACTTCGTCCGTCAAGGTAGTCAATGAACTTCTGAAGAAGTCCCGCGAAGTCTGGCGCGCTACCCGCCCCGTTAAGGCCGGCGGAGTGTCCATGCCTGCTGGGGCCTTCCTTATCCCTGAAGACGACCGCGAAGAGGTCGAGGCCCTCTGTCGCGAGGCCGGAGTGGTGGCCCGTCGGTGCTGTGGTATGCCGGTGCCGATGGTCCGTCTCAGGTCGGGCAGGACAGCGGTCTACCAGAGCTACCGCCCCGTGGCCGATGAGGGCTGGCTCCGTCTGGTGCTGGAGGAGTACGGATTCCCGTATGAATCCGTCAACAACCGGCGCATCCGAAATGGCGACCTAGCCGCGGATTACGACTGCATCATATTCCCGTCCCAGTCCACGTCCTTCATTGCTGAGGGGAACCGTCCGGGGACTCTTCCACCGGAGTACACTGGCGGTTTGGGACTCCTGGGCAAGGATGCCATCGCTCGTTTCCTGGAGGAAGGCGGTACCTGCGTTTTCTTGAACGAGGCCGCGGCTTGGGCCGTCGACCAACTCGGACTGATGTGCAAGGACGTCCTGGCCGACAAGAAGCCGCAGGAGTTCTTCGCTCCCGGGTCCATATTGCGGGTAGTGATGGACACCGAGCACCCGTTGGCCTTCGGTCTCAGCAGGGAGACACCTGTGTTGTTCGAGAGAGGCCCAGCTTGGGAGGTAACCGGGGCCGAAGGAACGGTGGTGGGCAGGTACCCGACGACGGACCCGCTCATGTCAGGGTGGCTTCTCGGAGGCCAGTACCTGAGCGACAAGGCGGCCTTGGCCGAGTTCCGTGTTGGACAGGGTAGAGTGATATTGGTCGGGTTCTATCCTCACTTCAGAGCCCAAGCCAGAGGAACCTATAAGGTCGTGTTCAACGGGATCTACTTGGCTGCTAGCGAGCCGGTTGAGGCTGTGTAGGTGTGACGGAGCAGCGGTTGTCAGCCGCGGGTATCTAGAGGATGGATAGGGACTACCTGCTGGCGTAAGTGTCGGGAGCCGATGGACGGACTTGCGCCGACTATCGGCTCCCGATATTTAGGTGGGTCGGTGAGTGTTGCCTGGCGATAGTTA
>ENA-UPSB01002323-UPSB01002323.1-bioreactor-metagenome-genome-assembly--contig:-NODE-2323-length-18209-cov-5.034483_pt1 | contig 18209 bp, 16 predicted proteins | sample MGYA00238182_ERZ773286 | MGnify/ENA primary metagenome ERZ773286 (study PRJEB29026, sample SAMN07631240) | bioreactor metagenome | isolation source: Switchgrass digestor | place: USA: Dartmouth... | reverse complement strand
GGGAGGGACCGGCTAAGGGGTTACTTTGAGGCGCTCCGGCTGTACGGCATTCAGGCGCAGGAAGACCTGGTGCTGTACGGGGATTTCAAATGGGAGAGCGGGTGCCAGCTGACCCATATGATGATGAAGAGAAAAAACAGACCCTCTGCCATATTCGTGTCCAACAACCTGATGGGTATCGGGTGCATCAAAGCGCTGTCGGAAATGGAGCTGTCTGTACCTGAAGATGTCTCTCTGCTGGTATTTGACGACACTGTAGCCCTGAAAGCGTACAGCCAGAACATCAGTGTCATCAACCGTTCGGCGACGCAAATGGGAATCGAAGCGGCCAGGATACTGTTCGAGAAGATCCGCCGCAGCGAAGAGCGGAAAGAACAAATACCCAAGAGGGTCATACTGTTGCCAAAACTGGAACTGCGGGGCTCAGAGATTGCTGCCAGTTTACAATAACATGCGGGAGAGTGCGGTAATGCAAAAAGACAAAATCGTAGTGTTTGGAAGCTTTGTTGTGGACCTGACGAGCTGGGCCGGGCATCTGCCCGTGGCCGGAGAAACCGTGAAGGGCAGTATGTTTAAGATGGGGCCGGGCGGAAAAGGCTCGAACCAGGCTGTGGCGGTCCACCGTGCGGGCGGTGACGTCACGATGGTGACGAAGGTGGGCGATGATGTTTTCGGCCGCGTTGCGCTGGACTTTTACAAAAACGAAGGCATGAATACCGACTATATATTCATCGACAAAAAGACCGGCACCGGCAGCGCGCTGATCATGGTGGATGAGAACACCGGCCAGAACCAGATTCTCGTTGTCAGCGGCGCCTGCGACACGTTCACGCCGGAGGAAGTGGACAGCACCGAATCGCTGATCGACGCGGCGAAGATCGTACTGTTGCAGCTGGAGATCAACATGGACGCCATTGAGCGCGTCGTCAACATGGCCCATGCGAAAGGCAAAACCATCGTGCTGAACACCGCGCCGGCGCAGAAACTGCCGGACAGCCTGCTTAGTAAAGTGGACATCGTGACGCCCAACGAGATTGAAGCGGGCGCGTTGTGCGACATGACGGTGGAAAACGAGCAGGATGCAAGGAAAGCCGCGCAGATTCTGCTGGACAAGGGCGTGCGCAATGTCGTGATCACCCTGGGTAAAAACGGCGTTTTTGTGATGACGCCTGAAAAGCATGAGCTCATACCGGCCAAGAAGGTGAAGGCTGTTGACACCACGGGCGCGGGCGATGCGTTCAACGGCGGCTTTGTGACCGCGCTGGCTGAAGGAAAAGACATATTTGAAGCGGCGAGATTCGGCAATATCGTGGGTGCTCTTTCCGTGACGAAGATAGGAACCGCGCCGGCGATGCCCTATCGCGACGAGATAGACAGCTTCGTTCAATAGACTGCAGGGCTGGTCCCATATCAGTTTTGAAATCAAAAGAAAGGGGATAATGACAATGTTAAGAGGAATTCCGAAATGCTTGAATCCGGATCTGATAAAGGTGATTTGGGAGATGGGACATGGCGACAAGCTGGTTCTCGCCGATGCGTACTATCCTTCCGCGTCAACGGCCAAGAGAAACGGGAGCATACTGGTGCGCTGTGACGGTGTGCGCAACACCGAGGTGCTGGACGCCATACTGCAGTTTATGCCCCTTGATACCTCTGTCGAGAAACCCGCGCTTATTATGGACCTGCAGGATTGTGACCGCGGCAAAGTGGAGACGCCGGTGTGGGAAGAGTATAAAAAAATCGTGTGCAAGTACGACCCCCGTGGTCTGGACTGCATTGGCATGATAGAGCGTTTCGCTTTCTATGAAGCTGCGAAGGACGCTTACGCCGTTGTGGCGACGGGCGAAACGTCGCTTTACGGCTGCATGATACTTCAGAAAGGTACCGAATAACGCGGATTGCCTTAAACGGCGGGCGGCGGTGCGCGCTGCACGGGCTCTGCATTAGCGGGAGGGTGTAAGTCTTGATAAAAGTTGAGGTCCGTAACCTGACAAAACAATACGACAGGCACCTTGCCGTGGACAGCATCAGCTTTTCAATCGAGACGGGAAAAATATACGGCTTTCTGGGCCCCAATGGCGCCGGTAAATCCACGACCATGAATATGATTGCCGGCTGCCTTGCACCCACTTCGGGGCAGGTGCTGATAGCCGGTTACGACCTCCACGAGGAGCCCCGGGAAGCCAAGCGGCACATCGGCTACCTGCCGGAGATGCCGCCGCTCTACCAGGACATGACGCCCAAAGAGTTTCTTTCGTTCGTGTGCGAAATCAAGCACATACCTAAAGCGGAGCGTGCGGACGTGATAGCGGACGTGATGCAGCGCACCGGCATTACGGACGTATCCGGCAGGCTGATACGCCAGCTGTCCAAGGGCTACAAGCAGCGCGTGGGCATCGCGCAGGCGCTGGTGGGCTATCCGGAATTCATCATGCTGGACGAGCCGACGGTGGGCCTTGACCCGCTGCAGATCATCGAAATTCGCAAGCTGATACGCGAGCTGGGGGAAAAGCATACAGTGCTGCTGTCCAGCCACATACTTTCCGAAGTCAGCGAGATCTGCGACGAGGTGATCATACTCTCCAAAGGGCGGCTGGTGGCGCGCGATACCACTGAAAACCTGGGCGCGCTGCCGGGCGGCAGCAGGCTGTTTATGCTGGTGGAGGGCGATGAGGCGGACGTGCGCGCCGTGCTGGAAGATGCGGGCGCAAGCGGGATTGTTATCACCCCGGCCGGCGAAGGCAGGGTTGAGGTAGAGGCGGAAGTGGAGGAAAACGCCAAGGACAGGATTTTCTACGCCTTCGCGGAAGCAAAGCTGCCTATCCGCGAGATGCGCACCGAAAAGATGTCGCTTGAAGAGATATTCCTCAGGTATACCAGCTCGGGAGAGGGGGAAGGCCATGGCGGCGATCTATAAGAAAGAGATACGCTCGCTGTTCTGCGGTCTGACGGGATGGCTTTCCATTGCGCTGATACTGCTGGTGTTCGGCGTGTATACGGCCGTGATGAACCTTTCGGAGGGATATGCGGATTTTTCGCTGGTGCCGTACAACGCGCAGATCATATTCCTGATCGCGATACCGCTGATTACCATGCGCGCGCTGGCGGAAGAGCGGCGGCAGCATACCGACCAGCTGCTCTATTCCTCGACGCTGAGCGCCTATGAGGTTGTTTTCGGCAAATACCTGGCCATTGTGACCGTTATTGCGATACCGCTGGCGATATCCAGCGTGTACCCGCTGATACTTGCGGAGTATGGGCGGGTGACCTTAAGCACCGCGTTTTCCGCAATGTTTGCGTTTTTTATGCTGGGCGCAGCACTCACAGCGGTGGGACTGTTCTTCTCGTCTTTATCCTCCAATCAATTTGTATCTGCGGCCTTATGCTTTGGCGTGCTGCTGCTCAGCTATTTTGCGAAAGACTTAAAGACGCTGCTTTCCACCAACGTCGTGACCGCGCTGTACTTTTTTTCGGTGGTGGCGCTGGCCGTGGGCGCGCTGGCGCGCTATATGACCCGCAGCTGGGGCATTGCGGCCATTGTGTTCGCCGTGCTGGAAGCGATACTGATAGCCATATACCTGGCTGCGCCGGGCGCGCTGGACGGCTCGGTGGCGGCGGCTCTGACCAGCATCGCCGTGTTTGCGCGGCTGGAGACGTTCTGCAACGGCATATTCGACATCGCCGCGCTGCTGTATTACCTGTCGCTGATATGGCTGTTCATCTTCTTCAGCATACAGGCGTTTGAAAAGAGAAGGTGGGGATAAGGCGGCTATGAAGAAAAAAGAGTTCAGCCGCCAGGCGAGGAGCGGCATATACAGTTTGGTGATATCGCTGGCCATGACGGCGGTGGTGGTCGGCCTCAACCTGATTGTGTCGCTGCTGCCTGAAACCGCCATGAAAATAGATACCACAAAGGAAGGGCTTTATACGGTATCGGCGCAGACCGAGCAGGTACTGACCAATCTGAAGGAAGATGTCAACATATACCTGATCGTGCAGCCCGGCGAGGAGGACGATTATATCGTGAACCTCCTGGGGCGTTACGCGCAGATATCCGATCATATAAAGGTGACGCACGTCAATCCGCTGACCAACCCCTTATTTACGCAGCAGTATACCAACGAAACGGTGGAGAACAACGGCGTGATCGTGGAAAGCGCGCGGCGCAGCAAAGTGGTGCAGAAGGCGGATATGTACTCATACGGCTTCGATTACACCTACTACACCTACGCCACCGTATTCAGCGGCGAGTCCAAGATCACCGGCGCTGTCAGCTTTGTGACGGAGGAACAGGTGCCCACCGTATACATGCTGACCGGACACGGCGAGGAGCCGCTGCCCGAACGGCTTGCGGATGCGATATCCACAGAAAACTTTGAGCTGGCATCCATCAGCCTGGTGTCGGGCAGCCTGCCCCGGGACGCCGCTGCGGTGATGATCATATCGCCCAAAAGCGACATATCGGTGGAGGAAAAAGAGCAGCTTGAAGAGTATCTGGACGGCGGCGGCCGGCTGCTGGTGGTGTCCGGTTTTGTGGAACCCGGCCTTGCCAACCTCTATGCGCTGATGGCGTCCTTTGGCATGGAGCCGGTAAGGGGCGTTGTCATCGAGGGCAGCGGGGCGCACAGCATATCCGGGTATTCCTACTACCTGCTGCCGGATATCCAGCCCCATGATATCACCAACCCGCTCATAGAGGAAAAAGCCGATGTGCTGGTGCCGACGGCGATGGGGCTTCGGGAGACGCAGATGCACCGCAGCACTGTGACGGTGACGCCGCTGCTGATGAGCTCGGGCAAATCCTATTCCAAGGTGGACCCCAACAACACCGAGACGTTCGACAGGGAGCCGGGCGACATCAGCGGGCCGTTTGCCCTGGGGCTGGCCGCTGAGGAAAACTACGGGGATACCAACATCCGGCTGGCGTGGTACGGCTCAGACATGATGATACTGGACCAGGTGGACGAGATCGTTTCGGGCAGCAATACCGACCTGTTTGTCAATACGCTGGGATGGATGTGCGAAAAGGAGAGCAGCATCAACGTCCGTCCCAAATCGACGCTGAGAGCTTACCTGACCCTACCCACCACGTTTAAAAACGTGATGGTTGCGGTGATCACAGCGGTGCTGCCGGCGGCGGCGCTGATTGCGGGCAGCGTCGTGTATGTGCGCAGGAGGCTGAAGAAGTGAAGCGGAGAAGGCTCGTGGCGCTTGTTGTGACGGCGGGCATATCCGTACTTATGATAGCGGGATACCTGATCTATACGGCGCTGGCAGCCAAGGAGGAAGAGCCGCAGCAAACGGTGCTGTTCAGCGCGGAAGGCATCAGCGAGATCAGCATCATGCGGCCCGAAGAAGAGCTGACCTTTGTCCGGCAAGGTGGCGACTGGGTTTACGCGCCGGACAGGGACTTTCCTCTGAACACCGCCTACGTAGGCGATATGGAAGACGCGCTGGCATCGCTGACCGCTGTGGGCATGATAGATAAGGGCGACCCGGCGGTGTACGGCCTGAGCACCCCCGCCTGCCGCATCAGGGCTGTGGCGCTGGACGGCAGGGTGTTTGAATGCGAGGTGGGAAGCGTCAACGAAACGGCGGATATCGTGTATATCCGCACGGGCGGCGCCATCTACATGGTTAGCAGCGGCTTTGCCAGGCGGTTCAGCCACACGCTGCTGGCGATGGCTGAGCGCGGCAAGCTGCTTGAGATCGAGGCGTCGCAGGTGAAGTCGGTGGCGCTGGAGAACGCCAACGGCCGCTTTGAGCTGGTGCAGCACCCGGACGGGCTGCCGGGCGGCTTTGATAAGCTGACGTGGGCTTTCGCGGACGCGTCGCCCGCGGACGCGCAGAAGGCGAAAGAGCTGGTGACGGCGGTGACCGGCATGAGGCCGACGGTGTGCGTGGCCTACAAGCCGGATGAACAAACGATGGCAGCCTGCGGGCTGGATGCGCCGGCCGCCACCGCGGTGATCTCATATGGCGGCGGAAGCCTCACCGTCCATGTGGGGAGCCAGAGCGAAGACGGGCAGTATTACGCCTGGCTGCCGGACAGAAAAGTGGTATACGCCTTTGATCCGCAGACGCCGGAGCTGCTGGCGGATACCGATGCGGGGGATTACATGAACCGCCAGGTGTTTCCGGTGGGATATTCAAGGCTGACATACGCGACGGTGGAGCATGGCGGAGATTCGGTCAGACTGGATTTTAAGGAATACGGCAAAGCGTGGGACTTCTACTATGCGCTGACCTCCCTGCGCGCCGAGGGCATTGCTCATGAGCAGCCCGCAGGGGACGCGGATGTGCGCATCACCGCATATACGGAGGACCCGCAGGTGACATATACCGTTGTGTTCAGGAAATATGACGACGACTTTTACAGCACGGATTTCCTAGGCTATATACAGCTGGTGAACAAGAGGGACATCCAGGGGCTGCTGAGCATACTTGGGGCTTAAAGAGCCTCAGGTGTTGGAGGAAAAGATGATAGAAGTAAAGGGTTTGTACAAAACTTACGGCATCAATGCGGCGGTGCGCAACGTATCCTTCACGGCGCGCAAGGGCGAAATTGTGGGCCTGGTGGGAAGGAACGGCGCGGGAAAATCCACCACCATGAACATCATTGCGGGGTACATTTCCTCCGACGAGGGCACCGTGACCATCAACGGGCACGACATACTGAAAGAGCCGGTGGAGGCAAAGCGCCATTTGGGCTATATGCCGGAGTTTCCGCCGCTCTACAACGAGATGACGGTATACAAATACCTGCATTTCGTCTGCCAGCTGATGGGCGTTCCCAAAAACGATATCCGCGACCACCTGAAGGACATCATCGAAAATGTGGGACTTGTGGAAGTGCAGAACCGGCTGATCGGCAACCTGTCCAAGGGCTACCGGCAGCGCGTGGGCATCGCGAAGGCGCTGTGCGGCAATCCGGAAAACATCATGCTGGATGAGCCCACCAGCGGCCTGGACCCCAAGCAGATCGTGGAGATACGCGCCCTGATCCGCAGCCTCGGCAAAAAACATACCGTGATCATCTCCTCGCACATACTCAGCGAGCTGGTGGACATCTGCACACGCCTGGTCATCATCGACAGGGGCGTGGTGCTGGCGGACGACACGGTGGAGCACCTGCTCAGCCCTTCGGGCAGCGGACGGGTGCTGGAGCTGGCCGCCAGAGACGGCGAAGACCTTTACGCCGTGCTGGCCAATATTGACGGCGTGGCCGAAGTCAAGAAAAAGAAGCCGTACAACGGGGCTCCCCGGTATTACATCACCATCAAGCCGGGCGCCGATGTTGCCGAAACCGTGTCCAGGGCAGTGGCGCAGGCCGGCGCCACGGTGACGCTGCTGAGGCCGGTTGAGCATTCGCTGGAGGACGTGTTCCTGGAACTGACGGAGGCTGCGATGAGGAAAGAAGGTAAGGACGCATGAAGGCGATATTCCGGAGAGAGTTCGAGTCGTATTTTACGACGATGATCGGATACATATTCATGGCAGTGTGCATGCTGGTATGCGGCGTGTTCTTTACGAGCACCAACATCATCGGCGGCTCGGCGAGCTTTGTCAGCGTGGTCTCCAGCGTCAGCTACGCTCTGATACTGATCACGCCCATACTGACGATGAGAAGCTTTGCCGAGGAGCGCAAGAGCAAGGCCGACCAGCTGCTGCTGACCGCGCCGGTTTCCATCACGAAAATAGTGGCCGGCAAATACTTCTCCGCCCTGGCGGTGCTGTGCGTGACGCTGGTGGTCACGCTGGTATTCCCCATAGCGCTGTACATATTCGGAAATCCGTATTGGGGTGAAATCGTGCTGGGGTATATCGGCATGGCGCTTTTGGGCGCGACGTTTATCTCGATAGGTTTGTTCGTGTCGTCCGTGACGGAGAACCAATTGACGGCCTGCATTGTTACCATGGGCATACTGTTTTTGCTGTGGCTTTCCGATACGCTGATACCGTCGCTGTCCGACAATACGCTTTACGCGATACTCAGCGCGCTGTCGCTTTACGGGAAGTTCTCCAGCTTTACGGAGGGAACGCTCAATATTGCGGCTATCATCTATTTTCTGACAATGACGACCCTGTTTCTGTTTTTCACGGTAAAGGCGGTTGAACGCAGAAGATGGAGCAAGGGCTGAGAACAGGGGTAACGCAGATGGAAAAGAACGCAAAAAATACACCGAAAAAAAACATGCCGTCTCTGGGCGCCGGAAGGCGGCGCGTTTACCGCATTACCGCGATTGTCTCGGTGGTGGTGATGGTGCTGGTGGTGCTGGGCGTCAACATGCTGGCCCACGTGCTGGACGACAAGTTCAACTGGAGAGTGGACATGTCGGAGCGGCAGTATTACAGCATATCCGATACCACCAAGAAAATACTGGACGAGCTGGACCAGGACGTGTATGTGTATACGCTGTACACCAAGGGCCGCGAGGACACGCGCGTGGTGGAGCTGATGCGCACCTATGACGCGTATTCCGACCGGTTCCATTACGAGAATGTAGACACGACGCTGAACCCCGGGTTTACCGCGGAATTTGACCCGCAGGGCGAAGGCATTGAGGCCGGCTCGCTGATCGTCACCAATGCTTCGCGCACGCTGTACAAGGTGTATTCGGTTTTCGAGCTGTATTCCATAGACCCGACCGGTACATATGTCTATACGTTCAATGCCGAGGCGCGCGTGACTTCCGCCATCGTCTACATCCAGACGGGGGTGGCGTATACGGTGAAGCTGCTGGCGGGCCACAGCGAATATACCAAGGAACAGCTCAGCGAATTGGTCATTGCGCTCAGCTCGCTCAATTACGAGGTGGAGACGTACGACTCGACTATAAGCACCGAGAAGCTGGACCCCGAATACGACCTGCTCATGGTGGTCAGCCCCGGGGAGGACCTTTCCACGGCCGAGTACGAGTCCATAAAGGAATTCCTTGAAAACGGCGGCAATGCGATATTCCTGATGGACTACGTGATATTCAATCCGTCCACCGGGTATACGCAGATCGTGGTGGACGACCTTAAGAACTTTAACGCGCTGCTGATGATGTACGGGCTCAATGTCAACAAGGATTATATCATCGGCGGCGACAGCGCGAAGCTCTAGCAGCGGGTGACCGGCCTGGTGCCGACGATGTACGGCCACGCCATCACCAACCCGCTGATAAATAACAACCTGACGCCGGTGCTGATGGATTGCAGCAGCATTACCATAGCGTCCGGCGCGAACGTGAAGGCGGGCGTACTGCTGGAGTCCGACGCCAACACATGGGCGAAGAAGGTTAGCACCACGATGTCGGCTTCCTATGAAGAGGGCGACCCGAGAGGGCCGTTCACGCTGGGAGCGGTGGCGCAGTACGGCGATTCCAAAATCGCGCTGTTCAGCACGTCGTCCTTCGTGCAGTCCAGCAGCGAGGGCATCGAGCGCCCGGCCAACCAGGCGCTGATTCTCAACACCGTGGGCGTGCTGGCGGAAAACACCAACAACCTGAACATACCGGCCAAGAGCATGCTCATGGGCGCGATGGAGTTTACTAACAGCGCGCAGGCGCTCGTGCTGGAGATAATCGTGATAGCGGTGATACCGCTCGCCATCATTGCGGCGGGTCTGGTGATCTGGATAAGAAGAAAGCGCAGGTAGGATGCCGTTGAAGAAGACCTGGATATTCATAGTGCTGGGCCTGGTCGTGGTGGCCGCCATCGTGGTATCGCTGGTGTTCCTGCTGGGGGACAGCGAGGACGGTGAGGAAGGCCGTTCCATCAGCGTCTCCAAGGTGTCTTACACCAAGGTGACGGGGATGCGCATCAAAAAGGACGGCAACGTGATCGATATCGTGCGGACGGGCGACGGATGGGAATACCGGAACAACAAAGACGCCGAGCTCGACCAGGATTCGATGGAGGCCGCGCTGACAATGGTCTGCTACCTCTACGCGAAAGAAAAGCTGTTTGACGCGGTGGAAGACCTGTCGGTGTACGGGCTGGATGATCCCGTGATGCAGGTCGAGATCGACCTCAATGACGGGACCACCATGACATTTGGCTTCGGGGCGTACACCTCGGCGCGCGACGGCGTTTTCATGAAATACAGCGGCTCGGACGCCATATACGTATACGACCTTGACAGCTACAGCATTCTGGAGAGAGCCGCCCGGGCATTGCGCGACCTCAGCATCGACATCGATGCGGATAAGCTCGTGAAGGTTGAGATCATGCGGACGAGCGGCCCGCGCGTGCCCATCACGATGGAGAAGATACCCGAGGGGGCCAGCGTCGGCCTGGAAACCTGGATGCTCTCGTCGCCGTTTACGGCGATAGCCAACGCGCAGGCGGTGTCGCTGGTACAGACGTTCTTCGCAGCGCCGCGGTATTCAGCTTTTGTGAGCGATGAGGAGGCGGGCGTGTACGGGTTCGGCGATTCCTCGGCATATATATACCTTGAGGAAGCGGGCGGAAAGTCGGTCAGGATACTGATCGGGGACCGAACGGGCAGCGGCAGGTATTACTGCATGGAAGAGGGACGGCACGGCGTGTACGAGCTGGCCAGCGGCTTTGAGGCCCTGCTGGAGATGGAAACGCCCAACATCATTCCCTCGGCGCTGTTCCCGGTGACGACGGAGCAGACGGCGGACGTGTTTATCACGATGGGAGAAGTTTCCTATGAGCTGCTGGAAAAAGACGGCGGCTATGCGCTGAATGGCAGGATGCTGACTAAAGAAACAGTCGACAAGTTGTACACCTACCTGTCGGAGCTGACGTTCAGCGGCATTGCCGGCGAGACGGATATGTCAAGCGGGCCCGAGGCCACCATCCGCCTGAAAAGGGGCGGCAATGAGCTGACATACGGTTTTCACCGGTACATGAACGATTTTTACGCGGTGGAGCTGAACCGGTCGGGAACGGTATCGGGTTATATTAAGGCAAAAAATCTGGCCATACTCATATCGGCGTTCGCCGAAGCGGCGCAGCCGGCCAGCTAAAATGAATGATTTCGCTGATGTGGCAGGCAAGGATATTGGGGATATGTATCCGCAGCCGGCCGCATCGCGATTGAATAACTCAGAGGAGGAAAAGGTATGAAGAAAGTATTTCTAGGCATCGTGGTCTTCACACTGGTGTGCGGGATGCTGCTGATGTCGGCTTGTTCAGACCAGGGCGGCGCTCCCAGCCCGGCGAGCCAGGCGCCTCAAGCGCCGGCAGAAGAGTCCAAGGCCCCTGAAGCGCCGGCAGAACAGCCCGGCGAAGCTCCGGAAGCGCCTGCTGGCGGCATCACACTTGGTTCCGGTTACACCATCATGACGACAGTTAAGCTGCTCGGCATCGGCTGGTTTGACAGAACCGAAACCATGGTGAAAGAGTTTGCGGCGAACACGGGGAACAACTGCTATCAGACGGGCCCGTCCGAAACCGACGCGGCGGCGACTAACCAGCTCCTGGAAGACGCTATCGCGACGGGCGTGGATGCCATCTGCATTATCCCGTTCTCTCCGTCTTCCGCTGACCCGGTTCTCGCGAAAGCCAGAGAGCAGGGCATTGTGGTGATCAGCCATGAGGCGACCGACCAGGTGGAGTGCGACTATGACATCGAGGCGTTTGACAACTATGCTTATGGCGCTATCCTGATGGACTACCTGGCCAAGGGCATGAACGAAGAGGGCGAATACTACACGACGGTCGGCGGTCTGACAGCGACCTCTCAGAATCAGTGGGAAGAGGGCGGCTACAATCGGCAGCAAGAAAAGTATCCCAACATGACGGCTGTCAAGAGAAAGATCGAGACCAACGACGAGCAGGCGAAGTCCAAGGCCATCATGGCTGAGATGATCAACACGTATCCGAACCTCAAGGGCTTCCAGGGTGCGACTTCTCAGGATGCTCCCGGCGCGGCCGAGGCGGTTGCCGAAGCGGGCCTGATCGGCAAAATCACCGTGGTGGGCACCTCCATGCCGTCCATCGCTTCCAAGCAGCTGGAAGATGGCTCCCTGTACGCCATGGCGCTGTGGGATCCCGGCCTGACCGTTTATGCGATGCACACGCTGGCGGTCATGATGCTGGATGGCAACGGTGACCTCATCAACGAGGATCTCAACCTGTCGGAAGCTTCCGGTTATCCGGGCGGCCTGCCTGGCTATGAGAAGCTGATGTTCACCGACGGCGCCGGTGACGGCAAGATCATCTATGCCAATGCGACCCTGGTCATCGACAGCGTTGAGAAGATGAACCAGTACAAAGACGCGAACGGTAATTACTACCTGTAATTCAACGAGACATATCCCTATGCGGCGTGGGTTGACGCCGCAGGGCGTCAACCCAAACGGGGGCGGCCGTAAGGCCGCCCTGCCGTAGCATAATAATGGGCTCTGCCATAAAATTTACTTGATTCAACTGCCTGCAGCGAGTAAAGTAAAAATAAGGTTAAGTAAATATATATAGTGAAAAATCTCAGAAAAGGAAGGTTTCGATAATGTCGGATGTTTTCCTTCGCGCAGCCAATATAAACAAGTCTTTTGCCGGGGTTCACGCATTAAAGGGCGTTAACTTGACCGTAAAAAAGGGAGAGGTCCGTTGTTTAATCGGCGAAAATGGCTGCGGGAAATCCACGCTGATAAAGATTATATCGGGCGTGTACACGCCGGATTCAGGTGAAATAGAGATAGAGGGCCACAAATACAGCAAGTTAACCCCCAGTGAAGCCATGAACAGGGGTATACAGGTTATATATCAGGACTTTTCGATTTTCCCCAACCTGTCGGTGGCCAATAACATAGCCATGAACACCTTAAGGGTGGAAAAAAAGAAGTTTGTCAATTGGAAACTGATCAGAGAGCGGGCCCAAAGAGCCTTGGACCACCTGGATGTTAAGCTGGACCTGGACGAGAAAGCCGAAGCGCTTTCGGTGGCGGATAAGCAGATTGTCGCGATTTGCCGCGCCATTATACAGGACGCCAAGCTTATCATCATGGACGAGCCGACCACGGCTCTCACCAAAAAAGAAGTGACGTCGCTGCTGAAAATCATCACGCAGCTCAAGCAGGAAGGCATTTCCGTCATATTCGTGACGCATAAGCTGGAAGAAGTGATGGATGTGACGGACACCGTGACGATACTGCGGAACGGGTCTACCGTCATCGACGGCGAAAAAACATCCGACTTCGACATCAGCAAGTTTGCCTACTACATGACGGGCCGCGAGATAAAGGATGAGCCTTTCGTCCAGCAGATCAAGAACGGCAAGGAAGTGCTGCGGGTGGAGCATCTGTCGCTCAAAGACGGGTTCGAGGACGTATCCCTCACGGTGAACAGCGGCGATATCGTGGGCGTGACGGGCCTTCTCGGCTCGGGTCGGACTGAATTTGCGCAGTGCCTGTTCGGGCAGTACCCGCCGACCTCCGGCAAGATATTCTTCGAGGGGAAAGAGGTCAAGATCAAGAGCGTTCAGGACTCCATTGACATTGGCATCGGCTATGTGCCGGAAGACCGCCTGACGGAAGGCCTCTTCATCAAGAAATCGATAGCCAGCAATATCTATGTCGGCGTGCTTGACAAGTACAAGAAAAACCTGGGCATTTCCGATATACGCGCGCTGAAAGAGGTTGGGGAGAAATGGGTCAAGGAGCTTGCCATTAAAACGCCGGATCCGGAGAACATCATCAGCACGCTGTCCGGCGGAAACCAGCAAAGAGTAGTGCTGGCGAAATGGCTGGCACGCAACCCCAAGCTGCTCATACTGAACGGCCCCACTGTGGGCGTGGACATCGGCTCGAAGTCGGAGATTCACAAGATCATCAGACAGCTGGCCAACAACGGCATGGCCGTCATCATCATATCCGACGATATACCCGAGCTGCTTGCCAACTGTAACAAAGTGGCTGTTATGAAAATGGGACGCATTGTCGGCGAGTTTGATACCAAAGAGCTTGCCCCCGATCAGCTTGCGAGCATGCTTGCGTAACGGGTAAATATATTGAAAGGAATGAAAGTTCAGATGATTCGCAATAGACTAAGAAGAATGGCAAAATCGAACGAGCTATACGTTTTTCTTGTGATACTTCTGATTTATGCCATTGTCAGCATCATCAGTCCCGTGTTTTTCTCGGCATACAGCGTGGTGTCGGTTTTAAAAACGGCGATTGAGCCGCTGATTTACGCGGTGGGCGCCTATCTTGTGATACTCTCCGGCGGCATTGACATCACCGTTGCGGGCATCGGCGCATTCTCGATGTTTACCGCGACCAAAATCGTGTACGAGATGAACTATGAGGGCTCCGCGCTGCTGCCATATGTGCTGGCCGTGGCTTTCGGTACGGGCCTGGGCATGATCAACGGCCTGCTTATTTCCCGGCTGAAGATACCGCCGATGATTGCGACGCTGGGCATGAACAGCATCATCAACGGCGTCATGCTGTTCTTCATCGGTTCCCGCGAGATTTCGCGCGTGCCGATTGGCATACTGACAGCCGGCAGAACGTATTTATTGACTGTGTATAATGCCAACGGCGTGGCCGCTCCGCTGTCCACCACTGTGTTTATCGCCATTGCGCTGCTTATTATCATGTTCCTGTTCTTGCGCTATACGATGCTGGGCGCCAACATTTTTGCCATCGGCGGCAACACCGAATCCGCGATGAGAGCCGGTATCAATGTTCCCAACACCCAGCTTATCGTGTACACCATTGCTGGTGCGCTCTACGGCCTTGGAGGTATGGTCCATACCATTACATATGTGAACAGCAATCCCATGGACCTCATCGGGCAGGAAATGATCACCATCGCTGCGGTCATTATCGGCGGCGCGCGCATTACCGGTGGACATGGTACGCTGACAGGCACTGTGCTGGGCGTGCTGCTCATACAACTCGTGAACAACTGCCTTAATACTGTGGGCATTCCCACCTACTGGCAGAGGTTTGTCGTGGGCATGGTGCTGGTGATAGGCACGAGCCTGACGGCGTACCAGGCGCTGAAAGAAAAGCGCAAGCTCCACGTGGAGATATCGCCGGCGCCACAGACTACTAAGGAATAAGGGGATCGGATATGGAAACGAAAAAAATCAGAAAAACCTCATGGCTGCGCCATATCTTCTTTGAGTCAAAGCTGGGTTGGCTGTTTGTCTTCATGGTGGTGTCGTACCTGGCCATGGGCTTTATGTCATATGCGCTAAAGGGAAATTTCAAGTATTTTTCCGGCTCCACGCTGCAGTCGATGGTCGGTCAGATACCCGAAATCGGCATACTGGCCATAGGCTGTATGCTGCCGATGATCACGGGCGGCATTGACCTTTCGATGATAGGCAAAGCCAACCTGTCGGGCATCGTGGCGGCTGCGTTTATGAAAGCGCTAATTAGCGACACGACGCCAGAGGGGACACAGGTGCTGATATCCATTGTAGCGATATTGCTGGCGATTGTTGTCGGTTCGCTGGCCGGCCTGCTGAACGGGCTCATCATCAGCAAGTTTAACACGCCGCCGCTGATCGTGACGTTGGGCAGCAACTATGTTTTCATGGGCATCGCCGTTGTGATCACTGAGGGGCAATCCATTGTGGGGCTGCCCAAGGCGTTCAACACCATAGGGCAAGGCATGTTGTTTGGAGCGATACCCGTCCAGTTTGTGGTGTTGGTTCTGGTGGCGGTAGTCATATGGTTTTTGGTTACAAGAACGGCTTACGGCACCAAGCTATATATGACAGGCTCCAATATGGTGGCTGCCGAGTTTTCGGGCATCAACATGACCAGGCTGCTCTGCACAACGTACACCATTTCGGGCGTGCTGTCTGCGCTGTCGGGCTGCATATTGTTCGGACGTTCCAGTCAGGCCAACGCCGACTATGGCACCACCTATACGCTTCAGGCCATCATGATCGCCGTGCTGGGCGGCACCAACCCGAACGGCGGCGAGGGCAACGTGCTGGGCGTGGTGTTTGCCATGTTCACGATGCAGTTTCTGGCGACGGGCATGAATTTCTTCCAGGTGACGAACGTGACTTATCTGAAGGATATTGTGTGGGGCGCTGTGCTGATCATCGTGATGATAGTCAACTACGTATCGGCGGCCAGGAATGAGAAACACAAGCTTCGCCAAATGTGAGCGCAGGCTGAGATTGCGCTGCTTTATGAATAATATGCCGCGCCGGTTCCGGCCGGCGCCGTATAAAAGTATCCCCGCAACGCGATGGTTGCGGGGTTTTTTGTCGTATTTCTGCTCAGCTCGGGAACCGCGGTTATCGCGATTAATCTGGATCTTTCGGCAAAGGGGTTAAGGGCCGAATATCTTTTTATGCTCTTCGATGACTTGCCGCGCTGTGGATTCGTCCGTGTAAAATGAGCTGACAGCGCCCGAATTGAGGGCGCTTATGATCGCTTTGGCTTTGTGCTCGCCCACTGTGAAAGCTATCCGGTGCTCCTTGCGTATCAGCGATTCGAGCGGCAGGCAGATGGTCCTGTTGTCCAGCTCGTGATCGACGATATTGCCTTCGATGTCAAGAAAATGGGTAATCACATCGGATAAGGCGCCTTTTCTGATCAGGTCGTCGTAATAGGAGGGAGACAGCGTTCCGGTTTTGAAAACCGTAGAATCCGGCGACAGATCGCCTATTCCGAAAATCGCAATGCGCGCGCTTTCGCCTATGTCCAGCACTTCCTTGACCTGCGTGTCGTTCGACAACGCTTCCTTCAGCTCGATGCTGTCCACAATTGTGGGCACGGGCAGAATGTGGGCGTCGCAGAGATAGTTCTTGGAAAAGTTTTCAATGATGCTGTACGATTTAAAAGAGCGCAGATGCTTGGCCAAAGACCCGCTTATCTGCACGATTCTTAAATTATGCTTGATCGGGTTGCAGGGCACGAGATTTAAAGACAGCAAAGTCATGGCCCTGCCCCAGCACAAGCCTATCGTATCGCCGTCTTGGATGATTTTATTGAGGTCCACTGCGAGTATTTTGATGACATCGAGATAGCGCGATTCGATATCCGTCATATAGGTAGGCGTGATGCAAATCTTTTGCAGCTTAAACAGCTCTTTGAATTTTTGCTCCAAATCGTAAAGCGAGGGCAGCGGCAGATGCAGGTCGAAAGTTACCAGGCCGTCGTCCTTGGCTTTTTTCAATATCCGGCTGACCGTTGATTTGGAGATATGCTCCTTGTCGGCTATTTCTGCCTGAGTGCAGCCGTTTATATAGAATTCTTTCAACACCCGTATGACAAGGTTGATGTCATGATACATCGGGCGGCCTCCCAAAAGTTCGTGTAATTAATTGCACAAACCGTACACACTATAATACCATCAGCACTGCAAATGTTCTATAATAAATCGACAGAAAAATATGGATGGTTTGTCAATAATGTTCGAATATGATGTCAAAATGCAGTTGTTTAGCCGTTTTCCTATACTCCCCAAGAAATTTATGTTTTTAAGGGCTAACGTTTTTCCGGGAACACTCATTTCCCATATATCCATCGTGAAAAAAATTGCACGCATTCGGCCCGAATATAGGGAAAAGTATTTCTTGAAATCAATTACGATTTAATTATATATTATAACAGGAAAGCATTCTGCAGGTAGAATATATGATGCTCTGTTAAGGCGGAAAACCTGCACTAGAAAGCAGCGTGCAGGCTGGATACCGAGCGGAATGCCTAAAATAAAGGGATTTGCCGGGCTTTTGGAGTATTTTCTCATCAGAGATGCGGACATAGTGGATATAGCGATGGGAGACTCCGGAAGGGCCGGCGGATACCTGTTGCGGATGTATGACATATCTCTTGTAAAGTGAGATATAAATTTCAGAAACTAAAGAAAGGGCGGTCAAATGAATTTAGATGCACTAATCCAACAGATCACGGAAGAAGTGATTGCAAAACTGAGCGTGGGTAATGCACCGGCGGAAGATTATTCGCCGGCATCGCTGGCGAAATACATAGATCATACGCTGCTGAAGCCGGAAGCGTCGCTGGAACAGATTCGCAAAGTATGCGATGAGGCGAAAAAATACCACTTCGCCAGCGTGTGCGTTAACCCGAGCTACATCGAGTTCGTGGCCCAGCAGCTCGAAGGCAGCGGCGTAAAACCCTGCGTTGTCATCGGTTTCCCGCTGGGCGCAACGCTGCCCGAGGTGAAGGCGGCGGAAACCAGTGCGGTGATCGGCTTGGGCGCGAAGGAAGTGGACATGGTCGTGAATATCGGCGCGATCAAGTCCGGCGACTGGCATC
>ENA-UPSB01002318-UPSB01002318.1-bioreactor-metagenome-genome-assembly--contig:-NODE-2318-length-18225-cov-5.263621_pt1 | contig 18225 bp, 22 predicted proteins | sample MGYA00238182_ERZ773286 | MGnify/ENA primary metagenome ERZ773286 (study PRJEB29026, sample SAMN07631240) | bioreactor metagenome | isolation source: Switchgrass digestor | place: USA: Dartmouth... | reverse complement strand
ATCCAAAATGTGGAGATATAATGCGGATTACGCTGGAAGTAGAGGATAATATTATCAAAGATATTAAATTTAAAACTTTTGGTTGTGGAGCAGCTGTTGCTACCAGTAGTATGGTTACCGAATTAGTCAAAGGCAAAACTTTAGAAGAAGCTTTGGCAGTATCTAATGCCGTTGTGGCTGAAGCACTTGGCGGTTTACCCGAGAACAAAATGCACTGCTCCAATTTAGCTGCAGATGCGTTACATGCCGCTATTAAAGATTATCTTTCTAAAAAGAATAAGGTTTAACCAATAAATTATAAGTATTGTGAATTTAAAGCGGCTCGGGACATCCCTAGCCGCTACTTTAAACTATTTGAATGTTTGTAATGAGATTATAATAGTTTTATGAGACTATATGAATATTATTATTAAGTTCTGGGGAAAATATAGGTGTTTAGCTTAACATTAGATTTTTTGGGATGATGGCCTATGCGTAGAATGAGAGAACTACTGAGGCTGCCCGTCGTATTAGAGGAATCAGGAGACAGGTTGGGGTTAGTCAAAGATATACTATTTGACGAGACGAATAATATCGTAACCGGAATAATAGTAGAAAAGGGTTCTTTACTAAACACACAAATTAAAAATATCCCCAGAGCTGATATTATATCCTTTGGCAAAGAATCTGTGGCAGTGAAAAAATCGTCCGAGGAAAAGGTATGTGGTACATCTTGGTCAGAAAAGGTGGGGACAAAAGTCTATGATGGTGATGGAGAAATTAAAGGAACTATAGAAGATATTTTCGTGGATAATTTCGTTAATAAAATATTAGGATATGAAATTTCCGATGGGTTATTTTCTGATTTATTTAAAGGTCGACAAGCGGTTATGGCAGAAAATATCCTTGTTGAAAGCGAGGATGTGGTTGTAATTGAAGGGGGGTCAAAAATATGATTTGCCCGGTTTGCGGTGGGCGGCAAATAGGGAAAGTTGGCGTTGAACAATACTACTGCTGGGATTGTTGTGTTGAATTTAACAGCCATACCGACAAAGTAGTAGTCTATGACTTGGAAGAGGATGGCTCTTTAGTTGCTTGGGAAGATTATTATATTGAAAGCGATGAAATAGCCCAAGCAGTTGCTGAATAAGCTCCAGATAAATGGTAATGGATTTTATATGTTATGGGAGGTTGGGATTTTCAAACATATTTGAAAAGACCGGCCTTTTATTGTCTTAGAGCCAAATGGGGGCTTACGAATTGCTGATGCGTTTTGTCGATAGAAGAATAGTAATTATACTTTTGTCAGCTTTAGTTATAATTTTTTTTCTTTTTAAAGTAAGAACTATAATTCCTCCTTTTATTGTTGGAGCGATAATTGCCTATCTTCTTAGCCCGGCGGTTACTTGGCTTGAAAAAAAAGGATTAAACCGTTCAGGAGCAGTTTTTGTAGTCTTTATTTGGATAAGTGTATTTTTTTTAGTGATTCTTTTTATTCTATTACCTAAACTATACATAGAACTGGGCAAGCTTATTACTGTTTTACCTGAAAGGATCCAGGTAATTAATGAGTATTTGCAAAGCGCAAAAAACTACTATTCAGAAAAAGGGTTGCCGGATGAAGTGAACAAATTAATAGATCAGCAGTTTGTAAAAGGAGAGGCCTATCTGATTAGTTGGTTGGAGAGTGTGATTAATAATATACCGGAATTGATTATGTCCATTGGTTTGATGATCCTTTCTCCGGTACTGGCAGTCTATTTTTTGTTGGAAGGGAAGAGAATCTCTGAAGGAGTAATAAATTTGGTTCCGGGAAGAATGACCGGACAGTGGCAGAGGATACTTCAGGAAATTGATTATATCATTCAAAGATATATACAAGGCAATTTATTGGACGCTTTGATTGTCGGTTTATTAATAGGCTTCGGAGTAAAGGTAGTTGGAGTTGAATATGGCTTTATCATAGGTGTAATTTGCGGGATTACAAACCTTATACCTTATTTTGGACCAATCCTGGGAGGAATTCCCGCTGTGGCTTTAGCGTTGAGCCAAAGCCCTTGGCATGCGCTAAAAGTTTTGTTAATAATATTTATCGTTCAACAAGTAGACGGCGATATTATTAATCCTCGTTTAATGAGCAATAAAATTGGTATGCATCCGTTGTGGGTGGTATTTGCGCTGCTGGCCGGGGGAGAGCTGGCCGGTATTGTCGGTATGTTGATTGCTGTGCCCGTTGCGGCAATACTCAGGATAATTTTTAGAGAGATATATTATTATCTGGTATCCCCTAAAAATCTTAAATCAACTAAAAATTGAGCACTGTTGACAGAAAACTTTTCTTTTAGATATACTTAAGTGGTATATTACAACTTTTACCTTTATTAAAGTAAAACGACTCTCTTTTGGAGAGCCTTCCATATAAGGGGGAAAAAAATGTTTACCGGTAATCAATTGCGTGAAATGTTTTTAAAGTTTTTTGAGCAAAAAGGACATAAAATTCTACCCAGCGCTTCTCTTATTCCCAAAGATGATCATACCTTGTTGCTAACGGTAGCAGGGATGGTTCCTTTTAAGCCTTATTTTATGCGCCAAGTCGAACCGCCATTTACCAGAGTAACTACTTCGCAAAAATGTGTGCGTACTCCGGATTTGGAATCAGTTGGGAAAACTGCAAGGCATCATACATTCTTTGAAATGTTGGGAAATTTTTCCTTTGGTGACTATTTTAAAAAAGAAGCAATCTCTTGGGCTTGGGAATATGTCACTGAGGTGCTAAAACTTCCTGTTGAAAAATTATGGATAACTGTTCATCCAGATGATCAAGAAGCTAAAGATTTCTGGATTAAAGAGGCCGGTGTAAAGCCCGAAAGAATAGTAGCGGATCAAAGCAATTTTTGGGCGGCCGGACCGGTAGGGCCCTGTGGTCCGTGTTCAGAGATTTATATCGATCTTGGTGAGTCCCGTGGCTGCGGCAAGAGTGACTGTTTCTTAGGTTGTGATTGCGATCGTTATTTGGAAATCTGGAATCTGGTTTTCATGCAATTTAACAGAGATGAACAGGGCAACTTAATTCCTTTGCCTAAACAAAATATTGATACGGGCATGGGGCTGGAAAGAATAGCATCGGTTATTCAAGGGGTTGAATCCAACTTTGATACAGATTTGTTTCTGCCCATAATAAGAAAAATTGCCTCGATTGCTGAAGTGGAGTATAAAAAGGATCCAAAGACTGATATAGCCCTTAAAGTTATCGCTGACCATAGCCGGGCAGTCGCTTTTATGCTTAGTGACGGAATTCGTCCCAGCAGCGAAGGCCGAGGGTATGTTTTACGAAGGATTTTGCGCCGGGCAATTAGGTATGCCCGACTTATTGGAATAGAGAGACCATTTTTGGAAGAGGTGTATTATGTAATTAAAGAGAATTATGCCGATTGGTATACAGAGTTAAAAGAAAATGAAAATTATATTTTAAATCATTTGAGACTTGAAGAGAAAAACTTCCAAGCGACATTGGAACAAGGGACCGTTATTCTGCAAGACAAGATAAGAGCTCTTCGAGAAGCTGGCAAAAAAGAGCTAAGTGGTGAAGATGCTTTCCATCTTTATGAAACATATGGTTTCCCAGTGGAATTGACTGAAGAAATACTTAGCGAAGAAGGGTTATCTGTAGATAAACTGTCATTCCAGAAAGCTTCGGAAGAGCACAGACGTTTGGCCAAGGAACAGTCGAAGCAGCGTCAAGCAATATTGGAGAATAATTTACTTGTAGAAAAATCCAAAATATACGGAGCAACCAAATTCTTAGGATATTCGGAATTGGCTGCTGACTGTAAAATACTTGAGATTATTACAGACGAAGGAGAAACCGTAAGCGTCGGAGAAGGCGATGAAGCCTTTGTTATTTTAGACCAAACTCCTTTCTATACTGAGAGCGGTGGCCAAGTATCCGATGAGGGAGTTGTTAAGACAGATAAAGCTTTGGCTGAAATCGTCGAACTGAAAAAACTGCCAAACGGAACCGTAAGTCATAAAGTGCGCGTTAAACATGGGGTTTTGAACAAAGGAGATATTGTTACGGCTATAGTTGATGCCGATAGCCGTAAAGCTGTTGCAATTCACCATAGTTCTACTCATCTTTTGCACAGCGCTTTGCGGAAAATATTGGGCGGTCATGTTCAACAAGCGGGTTCTTTGGTTTCTAAAGAACGGTTAAGATTTGATTTTTCTCACTTTGCACCATTAACTAAAGAGGAAATACAGGCTGTCGAAAATGAAATAAATAAACAGGTTCTAAATAGTTTACCTGTTTCAGTAACTGAGATGAGCAGAGAGGAAGCTCAAGCAAAAGGTGCCATAGCTTTATTCGGAGAAAAATACGGAGATATAGTTAGGGTAGTTCAAATCGGTGATTTTAGCATTGAGCTTTGCGGCGGAACTCACGTTCATAATACCGGCGAGATCGGACTGGTTAAGATTATTTCAGAGAGTGGAATAGGTTCAGGGCTTAGAAGAATTGAAGCTGTTGCAGGCAGAGAAGCTTTAGCTTACATTAGGGATCTGGAAAATCAACTTAACGAAATAGTGGGGATAGTCAAGGCTCAACCTCAAGAGATCGTTAAAAAAGTATTGTCTTTGGCTAACCAGGTTAAGGACCTTGAAAAAGAGATCCAAAGACTTAATGCTCGAATATCTAAATATGAAATAAATAGCATTTTGGAGCAAGTAAGAGTTATCGCCGGGATTAATGTCTTGAGTGCTCAAATACAAACACAGGATATGGAGACCCTTAGACAGGCTGCCGATATGCTTAAGGACAAGATAGGTCAAGGTGTAATTGTTCTTGGTTCAGTGTTCGAAAACAGGGTTAATTTTATTGCAGTAGTAACACCTGCGGGTTTAAGAGGGCTTCATGCTGGAAAAATTATTAAAGAAGTGGCGGCCATAACAGGTGGCGGCGGCGGCGGTCGCCCTGATATGGCCCAAGCAGGTGGAAAGGATACCTCAAAATTAAGTGAAGCTTTGGCCAGTGTATTTGCTATAGTAGAGAGAGATTTAAAATAAATTTTAACATTTTTAATGAGTAACAGGTAATTTCTTTGTCCGTGAAGAATAGATATTTATACAAAAGCTGGTAAAGAAAGGGGGTATAAACCTTGAGTAAGATGGAAGAAACAATGATGTTCAAATCGGTTGGCAGTGAAACTTCTGCCAGGGAGATATTGCAACAGGTTTATGCTGCACTGCAGGAGAAAGGATATGATCCTATCAGTCAGTTGGTAGGTTATTTAATGTCCGGTGACCCTGTGTATATTACCAGTCATAATCAGGCCAGAACCAAAATTCGTAAGTTAGAGAGGTATGAACTTCTAGAAGAATTAGTTGCATATTATTTGCGCGATTTGAGTAAGTAGTTGATATTCTTCTTTAATTGATTCTGAGTCGAATTTATAAGTTAATATTTTATTGTTGCCGTGTATCTAGACCTTATCTGTTAAGGATTATATAGATTTAGGGCAGCGGTACCCTCACCAGGTATATAATGGGTGAGGGTATATTATATATTATTACGATACTAGTGGGGGCAAAGAATGAGGAAAGTCAAACTTGGCCATAATGGACCTATAGTGTCAGAAGTTTGTTTTGGGAGTTTGGCTATTTCACCGCTACAAGGCAGGGTGACGGAAGAACAGGGAAGAGATGTTTTGCGTTATGCTTTCAGCCGAGGAATAGATTGGGTTGATACAGCAGAAATATACGATAATTACAGCCAATTGCGACCTGTTTTAAAAGAATATCCGAACGTCAAAATAGTTACTAAAAGCTATGCCGTAACTAAGTCTGAGCTTTATCACAGCCTTGAAAAAGCCAGACTTGAGCTTGAGCGTGATGTAATAGATATTTTTTTATTACACGAACAAGAAAACCATTTAACCTTAAAAGGACATGCTGAGGCGTGGGAAGCATTATTGGAATGCAAAGAAAAAGGACTTGTCGGCAATATTGGGATTTCCACCCATGCTGTTCAAGGTGTAAAAGCAGGGGCATTGCAACCTGGTTTGGATATAATCCATCCATTGATTAATTATCAAGGACTTGGAATTATCGATGGTAGTCTGGATCAAATGATTGAGGCAATTAATTTTGCGGCGGAGTTAGGAATAGGAATTTATGCTATGAAAGTTTTAGGTGGCGGTCATTTAGCAAACCAACCTGAAAAGGCTCTTATTTTTATTAAACAGCTCAAAAGTATACATGCTATGGCTTTGGGAATGACTACATATCAAGAAGTAGATTTTAATTTAGCTATTTTAGCTGGGGAAGAAGTTTCTGTAGATCTTCGAAAGTCAGTTATTTATAGAGAAAGAAAGCTTTATATCGCGGATTGGTGTCAAGGATGCGGCAATTGCGTAAAAGCCTGCCAGCAAGGGGCTCTTGTTCTTCAGGACAGCCGTGTCCATCTAATCGCAACCAGATGTATTCTTTGTGGTTATTGTGGTGGGAAGTGTCCTCATTTTTGTCTGAAAATTGTTTAACCATGTATATTGTTATTTAGGAGGTGGAATATTGAGAATAATGGGGCTTGATCTTGGCGAAAAAACGATAGGTGTGGCTATAAGTGACCCTTTGGCATTAACCGCACAAGGTTTAAAAGTCATTAAACGCTCAGCTAGTGATCTTGAAATGAAAGAAATAGCCAAGATCGTAAAAGAATATGAAGTGACGGAGATAGTAGTAGGCTACCCCAAAAATATGAACGGAACCATTGGCCCAAGAGCCAAAATGGCTGAAGAGTATGCCAACAGTTTGAAAAATGAATTGGCTCTCCCTGTAAGATTATGGGACGAACGTTTGAGCACAATTGGAGCGGAAAGAGTTTTGTTAGAAGCCGATATATCCAGAGCAAAAAGAAAAAAAATTATTGACAAGATGGCGGCAGTTATCATACTCCAAGGTTATCTTGATAGTATAAATAGATAATTATGGTTTGAAGTGTATTATTTGACAATTGCAAACTATAAAGGTAAAATTACAATATCTTTTTGATGAGGTGATAAAAATGACTGACGAAATTAATAAACTTGAAGATTTAGAAGAAGAAGCTTTTGATATCATTGTATTAACCGATGAAGAAGGCAATGAGCATGAGTTTATGCATCTTGCCAGTTTAGAAGTTGATGGTAACACTTATTTTGTTCTTCTACCAGTTGAGGAAACTGAAGACGATGATGAAGAAGTAGAAGCGATTATTCTCAAGCTCGGTAAGGATGAAAATGGTGAAGACCTACTTATGGATGTCGAAGATGATGAGGAGTGGGAAAAAGTCGCCGAGGCTTGGGAAGAAATGGAAGATGAATTTCTGGAAGAATAACGATAAAAAAAAGTATTATTCTATGGCATCAAGAAGGAACCCACTACAATTTGTAGGGGTTCCTTAAATTTATTATTTTCTCTATTAATCGACTATTTCATAACTTGTTGTAGACTAAAGCATAAGCAAAGCATTATAATACTAAATAATAATGCACTAAGGAGAATAAAGAGAGGTTAATTTTGTGGGAAGAAAATATCGAAACAGAGCAGGGCATAAAAAGTTATTTTTATATTTTATAGCCTTGATTATTATAATTCCGTTTCTAGCAAATCATTGGTGGTCGGAAAGTCTAAAACCAGTTTCGGAAAATGAACAGACCAGGGAGTTTGTGATTGAACAAGGGATGAATGCCAAAGATGTGGCCACCAGTTTAGAAAAAAATCATTTGATTCGTAATGCCAAGGCATTTGAGTTTTTATGCAAATTAGAGAATGCAGATACTAAACTGATGGCCGGAGTATATAATTTGACACCTTCAATGAGTTCAAGAGAAATTCTTAATGTCCTTCTCAAAGGTCCTGTTCCTGACGTTGTAAAAGTAACTATACCTGAAGGTTATACGCTTGAAGAAATTTTTGATCTTTTAGTCGTCAATGGGTTAGGGACAAAGGAAGAGTTTTATCAGGCGATGTACTCTTTTAATGCTGATGACTATGATTTTTTAAACGAAGTACCGATGACCGAAAAAAGACTTGAAGGTTTTCTTTTTCCGGACACTTATTTCTTTGCCAAAGACTCTGAGCCTAGGGAAATTCTTGCTAAATTCTTAGATAGGTTTGAAAAGGAATTAACCAAAGAAACTATAGCACGCCTAAAGGAATTAAATACTTCGATATATACCTGGGTAACAAAGGCCTCAATAGTAGAAAGGGAGGCTGCCAAGGCCGAGGAAAGACCTATAATTGCCGGCGTTTTTGAAAATCGTCTAAATAACGGAATGTTGTTGGAATCTTGCGCAACAGTGCAATATATTTTGAATGAACGAAAACCGGTTTTAAGCTATGAAGACATTGCGATAGATTCTCCTTATAATACTTACAAATACCCTGGATTGCCTCCCGGCCCAATAGCCAATCCCGGCCATGCTTCCCTAAATGCGGTTCTCTATCCGGCTCAGACTGAATATCTGTTTTTTGTTGCAAAGAATGACGGGTCGCATGCATTTGCCATTACATTTGAAGAGCATTTGCAAAACGTTAGAAAATATCAATAAAATATATAGAGATTCTCTATTTGTTACGCATCATCTCATAAATTTGGCCAACATCTTTGTCTCCACGACCGGAAAGATTTACTACAATTATTTGGTCTTTGTCTAGTTCAGGAGCTAACTTAAGGGCATAGGCAATTGCATGGGAGCTTTCCAGAGCGGGAATAATTCCTTCTGTTTTTGAAAGAGCATGGAAAGCTTCTAAAGCCTCGTTGTCATCGATTGTATAATATTCTGCCCTACCTATATCGTGAAGATAACAATGTTCAGGACCAACGCCTGGATAGTCCAAACCTGCCGAAATTGAATGGGTAGGAAGAGGTTCTCCTTGTTCATCGCACATGACGTAACACCTAAAACCATGGATAATTCCAGGTTTACCAGCACATATTGGGGCTGCATGTAAACCCGTTTCCAGTCCTTTGCCAGCAGGTTCAATACCAATTAATCTTACTGTTTTGTCCTCTATAAAGTCGGCAAAAATCCCTATGGCATTGCTACCGCCTCCGACACAAGCCACAATGGCGTCAGGGAGTCTACCTTCGGCTTTCATGATCTGGGCTCTGACTTCCCTACCGATGACCGCTTGAAAGTGTTTAACCATGGAAGGATAAGGATGGGGGCCCACTGCCGAACCCAACATATAAAAAGTGTTTTCATGGTTTTGAACAAGATCTTCCAGTGCCGCATCCACCGCATCTTTTAGAGTTTTGGTTCCTTTCGTTACCGGAATTACTTTTGCTCCGAGCAATTCCATTCGAAATACGTTTAAAGCTTGCCTTTTTGTATCCTCTTCGCCCATATAAATAACGCATTCTAGGTCAAAAAGAGCACAAGCCGTTGCGGTTGCTACACCGTGTTGCCCGGCTCCGGTTTCGGCTATAACTCTTTTAAGTCCCATTTTTTTAGCTAATAGTACTTGACCTATGGTATTGTTGATTTTATGCGCGCCGGTGTGGTTCAAATCTTCTCTCTTAAGGTAAATTTTTGCTCCGCCAAGTTTTTTTGTTAACTTTTCGGCGAAATATAGAGGATTGGGACGTCCTACATATTGCTCGAGGTAATAGTCTAATTCCCTATTGAAATCAGGATCGTCTTTGAACTTTTCAAATGTTTCAGCCAAAATATCCAAGACTTTCTGTAATTCCGGCGGGACATAACTTCCCCCATATTCACCATAGAAACCGTTTTTTGTGTTCATTGTATTACCTCCTGTATTAGCGATTTTAAATTTTGCGTTTCTTTTACTGAATATTTGGATCACAATTAAAAAAGCTTTTTGTCTTCTGTAAGGACAAAAAGCTCAGCTTTCGTGGTGCCACCTTGCTTTGCATTGTTTCAGTGGAAAATAAACAACAATGCCTCTGTAGGATACGGAGTAAAACTCGATATCCTGTTTCTATAACGGGAAACCCCCGACTTAACCTACTAAGAGCAGGACTCTTTTCAGCAAGCAGCTCAAAGACCCATTCAACCTAACGGATTTGTATCAGACTCGCACCATCTCTGACTCGCTGGGACTACCATTTAGGTTTACTATTTCTTATCATCGCTTTAAGTATTATATATTTTTAATGAATTCTACTATATATTTTAAAGTTTAGCAAGGGTAAAATATTAACTAGTACGATTCCAATAGACTTTTTTAGTTCTAGGAGGTACTGATGAAAAAACCTGAAATACTGGCTCCGGCAGGTAATTTAGAAAAGTTGAAATTCGCTTTTGCCTATGGCGCAGATGCTGTTTATGCCGGTGGCAAGGATTTTGGTCTGAGGGCTTATGCAGGAAATTTTGAGAATAGCGAAATGAGGATTGGTGTAGAGTACGCTCATAAGCTTGGAAAAAAAGTATATATAACGGTAAATATCTTTGCTCATGAACAAGATCTAGACTCTCTTCAGGAATATTTACACTTTTTGCAAGAAATAGGAGCAGATGGCATAATAGTATCCGATCCTGGTGTGATTGCGATAGCTCGGCGTGAAATTCCGCAAATGCCTCTACATCTCAGTACTCAAGCAAATTGCACGAATTCTCAGAGTGCTAATTTTTGGCTTGCTCAGGGTATCAGCAGAATTGTGCTGGCTCGGGAATTAACTTTAGAAGAGCTAAAAAAAATTAGTTCTAAAGTTAAGGCTGAATTGGAAATTTTTGTCCACGGAGCAATGTGTATGTCTTATTCTGGTCGCTGTCTTTTAAGTAACTATTTAACCGGGCGGGATGCGAATAGAGGAGAATGTACTCATCCATGCCGTTGGGGTTATGCCTTGGTTGAAGAAAAAAGGCCAGGTCAATATTTTCCCATCGAAGAGGATTCAAGAGGCAGCTATATTTTCAATTCTCACGATCTTTGCCTTTTACCGTATCTACCGTTGTTAAAAGATTTAAGTTTTGCCAGCTACAAGATTGAAGGCAGGATGAAAAGCGCTTATTATGTGGCAAGTACGGTCAAAGTTTATAGAGAAGCAGTAGATGTGTTATGGGAAAAAGGGGAAGAAGAATTTCAAAAAAAATTACCTTCGTGGTTGGCTGAGATGGATAAAGTTAGCCATCGTGATTATTCCCCGGGATTTTTATTTGGCAAACCGGGTTCAGAAGCTCACAATATTGAGTCGTCTAATTATATACGGGAATATAGTTTTGTCGGAAGGGTTTTGGAAAACTCAGAATGCGATGAACTCGGCAAGACAGAATACGGTTTCTGGATTGAGCAAAGGAATAATTTCCGAGTAGGAGATGTCCTTGAAGTGCTTTCTCCCTGCGAAGATCCTTGGGTTTTTAGAGTAACAGATCTTTGGGATACAGAGGGTTTAATGGTTGATGTGGCACGGCACCCTCAACAAAAACTAAAGATTTCTTTACCTCGTCCTTTGCTTCCTTTCAGTATTTTGCGAAAACCTAAAGTCTGTTAGACTTTGAAATATCAGTAATGGCCATTAGTATAAGGAGAAAAATATGAAAAAAGAAAAACATAAATCAGTATATGATTGGTACATGTGTGACTTATTGATAAAAGCCAGAGTAAAGCGATCAGATATACAATTATTGGTTAAATTTGTTGAAGGGATGGGGCATTTAGGAGTTGTTACGACGCTAAACGGCGAACAAGGGGAAGTATTAATTCAAACTACAAAATACTGTTGGCCAGATCTGTATAAGTTGATATCCGAATTACCTATTGACTTTGAAATACTTCAAACTTAATCTCATTAATCTCAAATAGAATTTTTCTTGAAATTAAATCTAGCCTAATTTCTTTTTATTGACATCGGATAGGCAGTATTCCTTTCCCTGGAGCATAGTTATTATAGTATACGAGGTTGTTAGGGGAGTGAGGATGATGCTTACCGAGGCGTTTTTAGTTGGGCTAGCTCTGTCGATTCTCAAAGGGATAACTCTTCTTGTTTCATATATAAATAACAATGCTTTTCCCCAACCTTTGGATGAGTCTGAGGAAGCCGAATATCTCAAAATATTGGCAGAATATAAAGAAGACCCCAAACGATTTCCCAACGAGTATATTGTTGAAAATGCCAGGAACAAGCTTATCGAGCATAATTTAAGATTAGTTGCTCATTTAGTAAAAAAATATGAAGGTTCAGGAGAAGAAAACGATGATCTGATTTCAATAGGGACTATAGGTTTAATTAAAGGTATAAATACTTATAACGCCGACAAGGGTACCCGTTTGGCTACCTACGCAGCTCGTTGTATAGAAAACGAGATTTTGATGTATCTTCGTTCATTGAAAAAATCAAGAGGAGAAGTTTCCATGTATGATCCGATTGGTACGGATAAGGAAGGGAACACTATAAACTTAATAGATGTTTTAGGTACTGATCCCGATGCTATATCAGATCAGGTAGAAAGCGAGTTTGAGAAGAAGGTCGTGTTGGATAAACTTAAATGTTTATCCAGCAGGGAACGGATGGTTATACAAATGCGTTTTGGTTTAATGAACGGTCCTAAAAAAACGCAACGGGAAATAGCTAAAATATTAGGAATATCTCGTTCTTATGTTTCGAGAATAGAGAAAAAAGCTGTTCAAAAATTAATGGAGGAAATGAAAAAACACAAACTTCAATAACCATAGCCTCGGAAGGCGAAATAAAGGAAATTTTAAAAATTGGTTGCTTATAATAATTTAAACAATATATAATGTTATATAACGTTTGGCACAATATTGGTAAAGACAGAGGTAATATGAATGCTAGGTTATCTACGCCCTGATTTTCAATACCGATGTATCCAAGATATAAAGGTTGAAGATTTAGTTTCTCATGGTATAAAGGGTTTGTTGCTTGACTTAGATAATACTATAACGCCTTGGAATGATAGGACGGTTACGCCAGAAGTCGTCAATTGGTTTAAAAAGATTAAAGATGCCGGCTTAAAGGCTTGTATTCTTTCTAATAATACTTTACCAGACAGAGTTTCTGCGGTCGCTGACGTACTTGGCATAATGTATGTTTACAATGCTGCAAAACCAAGCAAAAAAGCTTTTCTGATGGGGCTGGAGACCTTGGGACTGGATAGTTCTGAGGTTGCGGTTATTGGCGACCAAATATTCACAGATGTATATGGAGCAAAGAGATTAAAAATTAAGACAATTCTTGTTTCGCCAATCGACAGAAAGGAATTTGCGGGCACAAAAGTTCTAAGATTTATGGAAAGGTTAGTCGGCAGAAAAGTCAGCTATACTCGAAACTGTCTGGATAAGTAAAAAACTATAATGTAATGTCATTTGGTAGGGATGGAACAAATGACTTTAAAGTATGCGATTATCGGGGATCCGGTTGAACACTCCCTTTCACCTGTTATGCATGAATCAGGATTTAAAACAATAAATTTAGATGCGGAATACCATAAGATTCGTATTTCCGGTTCAGAGCTCAGAGAAGGTCTAGATTTTCTTAAAAAGAACAATTATAGTGGTTGGAATGTGACATTTCCGCTAAAAGAAATAATTGTTCCTTTTTTGGATCATCTTAGCCCTTCGGCATCCTTAATTGGTGCAGTTAATACCGTTAAAGTAGTAGCCGGGCGATTGTATGGACATAATACAGACGGTGAAGGTTTTGTCAAATCGCTGACAACTAAAGGTTTTGACTTTAAAAATAAAAAAATAGTAATACTCGGAGCAGGCGGAGCAGCTAAAGCGATAGCTCTAACACTTGCTCGGAGAAACTTAGATATTCTTATCCTTAATCGTTCTGTAAAAAAAGCTGAAATCCTGGCTAGACAGGTTTCAGCCTTAGGCAGCAAAGCTTCTTACGGAGTATTGGCAAAGGGAGACTGGTTGAAAGAAGTTGATATATTGATCCAAACAACCCCGGTGGGTATGCATGGAGAAAACTTTTTATTTGACCTTCAGGGAATTAAGTACGGTTGTTTGGTCGTTGACTTAATATATAATCCTTTAGTAACTCCCTTTTTGGCCCAAGCCAGTAGTTATGGATGTAGAATCATGAATGGGCTGGAAATGTTATTATATCAAGGAGCACTCGCCTGGGAATATTGGTTTGGTATGGAAGCTCCTATCGAGGCAATGCGCCATAGCATTACTGTTTTTCTGAGGGATAAGTAAAATGGGTCGTTCTAAAAACTCGTCCGGGTATACTTTACTGGAAATACTTATTGTTCTTACCCTGCTAGCGGGAGTAAGTTTTTTTTTAATACTTAAGATTCCAAATTATATTCAAGAAAGAAATATTGAGATTTCAGCTACCAGATTAATTGAAGATTTAAAAGAAACGCAACAAGCAGCTATTGCTGCTGGCAGTTGGTATATGATAAAGTTCTATCCTTCAACCGGGGAATATAAAATATTTAAAGAAGCTGAGCATATACGTACAGTTAAGTTGCATAAAGGGGTTAATTTCGGGAATCATCCCTCAGATGTAAAAATCTCACCTTCAGGAGCACCTAGTCCAGGAATAACTGTTATTCTTGAGCACGGTAAATATGAACGTCATATTATTATGGCCCCTGTTATGGGCAGGATTAGAATGGAGATTGTGAGGTAATTAACTTATGTTTGAACCGGTAAGGATTGAGCCAAGAATTAATAACGTTATCCTGGTTGGTTTTATGGCAGCAGGGAAAAGCAGTATAGGAAGAAAACTCGCCCGTATTCTTGGTTGGAAGTATATTGATACCGATGCTGAAATAGTAGAGGTAACCGGTCTGAAAATACCCGCAATATTCAAAAAATATGGCGAAGTCAGGTTTCGCTCTGAGGAAAAACTGGTTGTCAAGAAGCTCAGAGGAGCAACGAATGCGGTAATAGCAACTGGCGGGGGAACAGTAATGGATCCGGATAATTGGAAGATATTACAAGAATTGGGGGTTATCATCCATCTATTTGTCCCGTTGGAAGAAGCTTTGAAGAGAGTAAAAAATCGTTCAGAGCGACCTTTGTTGGTCAAAAGTGAACTTGAAATACGAGAACTTTGGAAAGAACGTCTAGAAATCTATAATAAAGCAAGTATTTCTATAGACACAACAAATAAGGATTTAGATGAAATTGTTAATGAAATTTTAGAATATTTGAAAGGCGGTATAGTAGGTAATGGTCTTAAAAATTGATGTAGGTGAGACAAACAAATACTCTTTATACGTAGATGTATCGCTAAGCCAATTGGGAGAATATCTCGATCAAAGGTATGGGGCCAAAGCCCATTATCTAATTATCACCAATACTTTGGTAGCAGACCTTTATGCAGACAGTTTAGTGGAAGGACTAAAACACTTCAGAACGGATTTAATCACGGTTCCTGACAGTGAAGAAGAAAAATCATTGACCAGGATAAGCAAGCTAACCGAACAGGCTTTAAATTGTAGAGCTGATAGAGATACAATAGTATTGGCTCTGGGAGGAGGAGTAATTGGAGACCTTGCTGGTTTTTTTGCAAGTATTTATATGAGAGGTATAAGATATATTAACATTCCTACGACATTTTTAGCTCAAATTGATTCAAGCATCGGTAGTAAAGTGGCTGTCAATCATTCTTCGGGGAAAAACTTGTTAGGAGCCTTTTATGCTCCGCAGTTTGTTTGGACAGACTTTAATACCTTAAAAACTCTTCCATGGGAGGAGTTACAAAATGGATTAGCTGAAACAATAAAACACTCAATGGTTAGTGATTTCAGTCTATTTGAATTCCTAGAACAACATGTTGATGACATTAAAAAATTAAATTTCGAAACAATCAAAGAAGTAGCCCTGAGATCCATTGCCGTAAAAGTTAAAATTGTAAATCAAGACATAAAAGAGCAAGGCATAAGAGTTCTGCTTAATCTTGGGCATACTTTTGGCCATGCTTTAGAAACGGATGAAAAATATAAAGGAATTACCCATGGCCAAGGAGTGAGTATTGGAATTGTGGCTGCATCCCATATTGCTCATAGTAGGGGTTTGCTTTCCGAAGCTCAATTAAGTAGAGTAATAAGTCTATTGGAAAAATATGACTTACCTACATCCATAGAGTATCGTGACCCCCAAGGTTTGCTTCAGCATATGGCAGCGGATAAAAAAAATAAGGCTGGGACTAAAAGACTAGTTTTACCGGTTGGAATAGGAAACGTAACGTTGGTATCGGATTGCGAAGACGATGAAATTATCGCTGCATGGAAAAAAGTTATGAAATAAGTTAAAATTAAAGAAGGAAAAAGGTAATATTTAGCAAAATATGTTAGTATAAACGTCATTATTACCTTACTAAATGTTCTATTTGCCAAATTTGCATTATTTCCTAGTTAAAGCAGGATTTTTAGTTGAAAGGGAGAGTGTGATAAAGATGATAAAAGTAACTGCCGATAGCACCTGTGATTTACCTGGTTGGATTATAGATACCTACGATATAACATTGATTCCGTTGAATGTTTTGATAGATGATAAAGTTTATCAGGACGGTGTAAACATTAAACCGGAAGAACTGTTTAAGTTTGTTGAGGAAGAAGGAAAAACATGCAAAACAGCGGCGGTCAATACGTACGATTACCTAAAAGTATTCGAAGAATTATCTTCAAAATATGAAGCTATTATCCATATAAGTTTAAGTTCTTATTTATCCTCAAGTTTTCAAAATGCTGTTTTAGCTGCTTCGAACTTTTCAAATGTCTATGTAGTCGACTCTCGGAATTTATCGAGTGGTAGCGGGCATTTGGTTTATGATGCTGCTTTGATGGCTAAAGAAGGATTAGATCCCAAGGATATCTGTACAAGGTTGGAAGAGACTGTACCTAAGATTGAATCCAGTTTTGTTATTAAGCGTTTAGATTATTTGCATAAAGGAGGAAGATGCTCTTCCCTAGCAGTTTTAGGAGCAAATATTTTAAACTTAAAACCATGTATTGAAGTTATCGACGGTAAAATGACAGTGGGGAAGAAATATCGTGGAAATTTTGAACATTGTATAGAGAATTATGTCAGAGATAGATTAGAGGGAAGAACGGATATTGACTATAGCCGAATATTTATTACTCATCCGATGTGCTCTGAAACAGTCGTCAACAGGGCAAAAGAAGCTATATTAAAATATGCGGATTTCCAAGAGATAATAGAATCAAGAGCCGGATGCACTATTTCGAGCCATTGTGGTCCAAACACCCTGGGAATTTTATTTAAACGCAAATGAAATTTTAGTATTTCCATTCTTTAGGAGGTTTTCTTGAATAAAAAAAATTCACTGGGTTTTACGTTGTGGGAAGTTTTGCTGGTATTAGGACTATTGGGGTTAGTTGCTTTTTTAGCTATTCCTGTTTTTAATTCTAGTGTTGAAAAAACGAAGAATGAGTTACATGAAACAAATATATTGAAATTACAAAGTGCAATCGAGCTTTATTATCTGGATACAGGTTATTACCCTACGGATATAAAAGACTTAATTAAAAAACCTTTAAATGTCTCCAACTGGCGAGGACCTTATATTGATGAAATTCCTATATGTCCCCTTGATCCAAATATGTCTTATGCAATAGATTCAGGAGGTAAAATTATCCTTAGAGAAATTTGATTGGAGTGGCTTAATTGTCGAATACTTGTAAGGCAAATAACCACGGCTATGTCTTTATCGATATATTAGTTGGGTTACTTATTTTTAGCTTGGGTTTTGTTGCCGTATTAAGCCTAAATAATTGGGTAGCTCAATCTAAGGCTCAAGCTGACAATTATTTAGAAGCAGTGAATATTGCCAGTTCTACTATGGATGAAATACTTCATGAATATAAAGAGTTTGCCGGCGATTTAAGTAACATGCCAAATATGACGGATAGATACGGTAAATACGAAAGGGTTATCGTTATGACAAAGGATGCTCCGAATTTATGTACGGTTTCGGTCAAGCTTAAATGGATCGAGAGAGGGGAACCGCGAGAATATTTGTTGGAGAGCCTGCTGTATGTTAACGAATAAAAATGATTTTGGAGTTACCCTTATAGAAGTTTTAATTTCCTTAGTGATAATAGGGGTAATTGCAAGTGTTGTCCTTTCATTTTATTTAGGCCAATATCGTTTGAATCAGAATATTATTTCAGAAACTGAATTAGATTACTCCTTGGTTAGAGCTGGCCAAGTACTTGCTGCAGCAATCAGGAGTGCAGAAGGTATTCGTTGGGACGGAAAAAACCTTGAGATAACTTATTGTTATAACGGTGAAAAGAT
>ENA-UPSB01002315-UPSB01002315.1-bioreactor-metagenome-genome-assembly--contig:-NODE-2315-length-18229-cov-5.934412_pt1 | contig 18229 bp, 8 predicted proteins | sample MGYA00238182_ERZ773286 | MGnify/ENA primary metagenome ERZ773286 (study PRJEB29026, sample SAMN07631240) | bioreactor metagenome | isolation source: Switchgrass digestor | place: USA: Dartmouth... | reverse complement strand
TCGCTTTCATGTGGTGAAGGCGAATCGATTTCGCTTTCATGAGATGAAAGCGAAAATGCCGACTGTCTTTGGACCTGAATGTGTGTGAAGATTTTGCATGGTGGGTGTAAACTTTTTGCTATGTAAGTGTGAACATTTTGCTATGTAGGTGTGAACTTATTGCTATGTGAGTGTCTACTTATTACCACTTGATGACCAACCTGATCGCTGATTGAAAGAATATTTATGCAACCTGGTGCTGACAATCGTACAGTACTACCACCGCAGCTGCTGAGTGAGTTGGATGGCATCAACTTGCGGGAAAACAAGCTTTAGCCAGGCCATGTGGATCAGCCGGCTTCTTATCTCCCGCCTGAATCGGCAGCTAAACGATTTACGAACAGTAATAAGGTGAAAACCTTAACGCAGGCTAGAAATCCAGGCCAGGTGGTGAGAGATGATGGAAGCTGGAGAAATTAGAAAATTATTATCTGGAAAGTTTTTTCGGTTTGCTCGACCATTGCGGTTCAGCCATGTCGGATTAGGTCTGGTTGCAGTGACCCGTTCGATTTACAGGAATAAAATTTGGAGAGTGAGAGGAAAGACCCATAAAACTCGGTTTACACTGGGGAAATATTACAGATAGGGAGAGGATATCAACAGTCAGCATCTCTACTCTCAACGCGAAAAATCATCACACCTAGGGACGCCAGGATGGCTGAAAGGATCTGAGTGCAGTGCTCCCTGATATAGATCAATTAATCTCATCGGAGTAAATCTTTCCAAGAGTTATTGTTTACGTGTCATTTAGTTGAACCCCTGTGTCGCTAGATCTTAATAATCTCAACATTCTCAAAAGGTCTGCTTCTTCATCACCCAAACAAAAATCAAGACCCATCCCAGAAATTAGGAATGGGTCTTGATTGCCGTGATACCTGACCGCCCCCACGAATGCGGGGGAAACGTTTCGACCTATCAACTGACGGATGTCAATTTTCGGTCAATGCCTGATACAAAGACATTTTATCGTTCGGGACACCCCCACTAATGCAGGGGAATCTGGTCAGGTATCAACTGTATATATTATAGCAATTAAACTTCGAAAGTAACTTATCAATATTGATAGCTTGAATTGGATTTTCCTCTTTAAAACATGAAAATTGAGCTGCTCATTTAATCTATATGCCTCTTCGGGGTATTCTCCATAGCGATGCACACCAATATGAAATCCGTTCCATATAATCCCTATTCTTGTTAATCTCAAAAATAGACTCCCTGCAGATTAATCAACGATACGATTTGTGTAATCAGATCGTTGATTAATGTTTTCCTCTACTGGTAAGGGATTGAGATTTGCGCCCCCCTTTAGTCCTCGCTTCGTTGTCTATGCATTTTCGGTTTCCTCAAATTCGGTTAACCCTAATTCGGTCAGATCAATATATTTATTTAGGGTCGGCCAGAATAAAAACCTGCCATCGCGTTTGACCTTGAAAATGTCTTCAACGGTGGCATTACGGAATTCAGGATGGTCATCGTAACCGATTAAAATCTCGCGGCCGAACACGAGCACGGCAATCGCCCTGTGAAAAACCGCAGTAACCTGAGCATCAAAACCGACCATTTCAATTAACCTCCATTTGGCATCAGGAGTAGCATAGTATGACATTGTGCCTGGAGTGAACGCACTGGCATACTGTTCCTGATCACGCTGATACAATAGCGCCTTCGCCATGTACCCAATCTCATATAGATGTTTTCTGACATCTCTCGGACTCTTCCCGTATTCTTGGAGTTCTAATTCGTTATCCAGAGCCCCAACTAATTCATCGAGTGTCATCGACTGCAACCAGGTGGAATTGCGTATTTGGATGACCTCAAAGCGATTCAGGCGTAACTCGTTCATAGTTACCTCTTCAGGCAAACTGTTGTCGTGAAAAGATGCAAGTCGTGTCTAATAAGGGATCCAAACCAACTCGCTAATATGTCGCCGGATTATCGACCACCCGTTCTAATAATAGGGCCTTTTTTGAAATTGTCAAGCATATACCCAGAAAAAAGGGGACATTAATCGCTACCCAGGAGCCGGTGATAATTGAAATGCGCCGAGCTTGAAAGAGTAAGAACGATGCTGAAACAGACAACACCCTGATATGCATCAGAGCATACCGGAGCTGATGTTTTTTGAACCAATAGATTTTTCTACCGGTATCCATATTCTTATCCACCTCAGAATGACCCATTAGAGATTGCGCCTGCCGGTCAATCTCAAAAACAATCAATAACCCGACCAGCATGAATGTTTCTTCGGCCGGTTTCTGACCGTGTCGGAGGCCATACTACGTTTTTCTTCGTAACTTATATCGATTAATTGCGTTTAACAATTTATAATCAACGATAAGCAACAACCACGTACTCTAGCAGTACAACGTAAATGAACAAAGCTATTCAGCAGGCCACTGAGAGCTCTCATGGGAAAACAGGCCAAAGACCATCCTGATTTCCTGATAATTGCGGAACCTTCGGTATCCTTCCGAATCCCTTCCCTAAGTCTGTACAAGCTAGCTCAGGGAAGATAATTCCTTGCCCAAAAATTGGGCTGAACAGGCGTAAGGCTATCGATTATTGGGTAAATGATAGCCATTAAAGAAGAATTCGTCATAGGAATATATAATCAGGAGTTCGTTTCATGCAGCTAACACCGAGCGGAGCGTTTGAACACATCAAAGAGTCAGTTGTACAGTATTTAGAAACCGCTTATCGAATTTCTGATCCATGTGTTGTTAGCGAGAGAGGGGATATTCTCAGACGCACTGGAGTAGTTGCTCAAGAGCCGTTCATCGAGGCAACTCCCGCTTTCCCCACATCCAGAAAACTTGCTGATCTTGAACGGAGTTATCCGGAGTTTTTACCAGTTGGTCTTTCAGAATTGGTCCAGCATGGTGTACCAGTAGATCGGTTCAATTTGTACACGCACCAGGAGGAAGCCCTACTAGCCGCAAACTCTTCAAAACCCAGTTTGCTGGTCGCCACGGGTACAGGCTCGGGTAAAACAGAGGCATTCATCCTGCCTATTCTGGCGGACATCTTGAGAGAAGCTAAGAATTGGGCGCCTGTGCAGGGAAAGCCCGAGCGCGGAGTGTATGACGAAGCAAATAATATCTGGTTGCATTCACGGAGGCATGAACGCCGTCCAGCAGCATTGCGCGCAATTATCCTTTACCCAATGAATGCGCTGGTCAACGATCAGCTATCGCGCCTCCGACGAATTCTGGCGAATGGCGCATCGCCCGACTGGCAACGCCGGAATTTAAATGGCAATGTTATCCATTTCGGAATGTACACCAGCCTGACACCGCGAGCTGGAAGCTACCAGGATAAGTGGCGTCGAGATAAGGTCAACGAATATTTACAGAAAATTCAGTTAGATTGGGATCACTTAAGAGATGATCTCAAAATTAAGGGGTTCTGGCCTCGTCCGGATAGCCCAGAAATGTTGATTCGTTGGGATATGCAAGCAGCGCCTCCAGATATCCTGGTTACCAACTACTCCATGTTGGAATATATGCTGGTTCGGCCCATCGAAAACAATATTTTTGAAAAGACCAAGCAGTGGTTACAGAGTGATCCTAATGCCCGTTTGACCTTAGTTTTAGATGAAGCCCATACCTACACAGGGGCAAAGGGCACGGAGGTGGCCCATCTCGTCAGGAGATTGAAGGAACGTATCGGAATAGAGCCCGGCTCCAATAAGTTCCGAGCCATAGCAACCACCGCGTCTTTGCCTAATATTTCAGGCGCAGAGGATGATCTGTTCAGATTTATCTCAGATTTATTCGGCGAACCAGAAAACCGGTTTACATTGATAAAACTGCCGGATGACATGAACAAGTTACCTGAAAGGAAACCCAGTTTAAGGGCTTTAACAGCCTTTGACCGTTTCCATCAGGCATTTGATATCACAAACCCTTTCCCTGCGATTGAAGGTATCGCGTCAGATCTGCAGCTTGGACAGGTGGATTACACCCTTGACCCTCAAGTCGCCCTCTATCAGTTATTGGAAAATAACGAAGATATTCTGTGGGTGAGGCAAAGAACAGCGCGGAACGCTACCCTGCTAGATCAGTTGGCTGATGAATGCTGGGATGGTTTAGCTACCCCTGAAGAGCGCGAACGAGCCACAGCCGGAGTATTATCTGCCGGCAATTTTGCTAGGCCGGAAGCGAAACTGGATGTTCCTCCGCTTCTTTCTGTCCGGCTACATGCATTTTTCCGGGGAGTACCCGGTTTTTGGGCCTGTATGGATCCCAATTGTTCTGCCGTACCATCGCAGTATCGCGATCCAAAACGGCCCAGACCGATTGGTAAGTTGTATACAGACCCACGGCCGTGGTGTGAATGTGGAGCTCGAGTCCTTGAGCTCTATTCCTGTCGTAAATGTGGCCTGTTGTTTTTAGGCGGTATCCCCGACAGCATTGAAGGCAGCCTATGGCCATGGTCAGATGATTTATCCGGGGAACGGCAAAACATCAAGGATTTCCGAGTTTTTTGTGTGGAACAACCGCACCCGGATATGGCGCCGGACTATCGATCTACACGAACAACATTAAAAACCCCACATAATAACGAATGGGCCAGGCCGGTATGGGAGGTTGAACCAACGATCCAAGACGGGCGGACGATCAGTCCGTTCCCAAATCAGTGCCCCCGATGCCGAAACTACCGTAGTCCCGGCGAGGATGGTCGTGAGATCATCGAAAACCTCCGAACAAAGGGTCCGCAGACATTCTCGCATATCGTAGAGGATGGTTTTAGAGTTCAACCGCGCACGTCGAATAGTTCACCACCAAACTGGGGGCGGAAGGCTTTACTTTTTAGCGATTCTCGTCAGGAAGCTGCAAAACTGGCGGGTGATTTGCGGATAGATCACACGCGCGATGCATTCCGCCAGCTCCTTTACCTGGCGCTTCATATGTGCCCCACCTGTTATGGGGATGGAGAGATCGAAGAAGAACTGCCATTCAGAATTGGACAACCGGTTCAGAAGAAGCAGAAGACCTGTCCGGCCTGTAATGGTGGTCGATTTAATCCACACCCAGTCCCCCTAAAATATGACGAGTTATTAAAGCGGGTAAAATACCTGCAGTTCAAAACCGGGATAATACCATCCAGTGAGAAATACAATCGCTTTTTCACTAAGCTCGATTCGGGAAATCTCGAAGAAGCAGCCAAACTTAATACCTATTTCGATCTCGCCCTTCGCAGTGAACTGGCTGAGGTGGAATATGGGTTAGAGCCCCTGGGCCTGGGTAGTTGGCGAGTGCCGCTTCCTGACGGTTGTCTGGAAGGCCTTACAGAGGAAGAGACAGCCGTTTTCCTGCGATCCATTGCCCGGATATTAGCGACAGAAAATATTTTATTACCGCCAGGCGATCAAGAACCCTGGGCCTGGAAGTCCGGCTTTGCGAAAGACCTTCTTGAGGATTATGAACAAAACGTGCTCTTCTGGGGCGAACGCAGGTATGGCTCGAACGGCATTCCTTACAACCTGGGGCCTTATCGGAAACTTGGCCGCTATGTGAAAGCGGTAAGCGAGGCGCTGGTTGCAGCCGGCCGGCTGAAAAATAAAGCCGCTGCTGAATATTGGGTGAAGAATTTGCGAAAACCTTTGTGGGATGCATTAATTGGCTCGAAAATCCTGAAACCTGCAGGGAAAAAATTAGGGAATGACAGGCAATCCTGGGGCATTCGTATTGACACCTTTGAATTACATCCCATCAATGAGATAGTGCAACGTTGTACAGCCTGTGGGTACATAACTAGCGAGGCGCTTCTCAATATATGCATTCGCTGTGGGCAGCAGACAGCACCTTATCCCGTGAAAGAGTTGACTAACTACTATCGGCGGGTTGCCCAGTTAGTCTTCGATACGACTTTGTTTGATGATCCTTTCCCACTTCGAGCCATTGAACATTCCGCTCAAATCCCTGGTTTTGAAGCGCGAGATCTGGAACGCTGGTTCCAGGATCTATTCTATGATGAACAGAATCCCTTCGACCACCGGATCGATATATTGTCGGTAACGACCACGATGGAGATGGGTATTGATATTGGATCTCTGCTCTGTGTAGGGCTCCGTAATATTCCACCATCGGTTGCAAACTACCAACAGCGCGCCGGTCGAGCTGGGCGGCGCGGCAGCGCCATTGCAACCGTTCTTGCTTTTGCACAGCAGCGCAGTCACGACCAGTATTATTTTAGCCGGCCACCGGAAATTGTCAGCCATCCACCCAGAGTGCCCGCGCTATATATCCAGAATGAAGTCATCGCTCACCGTCATGTTCGTGCTTTGATCCTTCAGGCTTTCTTCTATCGCCTTGGTGGAGACCAGCCAGTTGCAAACCTTTTCGCCACGTGGGGTAAGGTGCGGGACTTTGGTAATCGTCAGTTAGCTGATAAACTGACTGCCTACCTGGCCGGCAACCGCGCACCTCTTGTTGAGCGTTGCAAGAAAATCGTGCATCAATCCTTCTGGGATAAGTTGGATGGCTGGATCGGCAGCCTGGTTTCGGAGATCCAGGACGTAGTTAATCGCCACTTTGATTCAGATGACCTATTTGAGGCATTAATCAATAGTGGCTTGCTACCGAAATACGCTTTCCCAGTCGATGTTGTCTCTATGAATATCCCCCAGGAAAAGAAGGACGACAAGAACGACGATGAAAACGGTGACGACTCCATGCAGCGCGATATTAAGATCGCGTTGGCTGAGTATGCGCCAGGTGCTGAAATTATCCGGGGGGAGTTTCCCAATACTTACATATATAAATCCGCTGGTTTATATGATGCGTTCAATAAGAATCCAGACTATCACCCGAAGGAACAGCTGATTGAGTGTGTAGATTGTAAATCGATAGCTATTCTGCCTATCAATCAAGTGCCTCCTGATATTTGCTCTGAATGCGGTAGCGGCAATGTAATGCCAATTCCGTTTGTTGAACCGCCAGGCTTTACTGTGGATTGGAACCTTCCTCGTGCAGGAAGGCGAGAATACAAAGGTGAGGGGCGCGAACGCGCCGGGGTAGTTACCCCAGCTCGCCTGCTCGTCGGTGGTACATCTTTTGCAGGAGGTAAATCGCAAGCGCCGTTCGCTCGGAACCTCTATACACGAGTGCGTGTTGGTGACTTGTTCATCAGTAACAACGGACCCAACAGAGAATATCCTGGTTTTCTGATTTGCCCTACCTGCGGAAGATGTCTGGATCCGGATGATCCTCGCCCTCATAATTACCCAACGAATTTACCCCCATTCCATGGAAAACAGCGCGGCCCTCGCTACGACCAACCCTGTCCAAATCGAAACAATTTCACAAACTTCGTTATCCTGGGGCATAAATTTCATTCTGAGGTGATCCTGATAGGCGTAGATCTACCTCCAACCCTGGACGCTTCTTTCTACGAACCTGCTGGCCGTGCGGTTTGGCAATCCTTTGGCACTTTGATTGCCAATGCTTCCGCGATCGTCCTTCAGGTAGATCCAAATGAGCTAAAGGTTGGAGTACGGGCAATTCGTCGTGGCCCGAACCGCATCCATGGAGAAATTTTCCTCTACGATAACGTCCCTGGAGGAGCTGGATATGCCCGCGCCATACAGGAGAACTTAGAGGCAATCCTGGATAAGTCGCTTGAAATCGGCTCGAATTGTTCCAACCCAGAGTGTTCGGGGGCTTGCTACCAGTGTATGTACGACTATGGAAATCAGGCAGTACATCCCCTACTGGATCGCCGTCTGGGTGTATCAGTCTTGCGCTACCTGCTTCTGGATGAGCACCCCAGGATGTCTAAGGAGCATATTGATCGAGTTGCCGAAGGGTTCAAGGATTATGCTCGAGCTGCTTACAAAATCCTGCCAGGAGAAGTTATCTCAAATGTTTACTTCCCTGTTATCCTGCAGGATAAATCTGGGCAAAAGACCGGCCTGTGGGTGATCCATCCATTACAAGCTCATCCGTCCTCGAATGAACGAAATATGGTTGCAGCGGCTGGTATTCGACCTGCGATTCACAATTTCTTTGACCTGGAACGGCGCCCATTTTGGGTTCTAAACCATCTGGTCAGATAATCAGTATGGGCGAAACATCCTTTGATTACATCATTCGAAAAGGCGCAGGCTGGCCACCTGTGGTCCGACCGCAGCCACCATTTAGCCCATCAAGCATAGAAGTGATGCGCTCATGTACGTTGCGCATTCTGTTCGAATGTTCTCCCGGATACGAACCCAGGATGGGCTATGCAGCCCGGGTAGGAACAGCGTTCCACCGGACCTTACAGTCATTTTTCGAGCAGGGATTGCCAGCATCTAAAGAAAAGGCCATAGCCACAGCTCGATTCAGGTTTGAGCAAGAACTTCGCCATCAGCACAACGAAGCGAATTCCAGGCCTCGTGAGAAGTCGCAAGTTCGCGATCAGGTTCGAGTGGATCGAGCTTTGGAGGCCATTTTGCTGGAAGCCATCCGCTATGTCGAGTCCGGTTATTATCCAATTAGTTACCACAAAGACGAAACGGTTAAAATCACTGAGGAAGAGCACATCCTTCCATCAGCACAGTTGCCGTCCATTGAAGTGGAAATACCGGTAAAATCGGCAGACGGCCTGTTTCATGGCAGAATTGATCGAGTAGAACATACATCTGACGGAGATATACTTTTTGATTTTAAATCGGCTTTGCGTGACGATCTTCCTGAACGGTACGAGCGCCAGTTACAACTCTATGCATTAATGTATAAAGATACTCGCGGCAGTTGGCCGATTGCAGCCCATGTAGTTTATCCGCTGGCAGGTAAAGTTTATTCGGTTTCGATTGATCCGGAACGTTGTCAGGCAGTGGCATTGGAATCGGCTGAAATTGTCAATCGCTTGCAACGCGGTGAACCGATCGCTTCGTTAGCAGATCCAGGAGATGTTTGTTCCGTTTGCGAATACCGGCCATGGTGCCAACCGTTCTGGAATTGGCAAGCAGTTGAGACCTCATTGCCACGTGCTCTGGAAAAGGCGATTTATGGGTTTTCTGGGTCACTCAGTCGATTGGATCTGGTCGATCACCGGTGGCATCTACTAATTTCCTGGAGGAGAGCTTCTATTCGATTGTCTACTCCAGAGGAACGACTACCCCACCTGCGCAAAGCTCAGTTAGGACAACAGGTGTTGGTGTTAGATGCGAGGTTGAAGGGCAGTCCTATCCAACCTGTAGCAATTTTCAACGAAAATTCTGAACTCTTTCTCGTTAACTAATGGCTGTAAGCCCCCTCTTATGCCTTAAAGGTGCAATAAAATATTGATTACATCCCTTCCCTAGGAGTCGCTATACTGATGACCTCATCCTTACCGCCTGCCATAGGCGATACTGAAAACCCTCTAATTGATATCCAGGAAGAAGGCCAGATTAATAATTCACAACACAGTCCAGAATCTCCAGATGTTTTAGCATTAAGACAGGATATCCTGGATCATTTTCGGTCGCTAAAATTACCTGCATTAAATGGTGGAGGAACTGGCGAACTCAGTAAAGACGCGATACGGGCCAGTTACGGTCATAGAAGAGCAGAGGTGACTCGCAGGGAATGGAAAGCTCTCCGCAAGCAATCTCAATTCCTGCTAGAACAGTTTGCAAATGGATCAGAGGTAAATCCTTCTTTGATCCAACCCGAATTAATCCCGGTAGTCAGTGATGAATGGACTGGATTCCTATTTCGCTTTGCAGCACTGCTCTGGTCTGTCCCGGTTTCAAAGGGCTATGGAAGGCGTCTGCGATTTATAGTTCGGGATCAACAGAACGATAAGTTGATCGGTATCCTTGCTTTAGGCGACCCCGTCTTTAATCTACAATGCCGAGATAAGTGGATCGGATGGGATGTAAATGACCGCCGTGCTCGCCTAGTTCATGTTATGGATGCCTATGTTGTAGGAGCTGTGCCACCATACAATCAACTTCTCGGCGGGAAGCTGGTGGCATCTCTTATAGGTTCTGCAGAAGTGAGTCAAGCGTTCGCAGAACGCTACGGCCAAACTACAGGTATTATCAGCCAGCAGAATAAGGGTGCTCGCCTGGCACTGGTGACGATTACTTCTGCCTTAGGCCGATCATCTATTTATAACCGTTTACGGTTATATGACCAGCAAGGGATTGAACTGATCAATCTGGAGCGGATTGGTGAGACTCGTGGCTACGGTCATTTCCAGTTATCGGATGATTTATTTGAGCGACTGCGGCAGTTATTAATAGATGAAAACCACCCCTATGCAAGCAATCACAAATTTGGGCAGGGTCCGAACTGGCGTTTTCGTGTAATTCGGGTAGGGTTGAAACGACTGGGCCTGGATGATGAATTAATCCGGCATGGAATTCACCGAGAGGTATATGCTATGCCGATGGCAGCCGGGTTCAGAGATTTCCTGTGTGGCAGAGTGGAAGACCTGGACCTACACAGGCCCACAATAGCAGCGATCACCGTTGCTGCACTTCGGAGATGGATTTTACCGCGCGCTAACCGAAATCCTGAATTTCGCGATTTCCAACGAGAGCAGCTGCTTGAAAGGATAGAGGTAGAGAATGAAGGATTTGAAAATAATCCTGAGAATCCACATGGAGCAACTTAACTAACACTTGATAAATTCTATACCTCTGTCTAGGAGAAATAAACACTACTTCACATTCTGGCGAACGCTCTCGATAAGCAATTTCCAATAACCGGACCGTTTCTAATCTTATTACGGTCAAATTGAACATTTATAGGTAAGCACTTAGTCGAAGGGTCAACGGATCTAAGTTGATCTTTCTGGTGTGTTTGCACTCAGTTTCGAATCCGGCGTTGTGTCATTTGAATTCCTTGTTATACAATAGAAATTGAAGCGTGTATTGAACTTCTCTTTCAAGTATATCTATTGTGTGGCTGAACATCTGGAGAGCTACTGATGGAATCTCGCATGAGTGAAAAACAGGGAGTTGTCCTTTTTGATGGCGACGATACCCTTTGGGAAACTCAAGCTCTCTATGAGAAAGCAAAAGGAAAATTTTTCTCTCTCATGGAAACATTGGGCTTTGATTACGAAAGTGTGAAAGAGCGGTTTGCCCTGGTGGATTCTGCAAATGTGACAAAGTACAGCTTTTCCAAGTTCCGGTTTGCTACCTCAATGGTGGAGGTCTATGACGAATTTAGCCAAGCACATAAGGTATCAGCAGATCCAAATATCCGACAAAATATTCGTAATATCGGAATGTCAGTGTTTACAGAAAAAGCCTCTCTGGTATTTGGGGCTGAGGAAGTGTTAAGAAAAGTAAGGCAGAAGTTTAGAATTTTTCTTTTCACTGCAGGGGACCTGGAAGTTCAAAAAAAGAGGATCGCTGATTCAAGTCTAGAAAAACTATTTCATCGAGTAATCATAGTCGAGAGGAAAACAGACGATGAGTTTCGTTACATATAAAAAAACAAAATAGAAGAACACTTGATTCAAAAGCAAAGGACGATAATGGGAAGATGAACGATGGATGCAGATTATCAAATTGGAGATATTGTCTGTTTACGTGCCTCACCGGATAAAAGTGGCCCAATTATCGAGATCTTACCACCCATCCAGGGTGTAAGTCGATATCGAGTTTTTCATTCTCCAATAGAAATTCGCGATTATATGGCTGACCAGCTGATGCTGGTACGACAGCCTGGCAGCACCGATAATTTGAGCCAAGCGATTGTAAACGGCCGCTGGTTGCCTGCAAAAGATTTTCAAGCACGGCTGACGGCATCACGTCTCGCGGAGCCTCTGATTGATAATCTGTACACCATTTATTCGGCTCGAATTCAGCATATCCCGTTTCAATTTAAGCCATTGCTGAGGTTGTTGCGAGCAGATCAACCTCGATTGTTGATTGCTGATGAGGTTGGAGTAGGGAAAACAATTGAGGCGGGTTTGATTCTTAAAGAACTACAAACCCGCCAAAGGTTGGATAATATTCTGATCGTCTGCCCAAAAGCCCTGGTCACCAAATGGCGAGAAGAGATGCGCCGGTTTGACGAGGATTTTAGTGTATTAACTTCGGAAACATTGCAGTATTGCCTGGATGAAGTACATAAAGAAGGGATATGGCCTGCACAATGGTCACGTGCCATCGTTCATCTAGAGTTATTACGGATAGATCAATATTTGGTCGGTAAAGCTGGGCGACATAAGCGCCCCGGCCTTCTTACATTAAACCCTTCACCCCACTTTGACCTGTTGATTGTTGACGAGGCTCACCATCTGCGCAATCCCGATACTAACTCGTACGAATTAGCAAAATTTCTCTGTGATTCCAGTGAAGCAGTTTTATTTCTTTCGGCCACACCCGTTCACGTTGGCTCTCGGAACCTTTTCGTACTATTAAATCTTCTTCGGCCCGATCTGTTTCCAGATCAAGATGTTTTCAAAGAAATGATTGAGCCAAATCAATTCATAAATGGCTCCATTCGACACCTGAGAACCTGTAACCCACCAGACTTATGGCAGCAGCAGGCAGCTCAAATGCTGGAGAGAGCAGCTTCAACGAACTGGGGAAAAGAGGTCCTCAGCCAGGATCCTCGCTTCCAGAAGTGGCAAACTCGATTGAGCCAGCCGGCCAGATTGGATGACGTAGAAAGGGTTCGCTGTGTTCGGGACCTGGAAGAGGTTCACTCATTAGCTCACATCCTTAACCGAACCCGTAGACGTGATATTGGAAAATTTACCATTCGAGAGCCACACACAGTCACTGTTCCCTTTACCCCAGCCCAAGAAGTTGTTTACGATGCATTAATTGATTTCAGGCGTGCAGTACTCCGAACTCATTACGAAGATTCCGCTGCCAGGCTAATCATCGATACGCTGGAACGACAGGCGGCCAGCAGCTTGCCAGCGCTGTTACCTTCCCTTCAAAGTCTTGTCCGGGATGGGTTCTTCTCAGCTTCTCGTATTACCGATGACCCGGATTTTGAATGGCATACACAGAGTGTTCCGGACGATATTAAAGTGAAGGGAATGCGACTGCTGGACATGGCCCGGCGATTGCCACCTGAGGATCCCAAACTCAATCATTTACTGGTAATTATCCAGGATGCCCTGCACAGTAGCGGACCTGGCAAGGTATTAGTTTTTTCGTTCTTCCTGCACACTCTAGATTATCTCGAAGAACAGCTGAGTCAAAACGGCATCCGAGTTTCTTTAATCACAGGAAAGACACCAGAAGTAGAACGTGAGACCATCCGATCACGCTTCAGACTGCCGAAAGATCATGAGGATGCAGTTGATGTCCTGCTTTCCTCCGAAGTGGGATGCGAAGGCCTGGACTATGAGTTTTGTGATCGACTTGTGAACTATGATATTCCTTGGAACCCGATGCGTATCGAACAGCGTATTGGGCGGATCGACCGTTTTGGTCAGAACGCCGAAAAAGTCTTAATCTTCAATTTCATAACCCCGGGAACAGTTGAAGAACGCATTTTTTATCGCTGTTTTGATCGATTAGGAATTTTTAAAGAAACGATTGGGGATCTGGAGGAAGTCCTGGGCGATATTGTTCAGGACCTGATGCAAATCGCTCTGGACCCATCTCTTACCCCGGCCCAGGCGGAGGAAAAAGCACGCCAGCTCGCCGATAATGCGATACGTCTGGTTGAAGAAGAGCAGCATCTCGAAGAAGAGAGCGGAATGATGTTAGGTCTGGACCAGGCGTTTGTGAAGGAGGTGGACGATCTCCTGGCCGAACAGCGGTTTGTTTCGCCTGATGATCTCAGAGAGATGATCGCAAGGTTTGTCGAAGAACCACTCTTGGGCGGAAAGATTACTGCTGATGAAAATCAAAAAGGTATTTACCGTTTACGTCTGAAAAAAGAATCTCGAGATCTGCTACTAAAGCAGATACCGGTTGAAGATCGCTACCGCCGTCAGACCATTGAATTTCAACGCTGGCTCCAGGGAAATGATCCCTACTATTTCATGACATTTGATCAAAAAGTGGCTGCAGAATGCCGGCAAATTCCCTTCATTACCCCCGTCCACCCGTTAGCTCGCATGGCTGTCCAATACTGGACTGACAGAACAGAGCCCCTCGTATCACTGTTATCAATTCAGGATAATTCATATCCCGAAGGACGATATCTATTTACCTGTGATTTATGGGAGACGATAGGAATCAGGCCCGAAGTGAGACTTATCGGCATCGCTTATGATCTCGAACGGGGAGAATTTTCAACAGATGTATCCAACGGGCTGATCCGTCTCATTAGCAATGCAATCGAAGCACCCCAACCGTTCACTGGAAAAACTGAACAGATAGAAAAGCTGCTAACACAAATGGATGAAAAGTTATACCAACTCAGGATTATGGAACTGGAGGATTTAATCCAGAGAAACGAAATCCTCTTTGCAAGGAAATCAGGTAGTTTAGAAGCGTTATATCGAAACCGACTGGCTCGGGTAGAGGCGAATCTATCACAGACACGTGATGAACGAATTATTCGCATGAAAAACGCTGAGAAAGACCGAATAGTGCGCGATTTTGAACTTAAACGCCAGGAATTATTAAAAAAGCGGAATGCTGATATTATCACTCGCCGCATCGCAACAGGGTTATTGGAGGTCAATCATGCCCAGTGACTATCAAGCCATCACAGCTGAAAATATCCGCCGGCGAGGCGAGGCTTTTGATGATATAGGACAACTGATTTCCGAGCAATTTTACAGCGATCAAACGCATTTCATATACGAGCTTATCCAGAATGCTGAGGATGCGCTTCAGAAAAGGCAACAGGACCAACCCGATGCAAACCTTCCCAATAGTATTACTTTCCGCTTGTACCGGGATAGGCTGGAAGTAAGCCATTATGGTAAACCGTTTACAACAGATGATGTGATTGGAATTTCGGATATCTTACGTGGGACTAAAGGAAATGATCCTGCGCAGATTGGTAAATTTGGAATTGGTTTTAAGTCAGTCTACGCTTTTACCTCAACTCCGGAAGTCCATTCTGGAGATGAGCATTTTCGAATCGAACGATACATTCGACCTCATGCCGCACCACCCATAAAAACCAACCCTGGAGAGACGCTATTTATCCTACCTTTCGATCATCATCATAAGACAACCGAAGCATCTTACACAAAAATCAAGGACCGCTTATCGAATTTGGGCTGTCGCACCTTATTATTCCTTTCGTCAATAGACGAGGTTATTTGGGAAGTAGATGGTGTTGAACAAGGACGATACTCTCGAGAGAATATTGATTTAAGTCAGATTTCAAGAAGAATTACTTTACAAGGTAAAAAAGGAGAAGAAACGGAACAAGAGCAGTGGTTACTATTTGAGCGCAAGGTCGAGCACCCCGAAAAAAAGAAGCAAACAAAGGTTGAAATTGCCTTTCTCTTACATGTTGATAGCAAAACGGACATCGAAACAATCAGGCCAATTAACACTTCTCACCTGTTCGTCTATTTCCCAACGGAGAGAGAGACTCACTTACGATTTCTTATTCAAGGCCACTACAATACAACACCATCTCGTGACAATATCTTGATCAATGATTTGTGGAATGAATCGTTAATTCATGAAACAGCCCAACTGGTTGTCGATGCATTAATTCAGTTTAGAGACGAGGGCAAAGTTAATCTCAGCCTGCTGCAAACGATGCCCATTCATTCAGGTGAATTTCCAGAGGGAAGCTTATTCCGGCCAATTTATGATGCGGTACGAATGGCTTTCCAGGATATACCGTTGTTACCAGCATTTAATGGCACGTATATTTCTGCTCAAAATGCAAAATTATGCCGTTCATCAGAACTTCGCCAACTGCTCACGCCAGATGTATTGCCTGATTTATTTGGGGAAGAGAGTAAGTTTACCTGGTTATCGGATGAAATTACGATCGATCGTGCACCAGAGTTGCGCAAATATTTGATGGAGGAATTAAGGGTCGAAGAAATTGATCCCGAAAAATTCGCCGGAAAAGTGGGGGCCAGTTTCTTCGAAAGAAGGACAGATGAATGGATGGCCCAATTTTATAGGTTTCTGGACGGGCAGAAAGCACTATGGCGTCGGGGAGAACATCATTTTCGACAAGGCAGCTTACGAGAAAAACCATTCATCCGTCTCGAGGACGGCAGCCATGTACCACCATTCGACTTAGAGGGTCAGCCAAATGCCTATCTACCACCAGAAGAGCAGACCGATTTCCCAGTTGTTCGTAGATCCATTGTACAGGATAAGAATGCAAAGGATTTCTTAATAAACCTTGGTCTACAGGAACCGGACCTTGCAGCAGAAGTCAGTAATAAAGTACTGCCTAAGTATGAAAATGGTGGGGGAAAGGTGTTAGATTATGAGGAGCATTCAAGAGACATCCGAATGATCGTCAAAGCTGTTACTACCAGCAATATAAAATCAAAAACAGATCTACTGGACAAACTTCGAAAAGTACCGTTTCTCCAAGGTTTCAACGCAGCGACGGTGGAAAAACAATTCTTAATGCCCCATCAGTTATATCTGATTAGCGACGATTCAATGATTTTTTTCGAAGGGAATCCTGATATCTGGTTTCTGGATTATTCCTATCACCAGCATAGAGAAGTGTTATGCCAAATTGGTGTGCGGGACAAAATTCAAATTAATGCTAAATCAGCTAACTACCAGGGATACGTGATCTTACAGGATTGGTATGGTCAACATGAAAGGGGCATCGCTGGCTTTGACGCAAATGCTTGCATTGAAGGTCTGGATTATGCAGTAAATCATCCTACAATGGAGCGATCTCTTTTTATTTGGAACAAGCTTCTAATTCCCAATTCACACTTAATCCGGGGCACCGTTGAATCTTGTAGTCGCAAGGATTTTTTTGGCAAAATTTTCAAAGAAGAAAAAGTTTCGCCATTGGGGAAACTGGTGATTGAAAAGGCATGGCTCCCGGACAAGAGCGAAAAATACCATGTTCCATCTGAACTCTCACTGGATGACCTGCCTGAAGATTTCATAAGGGATGAAAACCTGGCCAGAAAACTCAATATGAAAGGGTTTTATCTTCGGCTATTCGCACAGGAAGTGGGTGTGGAAGAAGATGTGCTGCAACTTGTAGCACAGGCGATGAAAGATGATCCTGAAGGTATGCGGGCCGCTGCAGCAGAGATTAAAAAGAGAACTGCTACTAAGAAAGCTACCGAAAAGTCTTTAGAAGAAGAACCCTTTACCTATATTGATTCGCTCGCAGAAACCTTTTCTCGCCCAAGTATCTCTTTTGATTCGGATGGTATCGAATTTCCTGCTCCAGGAGGGGAAGTAACGAATCCAGAAATGAGGCGTGAACGAACACGGAATGAAATTCTATCTGATATAGCACATGAACCATCCCGGGAGACGCGTTTCAAAAAAGTGGCAGCAAATATTTGGGATGCTAAGGACAATCAGGTCAGGGTATTCTTACGTGAACAGTACGCTGGTCGGTGCCAAATATGTGGGTCAACCTTCATGAAGCGGGATGGTTCGCCATATTTTGAGGGCATGTATTTAGTATCACGCACTCAAAAACAATGGCTCGATCGACCCGGGAACGTTTTATGCCTGTGTGCCAATTGTTGTGCGAAGTTCCAACATGGCACGGTTGAAGCCGATGATATTGAAGAGCAAATCCTGAGTTTCAAAACCTATCGGGAAGGAGGTAATGGTGACGCTGCTTTAATAATCAGTCTATGTGGTGAACCAGCAGTTATTCAATTTACAGAGAAACATTTGTTGGACTTACAGGAAATCATTAAGGCTTCCAGATAATGGTTGAAAGAAAAGGAGATTACTCAAGCCCAAAGGCCTGAGCAGGTGGAGGCCTACCGTTTCCCCCAAGCTATTTCATGAGTAATAATGAACTGACACTTATCGCGCCGATAGAAAAAATCAAAGCGCGCGTATCTGTTACGCTTGTCTGGGTGCTGGAGCTGGCACTTCCAAATTAGCAAAATACTCCAAAAGCATCCGGTGGATAAAAATGTACCCCCCACCTACCTTGCGAAGTAAAACCTGCTCCGAGGCGTAATCGAAATCATCCTCAATAGCCTGGGTAATCAGACCAGCCTCCAGCTCAGAAATCTGGTTTTCCCTGGTGAGCAACGGTTCCCCTATTTTTTTTCAAATAAATTCTTTGGAGGTTTTTAAAAACTTTTATAAACAGGAGAAAAGGATCCAATAGCGGCAATGGGAATAATAAAA
>ENA-UPSB01002314-UPSB01002314.1-bioreactor-metagenome-genome-assembly--contig:-NODE-2314-length-18234-cov-6.506023_pt1 | contig 18234 bp, 16 predicted proteins | sample MGYA00238182_ERZ773286 | MGnify/ENA primary metagenome ERZ773286 (study PRJEB29026, sample SAMN07631240) | bioreactor metagenome | isolation source: Switchgrass digestor | place: USA: Dartmouth... | reverse complement strand
TCTTCCGATAATGCGGCATCGTCGGTTGCACGAAAGCTGACGAAGACCCATTTTAACACCGCCGCTAACAAACGTGTCAGTACGGCTATGATGATCTTGATGTTGAGCCAGAGTGACCAGTCACATACCTGACATCGAGCATAGACTTCTCATTCCATATGATGGCGTTGCGCCCGTTGACCCGGGCCCAGCCTACGAGACCGGGTGGTACGATATGGCACCTCGCTTGCTCAGAGGCGTCGAGACTGTTGCCGGGCCAGGCACGCCCCGGGGGGTGCGGCAGCATGTGCCCTGACAGAGCCTGCAAGGCCTGAAGACAGCACTTCTTCCATCACCCGGGAACCAGCAAAATCACCTGCGGCAGGGGAACGCCCGTGAAGGCCAGAATCCGAATACATACACTTGAAGATTCCCGGAGGGTACTATGCGCAGTTCTTCGTCGACGTCTGTGACGTTTTTTCGCCTTGGGCTTCCGATATTGCTTCTCGCCATCTGTGTCGGACCTTTCTTCCAGGGGTACTTCTTCCCAACCCCCGCACTGGTGGCCATGGCCGTCACGGCCGGCACCTTTGCCCTATGGGCGGTGGGTCGGCGCATGCAACGGCTTGCCCTGAACCTGCCCGGTGACCGGGTTGGGATCCTGTTCCTGGCCTTTGTGGCCTGGTGCCTGCTGGTTACCGCGTGGGCGGTGTATGTGCGCGGCCATCTGACGCTGATCCTTCAGGTCGCTACGGCCTTCGCCGCTTTTGCTCTGATGCGTGCGGAAAACTCAGACAGCGTTCGCCAGGGTATGGTCTGGGCTTTGAGTCTGAGCGCGGTGATCGTGGCCGTCCTGGGCCTGCTGGAGTACAGTGGCTTCTTCGTGGAGCACGTCACCCTCGGAAACCTGTTGCAGGTCGAGCCGCAACGAGACCGCCTCTACACCGTCTTCCAGTACCCTAATTCGGCCGCCATCTTTTTTCTAGTCGTGCTACTCCTACAGCATTCGAGGCTATTTGCTGCGGAGGCACAGATTGAGAAGACCCTGCTGGCCGCGGCTTCGGCCATCATCGCAACCGCTTTTGCCTTGACCCTCTCCCGTGGTTCGATCCTCGTCGCTCCGATAGGTGTACTGTTGCTGTGGATGGGAATGTCCATGCGACAAATCTTTCCGTCGCTGCTTTACTGGGTAACAGCCGCAGGCATACCTGTCGCGCTGGCGGTACGGCCCATCACGCAGGCGGCACTGGCCGCCGCCTGGCCGACGGTCCTTCTTTGGGCCCTGATCGCCGCCCTGGCAGGCGCTGTAGCCACAGGTCTCCTGCAAGTACTGCTGCGGCTGCCCGGGCGAATGCAGGTCATCACCGGGGTCGCCCTCCTGTCGATTCTGCTAGTTGGCGGAGCGGTTGTCGCGCCTCGTGCCCTAACCCAGTTGCCGGCCGTTTTCTCTCGCGTTTCGCAACTGAGTCTGGGGGACATCACCCGTGATGGTCGCTTTGAGTTCCTGCGCGATGCAGGCAGGCTGGCCGCTCGGCGACCGTGGGGATACGGGGGCGGGGGGTGGCTACGCACCTATACCCAGGTGCAGCAGTACAACTACGTTGCCCGAGACCCCCACAGTCAGTACACCCTGACACTGGTAGAGACCGGTGTTCCCGGGCTCGCCCTGCTGCTCGGGACCATCGGCCTGGCTGCCTTCCAGGCCTTCCGGATTCGCAGAAGCGATCCTCTCCGCTGGGGCATGGCGGTAGCCGCCATCACTCTGGCTGGACACGCGGCGCTGGACATAGACCTCTCCTACTACGCAATGTGGCTGCTATTGTGGACCCTGCTTGGAGCGGCGCAACCGGAACTCAGACCTCTCCCGCTGAAAAAGGAGCACCCGTTCACATTCCCGGCTGCACTCACCTCGGCGGCGGCCGTTGTGCTCGTCTGCGCTACCTTCCTGGCCGCCGCTCGTTCGTATGCTACTGCCGAGGCAGCCGTGCTCGTGGGCGACAACAACAGCGCGCTTGAAGCCGGCAACCGGGCTATCCGACTGGACCCGCTGAACAGCCAGTATCGAACCATGATTCCGACGTCACACAACATTAACCGCGCTCTGGCGCTGGACCCCCAGAATGAGGAACTGTGGCGGTTTGTCGCCGATCTTCTGGAAGAGCAGGGCGACACAGCGGGAGCGCTCGCCGCCGCTCAGAGGGCCCTTCAGCTTCGCCCCATGTCGGTCTCTCATTACGAACGCGTGGCCGACTTGCTTGTCCGCACGATGACGACTGCCCTGGAGGAAGGTCGCACGACAGAGGCTGCCGCCACCGCGAAGGAGATCATCGCGCTGGGGCACGACGTAGAGACGCGTGGTGAGGCGTCGCTGGAGAAACAGAAACTGGTGTTCCCGGCGTACCCGGCCCTCACATGGACCCCGCACCTCAACCTGGCTGTTGGTCAGGCATGCCTGGTCGCAGGGGAAACCGCAGATGCGGAAGCGCGGCTGCAGGCTGCCCTGGCAAGCAAGGAAACCGCCGCCGATGCGGCCCTATGGCTTTATGCCCTGTACACCCGGGAAGGGGATCGGGGGCGGTTGGCAGACTTGGAACCAAAGCCTTCGACTCAGGAACTGAACTCCCGACTGTACGCAGCGTTGCTCTCGATCCGCTGACGCCAGTAGCTCACGCAACGAGGCGCCAAGGCGAGAACACAGACGCCCCTTGTGGCCGGACACACCGGCTTGCAAGAGGCGTCTGTCTTTATGTCCCATACAGATTCAGGTACTGCCGCTGCATGACATCCTCTCGGAAGAGGGTCGCCGCTTTCCGGCGCCCGGCCTCGCCGGCCAGCCGCCACCGTTCCGGATCGCCCAGGACCTCTTCCACGGCCGCCGCCAGGGCACCTGGGTCGCCGGGTGGCACCAGCAGGCCGTTCACGCCCGGGTCCACCAACTCTGGCACACCGCCCACGGGCGTCGCCACTACCGGCTTGCCAGCCCACATGGCTTCCAGGATGACCAGGGGCAGCGCCTCAGCGTATGAGGGCAACACGAACAGATCGGCATCGTTCAAGAGCACCCTGATATCCGGTCGGTTGCCGAGAAACCACAACCTGTCTTCCAGCCCACGGTGATACGTTTCTCGCCGGCAGGCTTCCATCAGGGGCCCATCTCCCAACCACACAAAACGGGCACGGGGAAATCGCTTCGATACGGCCTCAGCCATGCGGATGAAACCCAGGGGATCTTTCGGCCTGGCCAGCCGACCCGCCCCCACCACCAGAGGTATCTCCTCTGGTAAGGAGAGCTCCGCGCGCAGACGTCCGCGCTCTGCCGGGGGCGGCGCGACACCGTTATAGATGACACACAACTTCTCCGGTGGGGCCAGCCGAAGCCGCAACGCCTTATCGCGTTCGTACTTGGCCACGCATACGACGGAATCGGACAAGCGTGACCCTAGTCGTTCCAACCAGGCGTAAAGCCACTGAGCAGGCAGACTGTGATACTCCCGTATAGCCCAACCATGCACCGTATACACGACCAGAGGAACGCCAGTCAACCGGGCCGCAATCCTCCCCAGCAAGGCCATTTTCGAACTGTGCACATGCACGACACGGGGCCGTATCGAACGGAACACTCGCAGCAACTGCACCAGAGCAAGGAAATCCCAGCGCGGGGATGGGCGGGTCCGCATGGCCGAGAGCTCATGCACCACAACGGAGGGCAGGTCATCCCGAACCCACGAGACCAGATCGCCGCCAGGCCCACAAACCAAGTGCAAGGGCTCGCCGGAACCGACCGCCGCCTTTAACAAGGAGAACACGACCTTCTGCGCCCCGCCAGTCTCGGCCAACGTTACGGCCTGAACGATTCCGCTTCTGCCTGCTGCCCTCACTGAGTTGTCGCCTGCCAATCCAAATGCTGCACCCATTCAGGCGGACTGTCCATCCACTCCTGGGGAAACAGCATTACCTGCACGGTCCACAATAAGATCCGTAGATCCATCCATGGTGAGTAACTGGAAATGTAGGCAAGGTCATAACGGAGTTTGTCATCGGGACTGGTCAGATACCGTCCCATCACCTGTGCCAAACCGGTCAGACCAGGCCGCACCACTTCGCGCAGCCTGAAATTCGGCTGCTCACGAACGATCTGTTCCACCAACTCCGGCCGTTCGGGACGCGGCCCGACCAGGCTCATGTCGCCCTTCAGCACGTTAAACAACTGCGGAAGCTCGTCCAACCGGGTCGAGCGCAAGATGCGTCCGACCCGCGTTACACGTGCGTCCCGTAGGGCGGCCAGCACGGGCCCAGTCTCCTGCTCGGCGTCCACTACCATCGAGCGGAACTTGTACAGCTTGAAGAGCCGCCCGCGTTCACCAACACGAGTCTGGCTGTAGAAAACAGGCCTGCCTGTCTCCAACACGATGGCCAGCGGCACCAGCAGGAACGCCGGACTGAACAGCACCAGCAAGAAGAGCGCGACGACGAGATCGAACATGCGCTTCAGCCATCGGTACTCAGTGGGCACCGCTAACGGTCGCAGGGCGATCACCGGACGATCGCCTAGTTTGGAGAACCGGCCGCTGTGTGTCATCACGTCGTGCAGTGTCGGGATCAAGTATAGATCGTTCTGAGTCGCTGCGGCCCACTCCACCAGACGCTCCCGATCTGTCCCGTCCAAATCGCTGTCTGCCACTACCAGATGGCCCCGGAACTGGGATTCCTGCAGCCAGAATAGCTCAGGTGTAATCCGCTGCCGTACCCGGATATACTTGGGAAACGGCGCCCACCTCTCAGGACACTTCGTCACAACCACGGCCGGACGCCGAAAATACTCCCGCTTGGTCTGCCTCACGAACCAGATGCGCCAGGATGGCAGGAAGATCGACTGAAATAGACCACCCAGGAGCAGGATGGAGCGCGGAAAGGTCCGGGCATCCACATCCAGGTAGGCACCGACACCTGCGACCAGCGTAACGCCAATTGCCGTCATCACGCTGCCGGCCGCCACTTCAAGAAAAGGCCGGTGCAGCTCACGGTACTGATTGTAGGCGACCAGTAGGAGCAGCGTGGTGACAACGATCAGGGGGGCAATCTGCATGAAGCCCCTCCAGTTATACTCCGGGAATCCCCCCAGGCGGATCAAGAACGCCAGCAAGTAAGCGGCCAGGGTCAGCACCACGTCGCCGATGGCCAACAGCCAGATCCGCAGGCCACGCCTCATGCTATCCACTTCCTCGAAACCGTTACGGGGCGCCCGCTCCGCGGCCTACGCCGACGTACTTGAACCCAGTTCTGCGCATTTCCGCTGGGTCGAGGAGATTTCGACCATCGAACAGGTACGGTTGCTTCATCCGCCTGTATATGGCGGCCCAATCTAACTCTGCAAAGGCTGGCCACTCGGTTACCAGAATCAGCGCGTCAGCCTGGTCGGCCGTCGCCTCCGCCGATTCGCAGAAAACCACGGCTTCTGCCGTTTCGGGTGACGCTTGTGCCCGCCAGGCCCACCGGCCCGTTTCCAACGCCACCGGATCATACGCAGCAACCGTTGCCCCTTCAGCGGTCAGCAGCTTCATCAAGTGAAGGGATGCCGCCTCACGCACATCGTCGGTGTTGGGCTTAAAGGCGATACCGAGCATGCCAATGCGCTTCCCGCGCAGGGTGCCCAGGGCAGCGCGCACCTTCGCCACCATGACCTCCCGCTGCCGGTGGTTCACCGCTACCGCCGCCTGGACGACGGGCACGGTGTACCCCACCTCTTCCGCCATTCGAATCAGCGCGCTGGTGTCCTTGGGGAAGCAGGAGCCTCCGAAGCCCAGGCCTGCCTTGAGAAAGGCACCGCCAATACGCTTGTCCAGGCCAATTCCCCAAGCCACCTCTTCGATATCCGCGTCCAGCCGCTCGCACAGGCCGGCGATCTCGTTGATGAAGGAGATCTTGACCGAGAGAAAGGCGTTGGCTGCGTACTTGATCATCTCTGAGCTGCGCCGATGGGTGACCAGGATCGGGGCGTCGATCGACGCATAGAGCTCGCGCATTATGGCGGCCGCCCTCTCCGAGTCGGTACCAATAACAATGCGGTCGGGATGCAGTGCGTCATGGACCGCCGAGCCCTCACGCAGGAACTCGGGATTGGAAACCACGTCCACCGGATGGTTGGTCAGCCCGGCCATCAGCACTTCGACCCTGTCGCCGGTCCCCACTGGCACAGTGCTCTTGATGACCACTACCTTGTAACCGTTTGCGGCGTGCGCTACAGTGCGCGCCGCGTCAAGTACATAGGTGAGGTCAGCTGAGCCGTCCTCACCAGGCGGCGTGCCCACGGCGATCATCACGATCTCGCTCGCCTGCACGGCTGCAGCCGTATTCGTCGTGAAGCGCAGGCGCCCCTGGGCCGCGTTCCGCTGTACCAACTGATCCAGGCCCGGCTCCCATATGGGAATCTGTCCTTTGTTCAACGCATCGATTTTCTCCTGCACAGCATCTACGCAGACCACGTGATGTCCGTGATCGGCCAGGCAAGTACCTGTAACGAGTCCGACATAGCCAGTTCCGATCACTGCCACATTCAACAGGAAAACCCCCTTGATGCGATGCCGCTAGATGCGGTCGATGATGATTAGACAACGCAAGATCAGATCATCTACGCAGGACTGGCGGTAGACAGGACTTCTCAAAGCATAACGCACCCGATCCCAGATATGGGGGCCACGGTGCAAGAACTCGTTCAGCAAGGCTGCGCACTCGGCACTGAGCAGATGGCCATACAGTCGCTGAAACTCTCGGGCTTGATTGGTTATGATCTTACGATCTGACTGGGTCAAGAACCTGTGAAGGCGGCGCTTCCACTTGTTGTAAAGCCCTGTTGCCTCTCCGATGGTGTTGCCACCGTGCTGTCTATAAAGCAAGGGTGACTCGCTATCGTATATCACGCGGCCAAACGCGGAAATGACCAAGTATGCCCACCAGTCGTGTACCGGCACGGCCGGCCCGGGCGGATACCTCACCAACAACCGCCAGGCCGCCCTATTCAACACCATGCTGCAACCTGGTGCGATGTTTTGGACCAGGGCGTTAGCAAACGACGGGGGTCGTCCCACCTTCGGGCTGGAGCCGAGGACCTGCAGATTGCGGTCGACCACTGTGTAGGCACTGCAGTAGAGCCCCGGGGTATCGGGCGGAACCTCTTGTTGAAGCCGGGACACGGCGCGGCTGATCTTACCGGGAAGCCACACATCGTCCTGGTCGCAGAAGGCGACGAACTCCGTGTCGGGATCGACGCGGCTGAGGAGTTCATAAAAGCTTCCAATCACGCCCAGGTTCTGGCCCAGCACAACTCTCACCCGGTGATTGCCATACTCCTGCAGCAGAGCGGGGGTCTCATCAGTGGAGCCATCGTCGCGTACCAGCACGTGCAGGTTCAGATAATCCTGCCCCAGCAGGCTTTCCATCTGTTCTCTCATATAGACCGCACCGTTGTACGTTGACAAAAGCACTTGCACCTTTGGGGTCAAGAGTATCAACTCCATGGGCGGAGTAGGACTGTGCAGCACCTGACCAGTGCACCGTGCTCAGCTTCTGCTGGGACGAACACGACCTTGGAAGTCACCGGTCACTTACCAGCTGTCAGGCCGTTGCCACGTGTTCAAAGAGAAAAACCAGCCCTTTCAGTGTTACTTGCACCACCAAAGCCGCCGCTTCGGATGGGGAAACCGCTACGCCCACAGTGACTGCCATCGTTGCCTGAGGATGGGGATTCCAATGTACCCTGGCAAGAACCCTGGATGTTAGGCCTTGGCCAGAGCCTTACCGTCAACCACTGGAGGCCGGAGACTGTCCATTCTGGTTGATCTCAGGCCAATTGTTCTTCACGAACATAGCGGCAAACATCTTTGAATCTTGCAGCTTCAACCGAGTGGTTGATTGCTGAAGAAAATGGTACACCTTAGAATGAGGGGTATAGATGATTCTCTTTCCTAACCAAAATCGAACGACATCACAATAGAGCCGATCAGAGCGATAATGGGGGCCGTTCTTGTAATCAAGCAGGCCTGCAAGACGCAAGGTTTCGCGCGGGATATAGACGCAGAAGAACGGTGCAAAGCTAAGTTCCATAAAGCCGTTGATTGGATCGAAGAGAGGGTTCAGGACATTGGCATGGTGCACCGAAAGCGACACATCAATTTCCCGACTAGTTGTACAGAACGGACTGTGAACCTGCATAGTCTTCGTTCCGGGTGGAAGTGTTTGACGGGGAACTACTAATCCGACGTCTGGAACCTTCTCCACTACCTCCTGGAGCCCTTCCAACCAGCCAGGGGTCACAAGTGCGTCGTTGTTGAGAAGAATGATGTCGCTCTCTGGATCCGACGCGACAATGCCTTGGTTTGCTGCGTATGTAAACCCAAGATTCTTCTCGTTTTGGATCACTCTTGTCGAGGGGTCAAGACGACTCACAAGTTCCAAGAGGCGCTGAACATCAGGGCCTGAGTTGTTGTCAACAATGATCAGGTCATATCGGTCCCGGTCTGTCCAAAGCTTAACGGATTCGATACACATTGCCAGATATTCAGGTACCTCGAAACTGGGAATTACGATCGTTACCTTCCGCCTGTAATCGGTATTTCGAGCACCCTCCATGAGGCCAAACAGCGGGTAGTTTCCCACCTTGAAAGGTCCGAGCTTCGGGCTTAAGTCGTTCTGTCTGAGCACTTCGTCTATAGCTACCAGAGCCTCAGCATAATGGCCGCTATTTGTAATCTGGTTGTTTCCTTGGTCATGGTAATAATTGGATAAGACGCAGGCTAGAGCGATGGGCGCCACAGATTGAGTGTAACGCAGGATGAGATCCCAGTCTGTAAGACGGCGGAGGTTAGGCCTAAAGGGGCCATACTCTTCCAAACACCATCGGTCGTGTAATATAGTGTTTAAATCAATAAAATTCCTGTTCTCTAGGAGGGCTCGGTTAAACGGTCCGAACCGAACCTGTTCGAGTGACGCCTCCTCGGCTCCGTCTTTGCGGACGACTCGGTACACATTCTGAGCACAGTACACCATGTGGGCCCCAGGGTGTCGTGCTAAAGTATTGACCATGAGCAAAAGAAAATCCTGTTCCCAAGTGTTGTCGCTATCGAGATAAGCAAATAAATCACCTGAAGCATACTGTATACCCTGGTTTCGTGCCGCTGAAACCCCCTGGTTCTCCGTCAAGCGAACGTAGCGGATCCTTTCATCGCTGTAGCTGGACACGATCTCCTCGGTGTTGTCGCACCCACCATCGTCGACAACGATGAGCTCCCAGTTCTGATAGCTCTGACTTAGAACCGAATCGATCGCTCTGCCGATGATATGCGCACGATTGTACGTAGGCATGATAATCGACACCCGGGAGACTTGGGGAAGCTCACTATACTCCTTGATCAAAGTCTGCTTAATCCAATCCATTAAGCCGAGTATGCGGTAGTCGTTCTCCGTGAAAGGAGCCCGCATACTGGGAACCAACACCGCACTCTTTAAGAACTCTTCAAAATTCTGGTAGCTTGCGGTAGTACCCGTCGACGGTCCCGACTCCTTCCTCCGCCGCGAGATGTCATCCTCTCTCGAACTCACTGTGCCATTAAGGGCAGGGTTCAGGTCGATGATGTATGGGGACGGTGTGTTCCTAGCCAAGGTGTAGGCCATACCCAGAAGTACCCTGCGGGCGGCATTTCCCAGGCCATGCTCCTTGACGTACCGGATTGCGCGCGTAATCACAGACCTCTTGCGACACTCCAACGAACGCCACTCCTCAAGTTTGGAATCGTAGTTCTTGGTGCGAAAGCCTATGTTCGCTTAAGGACCGTTTCCTTATAGGCAGCCACCACGTCACTCGGATTGCCGTCCAGACGCAGAGTCCCCCCCTCAAGCCAGAGAGCCCGCGTACAAACCGTCTGTACAAACGACAGATCATGAGTGACCACGATAACAGCCTTTGCCTTATCGATGAGTTCTTGCATCTTCGCGCTCGCCCTCTCATAGAACGCAGAGTCACCCACAGCGAGCGCCTCATCAACGATAAGAATGTCCGGCTCCAGGTGACTCGCAATGCTGAAGGCCAGGCGTGCGATCATTCCACGCGAATACTGCTTCAACGGGCGGTCCAGCGCGCCCGCGAGTCCGGAGAAATCAACGATCTGTCCATAAAGCTCCATCAGCTTTGCCTTAGGAATACCTAACATCATTCCATTGAGCAGAATATTGTCTCTACCGGTCAACTGATAGTTAAAACCGGCTCCTAACGAAAGAAGTGCTGACGTTGCGCCCGACACCTGCAGGCTGCCCTCGTCTGGCTTGAGGATACCGCCAAGAACGCGGCAGAGCGTTGTCTTGCCTGCACCATTACGCCCGACTATGCCTACGATGTCTCCCTGCTTAACTTCAAATGTCACATTCCTAAGTGCCCAAAAGCGCTCCTCCGAACGGCGAGCAGTCCATGTGCCAGTGGTTTGAACAGGGAAAGAAACCCCGATCCCTTTAACCGACAGTACTGGAGCCCCCGATTGTATGGCCTTAGTCTTAGAGACCCGGACGCTCTTCAAGATCGGAGTTTTTGGCGGGAGCGTGAACCGCTTGTACTCTTCAACCACTTCATCCGGTGCACCAGACGTTCTGACTCGCCCTTGGTCAATCCATATAGCTCGGGTGCAATGCCGCCGAACGAAGTCCATTTGATGTGTAACCACCAGCACTAGCCGGGCTTGGCTTACAAGCTCCTGCATCTTTTCGGCTGCCTTAGTGGTAAAGCCAGCATCTCCCACCCCGAGCGCCTCGTCTATAACGAGAATGTCCGGGCGCGCCATCACCGCTACACTGAAGGCCAACCTGGCCTTCATACCACTTGAGTATGTCCTCAGCGGCTGGTCAATCCAAGGCCCGAGTTCGGCAAACTCAATGATGTCCGGAAGAGACGTGACGGCTTCTTGTTTCGACCAACCGAGCGTCAAGGCATAGAGGAGGGCGTTTTCGCGACCTGACAGATCAGACCGAAATCCGGTGCCTAGAGACAACAAAGAGAACACTGTCCCTCGCACCTCAATCGACCCTTCGTCGGGTTTCAAAATCCCTGAAACAAGTTTGCAAAACGTTGATTTCCCCGCTCCATTAGATCCAAGTATGCCGATAATTTCGCCCGCTGTTCCAACAAAGTCAAGGCCGTCCAAGGCGCGAACTGTCTGCGTTCTTACTTCTCGTCTTGTAATGGCCCGGTAGACAAGAGACTGGATGTCATCGGATCTAACTCCAAGAGGGTAGATTACACTTGCACCTCTTGCTTCTATCAACACCGTGCCCTCAGAGCAGGAGGAAGTGGGAACCAGCATGGCTTTGGCAAGAATGCCCACACTCACCCCTCCTCTTACAGGACCTTAATCATGCGGTGTTCGTTCCGGCTGTAGAAATAGCCTGTACAAACGACACAAGCCAGAGACAGCGAGGCAATACTCAGCAAAGCAACTACGTTGGGAGCGCGCTGGTATAGCAAGATGTTTCGATAAGCAGAAAGAAAATAGGCCATAGGGTTTATGTTCACAACCCATAACCAAGCTTGTGGAATGAAGTCTACAGTCCAAACGACTGGAGATGCATAAAACCACAAGCGCATTAGATGTTGTGTCAAGTTGTCCATGTCCCGGACAAAAACAGAGATGTAGGCAAGCGGCAGTGCCAGTGCAATCGTAAAGATCAACTGTGCGCCAATCACCAGTGGCAACCAGACGAGTTCCAGTCCAGGAACTCGCCCCGCCAGCAGAATGAATATGAATACTACAATAAGACTGAATCCGAAGTTGACGGCCTGGGTAAGGGCAGTACTTAACGGAAAGATAACCTTAGGTAAGTAAACCTGAGAGATTATGCTAGCCCTAGAAACAATGGAACGCGTCGCGGTCGTCAACGTTGCCTGAAACCAACGCCAAACCGACAGGGCTACGATCAGGTGAAGAATGTAGTCCGGCCCTCCCCGACGAAATACGATCCCAACCACAAAATAATAGATTATCAAGTTGAGGATGGGATCGAGCAACCACCACAAGTAGCCCAGAAACGTGTTTCTGTGCTGTGCTCTAAGGTCCGAAGAAACCAGGTACAGGAGGAGGTCTTTTCGCCGACGTACTTCTTCCAGATACTGCACTAGTAGACGCAACTCTCGTCTAACGGCTAGCATACCAAGCCGCCTCGTACTGACGAAAATGCATCTTCTCCTTAACCCGACGCCACCAGCCTTCGTTCTCCTTGTACCACTCGACCGTCTTCGCAAGGCCCTCCTCCCACGTCCAGGTTCGCTTCCAGCCGAGCGCCTCGGCCTTGGAGGGATCCACAGCATAGCGGTAGTCGTGGCCTGGCCTGTCCGGCACGAACTGGATCAGGTCCTCTGACTGGCCCATCAGTCTCAGAATCCGCTGTGCCACTTCAATACCGGGTACCTCCATCCGGGCACCCAAATTGTAGGCTTCCCCGCCCTTGCCATGATGCAGCACCATGTCTATCCCGCTGCAGTGATCTTCTACGTACATGTAGTCACGAACAGCGGTCCCTCGGCCATACACGGGTACCGGCTTGCCTTCCATCACGTTTGTGATGAACAGCGGGATGATCTTCTCCGGATACTGATACGGGCCGTACGTGTTAGATCCCCTGGTCACGACCACGTCCAGCCCGTAGGAAACCCAATACGAGGTCACCAGGTGCTCGGCAGCGGCCTTAGATGCGGAATAAGGACTGCGCGGGGCAAAACGGTCCGTTTCTTTGGACAGCCTGTCACTGCCCGAAGTGTCACCATAAACTTCGTCGGTCGAGACGTGCAGGAAGCGCTTCACGCCAAACCGCCGAGCCCCTTCCAGCAGAACCAAGGTTCCTTCGACGTTGGTCCTGATGAACGGGCGCGGATCCATCAGCGACCGATCCACGTGGGATTCTGCTGCAAAGTTAACCACAGCATCCGCGCCATCCAGCGCTCGCGCCACATCGTCAGGGTTGGCGATATCACCGTGCACAAACGTGATGCGCTCCAACACGTTTGCGAGGTTTTCGAGATTGCCGGCATACGTTAGCTTGTCTAGCACCACAATCTCCCACTCCGGGTGGTGCTTGAGGGCGTAACGAACGTAGTTACTACCAATGAACCCCGCACCGCCCGTAACAACTACACGCGAAAACTTAACCACGGTCATCCTCCCATAACTCCGCGCCAAAGTAGTCCCAGGGAAGTCGTCCTTCGTTGGGATCTGCCGCGTCGAACTGGTTGTTCATCGCGTAGACGAGCAACGCACCTTCTGGCCCCGCCTTGTACCCGTGGGCCACGCCGCTGGGAATGTGAAGCAGTGCCGGTTCCTCACCGCTCAACACGTAACGGCGCTTTACCTTTCGGGTGGGGGACTCTGCACGGCAGTCGACCAGCCACACCATGAGAGTGCCTTCCACCACCAGCCAGATCTCATCCTGCCTCTCTTTGGGATGCAGGTGAAAGGCGTTGATGCGGCCTGGCGCCGCCTTGGAGAAGGAGATTTGGCGTACGTCGAATGTACCGGGTAGTGCCTGGGCGTTTCCACCCGTCAGACGCAAGTATTCCATGAACCAGCCTTCCACCGCCCGGTGTTTCTTCAGTGGCTGGTAAAATACACCCTCTATGTTTGGTTGGGGTCCATAGTCTTGAAAGGTGACCGACTCCTCCACATCAGGTGTGAGGCGGATGGGAAACTTGGACAAGCCTGATCGGCCTCCTCACACGTGACAGAGCTCAACTCTGCCACCGAGTTTCGAGCTCGGTCCATCGGGAGATGTCCAACGAAATGTCGTCTGGCAGCTGCACCTTGGCGTCTCTCTTACTGCCGGCCACCACATCGGGCTTCCGCCGACGAGCTAGTTCGTACACCGACTTGCGTTCGGTGGCCACGTGTAATGTGTGGTACTGAACCTCGTCGCACCGCTGCAACAGCAGGGCAATTTTCGGTGCGACCACATCAACGTAGTCCTGACTCGTGTACACGTCGGCAAACGCCACGGGGTAGGGCCATTCCCGGGGGCGAAAGCTGGTACGGACGATGAGGTGTCGGTCCAACACCCGTACGACCTCTTCCGCCACCAACTTGGAGAGCGCATAAAAGTTGCGAACCGGCCCCACCGGGTCATCTTCCCGATAGCCGCCGCGGGTTCCGTCAAACACGTAGTCGGTTGAGATATGCACCAACTTGATACCCCTGGAAACAAGGGCACGCACCAGGTTTCGGGTTCCCTCCACGTTGACCTGCCAACAAGATCGCCGGTCCACCTCAGCCTCGGCGACGTTGGTATAGGCCGCGGCGTGCACGACCAGCGCCGGCCGGTACCGCTCAAGAGCCGCCTCAATCGTATCCGGCCTGGTGACGTCCAGCTCTGCCCGCGGGGGTGCAACGATCCCCGGGAGCAGGGCACGCAGTTCAGTTCCGAGCCGACCGGATCCACCGGTCAGCAGAATCTGCTCGGGGGAAATCATAGGTTCACCTGGCTGCGGTCGCCCAGCACCAGCTGCATCGTGTTCTTGACCGGCCCGTTCCTGCGGCCGTTGACGGCCACACCCTGGCCGATGACGCTGGAGTCTAACCGGCTGGGCAAGAATGTGAGGACGGCTTCAGGCAGCAGAATCGAGTACTCCACCTCTGCGCCGATCACTTTGGAACCCTGCCCAACGGAGGTATAGGGGCCGATGTAGCTATCCTGGATCAGGACTCCCCGGGCGATATGCGCAGGCCCGCGTATGACCGACCGCAACACGGTGGTTCCCTCCTCAATTACCACCTCGCCTGTAATCTCAGATTCGATCACCGAGCCTTCAATATGCCGGCTGATTCTGGACAACACAAGCCGATTCGCGTCGAGCAGATCCTCAGGCTTTCCGGTGTCCTTCCACCAGCCACGCACCTTGTGAGCCTTCACATTGAGACCGCGGTCAATCAAACCTTGGATTGCATCCGTGATCTCATATTCTCCCCGCCAACTGGGCTGCAGCGTTTCGATCACTTCGTGAATATAAGGGTCAAACAAGTACACGCCTACCAACGCCAGGTTGGACGGCGGCACCTTGGGTTTCTCAACCAGCCTGACGACCCTTCCGGCGGAATCCAACTCCGCGACACCGAACTGGCTGGGGTTATCAACCTCGGTTAGAAGCACCAGCGCGTAATCTTCACCCGGCTGGTAGCTCGACACTAAGTGTTCAATGCCACCCCACAGCAGGTTGTCCCCCAGGTACATGACAAACGGATCGTTGCCCAGGAAGTCACGAGCCGTCTTGACAGCATGCGCCAACCCGTTGGGCTGAGACTGCAGAATGTACGTGAACCTGGCGCCAAAAGCACTTCCGTCGCCGAGGGCTCCCCTTACCTCGTCGCCAGTCTCCGGGCTGATGATGACGCCGATTTCGGTGATGCCGGCCTCCACAAGATCTTCCACCACGTACAAGAGGTTTGGCTTGTTGGCGATGGGAATCAGCTGTTTGGCGCGTGTAAAAGTGAGAGGCCGAAGGCGTGTCCCTTTACCCCCTGAGAGAATGAGCCCCTTCAGTCTCAAACCAGTCGTCTCCCTCCAATAGATCAAATAGTCTATCGATGAAGCTCAGAACGAGCTAACACCAGGTTCGTGAGGTAGTCTCGAAACGCTTCACCCAAGTCTTCGCGCTCCAAGGCAATCTCTACCGTGGCCTGAAGGTATCCCAACTTGTCGCCCACGTCGTAGCGGCGGGCATCGATCTCGCAAGCGTATATCGGCTGCCCCTTGCCGAGAATGCGGATGGCATCGGTCAACTGAATCTCGCCGTTCTTGCCTGGCGGAAGAGTCGCGAGAATATCGAAGATGGCCGGGTCAAGCACATACCGTCCGCAGATGGCTTTCCTGGACGGTGCCTCGTCCGGCGCCGGCTTCTCCACAAAGTCGGCGGCACGGTAGAGCCGCCCGTCCACCGCTTCGGGCTTGATGACGCCGTACCGTTGCAATTGGTCCGGGGATACCTCCATGATGCCCACCACGGAGCTGCCGACCCGTTCATACACTTCTATCAACTGGGAGAGAGCTGGCCTCTCGCCAAGAAAGACCTCGTCCCCAAGCAACACGGCGAACGGTTCGTCACCGATGTGGTAACGTGCCTGAAGAACGGCGTGACCCAACCCGAGTTGCTCTTTCTGTCGTACGAAGAAAACATTCGCCAAATTGCCTAGGTCCCGCACGGTGGTAAGCAAGCCGCCCCTGTGGCTTCGTTCCAGGAACGTCTCCAGTTCGATGGACCGGTCAAAATGGTCCTCGATGGCCCGCTTTCCACGACCTGTGATAATCAGAATGTCCTCTATGCCGGAGGCGATGGCTTCCTCGACAACGTATTGGATAATCGGGGTGTCCACGAGCGGCAGCATCTCTTTGGGCTGCGCTTTTGTCGCAGGCAGAAAGCGGGTGCCGAACCCCGCGGCGGGAATGACAGCCTTGCGAACAGTCAAGGAAGGTCCCTCCTGATAGCTCCATGACGGTCAGGTGAATGACATCGTTATTGTTTCAGGCTATGCATCAAGAAGTCCTGCCCCGAAGCCGCACGCGCTCGCAAGACCTCACCCCCAGCAAGGCCACACCCCCACCACCTGCAGGACAGCGTGAAGGACTGGGGGCACCGTCGCCCAGGAACCGGGTCAGCCCGAGTCGAACAACAAGACCAGGTCATGTTCAAGATGGAACGCTAAGGAGTTATGCTCAGTGAGAATCCTCGTTACGGGTGGCGCCGGGTTTATCGGTTCACACCTGGTCGAAATACTCCTTGCCGCCCACCATGCGGTAACCGTCGTGGACAACTGCACAACGGGCTCGGCACAGAATGTAGCCCCGCCGGCACACCTCTTCGTCCGTGACATCCGCGCCTCTCTTGACTCGGTCTTCGCCGAAAGCCGTCCGGAAGTCGTCATCCACCTGGCAGCGCAGGTGAGCGTCCCCCAGTCCGTATCCGACCCCACGGAGGATTCCTCCGTCAACGTGACCGGATATGTCAACCTCTTGCAGACGGCTGCCCGCTTCGGGGTACGCAAGGTCATCCTGGTCTCGTCAGCGGCAGTCTATGGACAGCCTGCCAGTTTGCCACTGCGGGAGGATACGCCGCTGTCGCCGCTCTCACCGTACGGGCTCTCCAAGATGGCAGGGGAGCTTTACACTCGGCTTCTCTGCCCACAGTACGGCATGTTCTACACGATCCTTCGCCCGGCGAATGTCTACGGGCCCCGGCAGACCTCTGGGGGCGAGGGTGCGGTGATTTCCTCGTTTCTTGAACGTTTCACAAGTGGAATCGACCCGGTCATTCATGGAGACGGCCAGCAGACGCGTGATTTCGTTTATGTCGAGGACATGGCACAAGCGATTGTTGCTGCGCTCGAGCGGGGCGATGGTTGCACACTCAACGTTGGCACGGGAAATGCCGTAACGATTCTAGACGTGTGGAAAACCCTTGCGCGCCTCGTTGGCTGGCACCGCGATCCACAGTTCGGACCCGCGCGCACTGCCGATATCAAGCACTCGGTAATGGACTCCCAGGCTGCAATGCGGGTACTGGGTTGGCGGCCAACTGTACCCCTCTCCGAAGGCCTGGAAAGGACGGTGAAGTGGTGGCAGCAGGTGAGGAAACAGCTGCCAAGGTGCTGACAGTTGGGAGTATTCACCACGCATGGGACTCAGGCTGCGAAACCCCGTCATCGGTCAGACAGGTCTCCTCAGCGAGTAGTTGCGAAGGGCCGCTGCGCCGTCGCTCGAGCATGTGCGCCGCCTTGCTGCTGACCGGCGGATGGGACCTCATAATGGTAGATCAGCGATACGTTCGCCTGCGCTCACGAGGCGGTCTCAACCTAGTCGGCCAAGCCGTAGAACAGCGCCTCGGCAGCGTCGGCCTTGAGGTTGGCGGCAACGCCGTGCTGCCGCAAGCCCGCACGAGGATGGCGGCCATCTCCTGCTGGCCGGTCTGGTCATGCGGCCAGAACAGGTCGGCGAGGCCCTGGATCAGCCCGGTCGGGGCGGGAATCTCCACCTCGGAGCAGAACCCGTCATTCAGAGCCAGGTCCATTGAAGGACTGCTACGTCACGGTCACCTTGTATGACTCGTGGGATAAACCAATTGGCGAAGACCCCTCGACAACCGGCGAACAAGGACGCAAGGGCAGTTTCGTACCGCCGTGTGCAGGCACAAAAAAGATGCTACCGTAATTGTGGTGGAGCACTACCGCCAGCGCTGGAAATAAG
>ENA-UPSB01002312-UPSB01002312.1-bioreactor-metagenome-genome-assembly--contig:-NODE-2312-length-18248-cov-4.382895_pt1 | contig 18248 bp, 11 predicted proteins | sample MGYA00238182_ERZ773286 | MGnify/ENA primary metagenome ERZ773286 (study PRJEB29026, sample SAMN07631240) | bioreactor metagenome | isolation source: Switchgrass digestor | place: USA: Dartmouth... | reverse complement strand
GGAAATCATAGATCCGGCACTTATTTTCAATAGCCCAGCGTATTATTTCCCATTGAAGCAGTTATTTGGGCATCATATTCCGGTAATTGTTAGATGACGCGCCGTAGTTATACCATACCTTGTCTCCGTAATGAATAGCCAAAGTTCCAGCAATCGGGATGCCTTGATAATATGCCATGTAAAGGCGCGCCTGTTCGCCGAAAGCGTCAAGCATACCTTCAAAATACTCTAAAGGCCGTGTGGCAAAACCGTCTCTCTTGCCTGTTTCTTCCATGAGTTTGACAAAGTCCGGCAGCGCTGATTTATCCATTACTTTGACTTCAACATTGTGTTTTTTTGCAACGCGAATGTTATAGCGGGTCTTTGAATGGAAAGCGGCAAAAATCTCATCCTCGGTTTTACCCTCTATATTGAGCCTGAATACGAAGCGGGGCTGAATGCTGTCGAAATTTTTGCCGTCGCCGTGCAGCTCGAAGCCAAAGGAGCCCATGATTGCCATAAATTCTTTGTCGCTTGCCAGAACATCAGGATCCATTTTTAAGATATATGATTTATATTTTATTGCGAGAGCCCTTGCCCCGCCGATTAATGCGGCAATAACATTCTTGTCATGAATGTCGCAGACAGGGCCGCGCGGCGCATACATTATAGTAAAGGGAAGACCAGGCACTTTTCTTATCAGCAAAGACAGGCCACCGATAATTTCGCCTTCGGCATTTCTCTCAACAACGGCCTCCCATTTCCAATCTTTTTTAACTTTACCCCATTCAGGACCCTGCATAAAATGGCCCTTGGGATTGCTTTCTATAAATCTTTTGTATTCTTCAAGGTTTTTTTGTGATAATATTTCCAAAAAAGTCACTCCTCGGGACGATTAAATTCTATATATCCTAAAAATTATAACATTCATCAGCGTTAATTGCAACGCTCGTATATAAAAATTTGTAAAATAATTGTTTTATGCCGTAAATGCATTTTCTTTTAAAAAACGGCATTAATAAGAACAGGTACACTGCGAGTATATGCTTAATGTTCCCGCTGAGTTGTAATTCACATTTATATGTGATAAAATGAGAACATACTTCTTGGGCGGGGTGGTTTGTGTGGTTCGTGATGCAGGCTGTTATCGTGATATACTTGCAGCGAACGGCATTAAAGGGACCAGACAGCGGCTCGCAGTGCTGAAGGAACTTTATTCAAGTTCCGTTCCACTTACGGCTGATGATATATATATAAAAATCCATGACAAAGGGCAGGAAAACCTCAGTCTTTCTACTGTTTACCGCATACTTGACATGTTCGTTAAAAAAGAGATTGCTGTAAAGTCCGGATTGATTCAGGGCGGAAAAGCCCTCTATGAAGCTGTTACCGGTGTGCATCGTCATAACCTTATTTGTATAAAATGTCATAGGATGATGTCATTTGACGGTTGTCCGTTAGAAAGCCTGGAAAAGGATCTTGAAAATTCCACTGGATTTCATATATCCGGCCATAGGATGGAAATTTACGGTATATGCCCTGAATGTGAACGTTCTAAATCATAGAATATAAAGGGGGAATAAGATCATGAAGAGATTATACAGATCCACGAAAAATGTAATGCTGTGCGGTGTCTGTGGCGGAATCGCCGAGTATATTGGCACAGATCCGTCGCTTATCAGGATACTTTGGATTATCTTGTCAATAGCGAGTATCGGTACGGGAATTCTTGCTTATATTGCCTGCGCTATAATCCTGCCGAAAGATATTGAAATAAATTAGTGCATTTGGCAAATCAGACAATCAGCGGCATTATTCGATTTGAAAAAATGTGTAAAGCGGGGAATTGTAATATTTCCCTGCTTTTTTATTTGAAAGTTTTAAAATATTAGTTTATACTTTTAACGTTACAGTTGTTCGTTAAATTAGCGCCGTATTTAGATTATTCTAAAACGACAGCAGGGAGGTTAATATGGTACTTACAGTAGACATCGGCAACTCTAATATTGTTGTCGGGGAATGGGAAGACGAAAAACTTAAGTTCGTTTCGAGAATTGAGACGGACAAGACCATGACTGAGGACAGCTACACAGTAAGGCTTAAGAATATTCTTGAGCTTTATGGTGTACAATATGAAAAAATTGAAGGCTCTATTGTCTCCTCGGTTGTACCTCAGGTTACGGGTTCGGTGGTCAATGCCCTTGAAAGGCTAATCGGCAAAAAGCCACTTATTGTCGGGCCCGGAATCAAAACGGGACTCAACATCAGAATTGACGATCCCGCTGAACTCGGCAGCGACTTGTGCGCTGACGCAGTTGGTGCGCTTGCAAAGTACCCGAAGCCTATAATTATTTTTGACATGGGTACTGCTACTACAATCAGCGTTATTGATGCGAAGGGCTGTTTGCTTGGTGGCGCTATCATTCCCGGGGTCAGGACAAGTCTTGATGCGCTTTCGCAGAATGCGTCACTGCTGCCTCACATTGGCCTTGAAGCACCGCGCGATTTGATAGGCAGAAATACGATAGATTGTATGAAATCGGGCGCGGTATTCGGCACTGCCGCTTTAATCGACGGCATGGCTCAAAGAATTGAGGAACGTTTGGGTCAAAAGGCCACGATTGTCGCGACCGGCGGCAATTCCAGTTATATTATCCCGTACTGCAAGAGCAAGATTATTTATGACGCAAATCTCTTGCTCGAAGGTTTAATTAATATTTATCGCAAAAACGTGACTAAATAAGTTATGTTTTTGCGTTAAATAAATAAATCGCGCCGCATCTTGCAAAAGAGCGGCAGCAAAGGGGTCTTACAAATGAACAACACTACAGCAAGTGGAATCAGAAACCAGAAAGTCCAAAAGATGGTGCAGCTATCTATGTGGACGGCGATAACCATTATTTTGGCGTTCGTCCCGTATCTCGGCTACATCAGTATAGGGCCGTTTAGTATTACGACGGTACATATACCGGTCATAATCGGCGCTATAATGCTTGGTCCCGCAGCGGGAGCATTTTTGGGCTTTGTATTCGGACTGACGAGCGTTATTCAGGCGACGCTCCAAGTGCCTATAACGGCATTTATTTTCAGTCCATTCGTGCCGTTGGGCAATTTCAAAAGCCTTATTGTTGCCTTTGTGCCACGAATACTTGTGGGTGTTTTCGCAGGCTATGTCTATCTCCTGATAAAGAAAAAGGATAAGCGCGGATATTTGGCGGCTTTAGTAGCAGGCATTGTCGGCTCGCTCACCAATACGATACTTGTTCTCGGCGGAGCATATATCTTCTTCGGTACAGAGTACGCCAACGCGACCAATATCCCATATAAGAGCCTGATTTGGGTCATCCTTTCGGTTGTGGGCACAAACGGCGTTGTTGAAGCAATTGCCGCGGCGATTACAGCGACAGCGATAGCAAAGGCTCTATTCGCTTTAAAAAAACATATGTAAAGCCGTTGCTTTTTCCAATTTTATATGATATAATTTACAACACAATTTAATAACGCCCGTTAAAAGGGAGTAGCAAGACGCATTGGGTTTCACTCAATGTGCTCTACGCAAAATCAACATGTCGGCTCAATGTCAAAAAGTATAATGCTGAAGGGAAATCTTCTCTGAAGCGGTTGACTTTTTATGAGCTTGGTTTTGCGGCCATGATTGGCAGTCGAGACTTTTAACATAATTTCTATAAACGGAATTATGTTAAAAGTCTTTTTTATATACATACTAAAATAATGACTTTATTGCAAAACCACGTTAGCTGGACATAACATGGGGGAATTAAAATGTTGGCGAATCAAGCAACAACGTCGAAGAAGCCACTTTCAGAATCAAATTCAGCACAGATGTTATCAAATCCTGAAAAATTGACGGTAGAAGAAGTGCTTTCAAAGACAAATTCGCAAGCTGACGGATTAACGCAGAAAGAGGCGCAGGCGAGGCAAGAGCAATATGGAAGAAACGAACTTGCTCAGAAAAAGGGCAAAAGCCCGATAGTAAAATTTCTGCTTCAGTTCAAAGACCCGATGATTTTTATTTTGCTTGCTGCCGCGGTTGTATCAGCAATTTTGCAAGAAATCACTGACAGCGTTATAATTCTTGTCGTTGTAATTTTAAACGGCATAATCGGTTATATTCAGGAGGCAAAGGCAGAAAAAGCAATCGAAGCCTTAAAAAAGCTGTCGACGCCGAAAGCGCTTGTACGGCGTGAAGGTAAGACAGAGGAAATAGACGCTGCGCTGCTTGTACCCGGCGACATAGTCTTGCTGGAAGCAGGCAGAGTAGTACCCGCTGATTTGCGCCTTATTGAATCCTCAAACTTGAAAATTGAGGAATCGGCCCTGACAGGCGAATCAGTTCCGTCGGAAAAGGACAGCGGCTTTGTAGCAGACGGCGATATACCTGTCGGTGACAGAATCAATATGGCTTATATGACTACACCTGTTACTTACGGCCGCGGTGTCGGTGTTGTCACTGCAACAGGTATGAATACCGAAATTGGAAAGATAGCCAAAATTCTCGAGGAAGACAACGACGATACGACTCCGCTTCAAAAGCGCCTTGCCGACCTCGGAAAACTGCTGGGAATTTTGACTATTGGTTTGTGTGTTGTATTGTTTTTGGTAGCTGTTTTGCAAAAGCGCGATGTTTTCGATATGCTTCTCACCGCCATATCGCTTGCTGTTGCGGCCATTCCTGAGGGGCTGCCCGCTGTTGTGACGATAGTGCTGGCTCTCGGTGTTCAGAGAATGGTAAAATCCCGCACAATAGTGCGCAGGCTTCCGTCGGTTGAAACGCTTGGTGCCGTCAACGTGATTTGTTCGGATAAAACTGGAACACTAACCCAAAACCGCATGACGGTTGTAAAGAGTTATTTTGACGGAAAAATTACCGCGCCCCAAGAACTTGACCCGCAAAATGCATCAATATATCTTGAAGGTTTCACTCTTTGCAATGACGCGTCAATAGAGGACGGCAAAGATATCGGTGACCCGACAGAAACAGCCCTTCTTTCAATGAGCAAGATTTTCTCGCTGACGAGAAAAGAGCTTGAAAGCAAATATCCTCGCATAAATGAGATACCTTTTGACAGCGACCGAAAGATGATGACAACAGTTCATGACTATGGTGATAAGAAAATATCTTATACCAAGGGCGCTCTTGACGTAATATTAAGACACAGCGATAGTATTTTTGACAATGGAAAAGTACGTCCGCTCGAAAAAGAGGATATAGATAAGATAAACGCTGCTTCTTCTGAGATGGCGCATGATGCGCTGCGAGTGCTTGCGCTGGCATTTCGAGAGAGCAATGGTGAGGCAGTGGAAGAAAACCTGTGCTTTGTCGGACTTGTAGGTATGATCGACCCGCCGCGTCCCGAGGCAAAGGAAGCGGTTGAAAGCTGCCGCAAAGCAGGGGTAACAACTGTTATGATAACGGGCGACCATAAAGAAACAGCGCTTGCTGTTGCCCGGGAAATTGGCATAGCGACTGACGTTTCCCAGTGCATTTCCGGTGAAGAACTGAACAAGATGACGCAAGAGGAACTGAATAAAAAGGTCTAAGGTTTGCGTGTATTTGCCCGCGTTTCCCCAGAACACAAGGTTATGATTGTAAAGGCGCTCAAAGCAAATGGCAATATCGTTTCGATGACAGGTGACGGAGTAAATGACGCGCCGTCGCTCAGAGCTGCAGACATCGGTCTTGCAATGGGCAAAACAGGTACGGATGTTGCAAAGGGTGCCGCCGATATGATTTTGACCGACGACAATTTTGCAACAATCAAAAAGGCGGTTGAGGAAGGCCGCAATATTTATAGAAACATTAAAAAGTCAGTCATATATCTGCTTTCGTCAAATATAGGCGAGATTGTGACAATGTTTATCGGCGTAATCGTTGGATGGCCTGCACCGCTTTCAGCGGTAAATATCCTTTGGGTAAACCTTGCGACAGACTCACTTCCGGCATTGGCGCTCGGCGCCGACCCGGGCACACCTGAAGTCATGAAAGAAAAACCCCGCTCCCCGAAAGAAAGTCTTTTTGCACACGGCGGCGTGCCGCTGCTTATAATATATGGGATACTGTTTGGCGCAATAACGCTGTTTGGATTTATTCTCGGTTGTTATGAAGCAACTTTCGGGCCTCATCTTTTCACATTTTCACAGCTTGAGCATATAGATTTCAGCAACATGAATGTTGTCAATGAGGGCCGCACATTCGCGTTTACAGCACTTGCAGTGTCGGAACTTCTGCACGCAATAGGAATGCGTGATGTTAAAAAGTCGATATTCCGCATGAACCATCTGAACAACTGGATGATGTGGGTTGCCGTCGGCGTAGGCATTGTTCTGCAGTTTATTGTTGTTCAGACGCCTGTTAACCAAGTATTCAACACAAATCCGCTTACGTTTATCCAGTGGTTGACAGTATTGGGCCTGGCCGCGCTGCCGCTTGTTATGCATGAAATCATTGTCCTGTTTTTATTCCTGAAAAAGAAGTTAGCAGCAAAACAAGTAAACTAAAAGAATTTTTGATTTTGACTTGACAATGGATTTGTATGCCTATATAATGAAAATATAATTTAAATGCTATGACGAAGAGCGCATGGTTAAGTTGACTTCAGAGAGTCGGCGTTTGGTGCGAGCCGATGTTAACGACCGTTATGCGTATCACTTCCGAGCAGGTGTCCGAAATGGCCTTTGCCAGAGTAGTATCACACGTTTAGCCGCGTTAAGGTGATGGGCTTGTTGGAGCTCTTAGAGTGCGTAAATTTGTTTTACGAATTTGGGTGGTACCGCGGGATGATTAGCCCGCCCCATATATTGGGGCGGGCTTTGTTTTTTGTTTCAAAACATGATACCATTAAAAATTTAAAATCATAGAACAAGGGGGCTTAATTATGGAAACAACGATTAAGGAAATTGCGGAGCGCATACGCGGACTCAGGGAGATACTTGGTATTTCCGAGGAAGAAATGGCTAAGGTAACAGGCGTAACCTTAGAAGAGTATCGTGCGAGTGAGCGCGGTGAGAATGATTTCTCATTTACATTCATGCTGAAATGCGCCCAGCGCTTTGGCATTGACATTGTCGAGCTTATGACTGGCGAAAATCCGCATCTCTCCTTCTACACGATAACGAGAAGAGGAAACGGCCTTCCGATTCAGCGCCGCAAAGGTTTTGAATATTGTCATCTTGCTCCTTTTATTAAAAATAAACTTGCCGAGCCGTTCATTGTAACAGCTCCTTACAGCGAAGAAGAACAGAATAAGCCTATCAAGTATTCGACCCATGCGGGGCAGGAATTTGACTATGTATTAGAGGGCTCGTTAAAATGTGACCTCGATGGTCATATTGAGATATTAAATGCGGGTGACTCAATCTATTATGATTCAGGACACCGCCATGGAATGATAGCGACAGGCGGAAAAGATTGCGTATTTCTTGCAATAGTCATCACAGACGGAAAAAGCAAATAATAAACCAGCTTTATTCTTGCTTTTAGGAGGAGCTGGATGGGGGATATGCTATGCACGGAATTCATCTTAAGTATGTCAATGAAGAGTATGATAAAAACGGACTGCTGACCAAATTCAGTCTCAATATACCGGACGACTATAATTTTGCATACGACGTTGTTGATGAAATGGCAAGGCTTGAACCGAATAAGACAGCAATGATCTGGTGCAATGAATTCGGCGAGGAACATTATTTTACATTTGCGGACATCAAGCGCTATAGTGATAAAACCGCGAATTTTTTCACCAGCTTAGGAATCAAAAAAGGCGATATGGTAATGCTGGTTTTAAAGCGGCATTACGAATTTTGGTTCTCAATTATTGCTCTTCATAAAATCGGGGCGATAGCGATTCCGGGTACGGCTCTTCTTACGGCCAAAGATTTTGCATACAGATTTAATCTGGCGGGCATTAAAGCAATTGTCTGTACCGGTGAGGGCGAGGTTACAGATCATGTTGACGAGGCACAGAAAACCTCGCCGTCCCTAAAGATCAAAGTGGTTGCGAGAGGCAAAAAAGACGGCTGGGTATCGTTTACCGAGGGCATGGAGGCCGCAAGTGAAAACTGGAGCCGTCCGCAGGGCAAAGATGCGGTTTGCGCTAAAGACTGCATGCTTATGTATTTCACTTCAGGCACAAGCGGTTTGCCGAAACTGGTCGCACATGATTATTCTTATTCACTTGCCCATATTATTACCGCAAAGCACTGGCACCACCTCGACGAGAACTCACTGCATCTTACAGTTGCCGAAACCGGCTGGGGCAAGGCGGTATGGGGAAAGCTATATGGCCAGTGGTTAATGGAATCGACCGTATTCGTCTATGACTTTGAGAAATTCAATTCTGCCAACCTGCTTTCAAAAATTGAGCAGTACCGCATTACGTCGTTTTGCGCCCCGCCTACCATTTTTCGCTTCTTTATCAAGGACGGAATGGATGGTTATGACCTCTCGTCGCTGAAATATGCCACAATTGCCGGCGAGGCACTAAATCCGGAGGTATTCAATAGGTTTTACGAGAAAACCGGAGTTAAGCTTATGGAAGGTTTCGGGCAGACCGAAACGACACTTCTAATCGCAAATCTTTACGGTATGACGCCAAAGCCCGGGTCAATGGGCAAGCCTACTCCGCTTTACAATGTTGAGCTTCTCGACAGTGACGGAAAACCCGTCCCACCCGGAGATGTAGGTGAGATTTGCGTAAAGGTAGAAGAAGGCCAATACCAGCCGGGACTTTTCACCGGTTATTATAAAGACCCAGAGCGCACAAAATCCGTATGGCATGACGGTTATTATCATACAGGTGATACCGCGTGGCGCGATGAGGATGGTTACTTCTGGTATGTCGGCCGCACGGACGATGTTATCAAATCGTCAGGCTATCGTATCGGGCCTTTTGAAATAGAGAGCGTGCTGATGCAGCACCCGGCGGTACTTGAATGTGCCATCACCGGCGTACCAGACCCAATCAGAGGTCAGGTTGTCAAGGCTACCATTGTACTTACGAAAAACTATAAGCCTTCCGATGAGCTTGCTCAGGAACTCAAGGACTATGTAAAAAATCAAACCGCACCTTACAAATATCCTCGTGTCGTAGAATTTGTCGAGGAATTGCCTAAGACAATCAGCGGTAAGATTCGCCGCGCTGCTCTTAGGGAAAAGGATAATGCTGGTAAGGTTGGTTGACTCTCTGTAACATAAACCCCAATCAATTGTGATTGGGGTTTTCTTTTGCACGAAATTTGCTAATAAAATCTTATAACGATTGGAAAATGACAAATTGTAAAAAATCAAACTTGCTGGTATCATTATAATAGAATACAGTAAAGTCTGAAAATCGATGTGAATATAAGCGATTTAAATAAAGGATTTGAAACGGATTATGAAAAAACTTGTAATTGGGATACTGGCGCATGTCGATGCTGGCAAGACGACGCTGTCTGAAGGCATGCTTTATTTGAGCGGAAAGATAAGAAAACTCGGCAGAGTTGACAATAAAGATTCATATCTCGATACTTATGAGCTCGAAAGGCAGAGAGGAATAACTATATTCTCAAAACAGGCCATTTTTGAAGTTGATGATACGCAGATAACATTGCTGGATACCCCGGGGCACGTCGATTTTTCTGCAGAAACTGAGAGAACGCTGCAGGTATTGGACTATGCCGTTTTAGTCGTTAGCGGCGCGGACGGCGTGCAGGGGCATACCAAAACCTTGTGGCGCCTGCTGGAAATGTATAATATCCCTGTGTTTATATTCATCAACAAAATGGACCAGAATGGTACAGATAAAGATAAGCTGCTTAGGGAAATAAAAGAACGCATGAGTAATAGGTGCGTAGAGTTTGAGCAAATCAATACTACCGCATTTTTCGAAGAAATCGCAATGTGCGACGAAGAATTGATGGATACTTACCTTGAAACGGGACATATAGATACAGCTCTGATTAAAAAAGCTATAAAGAAGCGGAAGATATACCCCTGTCTGTTCGGCTCGGCTTTAAAGTTGGAAGGCGTCGAGCGTTTGCTGCATACTGTGGTAGAATATACTGATGAACCAAGCTATCCGGCCGAATTCGGCGCTAAAATCTTCAAAATTTCAAGGGATAGTCAAGGAAACCGCCTGACACATCTCAAGGTTACGGGCGGAAAACTGAAAGTTAAAGATATTTTGTCAGGAGATAGCTGGAAAGAAAAAGTAGACCAGATTCGCATATATTCCGGCGAAAAATTCAAGACCGTCAACGAAATAGAAGCGGGCGGGGTATGTGCCGTTACGGGACTTAGCAACTCAAGGCCCGGCGAAGGGCTGGGAATAGAGAAAGCTTCAAATAAACCGGTATTAGAACCAGTGTTGTCCTATCGGATTATACTTCCGGATGGCATGGACCCAAGGGCTATGCTGCCGAAGCTCCGCCAAATTGAAGAAGAGGAACCGGAACTCCATATTGTTTGGGATGAGCGGCTGCAGGAAATCAAGGTACAAGTCATGGGTGAGGTTCAGACAGAAATTCTTCAGAGCGTGATAAAGAACCGTTTTGGAGTTGATGTGGCGTTTGGTGAGGGAAAAATCGTATATAAAGAGACGATAGCCAACGCTGTTGAAGGGGTAGGCCACTTTGAACCGCTGCGGCATTATGCGGAGGTCCACTTATTATTAGAACCGGGAGAACCGGGTAGCGGCCTGCAATTTGATACTATATGCAGTGAGGATTTGCTGAGCAGGAACTGGCAGAGGCTCATATTAACCCATCTTAAAGAAAAAGAGCACAAGGGTGTCCTGACAGGTTCGGCAATTACAGATATGAAAATCACGCTGGTTTCAGGCAAAGCGTCCAACAAACACACAGAAGGCGGAGATTTTAGAGAAGCTACTTACCGAGCGGTACGCCAAGGCCTAAAAGAGGCAGAATCCATACTGCTGGAACCTGTCTATGCCTTTCAGTTGGAACTGCCTAAAAAGATGGTCGGAAGAGCCATGTCAGATATTGAAAACATGCATGGTACATATAAAATTTCACAAACAGATGGTGAAACAGTAGTTCTTACAGGTACCGCGCCGGTTATTACGATGAGAAATTATCAGAAAGAGGTAGCCGCTTATACCGGCGGGCTTGGCAGGCTTTTTTGCAGCCTGAAAGGTTATGAACCTTGCCATAACGCAGAAGAGGTAATAGAAAGTATAGGGTATGACTCAGAACGGGATATGGAAAATCCGACAGGATCTGTTTTTTGTGCCCATGGCGCAGGCTTTTTAGTTGACTGGTATGAAGTTAAAAATTATATGCATCTCCCAAGTTATTTTCAGGATAAAACCGAATCAGAGGATGAAGTAGTAAAGCACCGGACGCAAAAGGAAGAAATGAATATCAGTCCGGAGGAAGTTGATGAGATTTTAAAAAGAACATCCTATGCAAACCAACGAGACAAAGAGAAAATTAAGCAGAAACCAAAACGAGAAAGTTACAGCGGCCCTATAAACCGCGTGAGCATAAAGAAAGAGAATAAAGAAGAATATCTTCTTGTGGACGGCTATAATATAATCCATGCGTGGCCGGAATTAAAAGACCTTGCGGACGAAAATATGGACGGGGCAAGGATGAAGTTAATTGAAACGCTCAGCAATTATCAAGGTTACCGCAAATGTCAGATTATAGTTGTTTTTGATGCCTACCGCGTCGAAAGGCATGTCGAGGAAGCGATAGACTTCAATAATATTCATATTATATATACACGCGAAGCGCAAACAGCAGATCAGTATATAGAGCGGTTTTCCCATAATAATAAAAAGAAATACTCAATAACGGTCGCAACATCGGACGCACTTGAACAGCTTATTGTCCGGGGAGCAGGCTGCTCACTGCTTTCCGCTAACGAACTGAAAGCAGAGATTGAGAAGACAGATAGGCGGATTAGGCAGGAATATCGGCAGATAAATGATGAAAACCGCAATTATTTGAAGGATACTCTGCCTTCAAAAACCAAAAGAGAGATGGAAGAAATGATTAATAAGGGCAGAGGAGTAAAATGAGTTTTATATTTTTACACGAAGGCATATAAAAACACGCACTCCACTAAAGGGGAGTGCGTGTTATGCTGTAATGTGCTTTTTATTCGATGACCTTGATCCATCCTTTTGGAGCTTCGATTCTTCCAAACTGGATTCCGGTCAGAGTATCGTACAGTTTCTTTAAGACAGGGCCCATGCCGTTCTGGCAGTCCGGAATTATGATTTCTTTGCCGTGGTCGACGATTTTACCGACAGGCGAAATGACAGCCGCGGTGCCGCAAAGGCCGCACTCTGCGAAATCCTTGACCTCGTCAAAGTAGATTTCCCTCTCCTCGACTTCGTAATTGAGATATTCTTTAGCTATATACATAAGAGAGCGGCGTGTGATTGAGGGAAGTATGCTGCTTGATTTCGGAGTCAATACTTTCTTGTCCTTTGTTACGAAAATGAAGTTTGCGCCGCCGGTTTCCTCAACCTTAGTACGGGTGGCCGCGTCCAGATACAAGTTCTCGTCAAAGCCGTTCTTATGAGCTGTTACAATGGCATGGAGACTCATGGCGTAGTTCAGGCCGGCCTTGATGTGGCCAGTGCCGCGCGGGGCTGCCCTGTCGAAGTCACTGACGCATAAGGTCAGCGGACGGATACCGCCTTTGAAATACGGGCCGACCGGTGTGGTCAGAATACGGAACTGATATTCTTTTGCAGGAGCAACACCGATAACAGGGCCGCTGCCAAACATATACGGTCGAATATAAAGTGACGCGCCAGAACCATAAGGCGGGACATAAGCCGCATTTGCGCGTACGGTTTGAACAACAGCGTCAACGAATCTCTCTTTCGGGAATACCGGCATTTCCAGCCTTCTTGCGCTATCTTCCATACGTTCGCCGTTCAGATCGGGCCGGAAAGTAACGATATGGCCATCCTCGGTCGTATATGCTTTCAGCCCTTCAAAGCAAGACTGCGAATATTGCAGCACGCCAGCACATTCGCTGATTGTTACGGTATGGTTGTCTGTCAGTTGTCCTTCGTCCCAAGCTCCGTCTTTGTAGTAGGAGACATAGCTTTTGTCTGTTTGACGGTAGCTGAAATCGAGATTTGCCCAATCGAAATTCTTCTTTTCCATTGTCAGACACTCCTTTATAATAGATTATATTTCTTTTGTTAAAATGAAACAACAAAGGGCTTATAATTTAAACGCCCTAAGCTTAAAAAGCTTAGGGCGAATTATAAAATCCGTGGTACCACCTAAATTCAGAGCATGCTCTGCACTCAACGGCATAGTAATACCGTTTCTCGGATTAACGGCCGACCCCCGACAGAGCTTAATAGATAATATGTAATCGTTCAGCCCTGCAGCTCCGAAACGACTTCCCGATTTTCCTCACGAAGATTTACACCAAACATCTTCTCTCTGCGCATATAGAAAACCGGTACTCTTTTCTTCACAGCTTTAATATGTTAAATTATTATTAATAATAACTCAAAATTTACAATTAGTCAATATCAATCTGCCAATTTGATAGTTTTTCACAACTGCTGCTTTAGAAATTGATTTTCTTACATGCAATTTCTCTTCGTATTGCAAATTATTTTATATTAATAAATTTAAAAAATTTAAAAAAAGTCTTGCAAATAGGAATAAAATATGATATTATAAACGAGCCGCGTAAATCGCAAAAATAGAACAGAAACAGTTTGGGCTCATAGCGCAGTTGGGAGCGCACCACAATGGCATTGTGGGGGTCGGGGGTTCGAATCCCCCTGGGTCCACCAAAGCAAAACCCGCAAGATATCAAGGCTTGCGGGTTTTTTGATTAGCTTTACGAAAACTTCCCAAACTGCATTTGGACGTTATTTGGTCATTATTTTTTTAATAAGTTGTGTTATTTTATTCGTTTATCAACTTTATCGTTCACAATAGGTGTTTTGATGCCTAAATGTTCTTTATATTTAAATTTAATAATATTCTTATTAATGGGACATATAGAAGATAATCACGAAAGCTACAATTAGTCTGCTGTTTAATATTACAATTTTGGTATACAATTATCAGCCGCGGCAGATTGACAGTTTTTCTTGGGGTGTTATAATAGTTAATGACTTGGTATGTGTAAAGGCGGGAATAAGAGCCAATTTTTAGTGCATATCTCTTCGGAGGTACAGATGAGTTATTACATAGGAATTGACATCGGTTCAACAACAGTAAAAGCAGTCGTTCTTGATGAGAACTATAACATACTGTTTAAGGCATATGAGAGACATATGTCAAAAGTCCGCGAAAAGGCTTTTGAAATGCTGAAGTCTATTGAAAATGAATACAGCGGCAAAAAGGTTCATGTTGCAATAACCGGTTCTGCTGGTCTCGGCGTTTCAAAAGCATGTGATATAGATTTTGTTCAAGAAGTTTTTGCTACTGCAGGAGCTGTTGACAAATTTCTTCCGGGTACTGACGCTGTAATTGAGCTCGGCGGGGAAGACGCAAAAATAATATTCTTTACCGGCGGACTCGAGGAGCGCATGAACGGTACCTGTGCCGGCGGAACTGGAGCGTTTATCGACCAGATGGCAACCCTTTTGGGCGTGACGCCGGATGAGCTTGATGAACTTGCTTCAAGGCATGAAAAGATATATTCTATCGCGTCGCGCTGTGGCGTTTTCGCAAAATCCGATATACAGCCGCTTCTCAATCAAGGCGCAAAAAAAGAAGATATCGCAGCTTCAATTTTTCAGGCAGTTGTTGAGCAGACGATAGCCGGACTTGCGCAGGGAAGAAAAATTGAGGGCAGGGTTGCATTTCTCGGCGGCCCGCTTTCGTTCCAAAAAGAACTTCGCAAGAGGTTTGTCGAAACGCTTAAGCTGTCGAAAGAAGACGCCCTGTTTCCGGAAAACGGAGCTTATTTTATTGCAATGGGGGCGGCGCTTTACGCTGAAAAACTGAAGCCAATGGAATTCGATGAGCTGCTGTCAAAGCTCGAGTCTTCGAAAACGCTTACAACGACTTCGGACTATATGCCTCCACTTTTTGAAACTCAAGAAGAATACGAAGAGTTTAAAGAACGTCATTCAAAATGCAAAGCCGATTACAAAGACCCGTCGGAATATACGGGCGACGCATGGCTTGGCATTGACGCCGGCAGCACAACGACAAAGCTGGCGCTTATTGACAAGGATGACAATATTCTTTATACCTATTACGCGGCCAATGAAGGCAATCCAGTATCGGTCGTCAAAGAACAGCTTACAAAAATCTATGAAATTTGCGGTGACCACATAAAAATTAAGGGCAGCGCAGTTACAGGGTACGGCGAAGATTTGATTCGCAGTGCGTTTGGAGTTGATTTTGGCCTCGTTGAGACGGTCGCTCACTATAATGCGGCGAAACACTTCAAGCCGGATGTCGATTTCATTCTCGATATCGGCGGCCAGGATATAAAATGCTTTAAAATCAGAAACGGTGCAGTTGATTCCATCATGCTAAACGAGGCTTGCTCCTCGGGGTGCGGCTCATTTATCGAGACCTTTGCCAAAGCGATGGGCTATTCCGTCAAGGATTTTGCCCAGATGGGGCTGTTCGCGAAACATCCGGTTTCGCTCGGAACGCGCTGCACAGTATTTATGAACTCTTCTGTAAAACAGGCTCAGAAAGACGGGGCAGGAGTCGACGATATTTCCGCCGGCCTCTCGATGAGCGTTGTCAAGAATGCCATATATAAGGTAATCCGCGCCTCTCACCCGTCGGAACTCGGCAAAAACATTGTTGTTCAGGGCGGAACGTTCTACAATGATGCGGTGCTGAGAAGCTTTGAGCGGGAAATAGGTGCTGAGGTAACACGTCCAACTATTGCCGGAATCATGGGCGCTTATGGTTGTGCACTTTTTGCAAAGGCTCAAGGCTGTGAGAAATCCAGCATTATTACAAGGGAAGAACTCAAAAACTTTAAGCATACCTCAAAGACGACAAACTGCGGTTTGTGCACAAACCACTGCTCGCTTACGATAAACACATTTGGCAGCGGAAGGCGGTACATCAGCGGAAACCGCTGTGAAAAACCCCTCGGAATGAAAAAGTCCGAAGAACTGCCGAACCTTTATAAATTTAAGTATGAAAAGCTCAGGTCATATAAGCCGGTTGAAGGCAAAAGAGGCAAAATCGGCTTGCCAATGACGCTGAACATGTATGAAAACCTGCCGTTCTGGCATACGCTCCTGACAAAACTCGGTTTTTATGTAGTTGTTTCGCCGGAATCTACAAGGCAACTGTATATAAAAGGCCAGTATACTATTCCGTCGGATACAGTCTGTTACCCGGCAAAAATCGTGCACGGCCATATTGAGGCATTGCTCGATATGGGCGTTGATACGATTTTCTATCCGTGTATGCCATACAATTTTGACGAAAAACGGGGCGAAAACCATTATAATTGTCCAGTTGTCGCCTACTATCCAGAGCTTATAGCGGCAAATGTGCCAAGACTCAATGGAGTTCGCTATTTCACCCCGTATTTTGGGCTTGACAGGCCAAGAGGGTTCTTAAAATCTGCAACAGAATTTTTCGGCAGGGAATTCGGCGCAACGCCTGACGAGGTAAAAGCAGCCGTAAAAGCGGCTTATGCTGAATATAAGGCATACAGGGAAGCAGTGCGCAAAGAAGGAAAGCGAGCCCTCGAATACGCAAAGGCCAACGGGCGCCGCGTGATAGTGTTGTCCGGCCGTCCTTACCATATAGATCCTGAGATCAATCACGGCATAGACCGTTTGTTTACCTCATATGGACTGGTGGTTGTTTCCGAGGATTCGGTAGCGCATCTTGCGAAGCCTCAAAGGGTAAAGGTGCTCAACCAGTGGACATATCATTCAAGGCTTTATGCAGCAGCAAAGTTTGTTACCGAAAATGAAAATATCGAACTTGTCCAGCTTGTCTCTTTTGGCTGCGGAGTTGACGCTATAACCACCGACGAGGTCAGGGACATTTGCGAGCGCGGAAATAAGTTATATACCCAGATAAAAATTGATGAGGTAAATAACTTAGGCGCAGTCAAAATCCGTATCCGCAGCCTCATTGCGGCTATGGATTCAAGAGATGCCGAAAAAGCGGGGCAGGCTCAAGCTAAGATGGAGGTACTCTGATGGCAGAATTAGTATACGACAAGAATGGTAGACTGTTGTTTACCAAGGAAATGAAAAAAGAATATACAATCCTAATGCCGATGATGCTTCCTGTACATTTTACTTTGATGCGCAACGCGTTAAGGCTTGACGGATTTAAAATGGAACTGCTCACGACAACCGGACGTTCAATTGTTGAAGAAGGGCTGAAATATGTCCATAACGATGCGTGCTATCCTGCGCTTCTTGTTATCGGCCAGTTTATAGATGCAATAAAGAGCGGCAAATACGACCCCGACAAGGTTGCGCTGATTATAACGCAAACAGGCGGTGGCTGCCGCGCCTCTAACTATATTCATCTTCTGAGGAAAGCACTTATCCGTGCGGGTTATCCGCAGGTTCCGGTTATTTCGTTGAACCTCTCCGGACTCGAGAAAAACCCCGGTTTTAAACTTGGCATTAATTCTTGGCGCCGTATCATTTATTCCATGATTTACGGCGACATGATAATGCTGCTTGCAAATCAATGCCGCCCCTATGAAGTGGAAAAAGGCTCTACGGACGCTCTTGTAGACAGCTTGATTGAGCGGCTGACCGAAGAATACAAGGACCCGAAAAACCTTAGATATAAAAAAGTTAAGGAAAACCTTGAGAAAATAGCCGCTGAATTTGCAAAGATTAAAGTAGTGCATACTGAGAAAATCCGCGTCGGCATAGTCGGCGAAATCTATATTAAATATGCGGCTCTCGGCAACAACAATCTGGAGAAATTTTTGCTTTCGGAAGGTGTTGAAGCGGTAGTTCCGGGGCTTATGGATTTTGCTATTTTTAAAGTTGATAATCGCGTCGAGGATGCAAAGCTTTACGGCGGACAACACATTAAAAAGGCCGTCTGCTTGGCGCTGAGACGTTTTCTCGAAAGAAAGCAGCAAGAGTTTATCGACATTGTAAAAAAATATCCGCAGTTCAGAGCGCCAGTCCCCTACAGTTACATAAAGAGCCTTGTCAAAGGCTATCTGGGCTATGGTAACAAGATGGGCGAAGGCTGGCTGCTTACAGGCGAAATGCTTGAATTGATTCATTCAGGCACAAAGAATATTATTTGCACTCAGCCGTTTGGTTGCCTGCCGAATCACA